>JADMIO011227215.1_pt1 | contig 34781 bp, 61 predicted proteins | sample 8958161 | NCBI WGS metagenome assembly JADMIO01 (sample SAMN16585339, study PRJNA669376) | soil metagenome | isolation source: Crop rotation soil | place: USA: Cullars Rotation, Alabama | collected 2011
ACCGCTGATGCTATGATCAGAGAGCGCATGGTGTTTCCTTCGATGTTGGGAGGGTTTAGGCTTCGTTGGTAGAGAGTTTGCCGTCGCTGTTGACGGTTGGAATTGCCCCCTCGGGCAGCGGTTCGCCTTTCGGCCACCAGTAGCCAGTGACGCGCGAGGTGGCGAAGGGCTTGATATTCACGGCGTCCGCCTGGTTGCCGCCGAGCACCATGATGTTTCCGCTGGCATCCTTGCCGGTGACAAAGCCGACATGACCGCCGCCGGTGCGCTTGAACGTGACGACGGCGCCAACGGCCGGCTTGGCAAGTTTGACGCCCCACTTCTCATAGGACCGCGCCATGCCGGATCGGGTTGATGCTATGCCGACAGACTCCAGCACGAAGCCGACGAACCCGGCGCACCAAGGAACCTCGTCCGTCTTGAACGGAAGCCCTAGCTTCTCCCACATGGCGAGGATTTCCGGCGCATGCTTCTTGCCCTTGATTTCCTTCAGGCCGGAATAGCGCCGCGCGAAGGTGAGCCAGAGCGGTTCGCCGGAGCCCAGAGGCTTCTGACCCGCTACGGCATAGCCGAACAGCTTTTCAAGCGTGATAGGACCGATGTATGGCCGCGCCTGCAAGCCATTCTTTACCTTGAAAGCGATGATCGCCTTTTCGGTCGCCGGTCCCATGATGCCGTCCGCACCAGATGGACCGATCGAGTAGCCAAGCTCAAGCAGCCGCTTCTGGATATCCAGAATGGTTTTCATAGGTTTTCCTTTGATTGGGAGGCGTTAGGTCTGGGAGGCGAGCGTGAAATAGGCAGTTTCGAGCGCGCCCATGCGCCGACGCAGGCTCTTAAGCTCCGCGACTAGGTTGGCTATAATCTCAGGGGATCCGGGCTGCATGGCCTGATACGCCGGGTTCCCGTCTTCATCGATCGCATCCTTCTGGCCGGTGACAGACGTTGGTGATACAGCCTGCACCTCGTGGGCGATGAAGCCTGCCCCTGCCTCTCCTGTCGATTTCCAGACCCACTTTCGCGGTTGTAGAGCATCGATAAAGGCGGCGCTGCCAGTCAGGTCCTTAATGTCGCCCTTCAGACGATAATCCGACGACGTGTTGTACGTCGTCGCGGTCGTTGTTACCGACACATCCCCCACACGGCTCAGTTGCCGAAAGAACTCCAGAATACGACCGTCGTTCGTGGTGCGCTGAAGATAAAGCGGTGTGGAACCAGAGCGCGATATCTGAGAGTTGGGTCCGATCTGCGCACCTTCAGCCGTGTTGGAAGTCAGCGTAGGCGGCGTAGTCCAGCCTGACAGGAACAGGCCACTAGCGCGAGACTCGCCAACAGAAGTGATGGAGCTGGAGGCCGAAGTATCCGCAAAAAACGAATACACGTTGGTGGAGTCGTCGTACTCAAGATAGTCGTTGTTGCCGCCTGTCGTGAAGTGCAGGCGGGAACCTGTCGAGATGCGGAGATCGTCAAATTGTTGTGTGGCTGTCCACCCCTGCGAGACGTTCGGAAGCGGCATTGTGCCGGAAGCGTTCGGCATTGTGATTGTTCGCGTAGTCGCCGTGGCGATGCTGCCGCCGTCGAACCGGAAAATCTTGGTGGGGTCTGCGGGATCGCAAAAACTCCACGTATCGTTGACCGGAGTCGTCCCCTCATCGACAGCGGCAATCTGCGCCATGACAGCGCGCAAGCCACCGTCAAAGTTGGAGACGGCATTCGTGCCTTGAATGCCGATGCCGGCGATATCCGTGTTGTTGGATGCGACGACATCCCACGACCTTACTGTGTCTTTAGCCATCGTTCGCTACCTTTTCGATCAATACAAGCCGACGCCGCCGTTGCGTACGGCCCTGTCGTATTGGTGGGAGGACTCTCGGACGGACCGGCCGTAGTCGGTTTCTTTGCCGTCGCCACGCGGTTTGCTGTCCGGTTTCTTGGGGAAGTCGCGATTGCCGATGCCACCAGGCGTGACCATGCTTTTTGCCAGCATACCTCCGCCGATCGCCCCGACCGGGCCAGCAAGCAGACCGCCGAGGATGCCGCCGCCTAGCGTGCCGAGGATGCCCTTTACCGCACCCGCGATCTGCGGACGGTGATTGACGGGCGCCCAATCGAGCTTTGCCTTCTGGGCGTCGAACATCTGCTGTTCTTGCTGAGATAGCAGGCCGGGAACGGAGCCTGTTTGCTCGTATGAGACCGGCTGAACCTGTGGGACCTCGACGGGCTGCACATCCCCCATTGGGGCTTGGACTGTTTCAGGCTGCTGCTTCCACGGCTCGGCGTCTTCCATCGGATCAACACCCGCCTGAAGCTGCTGCTTCTGTGCGGTCAAGCCGTTGATGAGGCCTTGGTAGGCGACATCCTGCGACAATAGGCCGGCCATCTGGGGCGCAGCCTTGCCAGCCCCATACGAGGCGTATTGCGCCGCAAGGGCTGCCAGCGGTGACGGGTTTTGCTGGAGCGTGTCGAGTGACATCTCCGGTTCTGGCTTGAAATAGGAGATGGTTTTCACCGATCGCGTCGGAAGCGTGTTTTGCGCCATCTGTGGCTCCTGTTCGGGTGCGGAATAGGCGTTCAGCAGCCCCATGCGCTCGTTGACGGTCGCGGGCTGATCCTGTGGGGCAAGAATGCTGTCGATGGCCTGTGAGGCTGTATCCGGCTGGCGCGGCTGGCGATAACCGAGGGAGGTGCCAATCGCCCTATTCTGTGGGTCGGAATAGTAGTTGTGGCCGGCCGTGGCGGTTTCCTGCTTCAGGCCCTTGGGAAGGTTTCCTGCTGCGTTCGGCGTGGCGTAGAATGTGCCGCTATGTGATGGGCCGTTTGCCGCCACATCGTCCAATGCCTGCTGCGCAAGGCTGCGGTAGCTGTCAACACCCGCAGGAAGGGACCGGCCGTAGGCGTTGAATTCACGCGAATTGGCAACCACCTGATCGGGCGTGACCCCGAGAGCCCTTGCTCGGTTGACGATTGTCGAGGCAATAGCCTTCATGTCGGCGTAGCGCTTGGCCGGAGAACCGGACGCAGCCTCACCGAGGATGACATCAACGAGAGAACGTGCTTTCGGCAATGACGCCTCCATAGAAAAAGGCCCCCGTGAGGGAGCCTTGAAGGTTTAATTATTAGGTTTGGACTCGCGCTGACAACTTACTGATATAAATAAGTTTTCTACGATTTCTTCAATAAAAAGCCCATGTGGACTCGGGCTAGACCTTGAGCGCGTAGTAGATGGAGCCTTCTTTGCCCTGCGGACGCATGATGGCGATGTATTCAACGTCTTCCATCTGTTCGAGAAGGACCGACATTTCCTTAGCCAGGACCATCATCTGGTCTTTGGCGGTGATGATGGCGGTGTTGCGGTTTGCTGCCTTGATCATCACGCAACACTCCGTGTCGGTTGGTTTGAGGCATTTGCCCATCGTTCGGCGGCATTCCAATCGAGAATGACGGCCTCGCGGCTTTCGTCCCTGAATTCAGCCGGGGCTTTGTCGTATAAGGCCAAAATCTTCTCCAGCGTGGTCTTGCTGTGAAAGACGTACGAGCCACGGCCAGTGCTGACGAGCGGGTCAAGGATGAAGCCGTTCATTGGATGCCTCCGAATGAGCCACGCAGATCGATTGGCATTTCCCGTCGCAGGTGTTCCAAGCCTTTTGGGGTGATGAGCACCTCGTTGGAAATCACCGTTGAACCATCGGGGAGACGCAGCCTGATCGGCTTATTGATCATCCAGCCGTTGGCGACCACTTCTGGCGTGGCTACATCGCCGTACTCGTTACCCTCAGCGTCTACCTTTTGAAGGTTCACGTTCACAGTCCGCATCAGGCCACCTCCCCGCTAACCTTGGAATGCTCGTCAGCCCATCTCTTGTGAAGGTAGGTCACGCCTTTCCCGGTGATTAGAGTCTTCGTGTAAGTAATATTCTCTCCGGTGTGGGGGTCTTTGCGTTTCCGTTCAATCACGCGGAAATATCCTGCATCCTCCCAACGCTGGTAAGGGCGATTGTTTTTCATGAGAAAACCTGCGGCGCGCAGCCATTCCATGAAGCGAGTGCGCCCCGTACCGAAGACCTTGGCTACTGCCTGAAAGTCCTGGGCGTTGATCGCTGTGGCAACATCATCGTGGAAGTCAGCCTTCGGAGCCATTTCAGCGATAGCGAGTTTCTGCCTCTCCAACTGCTCGGACTGCTGTGCCGCAAGCCGCAACGCCTCTGCAAAGGTCTGCGGCAAATCAAATATCTTCACCGGCTGTCGATCGGCGGCGAAGTAGCGCTCGATCATTTCATCAAAAACTTCCCAAGCCTTGTCGTCGCCTAGGGGCTTGGCAATTTTCAGGTATCCTCTCTTTGTGATCAAATGTGCCTTCGGGGCATATTTAGAGAAAACTCCCTCAGGGAGGTTGGTACGGATTTCGTCCCGACCCAATTCGAGGTAATCTTCGCCAGAGACAAACCTCCCGCGATTTTCATCAAAACTGCGTTTCGCCGTATCCTTAGGCCGACCATGCACCATATCGATCATCGCGAAGGTGACGACTTGCTGTCCATGATATTCAATCTTCGTAATTTCCGTTCCGGCAATTTGCACGCACGGCAATTTGCTGCTATTTTCCATAGCGCATATCCTTTGTTGAATTGGGATGGTTGGAAAAGGTCGGGTTAAGCTGTGAGAGGCGACCCGGCCTTTTCTGTTTCTTGATCGTTCCATCCAGAGCCGATTTTCAGGCTGTGGACAATTTCCCCGCTAAAACTTCGGTCATTCCTTGCGGCATTAACTTTCATCAACCGCCGCAAACTCGCCGGGACGGTGATGGTAATCCTTACGTCTTCTTTCTCTTCCATTTCACTCCTTTCACGAAATTCGTGACAACAACATACCGCGCACGAAATTCGTGGTCAATAGCCGATATTGACTTCAAACACGATATTCGTGATAAAAGCCCCATGGCCCGAGATGATGGATACACGCGCTACACGATGCGCATTCCCACGCCCCTTTATGAGCGCATAAAGGAAGAGGCAGGCGAGAAGTCGGTTAACGCTGAAATCCTCTCTACCTTAGAAGCTGCGTACCCGCCGAAATCGATTGACGTCCGCGTTCTCTCAATGTTTTTGGAGAACGCGGTGTCTTATGACGCCCCAGATGAGCGAAAAGAGTTCATTGAGACTGTCAATCGGCTATTCGCCAAGGCTGGGCAGCATTGGGAAATTTCAGCCGACGGGTTTGGGGTGGTGAAGTTTATCCCCTTCAACGAAGCCGTAAGGCAGCGCCAGGCAAAGAACAGGGATGATCGGCCGGCCGAGTCAGATATGACCGTTGAACACAAGGACGGCTCTACCACAGTGATCGAGGCCAAAAAGGGCGGCGGTGGGGGTCGTGAGCCGAAAAGGCGTGCTCTCGACCTTTAGCGTCCCCGCCTATCTCGACTCTCGCAAAGATTGATTCCATTCTCCCGGAAAACGGGAGTAATTGAATGATCTACCCAGCAGGCATCATGACCGAGCGGCACCTCGTCGGCGCAAACGTTATCGAATACGACGGGGTGAAAATGCTTGTCGTGCAATGGAACGCAAACCCAACTTTAGGGCTTCGCAAGCCAGCGCAAGTAATTCTCTTGTCGTCAATTGATCATCAATGGGTGGACGACCCGAAAAGTCCGTACCGAGTATTTGTACCCGGTCCACTGCCAATAGCGTTGCTTGACGGTATGGCTTCACATGAAATGCGAGAAGAGTTTGGCGTCGTTGCGGGACCGGATATAACCCTGGAATACTCACCCAATCCTCATTAGCCTTTTCATCGGCCAATTCCCGCATGGTTGCCCGCAAGGCGTCATCGAATGAGCCCATCTTCATTTCCTTTTATCTTCGTGTATGGAAGGCACTCGACAACTTCGCCGCGATTTGCTTCATTCCCTCAATTGCGTTGGGGGAATTTCATGAAAATCAGGATTATTGCCGTTGTGGCTTTCGCAGTGTCCGTTGCCGGATGCGTTTCAGAAGATCCGGCTACAGGGGAAGCATTTCAAGAACTCGGATTCACGTGTCAGCGATACGGATTCAAGCCGGGATCAAGCGAGTATTCAAGTTGCATGCTACAGCTGGACCAGCAGCGCATCTCGGAAAGCCGGCGCAAGCGGTTAGCGTTTTCTCAAGCGATGAGTAATATGGGAAACCAGATACAGGCAGATCAGCGAAACCAACAGATGATCAACGCCGCGAACCGTCCGGTAAACTGCACCTCGCGCGGGTACGGGAACACGGTGCAGACGAGTTGCTATTGAGTAAGGACGGCCTACCAACCGCCCCCGCCATTTGAGTTTGTCTTCGAGGCAAGCATCAGGCGGAGTAAGGCGGGCGTAACTGTTGGCATAACCGCCTCCTTGCCCGCCTCTTTCTGCATTTGCTTATACAAGGGAGAACGCTTACGTGTCGCCTCGTTGACGGCTTTCCAAGCGCGTTCGGTCATGAAATTAGAGGCCGCTTTGCTTCCGCTCCCAACGACAGCTGGAATGATTCCAACCGCCGCCATTGCTGGGTTTCCAGACATGGTTGCCGCACTAGTGCCGGTCATTATGGCTGTAGCAGCCTGACCAAGGCCACCGCCACCACCCAGCAGATTACCAACAAACCGCGTTACGTTTTGTCCCGCAGTTCCACGGGCAACGGTTCTGATCGCGTCCAACTCGTCTTTGGTAAATCCAGAGGCGAGTTTGATGTTTTTGAGAACATCGGCAGCGCGTTGGCGGATGGCGTTCCCGGTATTTCGTCCTGAATTGGAAGCACCGGCACGGTCTGCGGCAGACTCTTCGAGTTTGTCAAGCCGTCCTGCTCTCTTTGCAGCCGCGTAATTTCCTCGCGCGTTAGATGCGACTCTTCCTGCTTGATCCGCCGCCTTTTCAGCGCCGGGAACCACGCTTCGATCAGGCGGCGAAGCAAGAAAGGAATCAATGGCTCCCCGTACACGCTTAGCGGCACCTTGGTCTGTTGGGTTTTGGTAGTCTTCGCCAATTTTGCCGAAGGTTCGCCGGATGGTCTCAACGTCGGAACTTGTTGCGAAGGTGTCGCGACCGGGAGTTTGGAGCTCCCGGAGGGTCGATATGGTTTTTGGGGCAGTTTTGCCATTGATGCCTTGGCTGAAAAGATTCTGTTCAAGGTTCATTGCCATATCAGAAATCGACTGCGAAGTGTAGCGAGCATCGAGGCCGCGCAAGGCCTCGTATCCGCTCTCTGCCGCCTCCGTTAACGCTTGCGCTGTCGGGGCCTTAACTTCGCGCTGTCGGAATGACCGTGAAACCCCAGGAATCACTTTATCTCCCGCGCGGATGGCCGGGTTCACGGGATTGAACACGCTGACGAAGTTAAGGCCCTCTCCAATAAGTTCAGGAGATGTGTGCCCATCCGGTCCCCACATCGGTATTTCACCGGCTGCGGCCCTGCCACCGACTGTGAACGCCTGCTTTACCGCGCCGAGAATGCCAGCGTTGCTGTCAAAACTCTTGTTGCCGGCCGCATCGACGCTGAAAGGCAGAATTGAGCCGCTATAGGACTTGTCTTCTGCCGGCGCGGGTTCCTCCACGGACAAGCCGATTTTGGCTTTGAAGTCTGCTTCGGGCATGTCCGAATAGAATTTCTTGTGAAGGGCACCAGCCAGCGCCTCGTCGCTCAGATCTTCATACTGCGGGTATTTTGCGCGAACTTCTGCAATCGTCGGCATCAGCGTATCCCCAGCGGGTCTTCTTGGCTTTGTGACGGTGCGGCCTGCTGACCACCCTGCGCTTCCAGCTTGGCAACACCTTGCTGAACAGCGGCGTTGAACTCATCGAGTGCAGCCTTGAAGTCATCGGGCGACTGAGCAGTGTTCATGCGGACAAAGGCAGCTTCTGCCTTCTGCCCTTCGTAGTCTGTGATAGCGCCACCGCCCTTGAGAAGTTGGCGAGCCTGAAGGAACGCCCCGCCCTGTAGCTGATCGATGCGCGACTGAACTCGGTTGGCATCGGCGGTAACATTAGGCAATCTTGAGTTCCGGGGGCCAAGCATATCGTTCAGATAGGGGTCAGTCTTGAGAGCCTGAATCTGGTCTGACACTAGGCCGGCAGTCGCGCGAGCAGCGGGAAGCGCATTACGGGCCTCAACAGTTGCTTCGCCCGCACCCTTGCCAATCGCGGTCTGCGTTGCTGCGCCGGCCAAGTCCTTCGGCGTCGTCGCAATTACATTCCCGGTGCGCTTGTCGATCGTTCCAATATGTGTACCGAGATCGACGGTCCCCGTACCTGTGGAGAGTTTGAAGCCCTCCGGCATAGGGGTTTGCCGGAAAGTGCCATTTTTGGAAAGCTGGCCTAGTACATCCTTGCCTTCAGCATCCTGACCCCATACCGGCTGGAGACCATATTCAACCTCTTCCGAACCGGCTGGCGGTGTCACCCAAGCCCCGTTGTCGAAGTTATAGAGGTTCTTTCCAACCGCCATGAAGTTGTTTTTCGGCTTCTCCGCCTCCAGCTTCTGCGCGTAATAGAGCTTGAATGCATCGTTCCCCGACAGCGCGCCGGACTCGACGGCCTGTGCCAGTTCGGGATTGGCCTTGCGCAGCATGTTCAGCGTCTTATTCCGTTGGCCCGCCTGAACGAGCCCTTGCGCAGCGCCGGCCATCTGCTGTTGCGGGTTCTGCCCACCGAGCAAACCCGCTCCGGTCTGCATGAGCGTGTCGGAATTGTTGCGAAGAAAGTCGAGAAAACCAGCCATTGACGACTCCCCTTAGATGAATGAACCGAGGCCACCGAGCGCGGTTGCGCCGTACCCCATGGCCGTGAGGAACGGGTTTTGACCAGGTGCTGATTGCGTCGTCGTACCGCCCAACTGACCGGAGCCCGAGGCGATGCCCTGAAGCCGCGCGATCTGGTCCCACGGAGCCTGATTTTTCTCGTTGAACAAACGCAGTTTGTCGTTCATCTGGCGCGTTGCCAGATCTTCCTTCATGGCGCCGATCTGCATACGGTCCTGAATTGGCATTTTCATACTGGTATAGGCGTTGCCCATATTGCCTTGCGCCGCCTGACCCATGCCGAAAATCGCACTCTGGGTATTCTGCCGATTGGCGATGCCCTGTTGCCCGATATTGGCCGCGCCGGTGTTGGCGTTCAACTGAGTGCCGACCCCGGTCTGACCCATATTAAAGAGGTTTTGGTTTGCCGTATCTGCACGGTTCTGCCAATTCTGGTATTCGCTGCCGACCATGCGTGACGTGAGGTCGCCAACTTCACTTGCAAGGTTGCCTTGGTGGACGCCGCCGCCGTATCGACCAGCACCGCCCGCGCTCATGTTGACTGACTCCCGCGCCGCACCCTGCGCCTGCTGAAGAACTTTTTGGAATGCTGGGTTTGAATTGATGTCGAATTTCGAATTAGCGATATTCTGTGTATTCTTAAGCGCCGCGTCTTGATACGAATTGAACGGGTCTCTTGCCAAGGCTTGCAGCCCGCCCATGGCGCTATTCTGGGCAGCGCTTAGGCCGCTCGCCGGCATGGCTTGCAGAGCCCTCAGCGAGGCTAGCTGCGCATCGTTATATCCGCCCTGGTTGATGATGTCCTGATATTGAGCCGTCATCCCGTTGCTATCGCCTGCACGGTTGGCTTTGGTGAGTGCGTAGAGATCCGACGCCGCCGCTGTTGACTGCTTGTCCCATGGGACCACGGTCGAACCGGTGTAATACGACCCGTTTTTGTCGGAGTTGTAGAGCTTCGTGGCGTCCTTGATCCCGAGCTTCAGCGCCGGCTGAGCGGCAGCCCACGGGGCGCTGTTGGTCGTCGTGGTAGTCTTGTTGCTGCTTCCGCCGCCGAAAAGGTCGCCTAGCCAGGACATGGGCGTTCTCCTATGTAACCGAAATGGTCTGGATGAAGATGAGTGTCACGCGCACATTCGCCGCACCGACCACTCTGATTTCGTCGCCCGTCCAAAGCCGCAGGGGCATGTCCGATACGATTACCGTGTCAGCCGCGCCGACCGATTTTTTCCAAAGCAGGGACTCGGTGGCGCTCGATGCTTCGTACCAATAGAGTTCGGTCGAGACCGCGCCTGCGGTCGTGTTGCAGATGGAAAAGCTCGCCAGCGTAAACGTCGGGTTCGGCATTGCCGTGCCGATCAGCGTTTTAGTTGCGCCCGCCAAATTCTGGCTGATCGGTGGGTAGACGTTGCCGCTGTAATTGGCTGTGATGCTCATTACTGCTCACCACTCGCTTGCGCATTGGCATTGAGGGAACTGGCGATGCTCCATACGGTACCCTCCGGCACATTCATCCTGAAGCGATGCAGCCGACCATCAGACCGGAAAGGAACAAGCCCGGCCCGGTTTGCCGTGTTGGCTGTTGACCATGTGATGGCATCGCCGTGAAACGCCGCCACGCCGTCTTGCAGCGTGAAGGTGGTTGCGTCGGTTTGAACCCTGGCGCCGCTGACAAACGAGCGAGCCATGCCGTCAAACTCGACATCGCCGGTTTCAATCGTGGCTTCGAGGTTCGGGCCGGTGAAATAGGCCAACTTGTTGTCGTTGGTGAACGTCGCGAACGTAGGCCGACCACCTGAGAACAGGCGGCTGTCGAACGGCTCGTCTACAGCATCGATGTTGGCATAGAGCGCGTCCAGGCCATCCCAGGTCATAGCCGGGGTAGCCAGAGCGACCATTTCGCCAACCTGCAAATCGGTCGTGCACCAGCGGTCAAGCTGCCAGTCATAGCCGAGCCGGTAGTTCATGCCGTCCAGCGCCTTGAACTTAAACCAGACGATCTTTTCGAACGGATCGGCGGCGCCCTGCACTTCTGCAAGGTAGGTCTGGTTGATCTGCGAGAGGAACCAGCGGTCTACGCGCTCTGCGCCGATCGGCTCGCGATTGACGCCACCGAAAAAACCGTCTTCCGAGAGATAGAAGAACCGGCCCGGGCCGATCGACACAATCGACCGGGGGGCAAGCGTTCCCTGTTTTGGGTTCAGTACAGTTCGTGTGAAGGTAAAACCGGATGATGGGGCGAACGGGAAGAACTGCATGCCGGCGCGCTGGATGACGGTAAAGCCGCCCTGGTCACCAAAGCCGCCCATTACCTCGTCGCCTTCAGGAAGCTCCTGAACGTCAGCGCCGTTCTTGCCAATGGTCCACGCCTCGATGTTGTTCAACGCGCTCCAGCGGATAGTCTTCTCGCCTGCTGCGCCTTCCAGATAACCGAGAACGAGGAAGTCACCGGACACCCAGGAGTATTTGGCTTTCGGAGGGCTTCCGGCGAGCGTGGCGAAGTTGCCAGCAGCCTCGATGTCGTAGACCTGAATGGCGTTCGCGAGATTGTGCGCTACGAGCTGATCGCCAAAACGCGTAAACGTCCACGAGTCCTGAAGCGGCACTGCATACGGCGCGGCAGGACCGCTGATATCCGTCCACGTGTAATCGGTGGTGTTGAGTGTATAGAGGCGCGTCGATGTTCCGGCGATGATCGTGTAGTTGCCGGCTGCTGTACGCACATAGACAGCGCCACGGCACTCAGACGGTAGAGCGGCAGATATCTCCGTGAGACCGGGCATTGGCCCCCAGCCATCCGCTACGGGCTGAGCATTCACGATGATCTTGCTCGCTACCGTGTTGAACGGACTTTTGTCTGGCTCGAATGGCGGGAATGGGATGCTCATGGTGCATCCCGGTTGATATTGTAGCGGTTGCGGCCGATCAGCGACAACGCCGGGTCAACGGTCAGTTGCGAACGTTTCTTCTTGGCATTCTCGTGGGCTACCTCAGCAGTGAATTCATCAAGCAACTGCTTCCACATGGCAGCCTGCGGCAGATCCTTGATGTAAGTGCTCCCCCATACGATTGACGCGGCCATATAGAGGTCTGGATTATTGGTGAGAAATTCGTTTGTCGGCGCCAGATCGGAAAGCGCAAACCGGCCTAGGTAGACGAAACGGAACGAGTAGGCTTCGTCCAACTCGCGATCCAATACGATCGTGTTAGCCTCTATCGACCAGATCGACGGGAACCCCGGAATTTGGCTCGTGCTGTACGTTCCAAGGGCCTTCGGGGTGAGGTAAAATTCCTGCTCGCCGCTCCGAATATAGACGTTCTGGGGCTCCTGCACGGACAGCGATGAGATGTCGATCGCCGCGCTTCCGATCACGCCGGTAAGCAGTGCCGTCGTCCCAACCGGGTCGAGAAGACGGTTGAGGCGCGCCTCTCCGAGCGTAATAAAGTCGGCCGCGCTGCCTGATATATCAGAGCGCGCCATCCAGTCCGCAATCGCGGTTTTCAGCTCGGAATAGGTCGAAATAGCCATTCTAACCCCGCTTGATTCTCGATGGCTTCACGGCCTGCAGCACGTATTCGTACTGCCCGTCATCGGTTTTTCTGGAGTGGAGGAGGTCAAAATCGGCGCTGTAGCAGAAGCGATAGTCCGTCATTGGCGTCTGCCCGACTTGGTCATATGTCGGCTGCACCAGATACGACAGTTGCTCGTGGCCGACGATGCGCGTGTGGCCTGGGTCTCCCCAAGCCCACTGTGACGACCAATGGGGAGAAGTGCCGAAGAACAGCCCGCCGTCTTTCAGGACGCGCCAGATATCCGACCACTGGTCGAAGAAGAAGCGCCAGTCGCCTTGTTGCCCAACGTGCTCCATCACCTCGTAGGCGTGGATTTCATCGGCGAAATCATCCTCGAATGGCAGCGGAAAGACGGAAATGTCGTGGACTACATCGGGTTTGTGCGAGTCGGCAAAATCGACCGTTATCAGGTCGTTCCATGCCTCGTGCCCTGGGAAGAAAAGCTTTTTAACGCGGCTCGAACCGCATCCTAGAAGGATTTCCGTCATACATGCGCTTTCTCAAGCCACGCGCGGACATCCCCGGTATAAACCGAGCCGCCGTCGTGATGGTTCAGGGTGATGGAGGGGTCTAGCCAGACCGTTCCGCCGTTCCGGCGCCATAGTCGGCAGAACCCGTAGTCTTCGCCGTAGATCCGGCCGCGATGGAAGCCGGTTGGGAAATAGTCCGACGTTAACACGTCAGCTTGATCCAGATATTTCTTGGCATCGATCTTGGCGAAAGCGCCGCGGCTGATTTTGAGAAACCCACCGGGCAAGCCATCAACCTTATATAGATCGCCGGCCTTCTTGGTCCTGCCGAAGATATGGAATCCCGAACCCTCATGCTTGGCCCGGTACGTCCCGCCGATCACCTCTTCCGGACGGGCCGCAAGCCGTGCAAGCTCTCCAGCCTTCCAAGAAATATCGGCGTCGATAAAGACGAGAGTGTCGGCCTGCGGGAAGTCGAGGAACCGCCTTGCAAGCCTGTTTCGGGCCATACCGATCAGCGAACAGCCGACCTCCCACATAACCAGGAAGTGAACCCCCTGCGCCAGAACTTGCTCTGCCAGCAGGGAATCCACAGTTTGAGCGCAGACTTTCCCGTCAATCGTCGGGATGGCTACGCAGACGAGCACTAGGAGATGATCCCCTTTGCCACGAGGGCAGCGACCAGTTCCACGAAGGCGGCGGCTACAGGCGTGATGGTCGCGCCGGCAGTGACAGCCGCCGAAAGCGTGCAAGCCGTCCGTGCGATCGGCGTGACGTTGTGAAAGCCAACCTTGTCAGAGGTGGCGCGGCCGAGGACGACACCATCGTCATTGCCGGTACCGAGATATTCAACGGGCATTGTTCAAACTCCTTCAGGATCAGTTGAAGTGAAGGCGCGTTGCCCACTCAGGGCGCAGCGTCTTGTAGCCGTACAAAACATCTATCCGGCACGGCAGGTTGTCGTTGTTGATGTCGTACTGACGGACAATTCGCAGCGAGATGCCGTCCTGAACTTCACGACGGGCGAAATCGACGCCGCCAGGCATGATCAAGTCGGCCGTTGCGAAGGTGAACGCATCCTGCTGATAGAGCAGGGACGTGGTGTCCTGCCCCGATGCAGTGCCGGCGATGACAACAGCCTTGCCGGAACCAGCCGAGTTGATGACGACGTTCTGCTTTGCGCCGGAGGTGACCGGAGTAGGCGACACGGTGATGTTGCCGGCGCCGCCGACATAATCACTGACAATGACGAACTGCTGAAGAACGCCATTATCCACCTTGGTTTCGGGATGGACGCTGTTCACACCAACGATGGTGATAACGTCGCCCTTGAGCAGGGTGCCAGCGCCTGCGGTGACGGCAACGGTTGCCGAGCCGGAGGTGATGCCAGTCGTGGTGTTGACGACGTAGGCAGCATCACCTGCGCCACGTGTGAACCCTGGCCACAGCGTGTTTTCTACGAAGTCGTAGCCTGCAGCACGGCCCATGAAGCCCTCGCGGAACTGCTTGGACAGTTGCGCCTGGTCGTTGAACAGGGTCTTGGTGTCCTTGACCAAGGTGGACATGTCCAGCGAGTTCAGGTTTGCGGTGCGGTCGCTCGTCGGGGCGAGACCACGTTGCATGAGGACGCGTCCCGAAAGCACGTCGTTGTATGCAAGCGTGGAAGCAGGCGTCCAGATGGCGTTGTAGACATCCTTGAACATCGTCATGGCGTCGTACTCGATGTTGGCAGCGAGAACGGCCATGGCCGGGTCAAGGATGCGTTTCGAGAAGTCATCCAGCGAAAGCGTCAGCTCGGCGCTGGAAAAGTTCATGTCCACGCCCTTCTGTGTCGCCACAGTGAGCGTCTGGCTTTCTTCCGCAGTGTCCTGCGCGTCGATCGTCTTGCCCGTGCGAACCGTATAGCGGTTAGGCATACGGATCTTGAGGGTGTCGCCGATCTTGGCGCCGGATTTGGCGAAGCTGTCATCGTACTGGCGGTTGATGGAGCCGATGAAGTTGAGCTTCTGGTGCAGGATCCGCAGCGCCTCGCGGGTCACTGCGGTCGGGGTAAGGATCGTATTGCTCATGGCTTTCTGGGTCCTTTAAGGGAGTTCCGGGTCAGCCCCGTTTCACGACCTGAGCGTTCCGGCGCTTCAGCCACTCGTCGGAGGTCAAACGGTCATCGAGTCCCGTGGGAGGCGGGTTTGCTCGTGCTGTGACTTTCGAGAGGGGTTGTGCGGAAGCGACAGGCTTCGGGGCGGTTGTTTTCTTCTGGAGGACCTGGTGGCCTAGCCAAGCGAGATGCAAAGTCTTGTAGACGTTCGGGCTGTACGCTGCTTTGAGCGTATCCACGGATTGGCCTAGTTCAGAAATTGCGAAATTCGCGATTTTGGCGTCGATTTCCGGCGTCCAGCCAGGGATATTCTTCTCGGCAAACTCCCGCGTTTCCCGCAGCCGGTTGGCAGTTGCCTGCTCCGCTTGTGCGCTTCGCTGTGTCTGCTGTTCGTTCAGGTAGCCAGCAATCTGGCCCCGCGTTTCCTTCAGCTGTTGGTATTGACGCCAAGCCGACATTGCGGCGACCGGGTCGTCGTTCTCCAACTGCTGCCAGTTCGTGTTTTCGAACTGCTGAAGCTGATTGTCGTGGACCATAAGGGCCGCACGGGCTTCAAGGACGTCCTGGGAAACGTTGAACTGCTGTTCCGCTTCGGCCTGTCGAGCCTCTACGGATTTACGCAATTCAGAGACTTCCTGAGTCTTGCGGGTGTAGTCGGCCTGCATCAGGAAGCTGTCTTTGAGTTCGGCCGGGACGCTGAATTTCTTCCCGTTGAACTCGACTTCGGTCACTTCGGGCTCTTGCGGGCCTTCGTCACCTTCCGTCACTTCCCCTTCTTGGTCTAAGCCGTCGTCGGCATCATCGCCGGCTTCGGGAAGGTTGCCGATGTTGCCATCGTCTTCAGTCGTTGGCGCCTGCGTCTGAGTTGCTGGCATAGCCAGTTCTTCGGCAATAGCCGTCATACCCTCGTCCATGAAGGTCACTCCTTGCCATCTCTGGCTCTGGTTGGTGATGTTGCTGGGGTGCGCCGTTTACCCTAGGCGCGGGGAAAATTGGGCTTCGCCCTGGGCAGACGCCTTGAGCGCGTCGATGCCGATTTTCATCTGGTCGGCTTTCAGATCACCTTCGACCTGCATACGCTTGGTTTCGGCGTTGTACTGGTCAACCGAGTTATCAGCCTTGAGACCTTGGTTTTCCTGCTGAAGCTGCTGGATAGCTTCCTGCATCTGCTGCAACTGCTGCTGAAGCTCAGGAGGTATCTGCTGCTCTTGGTTCGCCGGGTTCAACTTCTCAAACCGCTTGGCGATCTCATCGGCTCCAGGCCAATCGAGGTTCTTAGCGAGCAGATCCATGATGATCGGCGCAGATTGCGGGAAGGCGCGTACCATTTCTGTCATCTGCATCGCAGCTTCTTCGCGACGGGTGGTGAACGATGGACCGGATGTCACGGTCAGGTCGTATTTGCCGGCTGTGATGTCGTAGAGCGCCATGATGGCCTGACCTTCGTCATCCAGTTCCGGCTTGCCGTCTGGTCCAAGCTGCGGCTGCGGCTCAGTACCGTTGATCTGGACGGCCTTTTGCGTCCCGTCCTCACCGATGACGCGCACGACACGTTCTCCACTGTAGACCTTCGGAATGAGGTTAATCAGAATGCGCCCGGTGTGGAGAATGGCGCGGGACAGGTTGTCGATGAAGTGGAACGTCGCAACGTCCCCTTCCCGCTGGCGAGCTATGATAGCCTTGCCGCTGGTCTCGTTCGATCTTGCACCGAGAGAAGCATCATAAATGCCGATGATGGCCTTCATGTCGTCGGATGCGTTAAGCGCCTCTTGAAGAGCGCCGGCAGCAGGGCCTACATCGAGCGGCTGCCTCTTCGGGGCCTCGCCATCATACTCAAGGAACGCGTGGCTCGTGGTGTTGGCGGTCCCCCAATTGACATCGCTGTCAAATGTGCCCTTGCGGCCAATCCAAGGCACACGGGGCGCGAGAGCAACAAGTTCCGTCGATGTCGAGCGCCAGTAATTGAACATGCGTTGCGCATCTTTGGCGCTGTGGATCAGGCTGCGAAAATAGCGCTTGCCCTCAACAACGATCTCGTCGCCATAAACCGGAACGATCGGGATATAACAACCGGGCCACTCGTTTTCTTCGAGGATGTCGGCGCCAGACATGATAGTCTGAGTGACCTTGTGGCTTTTCGTCTTGCGGCTGACCGGCTGACCGTCCTTGCCTGTCTTGTATGCGAGGAAACCCGTTTCAAGCCCTACCTGAATTTCAGGGTTAGCCTCGATATCATCAGCGCCAAGGGTAACAACGGCTCCGGTCGTCTGATTTATGACCTGGAAAATCTCGCGTTCGACTTCCTCACGCTGCCACCATTCGGCAACCATGACCGTCTCGTCATCCAGCCACGTGCCGGCGTCTCTCCAGGCATCGCTCTCGAAATTGGTATCAACCTTGTCGTCATCGACGTTCGTCTTGTTGCCGTACTTGGCCTTGAACGCCTCTTTCCGCATTGGTTCTACGACAAAGGCCACATTCCAATCGGAAGAATCCGCGCACATGCTGTCAGGATCGCCATAGACCGAGAACTGGTTGGCAACGCGCTCGATGGAAATATCCATGTCGAACGTATCGTCGTAGGCGTAATCCATACCGATTCGCCAATAGCCGAATCCACCGGATACGCTCGACTCCACAGCGGTGTCGTAGGCAACGTCAGCATTCGACGTGTACTCGATATTGCGAATGAGACCGTTGATGATCTCGGCCGTCTTCACGTCGGCGCCGCTATCGACAGGATGAACCTTGATCGATGGTTTGTTCTGACGGCTGTCGTTAACGACCTGACGAATGAACGCAGGAAGCTTGTTGATGGTCAGGATCGGGCGCATTTCGATTTCGCGCTGCTTCCTGATCTGATCAGGCCATTGCTCATCCAGACGGGAAAAACGAATGTCGTCCAAAGATGTCGCGCGGTTGTCCTGTTCGGCATCCTGGCAGCGCTCAAACGCCTTGCGTCCTGCCGCACGCCGTTCCTCGCGATTTTTTGGCTTCTTGTCTTCGGCCATGCTCACCCCATCCAACTCCCAGAACCAACAGCGTGGCGCCGTGACGGTGCTTTCTTTTTCTCAACGACAGGGGCAGCAAACGTCAGCACAACCGCGTCCCACTCATCAGGGGAACGCACGCCGCGTTTCAGCATCTGCTCTTTGCTTTCGATGAGGAGATATTGGTTTGAATCGTATCGGTACTGTGGGCCACAGGCGTCGGCCTGAAGCGCGTCGTCATCTGGAATGTCGGCGCCGCCTGGCTCGTCTAGCCAATCGCGGGAGCGCGTCCACATCTCTGCTCGTCTGTTGCGCGGGCCTGGGCGCTTCTCCCCGTTGGGGAGAATTATGTCCATTGCCTGCGGGGAGCCGCCAAAATCTATGGCTTCGATGACATCGGAGTAAGGCGGGCCCCAATTGTTGAGGATGTCGAACACCCCAGCACCCTGCCCGCCAACATCGATAAACACCTTGTCGGGCTTGTCGGTGTCGATGATCTGCTTGACCCAATTGGCGCCGGCCACATTGTCGAGCTTCTGCTTGCTTTCCTTTCTTAGAACCTTGCGGCCCTTGCGCCATGCGATCGAGAAGCGGTCCCCACCAAACCGGCTAGGGTCAACGCCGAGGATGAGCGGTCCTATTCCTTCGGCTGTAGCCTTGCGGGCCTTCATCACCGCTTCCGGCTTGATAAACCCGTCGTGGCCGGTCATCTGGAAGGCCTCTGCCGCTGTGGCTGGGTATTCCTGCTTGAACAGGTTCGGGTCTTTAAGCTCGGCAATCTTGGCACGGCGCCAAACCATTTGGCCTAGCGTGAGTTCGTATGTCTCCGCGTATGTCTGCTCTTCATCATCCAACGAGAAACCTTCTGGAACGATGCGGCTGTATTCGGCCTGCCAGAACCAAGGGATGAAGATTGCTATGTAGTCGCCTATCCCAGCTTCCGCCTGCTGCCAGCGCTCGTGGAACTCACCACCAACGCCGTTTGCCGTGCTTTCAAGGATGATCTCAGTTTCGGGCAAATCCGGAATAGCCTGGACAACGCCAGCGAAATGGGTGGGCGCATTAGGCCAGAAGGCCACCTCCGAGCCGTGGAAGAACTGAACTGTTTGCGACCTGCCAACTGCCTTAGCGCCGGCCGTGCCCACAGCATAACCGCTGTCTAGCTTTGGAAACGAGAGTTCCTTGGCGTTTGCTGCGCCCGTAACTGGCTTGACCAGATCAGGGCAGTGCTCGTGATACCGCTCGACCATGCCGAACAGATTGTTGGTCGCGTCCTGCTCATGCGTAAGAATGAACACGCGGCGCCCACGCTTGTGGGTAACCTTGTGATAATACCGGCCACCAACGTACGTTGAGATGCCTTGCTGCCGTCCCTTCAGAATGAGCGCCCTCACCTTGCCAGTCTTGGCTAATTGATCCTCAAGGCGGGTGTGCAGGTACAATTGCGCGGCGTTGAGATCGAACGGCTCTACTTGCCCAGCTTTCGTTCTGATGCGGAGGCATTTGCTTGCGTAGTGCGAGTAGTCATCGCGCAACTTCCTGCGGATGCCCTTCTCTCGTTCAGTCAAGCTCATTCAGGGCATCTTCGTGGGAGAACGTGACCTTGCCGTCCATCGTCACTGCGGAAAGATCGGGCAATGTCTTCTTCAGAAGGATGCCCGCCGCCGTAACTTGCTGCGATGTCATGTCGATTTCGCCGTTTACAAGCTTTTCCAAACGGTTGATGATCTGACTTGTCTTGATCTTCGCTCGCGTCCGGTCGTCATGCGCGGGGTTGAGCCTCACGCCTCTTGCGCCTTTGTCGGCCATCGTTCGCACTCCCGAAGGTTGGTGCAGGTGTTCGGTTATTTCAGTGTGATCTTGCCTATGCGGCAGTGACGGCCTAATTCGTTGCTCAACTGTGTCTTCACCGCAGCCAACCCGAGTTTAGGGAACTCGCTTGGACCAGTGTGTGCAATCCTCGCAACGAAGAACTCCGAATGTTCCTTAAACGGAACGCTTGACGTCAACGTTGGGGCGGTAGTCTTAAACGGCCACATGTCGGCACCACTACTTCTGTGTGATTTCGAGGATGGTTTGCAGCTGTGACCATTCCCGGTCCTGCGCTGTCTGGCATGATGCGAGAAGAAGAGCGGCGAAGAGAGTGAGTGCTCTTGCCATCGTGTTTCCTCACGCGAAAAGGCCCCGAAAGGGCTTGTTGCTTTTCATGTAGCTACGATATATATTTACCGTAGCTACAACAATTTTATGAGGCTGCAATGGCTATCAGATACAAGACCAACGCTGAGCAAGAACTTGACCATCTGATGAGAGAGCAAGAGCGGAGCCTGGCAGCCCAGAGAACATTGCTCGGTGAAAAGACTGGAACGCTTCAGGACGCGTTGAACCGCCGAGGGCGAAAGCCTTCCGACAACCCGAAGCAGCTTATATCTCTGCGCCTTGACCCTGAAGTGATTGAGTTCTTTCGCGCTACTGGCGATGGATGGCAGACCCGTATGAATGAAGCGCTGCGTAAGTCTGCGGGTCTCAATGCGCCGTGAAATAAGCCACTTCCATCTCGTCTAGATCGTCAAACTCGTCGTCTTCGAGCAGTTCAACGCATGCAGATTGCTCGTGAGCCTCAAATATGGTTTCGAGGACATCGCAGAGCGTCATCATGCCATGCTCTTCGCGGAAGGCGTTACAATGGGCTAGGAGGTCACTGGCTGTCATGAAGACTCCGGTGGATGAGTGTATCGGGGGAACTACCAACCGTTCGAGGAGTTCGATGCCCCTCTGGCCTATGGATAGCAACTCGGCACTAGTAGCGGAGTGCTATACGGTAGTTCGCACCAGTTCCCCGATCTGTTTCGACGGTGACCGTCTCCGGTCCTTGGGTATCCGGCTTTTGCGAGAATCCCGCTGCGGGCCGTCGATTTGGTCAGAACGCCGATGAATACACGGTCAAAGCCTATAACCGCTGCGGGCTTCGATCTGCCAGCATCGCAGCGGTTACTTTGGCTTCGTCCTGATGTGCTCGGGAAGCGCGCTACCCAGATGCGCTATAGGAGTTGAACCCTTGTGGGGCCTCCTAACGGGAGTCGAACCCGTGACCTCTTCCCGATCTCGTTGCCTTTCGGCTGAATTGATCCGGCCTAGTTGATCTACGCATCACCGGGATCGGCGGGGGGATGGGCTTGGGGAGCGCCGTTGCGTTCCGCAAAAATGACCCACTGATCTATATCAGCCGGGTCCCTTGTCGAGACCGCTTTGTTCAGCAGCTTGTCTGCGTGCAACTTGTCATCAAGAGAGAGTGGGAGTTGCCACGAAGGCCTGCCTAAGCCTTGGCTGAAGTTCGCATAAGGGATGAACATTGTGAGCCTCGGCTGGCAAATCACTCCAGCATAGAATTACGGTAGCCTACTACGCTGCTTCGCGCAAGCACTGGTGCATTCTAATGGCACGCAACCCTTCCCTTAACCACAGCAATTGACTGGCTGGCATCGATCGCAGATATTCGTAGTCCATCACGGTCACGTTGAAGACCGTCGATTTGATCTGACGACCACTCGGAAGCGCCAATATCAGGCCCTCCAGCGCCATCATCGTATTCGTGGCGCGTCGTGCGCGTGTCTGCTGGCTTTCCGTCACGTCGCCATCGTGGCCGCGTATGGACCCGAAATCCTGCGCTCTCGGGCAAGGGTGCTGGAGGCCAACCGACGAATAATACCGCGCTACGCAGTCAGCATAATATTCCCCTGCTTTGCGTTCTTCCTCTGTGATGTTGCCGTCTAGGAACATGCGACCGAGGGTGTAGCCGGCGAACGGAGAGTTGGTTTCGAGCTTATGCACGTTCTTCCTTCCCCATAGGGCCGTGGAGAGAGTTTCCTTGATGGTCTCGGATGGTTTGATCTTGCCGCCCGGATACCGCTTCACGTCCTGCTTTGGGGGCCGACCGCGTTGGGCGGTTCGCTTGATCCGAAGCTTCTCTGCCTTGCTCGCCATTCGCTGTCCTCGTGGTTATGAGCCGCCGTGCTCAGTTCATTTCAATGTGGTATTGCCACCAGAAGTCACTGCCGCCTGTCAGGTATTCGTGCTTCTGAATGGAGCGCCGCCGCACTCTCCGAAGCCATGCGAAGCGCTGGTCGTAGGTTCTGACGGGAAACCACGCGAACCAATTGTGCCAAGGGCCTACAGGCTCGCCAAACATCAGTTTCGGGTTCGGGTCGCTCATCCCTTCCCCTCCGTAAGAGCTGCGTCGATGGCCATCAACGGCTTTGGAGACCCGCGCTTTGCCGCCATCTCCTGTCGGTCGTGCCAGTCTTGGGAAATGGTTCCGCCTTCTCGCTCAAGGCGGACCTTTTTTACGGCGTGACAAATTGTGGAATGGTCGCGACCACCGAAAATCTTGCCTATGCGTGGAAGAGAGATGTCGTGACGCTGGCGGGCGACTTCGTACATGCAGCGCTGACGCGGAACAACGAGGTTTTTCTGGCGACGAATCCCTTTAATATCCTCCCAGGTAATCCCCGGAAACTCATTCAGAACTTCGCTCACAATTTCAGCGACCGAGCGTTTCCCAACTGAGGTGATGCCTAGGTCTTCGAGTTCACACACGCGCTGGGAAAGAGCCAGGATGCGGGCGTTCCTGTCTGCAACGTCTAACTCCATTCTTCGTGAATACCGCTCTTCAAGCGCAATCTTCTTTTGAAGCACTTCTCTTTCAGAAGACACCTTTTCGAAAGCCTCTGTCATCTCCCTCAGCGAGATGCGCAGGCCTTCCAGCGTGTCACGGTGCACCCTCACTGGCGGAGACATTAGCCTTGTGCGTCTCGCTGCGTGCGCCTCATGCTGGCGGAGTAGTTCGCTGTTGTGAAGGGTCATGAAAAGCTCCTTGCAGACCGGCGAAGTTCAGCGGCGAGGTATTCAGCCCTTGCGCTGCTCTGGGCCACGTTCGAATTGCCGGCGCCTATGCGGAGCTGATAGGAACGCTCTAGGGCTGCCAGATCCTCGTAGAAGCCGCGATCAAGCCAGTTGCTCAGGAGAAGCTTGCACTCCCCTACCTTGTTCGTGCGGACGTAGTATCGAGCCGCATCAACGATGTCCTTGGGGTCTGCGTCCTTCCACCAGACATGACGGAAGAACGCCTCACGGGCCAAAGCGCGGGCGTCGTGTGGGGATTTGAACGCGGGCCATATTACGTCCCATAGCTCCTGAAATTCGCTTGTCTCGTCTGCCTTGGTGGCTGGGCGTGCGCGGGTGGGTTTCATGCTGTGTGCTCCCATTCAATATCAACCTTGACCATGCCGTGTTTCTCGATCGTTCCGGCTATTTCGTAGGTCGTGTTCCAGTTTCCATCATCCACGCCGATCGCTAGGGCGAGCCCGTCTTGCAGGGCCTTGCAGCAACCAATCAGGTTGTCTCTGTCCCTGGTGCGCCGGTCGGGCGGGAAGAATGTGTATTTCGCATTGACGCTATCGGCCTCGATCTTGCCTATGCCTGCCTCAAGAGCGATGTGGTAGGCGTCTGTCTTGGCTTTCTTCTTGGCCTTGGCGAGAGAGGCCCAATGCCCACGAGCGTTCGGGCTTAGGCGCTTGTCGGGCCATGGGAGGAAGAGAGATGCAATCATCTGGCACCCTTCCCCACATACGCGACCTTCTTGTAAATCGCCGGGTTGAACGAAAGGCCGCGCTCGTTCTGCTTTTCGCGGCTCAACGCGTTGTATGCCGTGGGCTCGTCAATCCCGAGCTTCTCGGCGATCTCAATCGTGTTGTAGCCAAGGCGGAATAGGTCGAGAGGGGTTTCGGTGATCTTGATCATGCCGCTGCCTGCTTTCTCTCCCAGGCCTTTGCATAAGCCACCCGGACCTCTTGGAACCGCTCAATGTCGGTTTCCTTGTTCTGGATTTCATGCTCTGGACGGGGGCGCTTGCTTTCCCTGCCGTGGCACTCGATCCACAACTCAGCGCTGGCTATGCGCTTGTCTAACCAGGCGAGCATGTCGATAGGGTCAGTCACAGAAGGGCCTCCTGCTTGGGCTGTGGGGCCTTGGCCTGGGACACGAACATGTCTGGCTGGGAGTAGGCTTTGCGGATGCGCTCGCAGGCTATGTCGAAATATGGCTCGTGAAGCTCCATGCCGATGAACGGACGGCCTAGCTTCGCGCAGGCAATGCCTGTCGTGCCGCTTCCCATGAATGGATCCAGCACCTTGCCACTCGTCCACTCCACGAAGGCCATCATTAGCTGAACGGGCTTCTCGGTAGGGTGGAACTCGTTGCCGGTCCGAGGCGCCCTAATGACGTCCTGTGGCCTTCCCTTGGGGAAGAAGTGGTCAGGACCAGGATAGAACGCAGCGACCTCGGTTTGGCGAGCGTGTTCATGCTCAAGGTCGCCCATCGACCAGTTATTTTTCACCCACGTAACAAGGCTCTTAGGCTTCGGTATCTCAAACAGGTTGTCCCACCGGCAGAACACGTATTTTGCGTGATCCGCCTCTTGCTCGCAGACCCACCGAAGGAGATCAGACGTGCTGTCGTTGGCAATCTTCTCGTGCTTTACGCCGCGAAAATTTGATTGGAACGACATGCCGAACGGAGGGTCGGTGACAACCGCTCCTACGCTTCCGATCGACGGCAGGATTTTGGTGCAATCACCCAGATATAACTCGCAGTTTCCTATAACCACGACACGCTTTGCCGCAGGGCATCGCTCCTGCAGAAGACGCGCACGATTGGCGGCGATGGCGACGTTGTAGCTTTCAAAGCCGTCTTTCTGTGCGTCGTAGTCGCTCATGCCATTTCCTCTGAATAAAATGCCCGCCCATTCTCGGTGTCGGGGGAGTTGGGCCGCTGGGGTAAGGAGCGGCCGGGGGAAGTCATTTAGGACCGTCATCCCTAAGTTCGCGGGCCATCCAGAGCGCGAATGAATGCGCGGAACGCATGAGCCAACGAGCTGCGCCTATTCGCCTTAGTTTCCACCACAAGCGCAGTCGCCCGTTCGATAAGTTTTTCGAGGTCATGTGCTTCGTCTCGTCCATATTGAATCCCTGCCTTTGCTTCGATGACCCGAAGTTCATCACCGCCGATAGACACGCGAGGGTCCGCGTACCAGACATCCTTTGCTCTTGAGATCGACCACTTGAGGTCGCGAGCAGCCTTGGTTATCCGTTCTTTGACGCTGCCAAATTCGCGGGGAGCAATGTTCTCCTTGAGCGCCCTCTGGCAAAATTGAAGTGTTCCCATATTCGGAATTCTCCGATCATTTCTCTGCATTTTTCCGAAGTTCCTTGTGCGATCAATCTCCTTGCAACCTGGAGAACTTGATGAGCGCAGGAACCAAAAACAGGAATGGAGCTTCAGGCCTTGGCGGGTCTGTGGTTCCGTTCCGGGAGGCGCCTAAGAAAGGCGATCCGATCAGTCTGGGCGATGTTCTCGCCGGGGTAGTCCTTCCAGACCTCGCGGTAAGAATGCGGGGCCAATTCTTTCTTCCGAAGGTAGTAGTCCGGTCAGCCCGCAGCAGGGAGGATGATGTAAGCTGACCGGACACATGACGGAGCGCCCGGAGAAAACGCTTCAACGTCAAGCGGATAAACGGGCTGCCCGTTCGATCGGGAGAGGCTTGAACTCTTCGTCAAGCTCTGCCTGGAGCGCGTCGTGGTCGATGATCGGCTCGTACCCGTTTCGGCGGAACTGATTGCCGGAGAACCAATATGCGAGTAGTCCGGTCCATGCGATTGCAGCGAATGCGGATAGTGCGAGAATCAGGGTTTGCATTGGCACAGCCTCTCGAATTCACTTGGGGTTTCACGGTCGCGCGCCTGACGTTCGGCCAAGAGAGCGACGGCTATGGCGTCAACAACGTCCTTGTGGCGAAGCATGCTCTTGAGAGACTTGGCCTCCATCACCACGCCACAAGCTGTCTGGAAGATGTCTGCCGGGTACGTTGTATGGTGGGATGCGAGAGTCATGCCTCTTCCTCATCCATTGCTTCCGTGGTCCACGACCAACGAGCAAACGGCTGGACTTTGAAATCCTTGCTGCAATCCGTGCACGTGAACTCTTCCGTGTCTTCAGAATACAGGTGCCAGTTGTCGTCTTCCGGGAGGTTCACATGCTTGCAGTAAGGGCAGATGGCCCCGTCATTGCTCCAGAAGTCTTCGCTCATGCCGCTACCCTTTCCCGCTTCAGTTCAGATACCCAGCCAATGACAGGGCCTTCGTTTTGAAACCACGAGCCGTAAAGGCGGTAGTCGCGGAATTGCTCATGAAGCTCCCGTACCGTCACGTGATCGCCGGGGATGTAGCCGACGAGAACGAGCGGATCGCCGTTGAACGACTGAAGTTTTGCAAGGCATGCTTCCGGATCACGGGAGAGGCCGATGTTCACCGTCGAGGCGTCGGCTATAGCGTGGAGGTATTGCTGGGTCATTCGGCAGCCTCGCTTGACTCTTTTGTGGCGCCCGCAGAACGTGTGTTTAGCGCCGAATAAACGGACTGCTGACTGTTGAATGCATGGAGATTTGCATGATTGAGAGCGTTAAAGCCGACTTGGTTCCCGACCCGCACAACGTCCCCGTCACGTTCTCCAACCTCTTCCTGAGCGGTGGAGCGATGAACGGCGTCATTAATTTCAACCTGGGGGTTTTGCGCTTTGGTCCGACTATGGATGGAAAGATCGATAACGATCCCATCGTCACGAATAGGATCAGGATTGATCTTCAGGTCGCAATCGCACTCAGGGACTTCCTGAATGCTCAGATCGCACTGCTGACCGTCTCGGATGAAAAGGCGAATTGAGTGGGTCATGCTGCGTTCACTTCTTCGCACTGCGGGCTGCGGTGAAATGCACAATATTCGCCGGCGTCCCGTCGTCCTCAGCCACCACACTTCCCTGCACCGCAAGTGCGTTCCGCCCGTATGCATCAAGAACGCGGTCATAAACTCGTACGAGGCTCGAATATTGCTTTTCGCTGATGCCGCCTTTCTGGAGAAAGAACGTCATGATGCTGGCGACGAAGACGACGCTTTTGTCTTTCTTGTCCATGACGCGGATGAGCCATGTGCATACGTCTTGGACATCGCACTGCTCGCGGGGCGGATCAAAAGTGAATGTGCTGATAGCGGTCTCAGTCATGCTGCTGCCTCGGTAGCTGGGAGGAAGTCATCTGCGGAAAGGTTTATGCCGACATCCCTGCCCGCTGCGATCAGCGCCGGGACATGCTTGAACGGAATCATCCCGCCAGTGCCGCCATCCTCTTTTGGGCGCTTCCAGTTGGAAACGCGCGTGCGATGAACGCCGACTATCTCGGCTACTTTGTTCGGACCGCCGAGCTGGCGAATGATTGTCGTTGCAGGTTCCATAGAAACACTTGTAGCCAATATCGCTACTGCATGCAAGGAAAATCGTAGCGATAATGGAAACAGACAGCGTAGCGGCTTTTAGCTACATATCGGGCATGATGAATCAGTGGGTAAAGGAAGCTTTGGAGCACGCTGAACTCTCGCAGGCTGAGGCCACGCGGAGGTTGACGGCTCGTTTCAACTGGCCAGACGATAGATCCATCTTGAACAAGATGACGTTGGGGAAGCGAAAGGTTGAAGCTTCAGAGGCCATGCAGATATCGGAACTGACGGGTTTTCCTTTGCCAATTGAGGAGGAAGGAAAACCGGCGGGCATCCGCAAGGTGACGGTCGCCGCTCACATCCAGGCTGGTGCTTGGACCGAGGCATGGGAATGGAATGACGATGACAAGTATGAGGTGTACGTACCCGATGATCCTGAATTGCGCTTCTTCAAACTGAGCGCCGCCGAGACACGCGGTCCATCGATGAACCGTCGCTACCCTGAGCGCACTGTTCTCATCTTCACCGACGTTATGGAGACGAAAGAACAGCCGATCGCCGGAAAGAGATACATCGTAGAGCGTAAACGTGTGAGCGGCGAAGCTGAGCACACAGTGAAGCTCCTTCACGTAGATGCAGACAATAAATACTGGCTTCTCCCTGAATCCGATGATCCACGGTTTCAGGCCGCGATTTCTGTTGAGGATGGATCGGACGATGGTGATGTTGTTTCGATAATTGGGCGCGTGGTCTTCGCTGTCACGAGAGAATAGGGACGCCCGAGAATGAACTTCATCACCATTGCCTTTCTCTTTATACTTGATTTGGCGCTCGCCGCAGGGGTCGCCATCTTCAATCCTCAGGAGCGGCTTTTCACCTTCTTCTTAACCGCTCTTGCATTGATATTCGTCCCGAGTCTTTTCGCCTTGTGGGGGCTGATTAAATTTTGGCTAGGATATCATGCGTTCCTGAAAGAGCGCTTGGTGCGGGTGTATCTCTCTATGCTCCACAAACACGGGTTCCCATCGGCCGCTGCATATTTCGATGCTAACCATTATCTGTCGGGCGTCATGGATGACCCTGAGGTTAAGCAAGAGGCTAAGCTTAAAGCGGCAGTTTTTCTTGGAGAACTTGAGGCGAACAGGGTGCTAAAGCCGTGGTCTATGGGGATTGCTTCACCGTTGGCACTACAGGAAGCGATGGCGCGCTTTAAACCTGAGCCTCAGTCTAGATTCATTCAGGCATAGATCCCCCGTTCGCGTACTGCCCCCACTGCTATGGGACGCGCTTGGGCAGGATACTTTCAATCACGGTATAACCAGAATGCCCGATATCGGTGGCCGGCCGCTGCCCCATGGCGTATTGGTGCCATCCCCTTTTCAGAGCGATTGAAAAATTGGCCTCGCCGCAAAATCAATCGGGTTTGTATGCTCTGGTTTCCCCTCAGCTCGTATCAGCTTTCGGGCGGTAGAACGGAAAAGTCCCGCCGTGACTACCCGGTTCAGACTGGAAACCGGTAACCGCCAGGATCTGATCTGCCGGGTTGATCGGCGGCGCGGGACATACCTAAAGACCGCTGCCATTGCACCTTTGAAGCGCTATCTTGCCGGGAACCTCCGAGCAGACACAAGATATTGCGTTTTCGGTGCCTGACAGCAATCATTTCGGTTGCAAAACGATAAGCGTAACGTTATAACAGCCGTGCTTTAAATGATGTGTCAGCCTCGGTCGGATCACCCCGCCGAGGCTTTCTTTTTACGCGCCCCTCCCGAAAATTTCAATAGCTTTGTAGTTTATTTCGCTACGCCCTCTTGCGTCTCGTAGCGAAAGGCGCTACAACTATCTCCATCGAAAGAGTTCATCCGGCCACGCCTGATCCTCTTCGGACCACACGGGAGAGACGGGAAATGGCTTTCGTCACACGCTACCAGATCACGGATGAAGTAGGCCGCGTCCTGACCGCTGACGGGTTCTTTTCATACGACGATGACGACGCAGAGCAGTTCCGCGACGAAGACGATGCGATCGAGGCTAGCGACCGTCACCCCGGCACGACCGTTGAGACGTTCAAGCGCTGGTCGAAGTACCCGGATTTCATCGGTCACAACGCTGCGGCTCGATTGGAGAGCACATTTCAGGAGGCGGCAGAATGAGCGAGCTTAAATTCAACTACCTGCCAGCCAGCGATGAGAACCGACAGACACACATGTGGACTGCGATTGGCGACAATGGCGGCGTTCATATCTGGGCGGCTCCGTCCCCGCATATGGGGGGCAGAAGTTGGCCGGAGAAGTTTTTCGGCGGCATCGAAATCCACAGCAAAACGCGCATGTACACCTTTGGTGACGGAAAGCCGGACCAGGAAAAATGCTGGCTGATCGGGTGCCCTTGCTACCACGATGGGTCGAGCCTGTATTTCTCCGAGCGAATTGAGCCTCTGATCCGGCACGCTCCAGAGCCGTTTCCCGAACACATCCACGAATACATGAACGATATCCTGGCCGATTGGTATCAGGACAAGTTTGCGAGGAAATGCGCATGAAACCGACCCTCGATAAGTCCGCCCTCTTCGACGCGATGGAAGCATTCTGGAACGCCTCCGAGGTTGGGAACGATAAAGGCGTGGAGGCAGCGATTGCCGCCTATCTGGAGCGCATGCAGTACCGGCCTAGCCCTGCTGCTCCCCGTTCCTTCCCCACCCCAGCAATACAAGGAGCATGAGATGACGCTCACCAACTTTCCTTGGCAGCCGATCGACACTGCGCCGAAAGTCGAATTCGCCAAGTACATTGGGTACGACACCCACGCGGAGTCATGGGGAGAGCCCGAGGAAGGCCTCTGCCTTATCACATGGATGGACGAGGAAGACGGCTTTGAAGCAGGCTGGCAGGTCCAGCCTTTCAGCGAGGGAATGGATGTCGTCCTAGACGAGGAAACCAACATCACCATGTGGATGCCGCTTTCCGCATTGCTCCCCGGCGCGCCTGTAGGTGCAGCATGACCCGGATCAATCTCGGTACTATTCGCGGCCACAACTACCCCACTGAACCCGTCCCCCGCCCTTTAGACAAGCTTGCTCTTCCTGCGCTGATGACGGTCGGGAACTTGGCCTTCTGGCTTTTCGCAGTGTGGGGACGGTGGGAGTTTTGGCAATGACGACCACAACGCAGATGCGCGAAATCTTCGAATACAGCGCCCGAGAACACAAGCGGTATCGCTCCCTCGCCCGCACTCCCGAGCAGTTCAAGGACGCTCAAGAGCATTTGGAAGCCTGCCGCAAACAGGTCGATTTCTGGCGCTCCAGAGAGAAGGAATACAGCAATGGCAACAATTAACCCCAGGCTTGTCGAACTACTCAAAACCTTCGGAGAGGACAACACCTCCGTTTGGGATTGTCACGGAACGTGGGTGGCGTACCACGCCGCTGTGGAGCGGATGGCGGCTAAGGCAAACATCCTCTTCGATGGCCCGCAGATGATCGTCAACGATCCAGAGAAGAAGACCGTCGTCATAAGCGTATCAGCCAGAATGGGCGAGCGTCACGAATGGTCTTTCGGTGAGGTGTCCCCGGCCAACAACAAGAATTCATACCCCTACGCAATGGCGGAAAAGCGCGCGAAGGATCGCGTTGCCCTAAAGTTGCTTGGGATGGCCGGACTCGTTTATTCCGAAGAAGAGGCCGACGATTTCAAGGCTTCCCGTCCAGCAGATCCACAAGAACCCGAGAAGCCCGCTCCTCAGACCAAATCAAGCGCCCAACTCAAGCGCGAAAAATCATGGGAACAACTTTCGAGCGATCTGGCGCAGGACATGGTTGATGTCCGTTCCATCGTACCATTCGAAAAGCTGAAGGAAGAATACCGCCAGAAAGCCCGCGAGCAAGGCTGGCCGGTTGCGTGGCTGAACGCTCTCAAGGACGAGTTCTCTCATTACGAGCGGCAGATCCGATCTCAGGAAACCACCACAGAAGAAAACATTGCCGAAACGTTCGGCGGGGCGCGTGTCGTGGCCGAGACCATCCGCGAGCAAAGTTACCTGGAGGCAGGCGAATGAAGGAGAGAAACAAGCTACCGCCGCTTGATGTCCTTTTCGAGCTTCTTATCGCCTTTCCAGAAGATGGAAAGCTTTATTGGAAGCGTCGTGAGCCAAAATGGTTTGCTTCGGAGCGCTCTTGCCGGAGTTGGAACACGAAATACGCTGGCAAGGAAGCGTTCACCAACACAAGCACCAATGGGTACAAAGTCAGCACGATCCAATGGGTACATTATCCGGCGCATCGGGTCATCTGGGCGATGCACTATGGTGAATGCCCGCCAGACTACATCGACCACATCAACGGCGAAAAATCCGACAACAGGATATCAAACCTGCAAGCGGCGAACGCATCGCAAAACATCGTGAAAGCCATGAAGCGCGCTGGCTCGAAGCATTCCAAATACAAGGGGGTGAGCTTCAGCGTCAGGGACAATAGATGGCTGGCGACCGCGACGAGCGGCGGAGCCAGACATGACCTTGGGCGCTTTTTGTCCGAAGACGAAGCAGCCAGCGCCTACAACAATTTCGTTTCCCAGAACTTTGGAACGTTTGCAACTTTGAATGAGGTGTCGCCGCTATGAAGAATATCACTCTTGCAGGCCGGGTTGCGAAGGATGCCGTCATGCGCAGAACGCAAGCTGGAGAGCCTGTACTTGGCTTCAGCGTTGCAGTTGACGACGGCTATGGGGAAAACAAAACCGCGATGTTTTTCGACATCGCCCTTTGGGGAAAGCGCGGGGATGCACTCGGCAAGTTCCTCACCAAGGGAACGAAGGTCTGCGTTACCGGCGAATTCGGCCAGCGCCACCACGAAGGCAAGACGTATTTCACCTGCCGCGCCTCCGATATCACCCTCATGGGCGGCGGCGCTGAACGGCCCGCTGCACAGCCTGCCACCGAGAGCCGGGACAGCTACGGCAATCAGCCAGCGAGCTTCCGCAGCGATCTTGATGACGATTTGCCTTTCTGAGGAGACGACGATGGCGAAGAGTGAACAGCCCCAGATTTATATGAAGCGTCGTGGAAACCAGTTGTTTCCCGAGATGCAAGCCGACGCCGATCTTATCATGAGGCTGTCCGCTGATACGCGCATCAAGATCACAGTCACCGAAGGCCGCTCCCCGGCAAAGCTGCGCCTCTATTGGGCGTATCTGGGGCGCGTCGTGAAGGCCTGCAACTGCGCACCGTCTCCGGAATCCCTGCACGATGTCGTGAAGCTCCATACGGGCTTTGTGACGCCCGTCATGGTCAAAGGCTTCACCGTCGCAGTTCCCAAATCAATCAGCTTTTCCAGCATGAGCGAGAGCGAGTTTGACGACTTTCTCCGCACGGCCGAGCGCTGGGTAATCGAAACATACGGCATCAGCATTGCCGACGCATTCGAGGAACAAGCAGCATGACCAGCACCACCACAGTCCGCGCCCACACCCGCCGCAAGCCCTCCAAGCCACCGGAGTACATCGACATACACCAACGGCTCCGCGCCGAGGTGGCCGCTATGGGGCGGGTCAATGAGTTCCGGGAGGCGATCAACTACCAGCCAGGGCAGAGCGCTCTGTTGCTTATCGCCGGGAAGCTGAAGGTGCTCGCAGCGCGGTTGGTGCAGTGATGGGCCGCAAGCATTTCTCCCGAACCGAGCGCGTTCGCATCTTCGACCTTCACGGCGGTCGCTGCCACATCTGCGCTCAGAAGGTGCAGGTTGGTGAAGCGTGGGACCTGGAACACGTCGTTCCGTGGGAACTCACCCGAGACGACTCCGACACCAACGTGAAGCCCGCTCACAAGCACTGCCACAAGGACAAGACGGCCGAAGATGTTGCCGGCATCCGCAAGGCCGATCGCGTCCGCGCCAAGCATATTGGGGCATGGCCAGAGTCCAAAGCAAAAATCAGAAGTCGCGGCTTCGCAAATTCGAGGTTCCAGCAATGACCCACGCAGCACAGCCAACCGAAGCGCAGATACAGGCGGCACGAAATGCTATTGCAAAAATTGACGTCACGTTCGCTCATTGTGATCCAAAGTGGCAGGTAAGTGTTGCTAAGAGCGCTCTTGCCGCCGCACTCTCGCTATCCCAGCCTTCCAAAACGCCGGTAGAGGTGAAAGCTCTGGAATGGCGCGAATGGAAGCACACTCGTGGATGGCAGGCGGATTGCGCGATTGGGCAATATCAAGTCGCATGGCTTGGCGAGTTTGAATGCTGGCAATGCGCAAGGCCACACATGAGCGGGGCAGCAACGCCGCGCGGTGATTATTTCAGCCGTCATGAAAGTAGCGCAGATGCAAAAGCCGCCGCACAAGCCGACTACGAAACCCGCATCCGTTCCGCTCTCGTCTCCGCCCCTACCGGCGATCCCGACACGCAAGCGCCGCCTTGGGACGTGAGGATAAAATGGGCGGAACGATTTCTTAAAACATACGTCACTGATCGCAAAGATAAGACGCTCAACGGTCACGATTTCACTTCAGCAGTTGGGCGGCTTGCCGACATGGCTTTGCAACTATTCCCGGACAACCCCACCCCAAACGTTGACGCGGGAGAGGTGATTGAGGCGGCTAAGCTTTTGGAGGAAGTGAAAAACGCCGGTCTGATTTATTGGGAGCCGAACACCGAGCGCGGTCACATTGCCAAAGCCATGATGATTGCGCGGATTGAGAAATTTATCCGAAAAGACCTCAGCACCCCGCCCGCTCCCGATGCAACGGAGGACGGGCGATGAGAACGCGGGAAGACAGGCTTCCGTTTATTACGGCACACATGGCAACCTACATCCACGTTCGACGCCATGAACTCGGCCTTTCGTTGGAGAATGTGGCCAAGCGGGCAGGATCATCGAAGGCCCACATATGGGCGCTGGAGCGTCGTCAGTCGAAAAACCCCACGCTCTGGCTGATCCTCGCGCTATGCGATGCGCTGCAATGCAGCCTGAATTCGCTCATCGGCACGGATGTTTCGCAGCCGATTTTCTCCGAACAAGAGATGGCTTTGATCGATGCGCACCGTCGCATCTTTTCGCCCGACGACCGCGTGAAGGAGGACCAGGACAATGAATAGCATCACCGAGGAAATGATCGAGGCTGCATGCGAAGCGCACTGGGATACGTGGCGTAAGAACTTCCATGATGACCTCACCAAAAAGAGGATGCGCGAAATGATGCGGAAGACGCTCACCGCCGCACTTTCAGCGGGCGAGGCCGTGCAGCCGGTGGCGGTGAAGCCGTTCATGTACGGCATCATGGAGCCAGACGGTACGGCGTGCATGGACGAGCTTTGCGTCGATCTAGACCGTGGAACGCTTGAGGAATTGGTAGAGGAAGGCGAAATGAGCGGATACACCGTTGTCCCGCTTTTCCTCCACCCAGCCCCAGCGAGCGCGGGTGTGGTGGGGGAGTGGCAGCCGACTTACAACGACATTGACGCAGCGGCCCATGAATGGCTTCGGGAGCGCGCACCTGCCGAACGTGGTGATCTGAGCATGATCCAGGCGTTTAAGAACGGCGTGTCGTGGCGTGCCGCCGCTCCGCAACCAAAG
>JADMIO011430551.1_pt1:0-32500 | contig 34774 bp, 19 predicted proteins | sample 8958161 | NCBI WGS metagenome assembly JADMIO01 (sample SAMN16585339, study PRJNA669376) | soil metagenome | isolation source: Crop rotation soil | place: USA: Cullars Rotation, Alabama | collected 2011
CGCGACAACTTGTCCACGTGGAATTCTAAGCTTAGGATCCCAATGTGCTGGAAAGAGATCGTGTGAGATCCCACCTTACAACATAATTGCGATCAAAGGTGAAAAATTTATCGAAGGTCTCCGGTGTATTGTATTTAATATTTTTAAAGTCCCCGGTCACACTCCGGGGTTTTATCACCCCAAACTGCCGGAAGATATCGGCCCTGAAACTTAATTGCGATGGCACGGGATTGAAATTAAGATCCTTGATAAGGTCGAACCAATGCGTTTTACCTTTGAATAATTTTTTGAATGGCTCAAAATATTTGGGCTGCGGTGAGAAGTTGTAACCTACACCGGCCCTGTGTTTGGTAACATCATTGTATTCTATCAGCGGGTTGTGTGCATGTGCTTTGGTATAGGAATAACTCAGGTCGACATTTGAGATATCGTAGATCTTTGGTTTTTTACCGTTTGTTTTGTTCTTACGAACATTGGTAAAGTTTACCGTTTTTATAGAAGTGAAATCAACGGCGTTATCCCTTATGGAATCTTTTTTAGATCCTGACACATTCTTCAATTTATCCTTCAGCCTGATATCAAGATCATAAGGATCGTATTCAGGTGTGCTCACTGTTTGTGAATAGCTCGCATATACAGGAATAGAAATGCCTGCTTTCTTTGGTAACAGTTTGCCAAGTTCCATGTTTGCTGCCGCATCAAACTGCAGGAAGTTATCACGGTATCTTTCGGTGATCCTTTGTTCTAAAGTACCAAAGCCATTTGTATGGGTATTAGCGGAAATCGAAATAGTACCCAGGTCACCAAGCACCGCATCCACGCGTCCCAGGGCTGCATATCCACCATGTTCATCGATCTGTGATAAACGTAATTCGTTATACCATACCTCCCCGCAAGCTCCTCCCGGGTTATTGGTATTTTCAACACCCAGCAACATACCTTTCACCTCACCAAGGTTTGGATTACCGATCACAGCATATGTCTGGCCATTTGACTGCACCTGCCTGAAGATCTTATTCAAGGGGACACTGGAAAGGTTCCTTGAGTTCTTAAGCCTGGTTAGCACCTGCAGGTCAAGATCAAGGCTGTTACCTGCTATCCATAATGTATCATTGTATTCGTTGCTTGATGGAAGGAATTTTGTTGCTGCATCCAGAGGGGTAAGCTTCAATGGTATCCTCACTTCGTAATAATTGCTTACAAAATCACTGCCGATACGCACAACAGCGGTAAGATCATCATTGCGAAGGTTACTGAAGATATTTTTCTTCTCTGCATGGATGTACATCTGCAGCTTGCGGAAATTTCTCAGGTCCCTGGTGGCGAATGTCTGGAATACTCCTTTGGCGCTGTCCTTGGCAAGGTTGCAGAACTGAACTGTGAGTGATTGTTCATTCTGCAACAGGTTAACACCTTCATTGCTTAATGTCTGTACCCTCTCTATCTCGCGCGGGGTACGGTAAGGTAGCGGGTCACGCTTATCATTCTCTTCAATATTAACAGCACCAACATTAAAATCTGCTGTAGATGTTCCTGAATAAAGTCCGGTGGAATCAAGCTTGTATTGGAATTTTCTCCAGGTATTTCTTACCAGGTCAAGCTTACCAAAACGAACAACCACGCTGTCTTCGAAATCAGTAAGGAACATTCTTATAAAACGTATTGATTTAAAGTCAGGAATATTACCCACTTTACGGCTGTAAGAACTTATCGGGATCCTGAGCTGGTACCATGTTTCATTGCGTGAGCTTCCATCAACCAGTTTTACCGGCACCACTTTTTTATCAACGATATAATTCTGGCCTATGTTCATTTCCTGGGCTGTTGGCGGTTTCAGGTCAACTATGTACTGGAAATATTCTTCCGTTTCATTCAGGGTGTTATCCTTATTAAGATCTTCCTGGTCCGGATATAATGTTTGTGCGGAAGAGAATTGAGAGTTATCATCAGCCACAGGTGAATTGCCCTGCGGATTATTATATTTTTTATAGCGGCCCAGTATTCCTGCATTCTGTGCATCAAGATCGTTACCGCGGTAATAATGATAATCATCATTGGAAGGATCATTCAATGCATCCAGGTATACTTTTGAGTTGGTGCCGAAATTATTGCGGAGAATATCAAGGTAATCCACTTTCCTTCTCACCTGTTCCGAATCATTTGCAAGCCCGTCGAATCCAACATCCTGGAACTGCCTGTCGTTGGGATCATTGCTGAATGCATTGGTAACCTGCACCGGATTGCGGGGCACCCTTCCCCATACAGAATTATCAACCTGTGCAGGCGCTTTAGGTGTTGGCAATCCATTTTCGTAGAACCTCCGGCTGTCCTTAAGTACATCCTCTGAAATATTTCCGAGGTTGATATAAAATTTACCGCCGGTGCTGTTTGGTTTTTTAATGAATGGATCCTGTATCCAGCATTCAATGAACTCTATATTCGCAGTTTCAAAATCGGTCTGGTCAATATTACGCATCAAACCTCCCCACCGTGTTTTTGGATTCAATAATTTTCCGCTGGCATCCACTCTTCCTATCGATGCATCATAGTTATATGGCCCGCGGTCCTGTGGATAATATGCAAGGTCGAAAGTGATAAGCTGGTTTTGCCCGAAGCCGGTGGTACGTTGCGGGAATATCTCTGATTGTGATACAGAGCGCACCCTTGGGTCCGACAATTCTGTTTTATCACCCTTCAACGGATTCGTCAAACTTCGAAGGTCCTGCAGTGTTGGTTCGATCTGGTACCAGGCAATACGCGCCCTGTTCTTTCCATAATCAAGGCTGTTATTCAATGAAGCTTCAGGAAATAATATATTCCCGTTCCTGTCAGTTGCTCCAACAGGTGTTGATGCAAGCGCCCAGCTTATTGGCGGGAACCTGAGGTCGATATCACTTTTGCTTCCTTCAAAATTATCAATGTAAATCGTTCCTGAATTTCCTTTACCTATCTGTGGTGCATGTCCCGGTTGCAGGTAGGCTGCTTCAACATATGCGGTGATGCTTGATGGTGCAGTTGTTTTATAGAACGGAAGCTTGTTCAAAAATTTGGTAAGCCGCGGAAGGTCCTGCCTGTAATTCATATCCACACCATACATAGTATTGCGGATAGGGTCTTCACCATAATCAACTTTTGTAAAGAAGGGCCTTTCACCAAGGCGTACTATCGTTCCACCAAAACTTAATTGTTTGGTTGCAGTATTCTTTGCAAGGTAATCGAGCCGCAGTGCCATGTAATTGCGTTGCTGCAGGCCAAAGCTTGCATTGTTCTCGTAATTAACCTGCACCGGTAATCCGGCATTGATGATAGCCTGGTTAATAATTTTTATTGTTCCCAGATCGTAGTTGATAGTGTAATCAATATTCTCTCTTAACTGCTGACCGCCTGCTGTTACATTCACAGAACCCTGTGGTATATTATATCCTATACTTATGTCTGATGAAGAAGATGTTTTTGCAGAGCCCTTCAGCAGGAAACGGTTAAGATTTGGGAACTGCTGTGCAACGGCTTTGATGGAATCGTACAGCGGGTAATACAATGTATCTTTTGCGGTAGGAGGAGGTGTACTGTAAACCCGCCGGGCAAGATCACGGCCAAAGGGTTCAAGTACAGGAAAGATCACCCTGCTGTACTGTGGTATCACTGTATAATAATCCACGTAATCAAATACACCATCGGGTTGTGGATCATTCTGGTTATTTAAACGGTCAAGGTTTACCAGTGTAAGTATCGGCGTTCCCTGGTTCACATTTCCAAAAGGGAAATAACGTTTTGCACCCAGGCCAGGTTCTTCATATAATACATCGAGCTTAAAATCCTGGCGCTCCAGGCTGCCATAACCAACACTGTACACATTCTTCATCATCAATTGCCAAATGGGTAATGCAGGCCGCTGTGATGTTGCCTTTAATAATTTCAGGAAAAGAACTTTCTGGTTACCAAAAGATGTATCCGGAGGAAGGTCCTGTGAAAATTCACCAACCTGGTATACCTTACCATTAAAAGTATATTGAAATGCCACCGCCAATACCTCATCAGGCTGTAGCGGTTGATTGAGAGAAACGAATCCTATTTTAGGATTGTAAACATACTGGCTCGAATCCAGTTTTCTTGCGAATGTCTTTTCAAAATCCTGCACCGGGCTTAATCCCATTGATATCAGCTGGCTGGTGATCAGTGCGGGGTTCCTGGCATTGGCATTAGCAATGATATCGCGGTACTCTGTGTTGGTATTGTTAGTGGGAAGAGTTCCTGTTACCGGGAAAGGCCTGAAGGGGTTTGCCTCGCCAAGATCCATCAATCCAACTACCTCTCTTGTATCTGTGGTGGTACCGTTCTTATTGGTGACCCACACTTCCATTCTTTGAATCTGCACCTGGGTTATTACGGCAGGCAGCGTACTCATTGCCTGGTTATAATTATTTTTAAAATACTGTGCTAATAAAAAGTGACGGTTCTCTTCATATTCGTCAGCTTTTATTTCAAATTGCTGAGCCGCTGCTCCTCCCTGCAGGTTCACCGATTGCCGCTGTGACTTTTGATTAGCGATGAGTCCGGTGACAAATAATTTACCGAATTGCAATTGTGTCTTCAATCCGAATAATGACTGTGCTCCCGGTATCAACGTACTTCTTGATGAAAATGAAATGTTACCTGCTTCAAGACGTTTTATGATCTCGTCATCATTGCCTGAATAATCCAGCTTTAGCTGGTTGGTGAAATCAAGATTTGCAAGTGTATTATAACTGATGGGAAATTTAAGTTTATTGCCAATGCTTGCATTCACATTGAGCTGTGCAGCCATATCAAAATCAAATCCGCCATTCTTCCGGGCTCGTTCCGGCAGTGTTGGATTCTTAATATTCTGTCCCTGGTAACCAGCCGTTATATCTACATTGCCCTGTGGCTGTATCTCAACCTTTCCATTACCGAATAAACGGTTGAAGAGGTTATCATAAATGCTGAGCTTTGGTTTTACGATCTTCCTGTTCAGGAGGCTGAGGGTATTGGCGCGTTTCTGAAAATATTCTCTTTCATCTTTGCGTGCCTGCAGCTTCATGAATTCATCGAAGGTATAGTAGGTTGGTGTGCGGTAATATTTACTGCCTATTTTTTCATATACATAGTACAGCTTTGTTACGGGATCGTAAGCGATTGAGTCGTGTATGTTAGATGGCTTGTTAAGATCGAGGCTTCTTGTATCGGATGAAATAAAATCACCGCGCCTGTCCTGGATAGGATATGGTAATGAATCCGGCCTTGACGACTGTGCCGATATCTTTTGTGTAAACGCAATAATGCAGAGTAACCCTAAGCCAATAAATTTTGGTGTTAGTTTTCTATGAAGCAACATCCATCGATTAATTACGTAGATTTTTAGTCAAATAGCCTTTAATGCTTTTTTAATAAGTTCCTCTAAGTGTGCTATGGATGGTTCAGTACGAATAACCTTGTTAAGTGATTGTTCAGCAACGGGTTTTGAAATCCCCAGGGCCACCAGTGCATTTAACGCATCCTGATGTAAACTATTGCCTTTTGGTGTTGAAATATTCACATCAACCGGCATTTTATTTACCTTATCCCTGAGTTCCAAAACAAGCCTTTCCGCTGTTTTTCTTCCTATACCCTTTACACTTTCCAGCAACCGTGCATTGTTCTGAACAATAGCCCTGTTTATCTCTTCTGGCCTCATACTGGACAACATCATCCGCGCGGTTGCTGCACCAACTCCGGAAACGCCTATCAACATTATGAACATTTCTTTTTCCGCAGGGTCAAAAAATCCATAAAGAGTATGTGCATCTTCCTTAACCTGAAGATAGGTAAATAATTTTCCTTCGGAAAGATTTTGTATCGCGGACCAGGTGTTGAGGCTGATGTTAACTTCATAACCTGTGCCTTGAACATCTATATAAACTACAGCCGGGTTCTTATAGGAAAATTTACCTTCTAAATATGCGATCATGGTATTAGGTCTCTCAAAAATAAGGATTTCATATTGTTCGAATCGATAATTCCGAAAATGTTGATGAGTGGCAATTGAAACATACTTATGTTGTACATTTAATTTTTCAAAAACGATTATGAGCCAGAAAATGACAGCAGCAATCACGGCGGTAGGAGGTTATGTGCCGGAGTACCGGCTTACAAATGCGGAACTTGAGACGATGGTAGATACAAATGACGAATGGATCAAGACGCGTACGGGAGTTGAAGAAAGAAGGATACTGAAAGGAGAAGGCAAAGGAGTTTCTGATATGGGAGCGCCGGCTGTTGAAGAGCTTTGTAAAAAAAGAGGGATCAGCCCGGAGGACATCGATTGTATCATTTGCTGTACTGTTACTGCTGACATGCTCTTCCCCGCTTCTGCCAACCTGATAGCTGCAAAAGTAGGCGCAGTGAATGCATTCGGTTTTGACCTTGGAGCAGCCTGTTCTGGTTTTTTATTCGGCGTAACTACAGGTGCCGCTTTTATAGAAAGTGGCCGTTATAAAAAAGTAGTGGTAGTGGGTACAGATAAAATGAGCGCCATAGTAGATTATAGCGACAGAACCACATGTGTACTCTTTGGTGATGCAGCAGGTGCTATATTACTGGAACCTAATACAGAAGGATTTGGCGTACTCGATAGCCTGTTAAGGTCCGATGGTACAGGCGAACCGTTCCTTCACATGAAGGCTGGCGGTTCACGCAGGCCGGCAAGTGTTGAAAGCGTAATGGCAAAGGAGCATTATATCTACCAGGAAGGGCCGCAGGTCTTTAAATTCGCAGTGAAAGGAATGGCAGACATATCATATGAGCTGCTGCAAAAGAATAATTTAACGGGTGATGACATCGCCTGGCTTGTTCCACACCAGGCAAATAAAAGGATCATCGACGCAACCGCTAACCGGATGGGCTTATCAATAGATAAGGTGATGCTGAATATACAGCGATATGGAAACACCACATCGGCTACCATACCACTTTGTTTATGGGAGTGGGAGAAGCAGTTAAAGAAAGGAGATAATATAGTGCTGGCTGCTTTCGGGGGAGGTTTTACGTGGGGGGCCACCCTGGTGAAGTGGGCGTATGATAGTTTAAACGTTTAAACGTTTAAACGTAGCGAGATCAATAAACAAGTTTATACACCTGGGCAGTAATCACTCCATTTACATAAGCCCCGGCGAGATATATGTTATTGTTGGCCGAAAGGATCGAGCCTGCGACTGTCTGGCTGAAAACGCCGATCTTCCATGTGTTGGATGAAAGGTCGTAAATGTCGAATTTGTTTTGATCATTCCCCCAGGTTCCTCTGAAAAAAATAATGCTGCTGCTATTGGAAACCGCTTCGAAATCCGCGTTAGGTTGAAATAAACAGGCAAAGGAAGAAGTATTTGTATTTAAGTCCTTTATTTCTACCATCCGGGATACATATGAAAATGTATTTGTGGCAGCATTTACCGCACCGCCGGCCCAGTAGATTTTATTATTAACGGCTACAGCAGCGTGTTCTCCCTTACCCTCGCTTAATTGAGAAGAGGACCAGGTTCCCGGGTTAACATCATAAATATCTATTTTATCAGTGCTTGTATAATCGCTGGGGTTTGCAAGAGTAACCCCTCCTGCAAAATATATCTTATTGCCCGCTGCAGTTGCTGTAAGCATTCCCCTGGGTATACTAAGGCTCGATGTGGACCAGGTATTGGTGGATACGTCATAAATATCGACCACACTGGAAAATAACAGGTCTCCAAAATTATTGAGAAAATAAAATCCACCTGCAAACAACACCTTGTTTCCCGCGGCGGCTGCTGATAACGCTGCACGCCCCTGGCTTAAATGAGCAACACTCCACGTATCAGTAACCACATCATATATATCAACGGTTGATATGGAATTGGGAGATCCGTTGAGCCCGCCGGCAAAAAATATTTTATTACCGGATACAACAGTAGCCATTTGATATCTTGCCTGGCTTAATTCTGCCGTAGTCCATGTATTGGTTGAATAATTATATATGTCTACCCTTGATGAAGCAACATTTAGTGTTCCATTGTATTCCACTCCGCCTGCAAATAATATTTTGTTTCCGGCAGATGCCATAGATACTTCATACCTTGTTTTTGAAAGGGTACCAATGGGTATAAGGCTGGCCGGTATTTCCTGCCGGTTGTTCCCACTTATTGTTATTACTACAGTATCATCATCAGTTAGCCCGCTATTGTCTGTTACCTCCAGCCTGAATTTATAGGTGGCAGCAACAAGATATGTTACCTGGGTAACAGATGCAGCAGGTGAAACAATAAAAGCCTGGTCAGGATTGAGTTTGGTCCAGCTCCATGATACAATGGTTCCGTCAGGATCTGCAGAAGCCGAGCCGTTGAGTGTTACGGCCAGCGGGCTGGTACAATTTTGAAAATCTAAATTCACATTGGCATCTGCCCCTGCATTGGCGACAGGAGATTTGGTGCCTGCGGAGGGATTAACTTTTATTTGTACCGTGTCCATTGCAGACAGGCCGCCGTTATCAATAACCTTTAGCTGGAAGACATACGTCCCGGTATCTAATCCCCAGATCCATGTTTGCACTGCACCTGAATTTCTAAATGACCCGGATACCGGTCCCGAAATTTTTTTCCATTGATAGGATACAATAGACCCATCCGGGTCCATTGAAAGGCTGCCGTTCAGCAGGGCGCTGTCCCTTGGTATTACGATCACCTGGTCTGTTCCTGCATTGGCAACAGGGGGTTGGTTACCTACGCCGGCGTTGTTCACCGTTATCAGTATAGTATCTTTATCACTGGCACCCATATCATCGGTTACCAGTAATTCAAACCGGTAAATTCCTGTCACCAACCCTTTAACCATGGTTTGTGGCTTGACGGGATCCACGATAGTGGAAATAAAAGGCCCTGAGATAACAGACCATTTATAAGAAATTATTTTTCCATCAGGGTCCGTTGAATTACTGCCATCTAAAATTGTGCTGTCCCGGGGCAGAACGATCGCCTGATCAATACCGGCATTGGCAACAGGAGGTTTGTTATCGATACAATCAGGGCAGAGAAATTTTTTCTGACAGGAGTTCAATAAAATAAAAATGAACAATAAGAAGAGATATGATCCCGACTGTTTCATATGATCATGATGAAGCCAGCATAAAAAAATTATTTTTTCAATTCAGGATACGGCTACAGGATTCGGGATAACGGATCTTAAAATTAAATCATTAAAATATTAAAAAGCGAAATATTCAACTTTATGCAAATCCTTATCTGCTAAGGAGCTACTGTTTTTTTCTGGTAAAAACGATGAGATCGGTAGATGGTATTTTATCAAGGCCAAGCTGCCGGAATATTGTTACCGCCTGTCCCCTGTGAAAGGTCTGATGATTGAAAAGATGCATCAGCACTTTATACACGGGCTCTTTAAAATATTCTTTCTTGAAATTATACCAGGCAAATACATAATTGATCTTTACCTCATCCGCATTCATTACCCAGTTTTCCCAACGTTGAGAAAACTCAACCAGTTTTTTTGAAAGCTCTTCAAAGTTTCCGTTGAACAAGCCTGTTGGAGTGGTTTTTTCCATCAGCTGCAGCCGTTCCCACCACACATTTTCAACTTCCATCATATGCATCACCGTTTTGTAAATGGAAGAGAAGCTGCTCATGATCTTACGTGTTACCTGTTCTTCAGAAAGCTGGGCTGCGGTTTGCAATATTCTTTTATTAGCCCATAGATTATATGAGGCATATTGTTGCAAAAGTTGCTTCATGTTTTTGTTACTTTTGCTTCAAGTTAATTAATCGTCCTTATTCTTCATTATTAAATATAAACATGCCTGAGAAAAAATACACAGGATTCAGTTCAGTGGCCGTACATAGCGGGCATACCCCGGATGCGAATTATAGCCACCTGACTCCCATATATGCAAGCAGTACCTATGTATTTGATACGGCAGAGCAGGGTATGCGCCGTTTTTCTGAAGAGGAAAAAGGATATATCTACAGCCGGTGGGGAAATCCTACCATGAATGAAGCAGAAGAAAAGATATCGGCCCTGGAAACCTTTGGTGTTACGGATAAAAAGGGAGAGGCTTTGAAAGTTAAGACGATACTGCATTCCAGCGGTATGGCCGGCTTATCAACTTTATTAATGGGAAATTTGAGATCAGGCGATAAAATACTCACTCATTTTTCTTTATATGGAGGCATGCAGGAACTACTGGAAAAAGTGATGCCCGGTTTAGGAATTGAGCCTATTATTGTTGACCTGAGAGACCTAAGTAAAGCAGAAGATGAAATAAAAAAAGATAAGGCCATCAAAATGCTTTACTTGGAGACCCCTGCCAATCCTACAATTCAGTGTGTGGATATTGATGAACTTACAAAGCTTGGTAAGCAGCATAACCTCCTGGTAGCCGTTGACAATACATTTGCAACCCCTTACCTGCAGCAACCTTTCAAATATGGTGTTGACTATGTTTTTCATTCCACCACCAAATTTCTTAACGGCCATGGCACTGCCATAGGAGGTGCGCTTTCAAGTACACATATAAAACATATGGAAACCAGGATGACAAAGGTTCACAGGCTACTGGGGGGCAACAGTAATCCCTTTGATGCTTTTATGCTGGTGCAGGGGATGAAGACCCTGGAAGTAAGAATGGAACGTCATTGTCATAATGCGGTGGAAGTAGCAGGCTTTTTAGAACAACATCATGCAGTAAGGAAAGTAAATTACCTGGGACTTCCCTCCCACCCCGACCATTATACTTCGGTAAAGCAAATGACACACCCCGGCGCCATGCTGAGCTTTGAACTGAAAGACGGCCTGGAAGCAGGAAAAAATTTCATCAACAAATTGCAAATGTGTGTACGTGCAGTTTCACTCGGAACGTGCGATACACTTTTATCACATCCCGCATCGATGACACATTATGGAGTTCCGAAAGAAAAACGGGAACAGTATGGCATCACCGATGGATTGATACGTATGAGTGTTGGAATCGAAAATGTTGCTGACATATTAAATGATCTTGACCAGGCACTGGGCAATAAAGTTGCCAACCCATCTTTAAAAGCAAGCCACGCATAAATGGAAGATATTGTGATCCGCAGGGCAGTTAGAGAAGACTGCGAGAGACTTATGGAACTGATACATCAGCTGGCCGTATATGAAAAAGCCCCGGAGGAAATGACGGTAACACAGGAACATTTTGAAGAAAGTGGCTTCGGCCCAAACCCGGTGTGGTGGGCATTTGTGGCAGAGGTGAATGGTATCGTTGAAGGCTTTGCCCTGTATTATATCCGGTATTCAACCTGGAAAGGTCAGCGATTATACCTTGAAGATTTTTTAGTTAATGAAGAGATGAGGGGCAAAGGCATCGGCAAATTATTATTCGACCGGCTGATTATTGAAATAAAAGAAAAAAACTTCAATGGCATGGTGTGGCAGGTGCTCGACTGGAATGAACCCGCCATTAACTTCTACAAAAAATATGATGGTGTGAATTTTGATCCTGGATGGCTGAACTGTTCAATCGGTTCTTAATTAAATAATTTTAAACATGGACCCCTGGAGGCTGATACCCCTGGAGGATTGACCCCTGGAGGGGTTGAAATAAGTTATATGGCGGAAAAAATAACAATAGGTACGGGTGGACTGGTTGTTCCTGACAACCCAACCATACCATTTATCGAAGGTGATGGGATAGGCCCTGATATTTGGAAGGCAAGCGTGCGGGTATTTGATGCAGCGGTAGCCCGGGCATACAATGGAAATAAAAAAATCGATTGGCTTGAAGTATTGGCAGGTGAAAAAGCCTTTAATGAAACAGGAAGCTGGATGCCGGATGAAACCATGGATGCCTTCAGGAAATATATCGTTTCAATAAAAGGTCCGCTTACAACGCCCGTTGGCGGCGGCATACGAAGCCTGAATGTTGCCTTGCGCCAGGAGCTGGACCTGTACGTATGCCTGCGCCCGGTAAAATATTTTGAGGGTGTTCCCTCCCCCATGTGGCAACCGGAAAAGGTGAATATGGTAATCTTCCGTGAGAATACTGAAGATATCTATGCAGGTATAGAATACATGACCGGAACTGAGGAAGCAAAAAAATTGCTTGATTTTTTACAGAACGAACTCGGAGTAAAAAATATCCGCTTTCCTCAAAGCACATCATTCGGCATAAAACCGGTAAGCAAGGAAGGTTCGGAAAGGCTTATCCGTTCCGCTATACAATATGCTATTGCAAACAAGATGCCTTCGGTAACAATAGTTCATAAAGGCAACATCATGAAATATACCGAAGGATCCTTTAAGAACTGGGGATATGAACTGGCAGAAAAAGAATTTCCCGGCGACACATATACATGGAACCGGTGGGAAGCTACTAAAAAAGAAAGCGGTGAAGCAGTAGCCAATGAAGAGATGCGCATAGCAGGCGTAGGAGGTAAGGTGATCATCAAGGATGCTATCGCAGATAATTTTTTACAGCAGGCATTACTGGCGCCGCAGCATTATTCAGTGATAGCAACCCTGAACCTAAACGGAGATTATATCAGCGATGCCCTGGCCGCCCAGGTTGGCGGCATCGGTATTGCGCCCGGCGCCAATATCAATTATACAACCGGTCATGCAGTATTTGAGGCTACACATGGTACAGCGCCTCGTTTTGCCGATACCAATACCATGAATCCCTCTTCGGTGATATTAAGCGGCGTGATGATGCTTGAATACATGGGATGGAAAGAAGCGGCTAACCTTATCACCAATGCTCTCGGCAAAACGATCCGTTCAAAAAAGGTGACGATAGATTTTTATAACCTTATGAAGGATGCAACCCTTGTTAAAACAAGTGAGTTCGCGGATGAGATCATCAAAAATCTTTAATACTTAAAAAGATATTTGGCCGGCAGCACTTTTATTTCAAAAGTACTGGCGCTGATGAGTTCTCCATCGAGCTGGGCCAGTGTTTCCTGCTCACATGATATTGTGATACCGGTTGTTTCTTCATGAATGATAAATTGTTTCTTCAGGTGTTTCCCTTTTTCGATCACCGGCAGGTTCTTCAATCTTTTCAATACAGTAAGCGGTTTGCACAATACTATATTCAGCCTGCCATCATCCAGTTTTGCTTCTGGTGATACCATAAATCCTCCTCCCGTTTGTGAAGAATTGGTCACCATCACCAGCAAAAATTTTCCCTCTGCATTTTTTCCATTAAACACCAGCCGGTATTTTTTTTCCCGGAAAGAAAATATTTTTCTGATCACGATCCACAGGTATCCCGCGTGGCCCCCCAGCAACCGTATTGAGTTCATAGACCGTAATACTTCACCGTCGAAGCCCACACCCACCCCGTTAATAAATACGCGGCCATTACATTCAGCGGCATCAACCCTTTTGGCAGTAGCCTTCAAAATATTCATAGCCTGGGTTGCAGCATCTGCATTCCCATAAAGCCTGGTAGCAAAATCATTACCTGTACCTCCTTTGAAAACAACAATGGGAATATTGATATTCTTATAAAAATTAAGAAGGTAGTTCAACGTGCCGTCTCCGCCCACAAGCCATATTTCTTTATGATCATTTATTTCTAAAGGCCATTCTTCTGTAAAAGATGAATAGGGAATATTCTGTTGTGATAAAACGGAGGTGATGCCGTTGAGTATGGTTTGGATCTTTGCTTTTTTTGCCAGCGGGTTTACCAGTAAAATAATTTTTCCATTCATTTGAATGAATTAATACCGGAAAATAATATCCTTTAGTGCTTCCAGCATTTTTATCTGTGTATCAAGATTTCCATGCAGGGCTTCCACATTTATATATGTGATCTTCTTTTTAGCAGCATACACTGATAAGGAGCCGTCATCTTTCGGGCGCTGGTGCTGCAAAACTACATTCAGCCTGCTTTGTTTCAGCTTACGGAATATCGATGCATCGGTGGTAAATAAAAAATCATGGGGATTCAACAAGGGGTTAATATAAACCCTCGAAGCATTTGCTGCTTCAGAACCACCCTTCCTGTAGCTTAAGGCAGATAAACCTGTTTTAGTATTATTATGCAGGGCAATAACAAGTTTTTTATCATTTACATAATTCGCCAGAATTGTATCCCGTATTTTCTGAACCTCCATAGCTGCTGATTCGTCAAAGGTGCTGTATTTTTCCAGTGTTGCCCTCAATCCCGTATCGGTAAATATCCTGTTGGGGTCAAAAGAAAAACGCTGGTCGGCCAGCCTGAAATTGAATATCCGCTTTCCACTATGCTTAAGCTGCAAAAGAGAACCTCCGTAACGCGAGAGAAAATCCATGCCGGCCTCTACGCTGGTATTCTCGTCGTCATGCAGATTAATGAATGACACTGCCTGGCTGCGGGGATAAAAAACAGCAAGCCTCATGGTAAGGGTATCAGCTCCCACCTTATATTTATTGTTTCTCTCCACATCCTGGGCACAGGCCGTGCCTGCGAATATGGCGAGTAAGAGCAAAGCAGTTTTCATTCGAGCCAGGATTAATATATAAAGATAAAAACCAAACCCAAACACCAAAAGAAAGTGGCCGGATTATATTGAAAATATTTATTACTACCTTTCTAAAAAACATATCGCATGCGGAAGTTCTTATTTGTGATACTTACTTTTTCACACAACGGGCTATTCTCACAAACCGCGGACACACTGGTTTATTCTATAGTGACGGCGGGAAACATAAAAGGGTTTGATAAAGAATGGAAAAACGCCGATGGCAGCTATACTGACTGGTACCAGTATAACGACAGGGGACGCGGTGACAGCGTGATCACTGTATACCGCGAGGATAAGGAAGGATTCCCAACTTACATAAAAGCGGCAGGTGTTGATTACATGAAGAATTCTGTATTCGAAGAATTTTCTCTTGGGAACGGTCGCGCCAAATGGAAAAATAATGCCGAGGACGAAGAGAGAAATGTAAACGGTAAATATTTTTATTCAGGATTAAAAACAGGAGGTGGCCATTTTGTAAAAGCGCTTCGCGCTAATTCAGGCAAGATCGACCTGTTACCTTTCGGGCATGCCACGCTTGATGTGCTGCAGGAATATAGTATAGGGAATAAAAAAGTATGGCTTATCCAGATCAAAGGCCTTGGGCTTACACCATCATATAGCTGGATCGATAATGACAATAACACATTTGCCTATGTAAATGAATGGACATCTACCATACGCCGGGGTTATGAAAAATATATAGATGAATTGCTTGGGGTACAAAAAAAATATCAGACTGATTTTTATACCAGGCTATCCGCTTCCATCCCTGAAAAAATAAGCGGGCCCCTCCTGGTAAAAGATGTATCTGTATTTGATGCTGTGAATGCCCGCCTGGATACGCATAAAGATATACTGGTTGATAATGGGATCATAAAAAGTATATCTCCTGCCGGGGCGGTAAGGGGTAATGCAAGGGTAATTGATGGATCCGGAAAAACATTATTGCCCGGCTTATGGGACATGCATGTTCATTTCAGCGATAATGTTGATGGAATACTTCATATGGCTGCAGGGGTAACTCATGTGCGGGATATGGGAAGCAGTGAGGCGTTGCTTAACAGGATCAAAGAAGTTAATGAAGGAAAGATAATAGGACCACGTGTAGAAATAAAAAGTGGCTTTATAGATGGAGCCGGGCCATTTGCCGCTCCTACCGGGATTTTGATCAATAATGTAGAGGAGGGTAAAAAAGCGATCAGGGATTATGCATCCAAAGGTTACCAGCAGATAAAGCTGTACAGTTCGATAAAACCTGAATGGGTAAAGCCTTTGATCGATGAAGCAAAGCTGCATAATATGCGGGTAGCAGGGCATATTCCTGCATTTATGACCGCCTCACAGGCGATAGATGCAGGGTACAATGAAGTGACACATATGAATATGCTGGCCCTCAATTTTTTTGGCGATACCATTGATACACGTTCACCGTTGCGTTTCTCCATACCTGCAAAAAGAACCGCTGCGCTTGACCTGGAAGGTAATGCCATGAAAAATTTTATCAGGCAGCTAAAGGAAAAAAACATCGCTGTGGATCCTACTCTTGTGGTATTCGAAGACCTGTTCACATCGCGTGATAAGGTGATGAGTGAAAAATATAAAAGCAATGTAAACAGTTTCCCCTTGCAATGGCAAAGAAATATCCGGGCCGGCGGCGGAGGTATCCCGGTGCCTGAGGGAATGAGTGATGTTTTCGTGCAGTCGTTCAACAAATTTTTACAGATCACGAAATTGCTGTACGATAATGGTATAACCATTGTTCCGGGTACTGACGGGCTTTCGGGTTTTGACCTTCACCGTGAACTTGAATTATATGTAAAAGCCGGAATACCCGCCAATAGAGTATTGCAGCTTGCTACATGGGGCCCTGCAAAATATACCGGCATGGAAAAGATGTATGGAAGCATACAACCTGGTAAACCTGCAGACTTCATTCTCGTAGAAGGAAACCCTGTTGATAATATCAGCAATATCCGTAAAACGCGGTTGATAGTTACGCAGGGAAAGATGTATGACCCGGTAAAGCTGTATAATGGTATCTCTATAAAATATCAGTAAGTTGTCAAAAAACAGAATACTACTGTGCCGTTACCTGCATTCAGGAAATGGTAGTAAGGAAAAGTTTTATGATTGGGGGAAAGATCATGGAAGCTGAAATAAACCGTACAGTTACCCCTTTATAACTTTACAATGGTTCTGAAATATTTTTCTTTATCTATTAATATTTCTACACGGTATAATCCACTTGCAACATTTTTCAGATCGATTATCTGAAAATAATTACCAATTCCCGATCTGTTACTGCCGGTATATACAACCTGCCCAAGCATATCATATATTTTAACAGCTATCAGATTATTATTTATCCCTCTAACGGTAAGGGAATTGATTCCCCTGCCCGGATTTGGTGTTAATCTTACATCATAATGATTACCGGCACCGGTAATGCCGGTTACCGATATAGCTATTGTTTTATTAATGCCGGGGCCACAGGTATTGACAGCATTGACCGACAGGGTATAATTTCCCGCAGTTTTCCAGGCAATTGAAACAGACGTGGTATTCTGACCTGATATTATTGATCCGCCACCGCTAAGCGTCCAGTTATATCCTGCTGCGCCCGTAACAGCAGGAATGGAATATAATGTTGTTTGCCCCTGATTTACATTCGCATTGCCGGTAATTATTCCGGGCTGCACAGGCTGAGGCATTACAGTAATGGCCATGGATTGTAGAGGGCCGGCGCCGCAACTGTTATTTGCTGTTACTGAAATATTCCCGCTGCCGGTACCTACCGTTGTCGTGATACTATTTGTTGCAGAACTGCCTGTCCAACCCGAAGGAAGGGTCCAGGTGTAACTTAAAGCACCATTCACAGGACTAACGGAATAGGTCTGTGAGCTGTTCTGGCAAATGGAATTGCTTCCATTTATTGGTCCCGGTTGAAGAAGGTTTGCATTTACAACATTTACTGCCAATGTTTGAGGAGTGCTGCTTCCGCAATTATTATTGGCAGTTACAGAAATATTACCACTGTTTGCACCAGCTATTGTTGTAATACTGTTTGTAGTTGAATTGCCTATCCATCCGGAAGGAAGTACCCAGGAATAACTGGCAGCACCATTCACCGGGTTGACAGAATAAGTCTGAGAGCTGCCCGCACAAACATTTGAACTACCTGAAATATTCCCAGGCTGCAGAGAACAGGGACCTAATTTTAAAACAAAAATATCTTCCTGACCTGTTGAAGTTAAATTAAAGGTATTTAGACCGGGATCAAAATCCACTTTATCACCAAAATAACCGGTACTGAAAATACTTCCCGCATTGTTTACCGTAATAGCATTTCCACGGGTAATGGAATTTCCTCCCATCGAAACTGCCGAAATATATTTTCCGGAACTATCAAGTTTTTCAATAAATAATGACCAGTTATTCTGGTATATATTGTGAATGCCTACCCCAGGATCGAAATCAATTGTTCCTTCAAAATAACCTGTTGTATACACATTAGCTGAAGCATCAACAGTTATTGCTAACCCTTCATTATCATATTCATTTCCAAATTGTTTTACCCAGGAAAATTCTCCTGTATTATTTAGTTTTGCAATATAGATACCCCAACTTGGATAAGCGGTTAAATTGTAAATTTCAGGGCCCGGATTAAAATCAACTGTGCCCCAGAAATGACCTGTATAATAAACATTTCCCCCATTGTCTACCGCAATACCATATCCAAGGGCATCAAGGTTGCATTTCATTTGTCTTGCCCATACAAAATTTCCTGAATTTGAAAGTTTCCAGATAAATATATCCCTGCTCGATGCTGTAATATTGAAAGTTCCTGGTCCTGGATCAAAATCTGCAGTACCTGTAAATGCTCCTGTGACATAAACATTCCCTATAGTATCGAGCGCTAAAGCATTACCATAATCGAATCCAACTCCACCTAATTGAGTTGCCCATGCAAAATTTCCAACATTGTCCAACTTAAAAACAAAAATATCAAAGTTTCCAACAGATGTCAGACTATAAACACTTCTGCCCGGATCAAAATCAACCGTTTCCAGAAAGCGGCCTGTGACAAAGGAATTACCGGCATTATCTACAACAATCCCAAAGCCTCCTTCATTCGAAACCCCTCCCATTGTACTTGCCCATATGAAATTTCCATTGGCATCAAGTTTTAATACAAAAATATCCGCATTACCCTTAGAAGATAAATTATATATTCCTGCACCCGGATCAAAATCTTTAGTACCACGAAAATTTCCCGTAACATAAATATCATCAGATGCATCTAATGCAATTCCAAATGCTCTGCTTGAAGAATCTCCCACAATTTGCTTAGCCCAAAGAAAGTTTCCATTTGCGTCCAGCTTTTGAATAAACATATCTAAACTACCGGTATTACCATTCATTGCAGTTAAGGTAAATATTCCGGTACCTGGATTGAAATCTACAGTACCGGCAAATGAACCAGCTATTATAACATTACCAGCTGCATCAGTTTTTATTGCCTCACCAGAATTGCTTGGAATACCGGGATTAACAGATCCCCCCATCGACACTGCCCAGGCAAAATTCTGCGCATGGATTGTACTTGCAAAAAGAGTCACCAGGATAAATAATAAGCAATACCAGGTTAATTTCTGACGCATACGTTAAGGTAAACTCTCTTCAATTTACGTACTAATTAATCTCCCTCAAATGTTCCCTGAATTTTATTTCATCCTTCATGTCATAATGATTTATTCTCTACGATTTTTAATTAACTAAAACCCTCCGTTGAATGTTTTCCTTTCCTGATTTATAATGGACAATATAAATCCCTTTAGTATTAGTCAGGAATTCATAGTTGCCCGCACCGGATACAGGAATAGTTTTCAATAACTGGCCATTCAAATTTATCAACTGGATTATGCCGTTCTTTTCGCTCAATGATAAATTTAATTTTACCATTATCCTGTTTTCACCCGTATTAGAAGATACCATCATTTTTGGTGGAGCTTTCTCTTCTATAACATTATTATTAAGCGATCTGGCTAAAGCAGAACAGTACCCTAACTGGTCACCATGGTTCAAATGAGACTGGACAGCGCTTGAGTCAATACAAATGATCTTTTGATTGTGGCAAACAGTAATTTTCTTATTTTTCTTATCGCCCGCGAAGCATCTTACATCTTCAGCGAAGACTACCGCACAATCTGTTGCATTGCAACCCAGGGCATCGGTCACCTTAACACATAGCAAAGCAGTGTCGAGTAAACAGAAATTTACAGTGTTGGATCCGGTACCGCTCATTGACTCATCAACCAGTAATGGCCTGTCCAGGGTCCATGAATAGGTAAATGGTCCCATACCGCCTGATATCAAAGCTGTTTTTGTTTTGCACTGCTGTGGCCCATACCCGAAATACAATGTTTCATCACTTCCTGCCGAAATTGCCAGGTTACAGTTGGGGGCTAATTTCACGAGCCAGAAATCTGATGCCCCGTGATTATTTGTTACATCCCCATCGTTGGATTGAGTAGTACCGGAAACAATATATCCACCATCCGGCGTTTGCTGAGCCCCATAAAGAATCTCATTGGCTGAACCTCCCAGGGCTTTTTGCCATACCAATAACCCTGTATTGGCCAGCTTTATAACCCATCCATCCGAGCCCCCATGATAACCCGACACATCACCTGCATCTGACAGGGTATATCCTGATACCACATATCCTCCCTCAGCAGTTTGCTGAACAGAAAAGGCGTAATCCTCTGAATTTCCTCCATAGGTTTTTTGCCATTGAATATTTCCGCTATTGCCAGTTTTAACCACCCAGCAATCAGTACCTGCCTGTTTTAATGTTATATCTCCATCTGCAGAGAAAGTATAACCCACAATTATATAGCCTCCTTCGTTAGTTTGCTTTATATCCAATGCTACGTCGTCACCTGAACCCCCATAACTTTTTTCCCACAGCAAATTCCCTCCCCCATCGGTTTTTACAATCCAAAAATCTGCAGAGCCATGGTTGAAATTAACATCGCCATTATTTGATAAAGTAAAACCTGACAGTATATATCCACCATCGCTTGTTAACTGGATTGCTTCCCCTTCTTCTGTATCGGTACCCCCATACGTTTTTTGCCATTGGATATTCCCGGATGGATCTGTTTTTACTGCCCAAAAATCGGTACCTCCATGAAATCCTGTAACATCCCCGTTGTTAACCGTTCCCGTGGTACCAAAAATTATATATCCACCATCAGGTGATTGATGAACAGAGTTGGCAAAATCATTAGCTGTGCCTCCGTATGTTTTTTGCCATTGCAATATTCCGGCGGCATTTAATTTAATTACCCACATATCTGCACCGCCATGGTTGCCTGTTATATCGCGATCATTTGATTCTGAAACACCTGCCACAATGTATCCACCATCTGATGTTAGATCTACGGACCTTGCATAGTCTTTATTTGACCCCCCATATGTTTTTTCCCATTGTATAATTCCGTTGGCATCTGTTTTCACTATCCAGAAATCCCTGTCGCTATGAGATCCTGTAACATTACCATCACTTGATTCAGTATAACCAACCATGATAAAGCCGCCATCCAAAGTCTTAATACTTTTAGTTCCATTTTGCATTTCATCCTTTGCAGAACCTCCATAAGCTTTTTGCCATTGAATAGCTGGGGCCTGGGCCGTAACGATATTGGATTTTAAAAAGAAAATACCAAATAAGCCAAGCATCCAAATCTTTATCATAACATTTAGTTTTTGTTTTAAAAAAATATTGGGAAATAAAACTTACTGAACATTCACTTTTACACTGAAATATTGTTGTCTTCCTTTAACCTCAACTATATAATTCCCCCGGGTTTTGGAGGGAAGGTCTATAAAGATCTTTTGATCTGTATGCCCATCAAATGTTTTAGTAAAAACCTTTTTGCCAGCCATATCATAAATAAGCAGTCTGGCGTTATCACCAATGGCAGGTATCTCCACATAAAAACTACCCCTGTTAGGATTGGGATATGTATTCATGATCCGGAATGCTGGTTTTCCTTTTATTGAAAGCGGAGAGATTGATAATTCAGTTGATGGCTGATTGGTATGTACATAAGATTCCCGTAAGCCATTGTTGACCTGGGTCATTTTATGGATTACCTTATCCTGTATACCCGCTGACGTTAAGTTTATTTTTGCAATTCCAGGATCAACATCCACTGTACCGGAGAATTCAAAATTAGTATAGATATCGCCGGAAGGATTAAGGACTATTCCCCTGCCATAGGTTTTTGATTTTGTATCCCCGGATATTTCCTTTACCCAGGTAAAATTTCCGGCACCACTGAGTTTTAGAATATACATTCCCCTTGCTGGGGCTTTTACATTAAAAGTTCCGGGTCCCGGATCAAAATCAATATTTCCATTCCCTCCAAAATGGCCGGTAGTATAAACATTCCCATTGGCGTCAGCATATATTGAGTTAGCAGTTCCGTTTGCACGGATATGGGTAGCCCAGGCAAAACTTCCATTAGCATTTAGTTTTGCATTGAAACCATCCTGTGCACTGGTGGCCGTAAAGTTTTTTACCGAAGGGCCGGGGTCAACGTCAACCGTGCCTGAGAAATTTCCGCTATATAATACATTCCCTGGGTTATCGGTTGCTATTGAAAAAATCTGGAAGCCATAATGAAGATTTGTTGTCCAAAGGAGGTTATTGGCAGCATCCACTTTTTCAATGAACCAGTTATAGGGAGTTAAAGCACCCGTATAAATTACATTTCCAGTGGGATCTGTTGTTAATTGATCCAAACCATCTCTATCGGGACCGCCTTTGTGCCTGACCCATAAAAAATTTCCATCGCCATTCAGAGAAAGCAAAAAACCGTCAGCGCTTCCTGTGGATACAAGCGTATAGGAAACAGCGGGATCCGGATCAAAGTCGGCAGAACCACCCGGCCCCGCACCTGCATAGCCAAAACTACCGGTAACGTATATCATACCCTGGGAAGACACAGTAATATAACCGGAAGATTCAACCATATTTCCCCCTACCTGCTTTGCCCACTGGAAATTTCCAGCATTATCCAGTTTCAATATATAAACATCATCATAGCCAAATGCAGTAAGATTAGAAATACCCGCCCCGGGATCGAAGTCAACTGTATTTTTAAAAGTTCCTGTAAGCAATACATTGCCGGAGTTATCCACTGCGATCGAATGTACATTCTGAGCAAATTGTTTCGCCCAGACAAAGTTGCCTGCTGCATCTAATTTCTCAATAACATAGCTGCCATTCACAGAATTAAAATTTACGGGAGCCCCTCCAGGATCAACATCAACAATCCCTGAAAAACTGGATAGTGTGTAAATGTTACCTGTACCATCGATACCAATTCCTTTATCCCACGATGGTGTTCCTGTTGATGCACTGTTTCCGCCCAAACGCTTTCCAAACAGATAAGACTGGGCATTTAAAGGACCCGTTGAAATAATCAAAGAGCAAAGCAGTATGTATCTCATAAAAAAAAATTTTAGCAGTGTATTAAATATTAATTTAAAGAAACGGTCAGCAGCAGTATTTTCTAAGGGAATTGGTAATAGCTTATTAAAACTATTGTATTAGATCAGCTTTATTAAAATAGCCTGAGTAATTGGCTGGAATGAATTTATAAGTGGTTAGTCTGAAAAATAATTGGCTGACAGTATATTTTCACCAGTTGCTGTTTAAAGCAAGCCATTTATTGCTATGGGCAACCAGATAGTAAGAAGAACATATCGATTTCATGGTATTATATTAATTTACTAATTTAAAGATACCATACAACTATACTGCCTTATGATCGATGCACCTTTCCAGGCCTTACAATACCCTGTTTTTCCGGATATCCTTCTAAATAGAAATGCAAAAATTATTTATAAAATTTTACAGGCATGGAAAGGATAATTTATCGAATCGTTTTTCTGGTTTGTTTTTATTTTTTGTCTTCAACTCTGTTTTCACAAGTCAATAAGAAAATTGATTCCCTGCTGGCTGTATTGAAAACAGCCAAAGAAGATACCACGAAAACCAATACGCTGAATAATTTAAGCACTTATAACAGGATCATTGGGAATTATGATTTTGCAAAAAAATATGCCGCCGAGGCACTATCGCTGGCTGATAAATTATCCTATAAAAAAGGAATTGCCATAGCCAATTACCATTTGGCTACCATTAATGACGATCAGGGAAATTATGCTGAAGCAATAAAGCAGTACACGAATGCAATCAATATAGGATTACAGATTGATAATAAAAAAGTAGTTTCCTATAGTTATAATGGGCTTGGCATCATTCATGACCGCCATGGACGGTATGCAGAGGCATATAAGAATTTTCAATCTGCACTGAAGATAGCAGAAGAACAGAACGATAAAACCGGCATTGCAACTGCATATAGCAATCTTGGAAATATTTATTCCCATCAGGGCAATTATCCGCAGGCCATCGAAAATTATAATGTAGCAGTAAAAATAAGTAAAGGCCTTGGCGATGATAGAACAACTGCATATGCTTATGGCAATGTTGGTCTGGTTCAACAAATGCAGGGTAATTATCCTGAGGCCTTACGAAACTATCTGGCCTGCTTAAAGCTTAGTGAGAACATCGGGGATAAGCTGAGTATAGCTATAGCTTATAACCAGATTGGAATCATTTACAGATTACAGGGCAATCAGGAAGAGGCCTTAAAAAGTTATTTGGTTTCTCTTAAGCTAGCTGAAGAGATGGGTGACCAGGATGGTATTTCTGATGCATACTGCAACATAGGTGGAATATATAAATCCAGGGAAAATTATACTGAAGCTTTAAAATATTTTACATCAGCTTTTAAAATACGGCAAAAGTTAGGTGATATACAAGGGCTCGCGTCTACACTAAATAATATTGGGTTGATTTATGCAGATCAGCATAATTATGCGCAAGCTCTTGAAAAGCAGCTGGAGTGTATCCAGTTAACAAAAAAAACAGGCGATAAACACGGGCTGGCAACCTCTTATTTGAACGCAGGTGATATTTATAAGCTGCTTAAACAATTCCCGCTTGCAAAAAAATATTTTGATAGTTCCCTTTTTATAGCAAAAGCAATTGGTAGTAAGGAATTAATTAAGGACGTTTATATCAACCAGGCTATTTTGGACAGTACCGCTGGAGAATATAAAGGTGCATATGAAAATTTCTTACAGGCAACGATATACCGTGATAGCTTATTGAATAAGACGAACACTGAAAAAATTGTCAAGCTCCAGATGCAGTACGAGTTTGACAAAAAAGAAGATTCACTGAAGTATCAGCAACAAATCACCGACGTTAAACTAAAACAGCAGACTTTGTTGACAAAACAGCAGGAGCAGGATCTATTGCTGAAGGAAAATCAACTTATCCTCTCAAATAAGGAAAAAGAATTACAACATTTTGCATTTCTAAAGACACAAACTGACCTTGAAGCCGAACATAGCCAGAGAAAGGAAAAGGAAAATCAATTAACGATTTCAGAACAGGAAAAAACCTTACAAAAAACAAAATTAAATCTTCAAACTTCACAACTCAACCTTCAGGCCAAAGAATTACAGGCGAAAAAAAGCCAACGGAATTTTCTGATGGCCGGAGCCATAGCCTTACTTCTCCTCACTTTTTTTATTTATCGGAATTTTCAAAACCAGCAAAAGCTAAACAGGCTTTACAGGCTTTCTGCCGAAAAACAGAAGGCGGAATTACAATTGCAAAGTTTGCGGGCCCAGCTCAACCCCCATTTTATGTTCAATTCCCTCAATGCGATACAGGAGCTCATCGTGCTGGAAGAAAACGAAAAATCACAGTCTTATCTGGAACGGTTTGCCCAGTTGGTACGACAGCTATTAGATAATGCCAATGAACCATTTGTTCCTCTTAAAAAAGAAATAAATTTCCTGGACTTATATCTTTCCCTTGAAAGTCTTCGTATCCCGGATATCCAGTACAGCATTAATATTGATCCTGCATTGGATGCAGAAAAAATTATAACGCCAAACATGATGCTTCAACCTTATATTGAAAATGCATTATGGCATGGATTGAAACACAAAACGGGCGAAAAAAGGCTGGAACTGAACATCAGCAGACTTAATGAATCAATTCAATACCAGATTAAGGACAATGGCGTTGGCAGAAAAAAAGCAAGCGAGATGAAAAGCCTATATCGAAAGGAGCACCGTTCCAAAGGAATGGAGTTATTATCTGAAAGACTAAATTTATTATCAAGTGAATATGGTCAGGATATCAAAACAACAATAACAGATATTACAGAAAATGGGAATGTATCAGGTACATTGGTACAAATAACAGTTCCTGTTTCTTTATCCGAAACAAAACGCTGATATGATCCGCACCATCATAATTGACGATGAGCCTTCTGCTATAAATGTTCTGGCAACCCTCTTAAAAAAGAAATGCAGGGAGGATGTAGAAGTTGTTGCCACTTCATCCCTGCCACTTGCCGGAAAATCGTTAATCGAACAGATCAAACCGGATCTTGTTTTTTTAGATATTGAAATGCCTGGAATGACAGGTGTGGACCTGGTTCGCAGTTTTAACAACCCTGATTTCCGGGTGGTATTTGTAACCGCGCATGATGATTATGCAGTAGAAGCGTTTCAACTTAGTGCGGTAAATTATTTACTTAAACCTATCGGTCCGGACAGCGTAGTAAAAACCATTGAAAAAATAAAAAGAGATATTCTAACAAAGCAGGATATGGCCGAACCGCTCGAGAATCTTAAAAAACTATTAACTCAACATTCAAAAGATTATGAGAATAAGATCGGCATTGCAATGGCAGATAAGATTGTATTCATAAACATAGCGGATATTATATACTGTGAAGCCAGCAGTGCTTATACTAATATCTACATCAAAGATGATAAAAAATTAGTCGCTTCGAAGCCCTTGGGTGATTTTGAAATATTATTGCTCCACCATAGATTTTTCCGTATTCATCATTCTTATCTTATTAATTTGAACCGGATTAAGGAATTCCAACGCCAGGAAGGAGGATACGTTACAATGGAAAATAACATACAGCTGGAGGTTTCACGAAGAAAAAGACAGGAGTTTTTAGCAGGAATAAACAGTTTCGTTGTATAAGATCCAATCAAAAAAATAGCACTAAGTCAGCTTCCTGTATTAACACCCCAATACAGCCCCTTTGTTTCAAAGGGGCAAAAGAGGGCGCAAATCCGCTTTCAAAAATTTTTGCTTTTAAGTTTTTTTGCTACCAATCCTTCCCAGGCCTCCTCTCCATTCAATTGTTTTTTTTGGTTCCATGCTGTAGCAACTTCTGTTAACATCGCATCCAGCATGCGGCGGGTCTTCTCCCGGTTGACATTGATCTTTTTGTTTTGGATGTTTTCTTTATACATCAGTGCATGATCGGTGTTGTAAAAACATACCACTGAATTTTTCGGAGTCTTCAGGTTGTTTTCTACCACCCAGTAAGGTTCCGGCGAGGGCTTCATTTTTTGAGCGGAAGCAGGAATAGTAAATATGGAAACTGCGATGACGAGAAACATGATTGACTTTTTCATACTGATAATTTTTATGGTTACAAGGTAAAGCTACTCTTGCGGCAGGGCTGCAAATTTCAAAAGAAGATGAATTGATGTCATGGGAGAACATACAATTGAACGGGGGGGATCAAAGGATGTTTGTCTTTTTGGCGTCCATTTAATCGCCTTATTGTACGTTTGTCCACGAAACAAAGTCGTACGTCTACAAATAACTTACGGTCTGTTCCCAGGGTATTAACTTGTATGTAATTTTAATAAGCCATGTCACAATACCCTTTTATATTCTCGGGCGAAAAAAAGTACAGGCTTCAGCGGCATATATATTTCTGGGTCCTCTGGTTTGCCTTTAATGCAATCATATATTCCTTTTCCCCCGTATACAAGCAGGATGACAGTTACTTAATGCGTTTATTTCACTCAGCTATTAATGCATTTTTTTATCTCATACCTCACGTATTCCTTGCCTATACACTTATGTATTATGTGGTACCGGCATTCATACTAAAAGAAAAATATTTCAAGGCCGCCCTGGTAACGATATTAATTCTTATGAGCACCGCTATATTGAGTACCCTGGTAGGCTTCGGAATATTAACTCCCCTATGGAATAATATATTAACGGAAAGCAATACAAACCCTGTCGCGTATCACAGTGAAGATTTTTTTGCCAACCTGCTTGGTGGATTAAGAGGGGCCATAACCATCGGCGGCTTTGCAACTGCCATTAAATTAATGAAGCATCATCATAACATCGAGCAGCAAAAACTAAAGCTGCAACAACAGAATGTTACCTCACAGCTTCAAATATTGAAAGCCCAGGTTCATCCCCACTTCTTATTCAATACCCTGAATAATATTTACGCCCATGCGCAGGTAGCATCCCCGCAAACACCTAAAATGGTGGCAGGATTAAGCGACCTTCTCCGGCACATACTGTATGAATGCAACCAGCCTTTGCTGCCGCTGCATAAAGAATTAAAAATGCTTAAGGATTATATTTTACTGGAGCAGGTCCGTTACAATGACCAGCTCGAACTGAGCATCGACATACCAACGCACGATGAAGGTCTTATGATCGCACCGTTGCTGTTTTTACCGCTGGTTGAAAATTGTTTCAAGCATGGAACAAGTAAGATGCTGGAACAACCATGGGTGGCGCTTACTATATCAATCCATGGCAACCATTTACATATGAAACTAGTTAACGGTAAAACGGGGGATACTGATATAACATCAAACGGCATAGGGATAAACAATGTAAAAACCAGACTGCAATTACTTTACACAAACCGCCATAAGCTTCGTATATCTAATACAGGGGAAGCCTTTATAGTAACGTTGAGTATAGAACTGGATAAATCAATTCAAAAACCGGCAGATGAAAAGCCTGCTGTAAAATATGCCTGATACCCATAAAATAAAATGCCTCGTGGTAGATGATGAGCCTGCGGCCCGGGATGTTATCAACCGTTGCGTGCAGCAGGTACCGGCACTGGAGCTTGTGGGGGAATGCAGTAATGGTATGCAGGCCATGAACTTTTTACAAAAGCAGGATGTTGATCTTTTATTCCTCGATATACATATGCCGCAGCTTAGCGGAACGGAGTTGCTGCGGGTTTTAAAAAATCCCCCAAAGACCATCTTTACAACCGCCTTTGAAAAATACGCCCTGGAAAGTTATGAGCTGGATGCGATCGATTACCTGCTCAAGCCGGTACAGTTCCACCGTTTTTTAAAAGCAGTACAAAAAGTATTTCACATGGCTCCCTCCGCTGATGTTCAGCAGGCAACAGCATCCCAGGAGCCTTTCATTTATTTCAGGGTGAACAGGAAAATGGTAAAGGTGCAGCTGAATGATATTTTATATATAGAAAGCATGAAGGATTACATAAAAGTATTTACTGCACGCGGTGTGATCATCACCAAACTTTCCATTTCATCTATCGAGGAACTGTTGCCGGAAAATATATTTTTACGCACACACCGGTCCTTTATCGTATCACAGCAAAAGATAAAATCTTTTTCACGCGAGCTTATTGAAATTGAAAAAGCTGAGATCCCAATTGGCAAGTTATACAGGCAGGATGTTCTTAGAAAGCTGGGAGATTTTTAATTGATTTGTTCATTGTTGAGTGATACCCTCGGATCAACTTGATCAACTTATCTATAAATCAACTTTTTCGGTTTTGATACCGGGCAAAAAAAAGCCGTCCGGTAAAAACTGAAAGGCTTACATAGATATGACTGCCCGAACCTTTAGGGGCGGGGCAGCAAACCCTATCCTGAGGAATGCAAGGCAGATTTACATCTTTGTTTTCCCCTTACAAATAGAAGATATATAAAACAAAAAAGCCTTCCAGTAAAAACTGAAAGGCTTAAATAGATATGGCAGCTACCTACTCTCCCACATTGTTGTGTAGTACCATCGGCCATGAGGGGCTTAACTTCTCTGTTCGGTATGGGAAGAGGTGAACACCCTCGGCAAAACCACCATAAGGTCATGAGTAGAAAGGTTGATCGGTTGATCAGCTGAGAGGTAAAACCAATCAACTATTCAACTTTTCAACAAATCAACTGTAATAAATTACATACTGGGAAAGTTATAATACCGGTAATGGAAAGACTGTAATAAAAAAAAATAAAGCTTACGGGCAATTAGTACTACTCGGCTTTGATGTTACCACCTTTATACCTATAGCCTATCAACGTCATAGTCTCTGACGACCCTTAAAAGAAAACTCATCTTGTGGAAGGTTTCACGCTTAGATGCTTTCAGCGTTTATCCTGTCCGCGCGTAGCTACTCTGCACTGCACCTGGCGGCACAACAGATACACCAGCGGCGCGTACGACCCGGTCCTCTCGTACTAAGGTCATGTCCACTCAATTTTCTAACGCCCATCACAGATAGGGACCGAACTGTCTTGCGACGTTCTGAACCCAGTTCACGTGCCACTTTAATCGGCGAACAGCCGAACCCTTGGGACCTTCTCCAGCCCCAGGATGTGACGAACCGACATCGAGGTGCCAAACCTCACCGTCGATATGAGCTCTTGGGTGAGATCAGCCTGTTATCCCCAGAGTACCTTTTATCCTTTGAGCGACGGCCCTTCCATACAGAACCGCCGGATCACTTTAGCCAGCTTTCGCTCCTGATCGACTTGTTTGTCTCACAGTCAAGCACCCTTATACTAATGCGCTCTTCGTACGATTACCAACCGTACTGAGGGTACCTTTGCAAGCCTCCGTTACATTTTAGGAGGCGACCACCCCAGTCAAACTACCCACCATGCACTGTTTCCCGTTAGGGATTAGATTCTAAACGTTTAAAGGTTGGTATTTCAACGACCGCTCCACCCTGCCTGGCGACAGAGCTTCAAAGCGTCCCAACTATCCTACACATCAAAAGTTCAAAATCAATGCAAAGTTGTAGTGAAGGTTCATGGGGTCTTTCCGTCCCGTGACGGGTAACCGGCATCTTCACCGATACTACAATTTCACCGGGCTCGTGGAGGAGACAGTGTACAACTCATTAGACCATTCGTGCAGGTCGGAACTTACCCGACAAGGAATTTCGCTACCTTAGGACCGTTATAGTTACGGCCGCCGTTTACTGGGGCTTCAGTCAGAAGCTTTGGCTTGCGCCGAACATCCTTCCTTAACCTTCCAGCACCGGGCAGGTATCAGGCTCTATACGTCATCTTTCGATTTTGCAGGGCCCTGTGTTTTTGCTAAACAGTTGGTTGTACCATTTTACTGTGACCTTCCGAAGAAGGTACGCTTTATCCCGAAGTTACAGCGTTAATTTGCCTAGTTCCTTCTCCACGGCTCACCCGAGCGCCTTAGAATATTCATCTCGTCCACCTGTGTCGGATTACGGTACGGGCCGCTTTAACCTAACCTTAGAGGTTTTTCTTGGCAGCTTTTAGGTCCACTCACCGCTGCCGAAGCTTTGGTGTACTATCGTATTTTGCCAGGCCAGACGGATTTGCCAATCCAGCCTATAGCTACATACTTCAACGTGGTATTCCGTAACCACGCGGGACTTTCAATACTGCGTCACCCCATCGAAATTAAAGCAGGTGCTGGAATATTAACCAGCTTTCCATCAGCTACCCCTTTCGGGTTTGCCTAAGGACCCGACTAACCCTGATCTGATTAACATTGATCAGGAAACCTTGGACTTACGGCGACCACGTTTTTCACGTGGTTTATCGTTACTTATGCCTACATTTTCTTTTCTAACCGCTCCAGCATGCATCGCCACACACCTTCAACGCAGATTAGAATGCTCCCCTACCGATGTACCAATTTAATGGCAATCTTACAGCTTCGGTTGATAGTTTGATGCCCGATTATTTTCCGTGCAGAGTCTCTCGACCAGTGAGCTGTTACGCACTCTTTAAATGAATGGCTGCTTCCAAGCCAACATCCTGGCTGTTATAGAAACTCCACCTCGTTTGATCAACTTAACTATCTATTAGGGACCTTAGCTGGTAATCTGGGTTATTTCCCTCTCGGCCATGGACCTTAGCGCCCACAGCCTCACTGCCGCAGATATTTATTAGCATTCGGAGTTTGTCAGGGTTTGGTAGGCGGTGAAGCCCCCTAGCCCAATCAGTAGCTCTACCTCTAATAAACTTCTTAAATGCGACGCTGTTCCTAAAAACATTTCGGGGAGAACGAGCTATCTCTCAGTTTGATTGGCCTTTCACCCCTATCCACAGGTCATCCCAGAGCTTTTCAACGCTCATGAGTTCGGTCCTCCAGTGTGTGTTACCACACCTTCAACCTGCCCATGGATAGATCACAAAGTTTCGCGTCTACCCCCACTGACTAAGCGCCCTGTTTGGACTCGCTTTCGCTACGGCTCCGTTACTAAAGAACTTAACCTTGCCAGTGAGGAGTAACTCGTAGGCTCATTATGCAAAAGGCACGCCGTCACTCAATAAATTGAGCTCCGACCGCTTGTAGGCGTACGGTTTCAGGTACTATTTCACTCCCCTGTTTGGGGTACTTTTCACCTTTCCCTTACGGTACTGGTTCACTATCGGTCTCTATGGAGTATTTAGCCTTACCGGATGGTGCCGGCAGATTCAGGCAGGATTTCTCCGGTCCCGCCTTACTCAGGATACTGCTCGTCCCTACTCATTTGTATTTACGCGGCTTTCACGCTCTATGGCTCAACTTTCCAGAAGATTCTATTTGAGAGTAGTTTCTAAATGCAGTCCTACAACCCTCTGGCAGCACGCTGCCAAAGTTTGGGCTGTTCCCTTTTCGCTCGCCACTACTTGGGGAATCATTATTATTTTCTTTTCCTCCGGCTACTTAGATGTTTCAGTTCACCGGGTTGGCTTTCCTTTCGGAATAATACACCTTCAGTGTACTAGGTTGTCCC
>JADMIO010647448.1_pt1 | contig 34773 bp, 29 predicted proteins | sample 8958161 | NCBI WGS metagenome assembly JADMIO01 (sample SAMN16585339, study PRJNA669376) | soil metagenome | isolation source: Crop rotation soil | place: USA: Cullars Rotation, Alabama | collected 2011
GATATAGCGGCTACGATCACCGCCGCGGCCAGGATGATCGCAAGGACGATGATCGCGAATACTCTTTTTGGCATACTGACCTCCTTTCGGTTCTCGTGGTGTTTCAAAATTTACCCGAATCGAGATCAGCCGTCTGTACGCAGGCACACATTCGCGGCCCTTCATTCGACTAATAGGTGAACAAAATTGTTACGTAACTATATATAGTGCTTGCGTTTATGGGCGTTTGATATTAAATTACATCTGATTATTTGAGGAGACCTAAGGTTTTGCTCACCGGACGCGTACTATTGCTGAATTTTTCATACGAGCCGCTTGGCACGGTGGGCGTAGCGCGCGCTGTGTGCCTTTGGTTCCGCGGAGCGATCTTTGTCGAGGAGAATGACGGTGACAATGTGCTGCATTCGCCCTCAACGACGTTCCCGGTTCCGTCGGTCGTGAGGCTGCGACACTACATCCACGTTCGCCGAAACAGTCGCGAGACTACGATGAAACGGGCACGGATCTACATTCGCGATCGATACCGCTGCCAGTATTGCGGCGAACACCGTCATGCGAAGGACCTGACGCTCGATCACATATTTCCGCGTGCCCAAGGTGGTGAATCGACGCCGCAGAATCTGGTGACCGCGTGCGTCAAATGTAACCAGCGTAAGGGGAATCGCACGCCAGAGCAGGCGCGTATGCCGCTGCTGACTTCGCAAAAGCTGCTTCGGCTCGGCCTCGACCACGTGCTGCTTTGTCACTACGCGGAGAACCGTCCTGAGTGGCGCAAGTATCTCTTCATGGACGATATCGATCAGGAGGCCCAGATCATGGCCGCCTGAGCCAACAATCAGAACTTTGTGAGGAAAGCGGTCGGACCGAATTCCGGCGGCTTTTTTATTTGTTATGAAGCTGATAATCATTCACGGACCGCCCGCGGCGGGCAAATTGACGGTTGCGAACGCAGTTAGTATGCGGACGTATTTCAGGGTGTTTCACAACCACCTGACGATCGCTTGTACCGAACAGGTATTCGAGTTTGGCACGCCCGCGTTTTGGGACATCAACTCGAAGCTTCGCATCGAGATCATCGCCGAGGCAGCTCGTCAGGATATCGACCTGATCCACACGTTTTGTTACGCAAAGGACCAGGACGACGAATACTATCGTCAGCTCGTCGCCGCCTCGCGTGAGAACGGTGGCGAGGTCCACGCGGTCTACGTAAATTCGCGCGACGAGATCCGCAAGCAACGGATCACCGACGAGTCTCGCGTGCGCATCCGAAAGCTTACAGACCCAGCATCCGTCGACCGGCAGCGAGGGGAAGATCTGTTGTTTTCGGTTCATCCCGACTTTGCAGACGAGACGCTGGTGATCGACACATCCGACATTTCGCCCGACGAGGCAGCGACGATGATCATCGAGAGATTTGGATTAGAGGAATTGAGAGATGAGTAAGTTTAGAGACGAAAAAGAGATCGCGGAGGTTGTGCGCACTTTTGAGGACGTATCGATCCCCCGCGAAAAATGGAAACACGCGGAGCATCTGACCGTTGCTCTGCACTATTTGTCGCTACATGATTTCGACACCGCCACGACGAAAATGCGCGACGGCATCTTCAAGCTGCTGACCGAGGGCTTTAACCTAGACCTCGGCAAGGAGATGCCGTATCACGAGACGCTGACTATCTTTTGGATGCGGACCGTGTCGGATTTCAACGCGTCGAAAAATGGTACTTCCCTGCTCGACAAGGCGAATGAACTCGTCGAGCTTTACGATACGGACTATCCATTGAGGTTTTACTCCAGGGAGTTTTTGTTCTCCGATGAGGCGAGGGCGACGTTTGTTGAGGGTGATATAAAGGCTGCTTTTCGGAATAGCTGATAGCTGATAGCTTATAGCTGACAATATGCTTCGTTTCTTTAACACGTTATCTCGCCAGGTCGAGGAGTTTCAGCCGATCGACGGCAACAAGGTCCGGATGTATATCTGCGGACCGACGGTATGGAACTTTGCCCACATCGGCAATTTCCGCACGTTCATTTTTGGCGACATTCTGCGGCGCTATTTGAAGTTCAAGGGCTACGACCTCACGCACGTGATGAACCTAACGGACATCGACGACCGGATCATCAACGAAGCCGCGGCTCGAAATATCACGATCGACGAATTCACGGGACCGTTTGCTGAATACTTCCTGGAGGATTTTGACGCGTTGGGCAACGAGCGCCCTGAGATCATCCCACGGGCGACGCATCACATCCCTGAGATGATCGCGATCATTCAAAAGCTGCTCGACAACGGTCACGCGTATGAGTCCGACGGCTCGATCTATTACCGCATTGCGGCATTTCCCGAGTACGGCAAACTTTCGAAGATAAAATTCGAAGGCAACATCGCCGGCGGTAGTGATCGTGTCGACACCGACAAGTACGACAAAGAAGACGCCCGCGACTTCGCACTCTGGAAACTCGTTGGCGAGGGCGAAGAACCCGGTTGGGACGCCCCGTTTGGACGAGGTCGTCCCGGCTGGCACATCGAGTGCTCGGCGATGGCGATGAAGTATCTGGGCGAAACATTCGACCTGCACGCAGGCGGAATGGACCTGCAATTCCCGCATCACGAGAATGAGATCGCGCAGAGCGAAGGCTCGACCGGGAAGCTGTTCGCGAAGTACTGGATCCACAGCGAGTTCCTAAAGATCGACGACATCACGATGTCTAAATCAAAAGGTAACTTCTTTACCTTCAGAGACTTGCGGGAGCAAGGTTACTCGCCGCTGGCGATCAGGTATTTGCTCGTGTCCGTTCCCTATCGCAAGCAACTGAATTTCACGTTCGAAGGATTGCAAGGGGCAGAATCGACGGTCGAGCGCCTGCGAAATTTCCGTTCGTTGGTCGCCGACGCGAGCGTTCTGGACGGTTCAAATCCTAACGCCGCCGCCTCAGTGACTAAAGCTCTCACTGACTTTGAAGCGGCCATGGACGACGATTTCAACACGGCCGCCGCCCTCGCCGCCATTCATGATATGGTCCGCGAGATCAATACGGTTCTGGCGGACGACGGTTTGAGGAACGACGATCAGACGGCGGTGCTCGAGGCTGTTAAGAAATTCGACTCCGTACTTGGTATTTTTGGCTCAGAGGAAAAAGAATTGCTCGATGCGGAAATCGAGGGCCTTATCGCCGAGCGACAGGAGGCTCGTCACAATCGCGACTTCGCGCGTTCGGATGAAATACGAGATCAATTAGCTTCGCAAGGAATTATTCTTGAAGACACACCTACCGGCGTTCGCTGGAAAAAGAAGTAGCTACTTTTCCAACAAAACCATTATCGCGATCTCGCCATCAGCCGGGATCGTTTTTTTATCGACGATCTTGTAGCCCTTGACGAGGAAGTTTCGCAGCGGCGGCTCGGATTCGGAGTAGTCTGGTGCCCGATACGCAAGCCACAACGACCTGTCGTTTACGGCATCGATCGACCGGCTCGCAACGCCATCAAACCCGCGTGGCAAGAAGTACGCTTTATCTTCTGCGGGAACGTCGGTTCCGGTCAGCTTTGTGACGCTGGTGTTTGAGCCACGATTCGCGAACCAGACGTGATAGGCCGTGAGGTCCTCGACGGTGTAAACCGATGCCGGACGCTCAGCCGCTCCTTCTTTCGACATTTCATCCCACATACACCAGGAATATCGTGGCTCCTCACGGGTCGCCTGGATCACGAATCCCCACACGCCGAACAAGAGGAGCAGAGTTCCGGCACCTGTGCGCAGCCAACGTTCCTCAGCTCGGGTTATTGCGATCGCGAGCAAAATGGCAAAAAGCGGAAAGAGATAGATCAAATGCCGTGTGCCCCAGATCGAGTACGGCAACAGCCAGCTCAACGCCGTAACAAATATAATGGGCAGGACAATAAAAAGGCCCAGCAGCCGCCAGCTCAACTGCTCGCGATCCGATCTCGGACGCGCTCCAAATACCGACAGAGCAACAGCAGCGATCGCGAGCAACGGCACTGTCACCTTGAATTGCGACATCACCTCTAGGCTGCTCATCCGCGCATAAAAAGCCTCGACAAACGCGAATGCGAGTTCGACAAATTGGCGAATTCCAGGCCGCTCGATCCAACCGATGTTCTGAGCAAGCGCTCCATTTACAGCTTCGTTCCAAACTGCGATCGCCCATGGAGCGAAAGCCGCGACACATATCCCGAGCATCAATACCGCTCGTCGCCACTTGATGCGTTGAAAATAAATGACAGCAACGACCTCGGTGAGCACGATCCACCAGCCGAAATAATGAGAGTAGATAAGCAGGACATTGATGAGGACCAACGGCAAATAATTCTTGCCCTTAATGTAGTAGTTCGTGAAGAGGGCGATCGAATACAGCCCTAGACAGAGCAGCAAACTGTACCCGCGAACCTCTTGTGAATACTTGATCACTGAGCCGTTCACGGCGAACAAAAAGATCGCGAGACAGCGCGTCCAGAATACTAGTTTGAGTTGCCGGCATAACCACCAGAAGGGTAGGAGCGAAAGCACTGAGAGGAAAACCGGCAGCGAGCGAAGCCAAGCCAGGCTTTCGCCACCGGCGGCGATCCACAATTTGAGCAGGGCGTAAAAGAGCGGTGGGTGGATCAGGTCCTTTGAGACGAATGAGAACAGCTCGATCCACGTGTGGTCCGCCGCATGCACGCTAAAGATCTCATCGAACCACAGACAGGACGCCGTAAAATTCCAATAACGGGTTGCTATGAAAAGGAGTATGAGTCCGACGGTGATCGCCGTACGATAACGCGTCTGACTGGCCATTTAGAGGCTAACGCCTGACAGAAGCTTTCCGTCAATGCTCGTGTAGCAAAGCGGCACGCTCTTAAAGGTATCGGTGTCGAGGCAGTATGAATTACAGGCGTCGTAGGGTTTTGAATAGATGTGAATGCTCACGGCCCGTTCCTGATATTCCGGAAGATTCAGAACTTGGTGGACAGGTTCCTCAAGCTCGACCTTTGCGGCGAGACAGTCGGCCAATTCAAAAGTGTCGGTCTTGGACAGCCTGCAATGGCCGCTAGAAGCATCAATTTCCTCGACTGCGAAATTCTGTCCCTGCAACCGACCAACAGGCACCGTCATCCAGCATTTCTGATCGGCGTGATCGTGGATCTTCGAGACCTGCCCGACCTCCCAGCAGATCGCCATCATCTCAAATCGCTCGTCCTTATATATAAGGTTACGAGTGTAAAAGCTCGGACTCCAAAAAAAGTACTTTGTGATCGAATCAGCGTCGATCTGATTCTGATCGAGAAAATCGTAGACGTTATCGCAAGTGAATCGCTCGTCCGTGATATTCCGCAGGCCCTGCACAACTTTGTCGATATGGAATCGCTGCATTCGTCGGCTAATTATTTGGCGTTTTTGCGTAAAAAGTCAACGAACTCCTCGGGGTTTCGCGTCAGCCCCGGGAAACTGGCGACCGCGCGGCCATCAGCGTCAACCACCGCATACCACGGCAAGGCTACCGTGCCAAACATATCCTGCTCCATCTGCTGCTGCCGCTCGTAAACGTCTCCATCACCGTCGGTGTAAAGGCTTGCTAGAACGTAACGGTTCATTTCAGCTCGGACCTCTGGCCGGACAAACATATTGGCCTCCATCCAGCGACAGTTTGTACAGGTGTAGCCGGTGAAATCAATGAAGACTCGTTTGTTTTCCGCTTTAGCCTTCGAGAGTGCGTCCGGGTAGCAGTTAGTGATCCATTCAAGCTCGGTGGCTCGATCGCCTAGAACATTGAACACCGATTCCTTGTTCTTTGGCGGCAGGAACGACTCGAGCTCTCCCAGCTTGCGTCCGAGGATCCCGGTAGTTAGGTACCCTGACAACGCCAGGAAGACGCCCGCAAATACGATACGCAAGGGCGTGATCTTTCTTATAGGAGAATCGTGCTTGAATTTAAAAAGACCAAGTATGTACCCGCAGATCGCGAGGCCGATCACCACCCAGATCGTCAGCACGATCTCGCGTGTAAAGATCTTGCCGTAATTCAAAGCCCCGGCGGCATTGAGCCCGGCCCCCCAAACAAGATCCACGTTCGATAGGAATTTGAGAGCAGCCGCGACCTCGAGAAAGCCCATTACAACTTTCACCGAATTGAGCCAGCCGCCGGACTTAGGCAACGAACTCAGCAGCCGCGGCACAGTCGCCAGTATAAAGAACGGGATCGCGAAGACAGTCGAGAAGACGAGCATCCCGAGCAGTGGAAGCTTCCAGTCGCCATTCGCCGTAGAGACGAGTATGGTCCCGATAAACGGTGATGTGCAGGTAAATGACGTCAGGGTGAACGTCAGCCCCATCAGCAGTGCCCCGACATAAGCGCTGCCGCGTCCTTCTTCCGCACGCGTAAGTGAATCGAGCTTCGTGAGCACCGACGAAGGTATCGCGATCTCATAGAATCCGAACAAGTTGAATGCAAAGACCAAAAAGATCGCTGCGATCACGAGATTGACCCACGGATTCGCAGCAAACAGATTGATCCCTGCAGCCCCAAAAACCACCGCGAGCAGCATTCCCAATAGCGAGAATGTCGCAATGATGCCCGCCGAATAGACCGTCGCCAGCTTGATAGTTCGAGCACGGTCGCCGTCCGCGTGCTTCATAAAGTACGAGACGGTGATCGGGATCATCGGAAATACGCAAGGCGTGAGCAGCGAGATCGCACCAAAAGTTACGGCCAGCCAGATGAACGACCAAAGATCGGTCGGCTGTGGAGCAGCGACGGGTGCAGCTGGAGCGGCCGCGGGTACAGTACTGTTGGGCGCTGCCGTTTTCTTTACATCCTCAAACCCCGCAAAAGTGACTCGTACGCTTTTCGGCGGCAGACAAGATGTCGCATTACAAAGTTGGAATCGGACGTCCAACGACACTGCATTCAACGCTGTGTCGGTCGTCGCTTTCAACGGTATATTGAACGACGCAGCATTCTCAAAAAACTTTGTTATCAGCGGTTTGCCGTCAGTACCGGTGAAAAGCGGGTCGGTTTTCTCCTCAGGCTTTGACGACGACATCGCCCCGTCGATCTCCCATGGGCTACCCTCTGTCACCTTTATGGTGGTTGCTATGGGGCCTCCGGCGGGCTGCTCGAGCGCGTACAAATGCCAGCCGGTTTCGATAGTTGCTTTGAGTTCAACCTTCAATGACTCGCCCGATTTGAGGACCTTGTCCTTCGCCGATGACACAAGTTCCCAGTTCGCCGGCGACTGGGCCGAAACGGCGAGTGAAAGCGTCAATATCGCGAGAAAACCGAGCAGGAACTTCCGCATAGAGGCAATTATGACTATATCATTTTCGCGTGCGTTGCCAGCGGCAGCGCGAAACCCGATATTTTGCACTATGAAAACCGCTTTCATATAATAGTGTGTTTGTTATCCCATTGAATTACGTCCTTTTAGAGTTACGGAGGAACTGATTTGCCAAGAGCAGCAACCGGTTCAAAAGCTGGTGCAAAAACTGAAGACGCCGCGAAGAACGGCAGCGGGAAAACGATCGATCCGTTGATCGCGACTCGCCAGGCTGCTAACTTCGCCGAGGTCGACGAGGCGATCGTTGAGTACAACAAGCGAAAGCAGTCGCAGGTCGCCGCAATCAAAAAGACGGGCAAAGACGTTCTTTATAAGATGCTCTACGAGATGGTTCTCAGCCGCCGCTTTGAGGAGAAGTGCGCTGAGGTCTATCGAATGGGCAAGATCGGCGGATTTTGTCACCTTTATATAGGTCAGGAAGGCATCGGCGTCGGCTCGATGCTCGCTCTCGAGCCTACCGACATGGTCGTCACCTCATATCGCGACCACGCACAGGCGATGATCAAGGGGATCTCACCAGATTCGGTAATGGCGGAACTCTACGGCAAGGCCACTGGTTGCGTCGGCGGCAAAGGCGGGTCGATGCACATGTTCTCAAAAGAGCACGAATTCTACGGCGGCCACGGCATCGTTGGCGGCCAGATCGGCGTCGGAACAGGAATGGCCTTCGCCGCAAAATACAGAAATTCGGGTCAGGTCGCACTCTGCTTCTTTGGTGAGGCGGCGGTCAACCAGGGCATTTTTCACGAGTCGCTCAACATGGCTCAGCTGTGGAAGCTTCCCTGTATTTACATCTGCGAAAACAACAAATACGGGATGGGCACATCGCAGGCGCGCGCAATGAGCATCCGCAGCATCGCGAAAAAAGGCGATGCGTACGGGATGGCAAATGAGTTCGTCGACGGTATGGACGTGATGGCTGTACGCGAAGCGACGCTCCGTGCGATCGAGCGGGCAAGAAAGGATGGCTCGCCGACGCTGCTCGAGATCCGAGCATATAGATATATGGGGCACTCCATGTCCGACCCCGGCAACTATCGCACCCGCGACGAGATCACAAAGTATCAGGAGCGCGACCCGATAGTTCTATTTAAGGACAGCCTTCAGGAAGCGGGGATATTCCGCGAAAATGATTTTGATTCGATCGAGGCCGACGTCAAAGAGATCGTCGACAAGGCGGAGAAGTTCGCTGACGAGAGTCCCTTGCCTGACACGAGCGAGCTTCTGACCGACGTTTACGCATAGAGTATGGCAGTTTTGACGATCCGCGATGCGCTGAATCAGGCGCTGCGGGAAGAGCTAATTCGAGACGAGAGCGTCTTTATCATGGGCGAGGAAGTTGCCGAATACGACGGCGCCTATAAGGTGACCCGCGGCCTGTGGAAGGAGTTTGGCGACAAGCGCGTCATCGATTCACCGATCACGGAATTGGGTTTTGCGGGACTTGGCGTCGGAGCTGCGATGGCTGGCTTAAGGCCTGTGATCGAGTTCATGACGTGGAACTTCTCGATACTTGCTTCCGACCAGATAATAAACAACGCCGCCAAGATGCTGTACATGTCGGGTGGGCAGTTCAACGTGCCGATCGTGTTCCGCGGACCAAACGGCTCAGCGTACCAGGTATCGTCGCAGCACTCGCAGGCGCTTGAGGCATTTTACGGAAACTTCCCGGGCTTGAAGGTTGTTATGCCTTCGACGGCTGCGGACGCAAAGGGGCTGTTAAAATCGGCCATTCGCAACAATAACCCCGTGGTTTTCATGGAGCAGGAGCGAATGTACGGCCTTAAGGGCGAGGTGCCCGAGGATGAGGATTTTACGATCCCGCTCGGCGTTGCAGATGTTAAGCGTGAAGGCAAAGACTGTACGATCGTTGCTCGCTCGATGACCGTTCCGCTCGCTCTCCAGGCGGCCGAAAAGATCCAGACGGAATTCGACGTGTCGTGCGAAGTGATCGATCCGCGGACGATCAAACCGCTCGATATCGATACGATCGTAGGGTCGATCAAAAAGACGAATCGGCTTGTGATCGCCGAGGAGTCGCATGAGTTTGCTTCGGTCGGAGCCGAGATCACATATCAGGTGATGGACCATGCGTTCGACTATCTCGACGCCCCGATCAAGCGGATCGCGACGGCGGAGACGCCGATGCCGTACGCAAAGAATCTCGAGGAACTTGCACTGCCAAGTGTCGACAAGATCGTCGCGGCCGTCAAGGAAGTTTGCTATCTCTGATCAGTGCTCAAGAAGCTTGCACTCGGCCTGGTTGTCATTATCGTCCTTTTGGTCGCAGCCTTCTTTTGTGTTGGGATGATCGTACCCGCGGTCGAGTACACGACGACCATCGAGATCAACAAACCGCGTGATGTGACCTGGCAGATCATACGTTACCGTAAGGATTGGATCTACGGGTTCAAGAGCTTTGAGCAGATCAGCGGCGAGCCAAATCAACCGGGCAGCAAGGCTCGCGTAACGGTTGTCCGCGACGGACGCGAGACCGTATTCGATACAGAGCTCCTTGAGATCAAGCCGCCCGAGTATTCGGTCAATCGTCTGAGCAACGACATGCTCACGCACGACGCAACAGTGCATTTGAGCGAAGCCGACGGCAAAACAACGGTCGTTTCGCAAGAAAAGCTCGTTGGAAAGAACGCCTTTTGGCGGAGCATCTTTGCGATCTTTAAGGGAATGATCGTGGACACGTCAAAAAAGAATTTTGACGGATTAAAAAAGGCGGTCGAGGCAACACGGTAGCAAGTTATGGCTGAAAAATTCTTAATGCCGAAGCTTTCGCCCACGATGGAAGAGGGGCAGATCGCGCGCTGGGTAAAGAACGAAGGTGAGGCCTTTGAAGCGGGTGAGACGCTCGCCGAGGTCGACACCGATAAGGCGACGATGGAGATGACCGCCCTTCACGGCGGCACACTGCTAAAGATCCTCAAGGGTGCCGGCGAGACGGCCCTGCTCGGTGAAACGATCGCGATCACCGGCGAAAAGGGTGAGGATATTTCGGCCCTCCTGTCGGAACCGCCTGCGTCAGCGGGCGGCCAGAAAGATCAGCCAAAGACACCAAAACCAGAACCTGTGTTTCCAGCCCCGCAGGCGGAAACGCGAGCGGTAGCAAGTGTGCCTCAACAGCAGCCCGCACCCGCGACGAATGGCTCTTCCAACGGAGGGGGCCGACTTATCGTCTCGCCGATCGCGGCTCGCATGGCTGCTGAGAATGCCATCGATCTCAAGACGATCACGGGCAGTGGTCCTAACGGGCGAATCATCAAGCGCGACATTGAAGATGCTATTTCAGGTAAGGCACCAAGCGCTAAACCGGCGACCGAATATTCGTTTACACCTTCGACCCAGGTCGGCTCAGCGGGCTACCGCGACGAAAACACCTCGCAGATGCGTCGAGTTATCGCCACCCGTCTTGCTGAGTCCATCGGGCCGGTACCAACCTTCTATCTAACAGTCGAGATCGAGATGGACAACGCTCTCGCGCTTCGCAAGCAAGTGAACGCTAGCGTTTCCGAGGAGCAAAAGATCAGCGTCAACGACGTCATCGTCAAAGCGGCGGCCATGGCACTGACCAAACATCCTTTTGTTAACGCTTCGTATCAGGACAAGCACATTCGCTTTTACGATCAGGCCGACATCGGTGTCGCTGTCGCTGTTGACGAGGGTCTTATCACTCCCGTCGTTCGAGGAGCGAATCGCAAGGGGTTTGTCGAGATCGCGGGCGAGATCAAGTCGCTTGCCGCGAAAGCCAAGGCCAAAAAGCTTCAGCCCGAGGAATACACCGGTGCAACATTCTCGATCTCGAATCTCGGAATGTTTGGCATAAAGGAATTTACGGCGATCATCAACCCGCCCGAGGCGGGCATTCTTGCGGTCGGCGGTGCCGAGCCAACGCCGGTCGTTCGCGACGGACAGGTCGTAGTTCGCAACATCATGCATGTCACGATGTCTTGCGATCATCGCGTAGTCGATGGCGCGACGGGTGCGAAATTCCTGCAAACCTTCAAGCAAATGCTCGAGCAGCCGGGCATGATGTCGGCCTAAGCTTTGGAATCCCAGGAAAGATCGACCGCTCCTTTTCTCGCGCTTATTCCCGCGCAATTCCTTTTTGGGTCATTACCAGTTATCGGGAAGATCGTGCTTGCGGTCATTCCGCCTGTCGGGCTTGTCGGTATTCGCACAGCGATCACCGCCATTATTCTGATGGTGATCCAGATCTTTAGACGACGATTCTGGCTCAAGCAAAAAGGCGATTATTGGCGATTCGCTCTGCTCAGCCTCTTTGGTGTCGTCCTTAATCAGCTCTTTTTTATCTCAGGGCTCCACCTGACGACGGCGTCTAATACTTCTTTGCTCGCCGTGATGATCCCGGTCTTTGCCCTCGCCGTTGGAGCGATCGCAGGATTCGAAAAGCTTACCTGGGTAAAGATAGTCGGCATGATCCTTGCGGCCGCGGGCGTCATCTATCTCATCGATCCACGCAAGGCTTCGTTCTCGTCGCAAACCACGCTCGGTGACCTTTGCATCGTCGTCAACTGCCTCGCCTACGGCATCTATGTCGCAACGTCGAAGGACGTGATCACACGAAACGGAACATTCCGTTCAATGATGTGGGTATTCATCTTTGCCTGCATCGCGTGCATACCACTTGGTGCGATGTCGCTCTCGACGGTCGATGTCGCGGCCGTCCCGACGAAAATCTGGCTTATCGCGATCTATATAGGCATCGGTGCGACGGCCGTCCCATATTTGTTGAACGCTTGGGCCCTATCTAAGGTCAATCCATCGACAGTCGCCGTCTTTGTCTATTTGCAGCCGCTGATCGGGTTCGCTTTGGCCGTCCTTTTCCTGGGTGAGAATCTCGACTTGAAGTTTGCGGTTGCGGGAGTCCTCATCTTCGCCGGCGTATTCTTGGTCACACGAAAGTTCATCCCGAGCGAAACTTAAGGTTGCATCCCGCGTTTAAACGGCGTCTAATTCAACAAAATGCCGACAGAGATCCGACAGATAGACGACCCCGAGACCGGGCGAATTTTCCTGCGTGTTGAGGGCGAAATGTTTAGCGATGACGCTGAATTGGTTGAAAAGATCGCAACTTCGCTACGCGAGGACACCGGCAAACCGATCATTGTGGATCTCGCAGACCTCGATCTGCTCGACAGCGAAGCAGCCTCCATTCTTCGCCGCGTCGGCAACCGCTCGGGCATATCGATCGAGGGTGTTGAGATCCTGCTCCAGACCGCCATCGACACCGCAGAGCGACACGACATTCAGCGAGGCTAGCCAGTCGCGATCACTGGCGCAAAACCTCGTTCCGCTGTATACTCCTCGCGTTTCCTCCTAAGTAGTAACAAACAGACCTCCCGGAAGCGGTTTCCGGTATGGGTACATTATTCACTTCTTTTGCAAAATAAGGAGAACATCATGATTTGGAGATCAGCTGCCTTTCTTGGTTTCGCAACTCTTTTGGTCGCGTGTGGCGGGGCGACCTCAAACAATACGTCTACCCCGTCGAACACCAATACGACGACAACGACCAAGACGGACGCTTCAAAAAGCGGCCCGACAGACCTAAAAGCCCTTGCTGCACGAGTGGTAGATCAAAGCGCCGGGGTCAAGGAGGGGGACGTCGTCCTTGTAAGCGGCGGTACCCGCGATATGGAATTGCTTGAAAACATAGTCGTCGAGGTAGAAAAAGTAGGAGGGCAGGCGTTACTCTCCATCGACAGCGACAGCATGACCAAGCGCGGGTACACTGAGGTGCCCGAGAAATTCGATTCGCAGCCGCCAAAGTTGGGGATGGCCCTGGCCAAAACCGTTAATGTGGTCATTGGTGTCGACAGCAACGAGGCCGAGGCACTGCTCGCCGATATTCCGCCGGCACGTATCCAGGCACGCTCGAAAGCGGGACTGCCGGTCAACGAGGAATTCATAAAGAACAAAGTCCGCCAGGTATCGATCGGAAATGATCTTTATCCGACCGACTGGAAGGCCAAGCGATTCGAGATGGCGACGGACGCGTTCGCGAAGCTGTTTTGGGATAGCGTTAACGTGGATTATTCCGCTCTTCAGGCAACTGGCGAAAAGGCTCGTACGGCTCTCACCGGGAAAGAGATGGAGATCACACATCCAAACGGCACAAGCATAAAACTGAATCTTCAGAGTAAGCCAGCCTATCTCAGCGACGGCGTGATCTCGGCCGACGACGTAGCAAAAGGCAATACTTCGGTCTTTCTACCCGCGGGTGAAGCTGCCGTCCTAACGGCCCCGAACTCGGGCACCGGAAAGTTTGTGATCGAGAAAGACTACTTTCAGGGCAAAGAGATCCATAACGTGGTCATGAATTTTGAGAACGGCAAGCTTACATCGATGACCGGTGAGGGCGACGGCTTTGCCGCATTCAAGGCAGATTATGACGCTCAAGGCGAGGGTAAAGACATTCTCAGCTACATTGACCTGGGCATCAACTCGAGTTTTACCCTTGCTCCATCCAGCAAACTTGGAAACTGGGTTTCGGCCGGTATGGTCTCTCTTGGCACTGGCAACAATACCTGGGCGGGTGGCACCAACAATGTTGCAGGAGGCACAGGGGGGCATCTGGCCGGCTGCACGGTAAAGATCGACGGTAAGGCGATCGTAGAAAACGGAGCCTGGAAACTCTAGCTGAGATCCGAGATGGTCCTGACGATGGCCTCGGCGGCGCGCCTTGATGCCCCGCCGGGGCCAAGTCTCATATTGACGATCTTGAGCCTTTCGCGAAGAGCTGCGTTTGTTTCCGGGTCGAGTAGCTTGATCAATTCATCCGCAAGCCGCTCCGGAGTTAATTCCTTTTGGATCAACTCCTCAGCGATCCGCTCGTCGGCGACAAGATCTACGAGACTGGAATACTTCGAATGTACAAGCGGCCGTATGAGGAGGTAATTCAAGGCCGAAGTTTTGTAAACATTGACCATTGGGGTGCCGATTATCCCCGCTTCGAGCGTGCCCGTACCGCATTTGATCGCCGCCGCATCCGCAGCGGCAAGGGCGTTATACGTATCGCCCACGACCACCTTGAAAACGCTGTTGTTTGTGCGATCGACATATGCCCTGTGACGCGCATTCGCCAGGGCGACAATGAACTGCACTCCCTGCACACGCTCCTCAAGGCTTGCAGCAGCATCCGCCATGACCGGAAATATCCTTTCTACTTCTTTCGTCCGACTGCCTGGCATTAGAACGACCGTGGGCGCACCGGGATCCAAGCCCAGATCCGCAAGAAACTCACTTCGAGATCTGTCAGCTTTTACCTCCGTTGCGTGCGGATTCCCGACAAACTCGACATTCGATATGCGGTGCTCGGCATACCATTCGTTCTCGAACGGGAGGATCGTTAGGAGCAGATCGACATACTTCGCAATGGTGCGACGACGATACGACCGCCACGCCCACAACTGCGGCGAAACGTAATAAACGACCTTGTGACCGGCCTTCTTGAGGGTCTTTGCCAGCTTTAGGTTGAAATCAGGCAGGTCTACGAGCACAACCACGTCCGGCTTTCTCTCGTTCGCTAACGCCTTTAGTTTGCGAAAGATGCGATAGAACATCGGACCCGCGCGAATGATCTCCGCAACGCCGACCACGGACATTTCGTCCGAGTTCACCACTGGCTCGACTCCGGCTTCACGCATCGTGATACCGGCAGCCCCGAACCACTCGACGGGCCGCGGCCCAACAACGGAATTCAGTTCGCCGACAAGCGCCCCCGCGAGTTTGTCGCCGGAGGCCTCACCGGCCACGATCATGATCTTCAGCGGCTGATCCATCGGTCTAAACTATTACTGCTAAATGATATATCGGAACTTCATAATGACAACCTGCCCTACGGGATGGGCATCAAACTTTTGATTTTTTGGACGGAATTTGCCCAGACACTCGTTTGCAGAACTGTCTTGTAATACTTAGAATTGAGTATTCGACGCTGTTTACGGTGTAGGCACAGCAGTATTTTGCTTCGAACTGGAGGACTCTGTGAAGTCTCGTCTCTTACTTGTACCAGTACTGATCTATTCGATTATTTTTACGGGCACCGCGGTTGGCCAGGTGGAGTCCGTTGTCGGCCAGGTTTCCAGTTCCACCTTTGAGTCGTTTGCGGGCGGGATCAGCGCTGACGGTCGTTTTGTTGTTTTTGAATCGCGGGGAAACATCGCGACGGAGAATCCGCGCAATACTGATGGCAATATCGAGATCTTTCTTTTCGATTATGCGCAACGACGCATATTCCAGATCACTGATACAAAGAGCGTTCTCTACGATCCGAGTCTCGACGCAACATTCAGCAATATTCGCGTTGATATCATAAATACCCGGCCGGTGATCAGCGCGGATGGAAAATGGATCGCTTTCAGTTCGAACGCGACCACCTCGCGTCCAACGACCCCTGATTCGACGAATCCCGGTTCGTTCGATGGCAATGCTTTTACTTCGCCGACCCCCACGCCGACCCCGACGCCGACTCCAACACCTACGCCAAGTCCGAGTCCGAGCCCTACGACAACCCCGACCCCCACGCCAACGCCTACGCCACCGCCCAATCCGTTGTCGTCCGACGGCAATCTTGAAATGTGGCTTTACCAGATCCCGGTGTATGCGGCGGTTCCAAACCTGTCAGTGGGTGACGAGATCCCGTTCACCAATCTGGCGGGCGGCAACTTCATTCGGGTCACGAATACCGATCCCAGCCAGCTTCCTCGGCCGGGTTCCCCGATCAGCGGGCCGTTCGTAGCTGACGACAATCATGACGCAAGCATCAGTGATAACGGAAACGTTATCGCGTTCGGGTCGACAAGGGATCTTGTTCCTGGAGTTGGAAATGCATTCCCGGCCGACGATAACGAAGAGATATTCACTTACGTCCGGTCGTCCGCGCTCTTGAATCAGGTGACCAAAACGCCGCGCGGCCCAATCTCCAATCCGATCTATAGCAAAACTCCGTCCATCTCCGCGACCGGTAATCGCGTTAGCTTTGTAAGTACAGGCGACAATCCGATCGTTGGTATGACGGGTGGCAACAACCCGCTCGCGAGTCGTAATGAAGAAGTCTTCTACTCAGACCTTGATGGCACAGGTGCGCCTACCGGTACCAAGAAGCAGGTCACTGTTACGACGCCGACCAACGCGGGCGATCCGGTTAATATCTGGGATCTTGGGCGCCGGATGAGCCGCGACGGCAAGTATCTTGCATTCGATTCATTTGCCGATCTTGCCAACGAAAATAGCGGCACGAATTACACATCTTTTGCCCTCTATCTCTACGACACGACGAATAACAGTTTCCGTAGGATCGGTCCACGCAGCGACGCCGATACCGGTGCCTCTGGAGGGGACATCTCGCACTATCCCGGGTTCACCGACTATGACGGCAGCGGTACTCCGCAAACGCTGGTTCTGGAGACTCGGGAGAACATCAAGGCTGACGGTACCGTTGCATCCAGCATCTCGGACCCGAACGGTCTGAATGCCGATGTTCAGCGACCGACTCAGATATACAAATATCCGTTGAATGTGGCACCGGCGTCCGCGACCTTCACGCGTATAGGACGTTTCCCTGACCCGTCCCTCGTACTGGCGGCAACGCAGTTGATACCAAGTGATTCTTCGAGCCGAATGACGTTCACGCTGGCCCGCACCGAGCTTGGCGGATTGAACGCCGATCTCCTCAACGAAGCCTTCTATCTGCTGATCCCAACGGTAACGGGATCGAGTTCGGTAGCAACCTCGTTTGCCACTGGTGCAAGTCATCTTCCGATCGCGGATACGGCGCAGCCGACGCCGACGCCGACGCCGACGGATTCTCCGACTCCGACACCTTCGCCCACCGCTACCCCTACGCCAACCCCGACCCCAACGGCAACTCCTACGCCTACGCCGACCCCGACACCCTCGGTTACTCCAACGCCCGTTACACCGCCGTCAGTCACGGGAATGTCGCCGGAGATGACGGTAATACTTGACCTGCCTGGCGGAATGGGCCCGGCTGTTACGCCGCGGACGGCCGTCGGATCTCTTAGCAGAATATTCAACGATCCTATCGAGCTAAGCGGCGTTTCGATGACGATCAATGGTGCGGCGTGCGGCCTCAAGTCGGTAAGCAACAACAAGATCGAATTCATCACGCCTCGTGGACTGCAAACGGACGAGGACGGAACAGTCTATCCGGTTGTCATTAATAACAACGGCACGCAGATCAAATTCTGGACGACCATTGTCGCTGCGAGACCTGATATTTTCCGTCTCGACAACGTGATCACCTCGCTCGGGCGCGCGAAGCTCTTTAATGTAACGAACCGAGTTCACACGACCGAGCCGTTCACTACCCGAACGGTAAAGATCAAGGGCGGAGTCTTCGCTCCGACCAAGCTTCGGATCTACGTTACAGGAATGTCGGATGTACCGGCGGCGGTTATTTCCGTGCGGATCGGAGGGGTGGTGATCACAGGCACTGCGATCACGACCGACTCTATACTCGTCGATCCAGGCGTTAACACTTTCGACTTTACGTTACCGCGAACACTTGACGGCGCCGGCGATCAGCCGATAATTGTTTCGGTCCTTGTCGGATCAACGACTTATACGTCGCGGCTCGACGATACGGCCCCAAGGGTCAGGATCCTCGGAAATCCTTGAGGATAAAAATATGGCGGGCTTCGAGCCCGCCTTTTTGTTGCTGTCGCTAAGAAAACTGACCTGCTTTTTTGAAAAATCTCGCCCGCTTTGGCACTATTATTTGCTTGAACCCTTAGTGAAATTTCCGGCTAAGAGCCTTGGAGAATTGATCTGAAATGGCCGCACAAGACGTAAACACGATGAAGATCGCACCCCGCGTTTGGAAAAATGGTGAATTCATCGATTGGGACGATGCCCGCATTCACGTAATGTCACACGTCGTGAATTACGGTTCGAGCGTTTTTGAGGGTATCCGCTGCTACAAAACGACGCAGGGTTCAGGGATCTTTCGCTTGACGGAGCACATGCAGCGTCTCGTCAATTCGGCAAAGATCTATCGGATGGACTCGGAATTTACGCGTGAGCAATTCTGCGACGCCGCGGTCGAACTGGTTCGGCAGAGCGGGCTGGATCACTGCTATCTGCGGCCAATAATTTTCCGTGGGCTCGACGAGAACAATCCCGCATTTGGCGTTTATCCGCTAAAGAACCCTATCGATTCGTACGTTGCGGCCTGGCAGTGGGGCAAGTACCTCGGCGAAGAGGCTATCGAGGGCGGCATCGACGTTTGTGTCTCTAGTTGGACCCGCATCACGTCAAACTCGATGCCCGCGATGGCTAAGGCCGGTGCGAATTACATGAATTCGCAGCTGATCAAGATGGAGGCGGTCCTGGGCGGCTTCTCCGAAGGTATCGCCCTCGATGATCGCGGGATGGTCTCGGAGGGGTCGGGCGAAAACATCTTTCTTGTGAATAACGGCCGGCTCCTTACTCCACCGTTGGGAGCGTCTGTACTGCCCGGAATTACTCGCGACTCGGTTATCCAACTCGCACGTGAATTAGGCATTGAGGTGGTCGAAACACAGATCCAGCGTTCGGCGTTATATCTTGCCGACGAACTCTTCTTCACGGGTACCGCAGCCGAGATCACCCCGATCCGCTCGGTCGATCGCATTACGGTCGGCAGCGGCAAGCGCGGCGAAATGACTGCCGCTCTGCAGGATGTTTTCTTTAAGGTGATAGATGCCGAACGGCCGGCTCCCAACGGCGCATCATGGCTCACATTCGTCGACACCGCCGGTGAAAAAAAAACAGCCGCCGCTAGCGTGAATGAGTAGATCTTCAAGAAATTGAGAAAAAATCGCCCGGCCTCGTGCCGGGCTTTTCGATGGTCAGTTGAATCCGAGATCGTCTTGTGGCCGAGTACTAACGTCAAAGCACCCACACCTGCTTTCGCAATGCCCAAAAATCATGTGGAAGGTTGCCTCGTGAATGCCGTGCCACTCTGATCTGATACTAGCCCTGACAAGAGGCGTGCGAAAGAACTGAGGCCGCCACCGATCTAATCGACGCGTTGGTCAAAACTTGAAACCGATCTCACCGGACCAACGCGTCCTTCCGTACTGAAAGCCGTCCTGATATTGGTTTTTTTCCAAAAAACCTCCTACTGTGCTCTAAGGTTTTTTTCCACGTTTGTGGAATTCAACTTCCAACGATCATAACGATTTAGAGCCGCTTTCCTTCCGCCAAATCTTCCACAACTGTTGAATACGCAGCACTTAAACGCGTAGGCAGTCTTCAAAAAGCGCTTGCAATTTAACTTTTCCCGCGTATACTCGCACTCAATCAAGCAGCTTTATCGCTTCCACTTAAGGAGTTGAGAGTCGCTCTCCGACGTTTGCGACGCAGTTCTCATATTGACCGGTCGGGAGATCCCAGTTTCCCAGCATTACTCTCTGACTTGGTATTTTACGGTACGGCTTGAAACCAGCAGTTTCTCCCATCGACCTGAGATTCTCCTGGCTTCATCAGACGAACGCTTCTTTATCTCTGCTCAAGAAGCTATTAAGACATTGCATTTTGTTCAAACAACCGGTGTTTACTACACCTCGATAAGACGTGAAGTTGATCGAGCTTTTCGAAATATTGTTCGAACCGCTCGACTGTCACGTTTCGAAATACACAGGAGATCAAACCTATGAAGAGATATGCAAAAACTTTTTCGCAACCAATGTATCCCGATGATGTTGGTCCTTCAAGTAACAAATTTACGATCGACCTAGCGGGAATTTCACTTAGCGACGAGGATCTGGCCGGCATTCGCAAAGAGGCTGTAAAATCAGCAATGCTTGCAGCGTCCAGAGTCTTAGGCGGCAAAGACAATGTCTTCGATTCATTTGGAACCTTTTCCACATTCTCTACCTTTTCTACGTTCGGCAGTGCCGCAAGCTCGCCGATCGAACTTCCTTCCGGCGTCTCTCAAGATGACAAGAAGATCATTGAGCGAACTCTCGAAGGAAAAGGTGGTGGAAAACGAAGATAGTTGCCTGCCTTGAAGCTGCGTGGTCCAGCGCTTGTGTTCGGATCACGCAGCCTACAGTACCTCATCATGAAAAGCGAATCTCCTGAGAACGTACCGTTCAATACTTTCGTTATCAAAACAGTCAGTCGCTGCAACCTGAATTGCAGCTACTGTTATATGTACAACCTCGCCGATCGCACATATCGCGACCAGCCGGGTGTAATGAGTGAACTAGTCACCGAACGACTTGCCCGTCGCATTGCGACGCATGCAAAGGCACACGGATTGGCCAACGTCCATATTGTCATGCATGGAGGCGAGCCGCTGCTCATGGGAATACCGCGTTTTACCACCTGGGTGGAGACGATGCGAAAGATCCTGTCAACGGAAACAAACCCGTTCTTTAGCATGCAGTCGAATGGAGTCTTGATTTCCAATGACTGGATCGACGCCCTGATCGAGTCAGGCGTAGGTATCGGCGTTAGCGTCGACGGACCAAAGAAATATCACGACGCATTTCGCGTAGATCACAAAGGAAATGGCTCGTTCAATGCAGTAGTACAAGGGATACGGACCCTTCAGGCCCACCCGCGTGGTTGCGAGATTTTTTCAACAGTCATGGGTGTTGTTAATCCGAGTATTACTCCAAAGGAACTCTTTCGGTTTTGGCAGTTTCTCGACGTTCCGGGGTTTGATCTTAGCTTACCCCACGCAAACCACCTTCATCGTCCCCCAAAGGGAAGTATCAGTTACGGGAAATGGCTGATCGATTTCTTTGATCTGTGGTTCGATCAGAATCGCAGTGATCGTCATATCCGTTATTTTGAGAACATATTGCGTATGATCTTCGGTTACCAGATCAGTACAGATAATATTGGCGGGAAACCCGTTGGAGTGGTCGTGGTAGAGACGAACGGTGGAATCGAACCAACCGATGCATTCAAATGTTGCGAGGAAGGTATAACTAAGATCGGCATGAATGTAGTGGATAACGATTTTGATGACTTGTACAAGATCGACATGGTCCAAGACCTGCAACATGGGGCGAGCCGTTTATGTAGTACTTGCCAGGGATGCGACTTAAGAAATGTTTGCGGCGGCGGTTACATGCCCCATCGTTATAGTCGAGAGAAGAAGTTTGACAACCCTTCGATCTATTGCCGGGATCTCGAAAGTTTGATCAGACATATCCGCAGGCGAGTCGATAGTGCGATCCCCGATGAACTACAACAGAAGTTGATGAGAACAAAAAGAGCGGGTAAGTATGCAGGCAACTGATCTTATTTTTACGCCAGCAATCGATCCGTCGCAGTCGAGTCAGCTGCAAAATGCAGTGGTAGAAGTCCTGGTAAAGCGGACGGGTGAAATCGTTCAAAAGGGCATCGACCATTTGTCGAAAAGCGGGATGGCCATGGAACCCCTTGCCCAAACGTTGTCGGCATTTCAGGCCCTCGAGTCCCTCCCCACCCCGAGCCGGCATCAGATCGTCCTCCATCCATCGTTCAACTATTGGCTGCAGGCAGTACGACGTCTGCTTGCGCAAGTTGACCCAAATGAGTTCTCTTCTTACTTCTCCAGGCTCCCGGAATTCGTATGGCTTGAACAAGTAAAGCTGGGTTCGCTTCAGCGAGAGTGGCTCCTTAGTACCGACGAATTTGGCGGCCTCAGATGCCCCGGGAGTGGTATCTATATTGAACTTGGAAAAGAGTATGCGTTGCAGCCTGTTCGCTTGTCGCCTGCAATGCAATCGGTTGTCTTGGTTTGCAATGATGGCTTGAGGGTCCAAATACCGATCGAAGAATTTCAAAATCGTCCAGCACCGGAAGAATTTCCAACGATCGATGAGCACGGCTATGAGATCACTCGTTCCTGCTCGGTAGGCGAAGGTATTGAGGTAACAACCCGTGATCCCTGGTTGCGGGTTCGAATTACTGGCACCAATCAACGAACAAGTGGCACCGTCTTTTTTGGTTCCGACGAAAGTGTCTATCCGCAAAGCTTTTCAGTCGAGCGACTTAGCTCAGCTCTCACAACATTGGCCGAGTACTGGCAATTTGGCTATGGGGACATCGGGATTTTTACCCGGGCGATCGTTCCAGTGAAAATTCAGCCGCAGAACGGAAATAACTTCGCTTTCACCGTCAGCTCCAGACAAGGAGCTGTATATATTGGGGACGCTGATGTGTTCGCAACTGTAGAAATGCTTTTGCACGAAAATGCCCATGTTAAGCTTAGGCAGGTACAAATACTTGATACCCTTCTTAAAGATCCTCTAGACGAATCCGTCAAAGTCCAAGTTCCCTGGCGACCAGACCCGCGCCCGATCCCCGGCGTTTTTGAGGGAGTGTTCGTTTTTTCACACATTGCAGAATTTCACAGATTAAGATGGACCAAAGATGCTGACCACTATTCCCGTGACCGCGTTAGGGTGCTTGCCCGAGACCTTGGCGATGCAATAAAAGCAATTGAGATCTCCGGAAGTTTGACCGAAACAGGATGGAGCTTTCTTTCGGCTACTAAAGAGTGGTGCAATGTTCTAAATTGACTTGATGCCCTTCAACGTGGGTATTCTTAAACCTGATCGCAACTCAAACCCCGGCTGTTCACCAGCGCAGCCGGAAACCAAGGACCATTCTCGTCCGGAGGTAGCGTGGACGTTTAGCGGTGTGCTACCCAATCGAATCTTATAAACTAAGCGTCGATGAGTCTTTTGGCGCGGTTGCGGGCCATGTCGCTGGAAGTCACGGTATTTCTGACCGGGGCGCTGTTGATGACGTACGAGATCATTGGGTCTCGTGTGCTGGCTCCATACATCGGAACTTCGACGTATGTTTGGACTAGTTTGATCGGGGTCATTCTGGCGAGCCTGAGTACTGGATATTGGCTGGGCGGGGTGATCGCGGATCGACGGCCGAAGGTTTCGGTACTAGCCGGTGCCCTTCTGATAGCCGGCAGCTCGGTGGCAGCCACGCTGATCATCAAGGACCTGGTACTCACCGCGATCGCTTCGCTTGATATCGGGCTCGAACTTAGATCACTTCTAGCAGCCCTTGTACTATTCGCTCCGGCCAGTATTTGTCTAGGATTTGTAACGCCATTCGCCGCAAAGCTCCGGCTCGCATCGCTCGATACCGCGGGGCGGACGGTCGGCCGCCTTTATGCGTTGTCCACGATTGGCAGTATCCTCGGAACTTTTGCCGCCGGTTTTTTCCTCGTACCATTCGTTGGGTCCACGAGAACGCTCTACGTGATCATGTTCGGCTTGCTGGGACTTTCATTCCTTCTCGCTCCGTTCAGTATTTCACGGATCAACGTTTCTGCCGTGGTGCTGATGATCGCCGCCGTTGGCGTAAGTGAGGCCAGCGCATATTTTCTCTGGACTACGCATGAACTCGTTGATATCGACAGTGAGTACAACCGGGTCCAGGTCTTTCGTGCGAAAGATCCCGACACCGGGCGGGACATCCGGGCTATGCAGATCGACCCGACCGCGACGCAGTCGGCGATGTTTCTTGACAGCGACGAACTCGTATTCGCATACAGCCGTTATTACCATCTCGCCCGTCTTTATGCGCCGAATTTTCGACGCGTCCTGGTGATCGGCGGAGCGGGATATTCGATACCGAAGGAGATCCTTCGCCGCTATCCCCAGGCGACCGTGGATGTCGTTGAGATCGATCCCTTGATGACCGAGATGGCACGGCGATATTTCGGACTTCATGATGATCCGCGGCTCAGGATCGCACATCAAGACGGGCGCATTTTCCTAAACCACGCGCCGACCGCCGACTACGACGTTATCATGATCGATGCGTTCTCCTCACTTTTGTCCGTACCGGATCAATTGACGACGATCGAAGCTGTTCGTGAGATCAACCGCATACTTCGACCTGAAGGAGTCGTCATATTTAACGTGGGCTCAGCTGTCTCAGGACGAGCAAGCGGTTTCCTGCAGGCGGAGATAAATACTTATCGCTCGGTCTTCGATCAAGTCGATCTATTCAAAGTGCGTCCGGATCGCCCGAACGATGAGCTCCAAAACCTCATCATCGTCGCTTCGCCGAGCGCAAAAGCGATGCCGTCGACCGATGACAATGAGCTTAAGCCTCTGCTCGCAAATCGTTATCCATTTGAACCAGACGCGCGATCTCCCGTCCTGACCGACGACCTGGCGCCGGTGCAGTACTACGCATCGATCGCCCTGAACAGTCGTAAAAACAATTGACCTAGCGAAGTCCGAATCCCGGCTGCTCCGTTCCCAAACTTCCGATGCCGTTGAGGCGGAAGCTAAATGTCATTCGGTTCTCGTGGCGGGCTCCTACGTTAAAGGTCGAGTATTGCAGTGCAAGAGCACAGCAGTCATATGCGTAGCCAAGCGTGAATAGCGATGAGATCATTGGCGAGCCATGCGTCGCCTTGCGATTCTGAAAGTCAAAGAAGAACGACGCGCCGCCATAAAATCCGTGCCCCCGATCGCCGATAAATACAGACGGACTCCACTGCGAGCCGCGCAAGGTGCCAACCTCCTTGCCGGTTGACGGGTCCGCGTATTGGGCGAGTGACGGGATCAGCGTAACAGAGCGCGTGTAATAGAAAGTCTGAAAGAGCTTCACGAACGACGAGTCGAACCCGATCGTGGACGAAACGTCTCTGAGCCCGCCACCTTGTACCCCATAATCAAGCCTCGTATTAACGAAGATCGACTTCTGCGGCCGGTAGGTAGCGTCGACATTGATCGGTGACCAGCGCCGCGGCACTCCGCCGAATGTATAAAAGCTCAGGGCCGTTATCGGCTCGATCTGGTTGCGCTCTCCCGGTATCAACGCACCGCCAAACGTCTTGTCAAAAAAATACTTCTGCCGCACGGTCACCGTCAGCACCTCGTACGGCTGCATCGAGCCTGGTTTCGTGGCCGATGTTGCCCCGGTGCGGTCTGTATCCGTTATCTCCGAAGAATTTTCGTCCAGACCATTGGACTGCCCGCGTGCCATCCTGAGCAGCCGCTTCGCTGCAGGTGTCACGGCCTCAGTATACTTACGAGTAAAGAACCGGTTCGTCACTCCAAGCTCCATCTCGTTCGTGTCGGTCATTGTATCGACGTAATCGAATCTAATGATCTTATTGAAGTTGTCGATCCCGTTTACATATCGATATGTCGCGAATGGCTCGATCACGTGACGGAATTTGAATTCGTCATTCTTCCCGTAATAATTCTTTGCCCATGCGACGGGCCGCAGGTCTAATGTAAACGACCCATACTTCCGGGTCAGGCTATCACCCGTGAGCCGACGCATATCGTCGAATGAGTTCGAGTAATGCGTAACGCGTGCCGAGGCCGTCGCCGTTATGTTGAGGAATTTCGTATGGATCGGCACGATCACCTGCGGGTACACGTCGAAGCGGAACATCAGGCCCTTCGTATCGACTGGATCACTTCCAACAGCCGCCTGATATGCCGCTAGATCATCGACGAGCTCCCGCTTCGAAACGCCGCTTGCACTTGTCAAAAAGGAAAAATATACGCCCTTCAGGAACGACGGCATCGACGGACGCTTCTCAAATGAGAATGTCGGCATGCTGCGCGTCCGCTCACGCACATTAGGGATCGAGATGACTTGCGACTTTGCAAGAAAGTTGAATGTGTAGTCGCCAAAGCTCTTGTTCAGCGAGACCTGTGAAACTTCTATCGGCGAGATGATCTGCTGGACACCTTCGGAGAATGCCTGTCTGAACGCGAGGCTCGAGACCTGCCGAAAATCCACGGCGGCCGTCCAGCCATGGGGGAAAAAGTGGACACCCTCGGCATAAACGATCGAACCGCCTTGATCAGGATGAGAAGCATCTGCTTTCGGCCCAAAGATACGGTCCTTGACAAGAAAAAAACCCGCATTTAGGTAGGATCTCGAATTCGCCCGAGTTCTGAGGTCCATCCCGTAGCCTACTCCGCGTTTTGAGTAGACATCTGTGCGCAAAGTGAGGTCGGCCGATCGACCTAATGTTTGATAGTACGCCGCGGAGACATGCAGCCCCTTGGCTCCCGAATAACCAATGCTCGGAAGCAAGAATCCGGAGCTGCGTCCAAGCGCCTTGAGCGGGATCGAGGCGCCCGGCAGGATCGCAACCGGAATGTCCTTTATCCTGAACTTCGCATTCCTTATCGACAAACGATCGTGCATTCTGATCCGCGCTTTGTCGGCCGTAAAGCTCCACTTTGGCACCGCCTCGTCACACGCGGTGAACTTACCCTTGGTGACTTCGAGCTCGTCTTCACCAACACGCTCAACACGTTCAGCAGAAAAATATAAGACCGTCCCATCTGCCGACTGGTTCGTAAACCCCGTCGCATCCTCAAACCATCCAAGTTTCGTCTTATAGTTCCACTCGGCGACGGCACCCGTTATCCGTTGATCGTCGCCCTCGTCAAAGATCACACTGCCTCGCGCGACGATCCGATCCTCACCTTCATAGATAGTGATCTCGTCGGCCTGCATCCGGTAAATTCCATATCGCGCGTCGACATTGCCGGTATGCCGAAGTATGCGTTTACCCGCCTCGCCCTCGACTGTCTGGTGTTCGGAATAAACGACCAGCTCCCCATCACCTCCTTCGGGTGGAAGCGCCGGTTTCTTCTTAAGTTTCGGAAGTGCAACGCTCTGCTGCGGAGATATGGGATTGATGTTCGGCGTGTCGGTTATCGGATTGGATACCTGGCGATCGACAGGGTTGGTCTGTTGGGCGAAGGCTATTGCGGCCGCCAATAGGAGCAGTGTGATTGAGCCGATAACCCGCATCGTAAGAACGTTATAGACCGATGCTAACAGAGTGGAAATGAGGCGGCAATACCACCTATTTCGCGTCTAACTCTAGAACAAAGTAATCAGTACCTTCGATACGGACCAGCCGGCCCGAGTTGAACGGCTCCTGCACGAATAGGTTTGGCTCGTAGGCCTGCCCTTTGAGGCTGTCATCGCCGGTCAAATTCCCCTGAGCGATCAACTCGTCAGGGAACCACGGCTCCGAAGAGACGGTCACGGGCTCGGCGCCCTTCGCTGTACTAGCGCCAGCTATCTTCGCCGCATCCTCGGCGCTGAATCGAAACACGGCAAGCAGCTTGTGTGGCTTCGCGTACTCCTTCCATACGATGTCCTCAGGAACGTACGGAACATTGATCACCATTCCGAGTTCTTCGACGTTCGATCTGGGGAGATTAGAGTTCGAGTTAGAGCCCATGGGAGCCGACACGTTTGTCGCGGGCTTAGCCGCGCCGCCGCAGGCCGATGCTACGACCAAATACGCCAGCACTAGTGCTAGAATGGAACCGCTCCGAACCAAGCTCATCAATTAATAGTATGAAGATAGGATGAGGTTTGCAATTTGCTCACTGTGTCCAGTTCTGACAAGCGTATGAAGATCAACAATGTTACTTTGGCACTTTCCCTGATGCTGATATTTAGCTTCGCGACCCTTGGACAACAGAATACCCCGGGTAACGCGACACGCTCTTTTTACAATTATGATCGAGCGCACGGCCAGACTTTCAATCGAAGGAATATCGAGGCTCGCAAAGGCTGGTTTTCCGCTTCGCTATACAAGCTCTTTTTGAAAGAGATAAAGCGCGAAGCGGCGTGGACAAAAAAACACCCGGACGAGAAGCCGTTCTTTGGTGACGGCCTGCCATTCCAACCGTATGACGAGACGTGCAAGATCGGCAATAAGGACGCCCATCGGACGTTTTCCGTGCATCAGGAATTCCAGCGGAGAACGCGAGGAGCGGCTACCGTTACATTCGCCTTTCCCAAAGGCTGCACCGATGGTGAAAAGATCGTCTACACGATTGGCCTCGTGCGTGAGAACGGGAAATGGGTCATCGACGACCTTAACTATGGCGAAGACACGACACTCAAGCAACGCATGGAGCGTAGCGATTACTAGCTGTACTCGCTTGTCGGCATTCATTAAACTATTTGCTAGGCTTATACAGCCATAAGCGAATGGACACGACGGAAGCAAAAAAGGCTGCGACAAAAGCTCAGACGGAGCTTGATCGCTGGGAAGACGAGACCCTCGCAAAGTCGTTAGAACGGGCTCCGGAGCGAAAAACGCGTTTTGAGGGTGTCAGTCTCGAGCCCGTCGAGCGGCTTTATTCGGCCGCCGATGCCGACGAGATCGATGTCGGCTTCCCGGGCGAATTCCCTTACAAGCGCGGCATTCATCCGACCGGCTACAGAGGCAAACTCTGGACGATGCGGCAATTCGCCGGTTTCTCGTCGCCTGAGAAAACAAATGCACGGTTCAAGTACCTGATGGATCACGGCCAGACTGGCCTCTCTGTCGCGTACGACCTTCCCGCGTTGATGGGACTCGATGCCGACTCGCCTCTCAGTGAAGGGGAGGTTGGTAAGTGTGGCGTTGCCGTGTCCTCGCTCGCCGATTTTGAAGTTCTGTTCGACGGCATTCCGCTCGATCAGGTCACGGTGTCTCAAACGATAAATGCGCCGGCACCGATCTTCCTGGCGATGTATCTGGTCGTAGCCGAGAAGCAGGGCGCGGATTTCAAAAGGATATCGGGTACGCTGCAGAACGATATTCTCAAGGAATACATCGCGCAAAAAGAATGGATCTATCCGATCAAGCCGGCGATGAAGCTGGTGATCGACACGTTCGAGTATTGCTCGCAGAACGTTCCTAAATACAATCCGATATCGGTCAGCGGCTATCACATTCGCGAGGCAGGTGCGACGGCCCTGCAGGAACTCGCATTCACTCTTCGTGACGGCGTCGAATACGTCCAGTACGGTGTGATGCGCGGAATGGACGTCGATGAATTCGTGCCGCGAATCTCATTTTTCTTTAATGCCCACAATGACTTCTTCGAAGAGATCGCAAAGTATCGCGCCGCACGTGTCGTTTGGGCCCGTACGATGAAGGAGCGCTTTGGAGCGAAGGATCCACGGACAATGCAGCTGCGTTTTCACACGCAGACCGCCGGCGTTTCGCTCACGGTTCAACAGCCGTTAAATAATATCGCCCGCGTTGCGATCCAAGCTCTTGCCGGCGTGCTCGGCGGGACGCAGTCGCTGCATACAGATTCGTACGACGAGGCCCTTGCGCTTCCCACCGACGAGGCAGCACTGATCGCCCTTCGTACCCAGCAGATCATCGCTGAAGAGACGGGTGTGCCAAACACGGTCGATCCGCTCGGCGGCAGCTACTATGTCGAGTCGCTCACGGAAAAAATGATCGACGGCTGTCTTGATTACTTCGACAAGATCGATGGATTCGGAGGCATGGTCGAGGCGGTCGAGGCGGGCTTCCCACAACGTGAGATCCAGGAGTCGGCCTACCTTTATCAGAAGGCTGTCGAACGACGCGAGCAAACGATCGTGGGTGTCAACAAGTATGCGATGGAAGAGGAGCATGGCCGCGTCGATATACTACAGATCGACGAGACCGTCAGAGATCACCAGCTCGAGCGTCTGGAACAAACCAAACAGGATCGCGACAACGGCGCGGTTGCTGGTGCGCTCGACAAACTGAAGAAAGCAGCTTCGGGTAACGACAACACTATGCCGGCGATCATCGAGGCCGTTGCGGCTTACTCTACGGTCGAAGAGATATGCGTCGCTCTCCGCGACGTCTATGGCGTTTATGAAGAACCGGCGTTCTAGTTATTTTTTGTAGCTCACTCGCCAGATCTTTCGCCCTCCATCGTCCGCTATCAATAGCGAGCCATCGCCATTGACAAGCAATCCGACGGGCCGTCCCCAAACTTCGTTGCTATCCTCGCTTGGCAGCCATCCGGATACGAAGTCTTCATAACTATTCGCCACCGGCCTGCCATCCTTAAAGGGGATGCGAATGATCTTGTATCCGGTCAGCTTTTGCCTGTTCCATGACCCGTGAAACGCAACAAAAGCATCGCCCTGATAGTCCTTTGGAAACATTTTGCCCGTGTAGAACACGATCCCAAGTGCGGCGGAATGCGATTCGACCAGTACATCAGGGACGATCGCCGATCTTACAAGGTCGGGGCGCTCGCCTTTGCGACGAGGCTCCTCATTCGAGCCTATATACGAATATGGCCATCCGTAAAAACCGCCTTCTTTTACATGGGTAACATAGTCAGGTACAAGGTCGTCGCCCAGTCCGTCACGTTCGTTGACCGCCGTCCAAAGTTCGCCAGTCTTTGGATTCCACGCCAGGCCAATCGGATTGCGAAGCCCCGACGCATATAGACGCTGATCCTTTCCATCGGGATCGTAAACTGAGATCGCTGCCCGTTTCTGATCCGACTCAACGCTGACGTTTGTAGACGAGCCGATCGAAACGAACATCTTGGTGCCGTCCGGTGAAAATAGAATATTCCGCGTCCAATGCTGGTTATACCCGCCGGGCGTTAGATCGACGAGCTTCTCAGGCTCGCCCTCCGCCGCTGTTTGGCCCGGCGTGTACTTGAATCTGACGATCGAGCTAGTGTTCGCGACATAGAACCATCCCTTTTGAAATGCCATCCCGAACGGCTGCGCCAGTTTGTTCGAGAAAACAAATCGCTCATCGACTATGCCGTCCTTATTTTTGTCGCGAAGGACGATGATCGAGTTCGCGTGCGAGTCCGCGACGAAGACATCGCCATTGGGTGCCAGGACCATCCAGCGCGGTTCGGTGAAACCACCCTCCGCAAAAACATTGACGCGGAAACCCTTGGGTACGGAAAGCGTCGCATTCACCGGTTGCGCGATCTGACGAGATACGCGTCTCGCACTTTCTGTCTGAAAGGGCGGAGGCAGCTTCGCCGGATCGTATGAATGCGCGGTCGCTTTATCGAAGTTGACGATCTGTGGAAGCGGTGGTGCCGTTGGCGTCGGGGTCTGAGCGATCATGGAACCCGCGCTAACGATCGCCAGGCTTAACACAACGATGACTGGTATCGATCTCATGATCATCTTCCTGATAGTATATTTTAGCCGGATAAGGGACGCATCTCGTCAACTATTCGTTGTTGCTCGGAAACATCTCTAAACCTTCAGGAAGCACGGCGCATCTTAAATACTGGTGAGTTTATGAAAGCTGTAGTTTTGCTTGTCACTGTTGCCTGCATCGGTATTATTTTCGTCGCCATGTCCCGATCTAAAATGCTGACGGCAAACGCCGCCGCGGTTAATTTCGATTGCTCGAACGGATGGCGGATAACCGGTTATTACACGCCGATCGAAACCGATTTCGCCACACCCGAAACTCGGTCGATCGAGATCCACGGACCCGGGCACACGACATTTAAGGAGACGTTCAACGCGGAATTTTTGAAAACCATTTTCGATGACGAAGTTGGGTACGGCGAAGGCTGGGGCAAAACTCATTTAGGCTGGTATCTTGGCAATTACAACGGCGGGTGGCACAAAGCCGACGCGCCGCTTGACGCCAATGACAAACCGCTGCAACCGGACGCTGTGGCGGTAGACCGCGCCGTGATCCCCGCAGGCAGTACGGTAACGATCCCCGATCTTCCCGGCGATCTTGGAAAGCTCGTTTTCAAAAGCACTGACATAGGAGTTTCAGTACACGGTAAACACATAGACGTCTATACCGGTGAGGGCCGCGAAGCACGACGTAAGATGTGGCAGTTCACCTATGAGGACGACGAGGATGGACGGGGTTTGACCAGGGTCTGTTTCCAGCCGCCGGCTACACCTTAGAACTGATCCATTTCTGATATACTTCGTGCCGGACCACAATGCCGGAGTTTCTCGCGATCATCGCCAGCAAAGACAATGCGTTGTCACCACGAGATCTGCTCGGTCTGCGAGGCGAAGAGATCGCAGCCCGATGTCTCTTCGACAACGGCTATCGGCTCGTCATCACCAATTTCAAGGTTCCGGTAGGCCGCAATAGCAAAGGTGTTCAGGTCACGGGCGAGATCGATGTGATCGCACTCGATGGCACGACCCTCTGCTTCGTTGAGGTCAAAACCCGTCGGTCGGACGAATTCACGCCGATCATTACGGCCGTCGATAGACGCAAGCAGCGCCAGATCGCCAGGACAGCCAGGGTCTATCGGCGAATGTTCGGGCTGTTTGATATGCCGGTTCGATTCGATGTGGTGACCGTCCTCATGAGTAAACACGGAGAACCCGTAGTTGAACTCACCAAGGGCTATTGGAATGACTCTGTTTTAAGAAGAAAGGTATGGCGAGAAAATGCCTGGTTCGACCATTGATCCCCATTGTGCTTCTAAACGAACCTTGAGTAGAATAACCGCATGAAAAAAATTGTATTCGCCTCCGCACTTTTATTGTCCCTCGTCCTGTTCGGCCGACTTGCGGTCAATGTCTCCGCCGCTGCCGATAATGCAAATATCGCCGGCCATTGGGCCTTGGTCACTGATACCGGCGGTCAATCAATGGATATAAGTTGTGACATCAAGCAAACGGGTGGTGATTTCACGGGTTCCACTTCATCCTCGCTCGGGTCGGGTACGATCGATAGTGGCAAGGTCACCGGAAAGTCGTTCAGTGCGACCCTTCACGCTGACATTCAGGGGCAGCCGGTCGATTTCAAGATGGAAGGCACGGTTGACGGCGACAAGATGTCAGGGTCATTTGCGAATGGCAACCTTGGCACCTTCAGCTTTTCCGGTAACCGCACAAAGTAGCCTTTTAGATTCGCAAAAAAGACGCGGCCTTGACGACCGCGTCTTTTTTTTTGCTAGTGATCAGACTATTTGATCGTCCAGGTGGTTCCGATCGTGAAGGACCGACCCCGTGCGGGGGCAAAAACGAACTGCTCACTGTAAGCCTTGTTGAACAGATTCGAGATCCCTGCATTGATACTAAAGTTGTATTTCTCGCGTCGGAAATAATACCCTCCGCTGATATTGTGGGTCACAAATCCCGGCTCTGGTCCGCCGTTGCCGCCCTGGTTCACCGGCAGCAGGAACGAGGGCGCCAGCCTCGACTGCTCCTTCACCATCCGTGAGTAGTAATCGAAGAAGTACGACTTGCCGAAGTTGTTCCACCGAAAGCCGACATTCGCCCGCAGCGGACTGATAAAATTCAGCGGCAGATGCGTCTGTGTATCGTCACCACGCAGATAGCTGACATTTCCATACGGTGTTAGATAACCCAGGCTTATCTTGAAGGTCGCCTCCATCTCCCCCTCGACACCCTGGATACGGGCCTTGTCGATGTTCTGCGTTTGATAAACACGAACCGGTGCCGGTCCCGGGGGACTGCTCACGATCTGACAATTGTTTGCATCGTAAACGGTACCGGGCCGAACGATGAAGATCGGACATCCACGACTGTCATCCGTCGGCACCGTCGCCAGCAGATCACGGTAATTGTTGTTGAAATAAGTAACGCTGCCCACGACCTTCGACGTCTTGAATTTGACGCTCGTATCGAAGTTAACGCCGATCTCCGGCTTCAGTCCCGGATTACCTACGACGAAGCCGCCCACCGAACCATTATCCGTAAAGAAAAGCTCAAAGATATTTGGCGTGCGGAACGATCGGCCAACGTGGCCGGACAAGCTGACAAACTGTGACAACTTATAGACAGCACCGATATCACCCGTTACTGCGGTATTCGAAACGTTCAGTCCCGTCGCAAGATTACCGATGCCAAGATCTGCGATCTGATCGGGGCGAAGGTTCGGCAAGGCAAAGCCCGTTGTAGGATCAGCCTTGGTATTAAACTTATCGACCCGAAGCCCGCCTGTGAATCGCAGTTTCGAGGTAGCCCGAAACTCATTCTGGGCAAAACCCGCAAAATTCGTCAGGTCGGCATTTGGAACACTCTTTGTGTTACTCGTGAAGAAGATCGTCGCAGGATCGGCCCCGATCCGAGTAACGCGCTGGTCTTTGTTCGTGTCTCTGAAGAAGCTGGTTCCCGCGATCAGATCGTATCGTGACCCAAAAAACCAGTCCGTCTGCACGTCGTAACCCGAAGTCCTCGTGTCTGTATCCGTAGAGCTGAATTGATAAAAGCCCGGAACGTTAATTATGTTGGTAAAGTTGCGCGGCTGCTTTTGATAAAAAGTGCTCGCACTCAACCTTTGTAGGTGCTTGGTAAGGGCTGCACTGTCAAAACGGGCGCTGAACTTATCGCGATTCGAGTACGGGAAGAAAGCGTTGAACCCCTCCAACAATCCGGCCGAGCCAATGTTTCCAGCACGGCGACGGTCATAGTTGAATTTGAGCGAGTTTCGGTCGTTGATAAAGAAACGTCCGGTGACATTCGTATCGCTGCTGTGCGATTGCGAATTAGCGACCTCGCCGTCCGCGCCAACCGTCGCCCCAAGCGCCGTAAGGTCCGCGAGGAACTGGCTGTTCGGCTTGCCTGTAAAGTAGTTGTTGAATCGCTCCAGTGACTGGGCGACACGAAACGCGAAGTACTTCCCAGAACCGTTGACCGCGGCGTTCCTT
>JADMIO011485881.1_pt1 | contig 34770 bp, 29 predicted proteins | sample 8958161 | NCBI WGS metagenome assembly JADMIO01 (sample SAMN16585339, study PRJNA669376) | soil metagenome | isolation source: Crop rotation soil | place: USA: Cullars Rotation, Alabama | collected 2011
CATGTCGGACCGAGCTGCGTGTCGAGTCCCGCCGTCAGCTTCACGATTACATCGTCAGCACCGGCGCGTGCCACTGCCGTCGCGACGGCGGGTCGATCGTCGAGACGTGGCACGTCGCCGAGACCCACCGTGTGCCGCGCGCGGAATTCGAACTTGAAGAAATCCTGAAATGCCCCGGCGACGCGCGTTCGCCAGTCGGCGGCGGCAATGCGCGAGAGCGGCGTGTCGTCGACGAGAATCTGTCCGCTCGTCGGCTCGTACATCTTGCCGAGCAATTTCACGAGCGTGCTCTTCCCTGCCCCGTTTTCGCCGACGAGCGCGACCACCGCTCCCGCCGGGATCGTCACGGACACGTTCTCCAGCACGAGTCTCGTCGTTCCCGGATACGCGAAGGAAACCGAGTCCAGCCGAATGCCCTTCTTCAACGAGGACGGCGCCGGAAGATCCGCTCGTTCGTGCTGCGCGGCGGCGTAGTCTTCGAGCCATGCGAGGCGACGCGACCCGTCCATCCAGAAGCCCCGCAGGAAGCCGACCTCTCCGACAGTGGCAGCGATATAGGCGGAGAGACGACCGCCGGCCGCGAGGACGAGCAGCACGGCGCCCGGAGTCGCGTCCGGCCGCGTGGCGACAAAGGCAACGCCCGCCAGGTAGCCGCACCCGAAAATCGCCCAGCCGAGCGCGTGCCATGCGGCCGACGCCCGACGCGTCGCGGCAATCGGCGCGTAGGAGCGCTCCCAGGCCGCCCGCCGCTCGCCAATCAGCCGTTCGGCGATCCCGGTAACGCGGACCTCCTTGCCCGGGGACGCTGTGGTGGCCAGCGTGAAGAGATGTCGCGACAGGCGGACGTCCTGCGCCGTGCTCTCACGCGCGGCGCGCTCTACGGCCGGCCGCCATGACGAAGTCATGAGCGTCGGAATGGCGAAAAGGCTGATGAGCGCCAGCGCCGGGTGAACCGAGATCAGCAGCACGAGCGTCACGGCGAGTCGCAGAATCCACCCGCACGTGGAGAACAGCGACATGTACATGTGATCCAGAACGAACACCTGATCGCGGAGCATCGCCAGGCGATCGAGATACTCGGGACGCTCGTGATGCGCCACGCTCGGCACCGTCGCCTGCAGTGTGGCGACGTGTGATTCGAGGGCGATCGTCACCTTGTCCCGGAAGCGACGCTGAATGCGCGTGCTCACCGTCGAGAGGAACCAGGTGGCGGTGGCAGACACACCAAGGCCGACCGCGGCCACCGTCACGAGCAGCGGCCGCTTCTCCAGCACACCGTCGCCGAGCAGCTTGAGCCACAGCGCAAGGAGGGCATCCGGCAGGGCCGCCAGGAGAACGAGCGCGAACGATGTCGCCATCAGCGACGGCTCGTGCCGGTATCCGAGCCTGCACAGGCGCCACATCGACGCGAGCGCCGGCGGCAGCGGCTGGATGGGTTCTACGGCCATGACGTCAGGAGAGGACGTCATACGTCATCCCCTCCTCGTCTTCGGCTCCATTGAAGCGCTGCGCCTGCAGATCGAACATCGTCCGATAACGGCCGGCGAGCGCCATCAGCTCGTCGTGCGACCCGAGCTCGACGACTTTTCCATGCTCGAGCACGCAGATGCGGTCGGCGCGGCGTACGGTCGAGAAACGATGCGAAATCAGAATCGTCGTGCAGCGCCGCGTGGCGGTGAGGAGCCGCTCGAAAATCTCCGCTTCACCGCGCACGTCGAGTTGCGCTGTCGGTTCGTCGAGCAGCACGACTCCGGCGCCCAGTTCAACGGCACACAGCGCACGCGCCAGCGCCACGCGCTGCCACTGGCCGCCCGAGAGATCGGTGCCGCCGGTGTACCCGCGCGACAGCACCGTGTCGAGTGACGCGAGTCCGGATGCGCCGGCGAGCTCCAGCGCGCGGCTGATGGTCTCGTCCGACGCGCCGTTGGGCGCAACGTTGTCGCGGAGCGGTCGCTCGAAACGGATGAAGTCCTGGAAGACGGCAGTGATCCGACGACGCCAGCCGCGAAGGTCGTATTCGCGAAGGTCGACGCCGTCCGCCTCGATCGATCCCGCCTGGGGATCGTAGAGTCGGCAGATCAGCTTGGCGAGCGTCGTCTTGCCCGCGCCGTTCTGTCCGACGATGGCCAGCGAGCTGCCGGCGGGGATCGTCAGATCGAAGTGGTCGAGGACCGGCGCCCCGCCGGGATAGCCAAAGCTGACGTCGCGAAAACGAATCTCGCGGGCAGGAGCGACATCCACCGCACCCGTGCCCGATCTCATCGCGCCGGCCGGACGCATGGCCGGCTCGAGCCGCAGCACCGCTGCCACCGGCGCCGCCGCGCCGTCCATCGCCCAGTTCAGCCCGCCGAAGGCAATCGCCGAGGTACCGATCGCCGCCTGCGCGAAGATCGCCGCGCCCGCCAGGGTCAGGCTGCCGGCGGAGGCATCCCGCGCGATCATCCAGCCGACGATGACGTTGGCGGTGAGGACGAGGAGCAGGCTCCAGGCAACCGGCCGCTCGCGCAGGCGGGTGGCGTCGTACTGAAGGCGGTGCAGAAGCGACCGGCGCTCCACGAAGCGTCGCAACGTCCACTCGGCCAGGCCAAACAGGCGAAGCTCTTTCGACGGTCCGGCTTCAACGGCGAGTCGATAGGCGTAGTCGGCGTCACGCTGGGCGGCCCGCACTTCCGTGGTGTTGCGATCCCGCCAGACCGCGCTTTCGCGCAGAAGCCAATGCGTGGCCAGCCAGGCGCCGGCGAGCAGCAGCGGCGCCCACCAGGCGTAGGCGAAAAGGACGATCGCCGATGCCAGTCCGGTAATCATCCCCACGAGGCCGCCGGCGATGAAGTCGATGGAGATGGAGAGCGGCGGTCCGGTCATCCCGAGGTCGAAGTCGCGCGCGACAGCCAGATCGGTCGTCAGCGTGGGGTCCTCGAGGTGTGCGATGCCCGGCGGTCGGGCACACGCTTCGGTCAACTGGTCATAGAGCCAGGCGGCTGTCCTGTCACCGAGGTTGGCGCTGATCGCCTGATGGAGGGTGGGAAGGATCTGCAGCGAAACGAAGACCACTCCGGCGGCGGCCAGCGGTGCGAGTAACGGATCACCCTTGGAGACGGCCCCGATCACCAGGCCCGTCGTCACCACCAGGACCGCCGGCAGGGTCCCGCGCAGCCAGAGCAGCGCCCACCACGCGTTCGCGAGCGTGCGATCCGCTCGCGGAAGTACGGCAAAGAACTGCCACTCCTTCCGCTGGCGAAGGCGGCCGATGTTGAGAAAAGCCACGAAGATTGGTGGAGTCTAGCGCGATTCGAGCCGACAACTACACGAGGCGGGCAAAGTCGCCACGTCTCGCCAAATTGCAAATGCAAGGGGCCTGGCCCCTCGTACTTGCAAAATGCAAATGCGAGGGGCCAGGCCCCTTGTTGTTGCACGAGACGGGTAAAGGTGCCAGATCTTGAAAAATTCGGGCTGATGCCCATACGGCGAGGGCGTTCTTTCTTGACGAATCCTACGGGACGGAGACAAAGTACCGCGATGCTGACGCCGCGTCACGCGCTCGTCGCGTTCTCGTGCCTCGCCATCCTCACAGCCTTACCCGCGTTCGCGCAGACGGCCTCACCGGCCGACGGCGAAGTGTCGGCGTCTGCGGCTGTGACAGGAACGGAGCCGACTGCAGCCGATGTCCTGGCGTCCATTCCCGCGACCGATCGGCCCACGGCCATCTCTGACGAAGACGCCGAAGTTGCGCCCGTGGATCCCTCGCTCGTTGCGATCCCGACCAACACTCGCGTGTCGAGCTATGTCGAGCTGTTCACAACGAGCCGCAAGCGCTTCCTCGAAGATGCCCTGAGCCGCGGGTCGCGCTACCTGCCGATGATCCAGGCCATTTTCCGAGACGAGGGGCTGCCGGACGATCTGGTCTACCTGCCGCTCATCGAAAGTGCCTTCCGCTCGAGCGCCGTCTCCCGCGCCGGCGCCACCGGCATCTGGCAGCTGATGCGGACCACCGCGACCTTCAACGGGCTGTCGCGCGATTGGTATGTCGACGAGCGCCTCGATCCGGAAAAATCGACGCGCGCCGCCGCCCGGCTGCTGAAAACGCTTTACGGCATGTTCGGCGACTGGCACCTCTCGCTCGCCGCCTACAACGCCGGCGCCGGGCGCATCCAGCAGGCGATGAAACGGTCTCAGCGCGATACGTTCTGGGACATGCTGGACGGCCGGAAGCGCTACCTGCCGAAGGAAACCCAGGAATACGTTCCGCTGTTCCTCGCCGCCCTGCAAATCGCCCACGACCCGGTCGCGTACGGTCTCAACGTATCGGGTATCGTCGACCAGCCGCTCTACGACGTCGTCAGGCTCACACGTCCGCTCGATCTGCGGCGCGTTGCCGACTGGCTGGGCACGACGGTCGATGTCATCAAGGATCTGAATCCGGAGCTGCGCCGCTGGACCACGCCGGCGCGAGCGGCCGAATACGCCCTGAAGGTTCCCGCCGGCTTCGGCGACGTGCTCGAGGCGCGGCTCCTTGACAGTTCGCCAAGCGATCTCACCCAGCACGTAGTAAAGAAGGGTGAGACGCTCCTGACCGTTGCCCGCAAGTTGAACGTCACGCGCGCCGACCTGGCCGAGGCGAACTATCTTCCTGTCACGGCCAAACTGAATACCGGCGACACGCTCATCGTCCCGCGCGCGCCGGAAACGCTGAGCCCGCCACTCTCCACCAATCTCGCATCGGCCGCGGCGACGGAAAGCACCTCCTCGCGCTGGGATACCCCCGGGCTCGCAAAGCTCGTTCACCTGGTGCGCCCTGGCGACACGATCGACTCGATCGCACGCGCCTATCGCACGACCGCCTCCGCGCTCCGGGAGTGGAATGGCCTGGTGGCGAACATCATCGTTCCCGGACAGGAACTGACGATCTTCGCATCGACCGCGCAGTAAGACCGCTCGCTCAGACGCGCACTCACGTCCTCGCCGCCGCACCCACGCTCCATCTGCAAGCCCTGGAAGCAGCTCTGGGCGGGTGCTGCTTGACGCAGGCACTCACGCGCGCGGTTTTCTGATTGTCAGCAGGTGGTGAGTGGCGACCTACGGCGAGGTCGGATCCCACCCCACGGCGCGCGCCACGGCGTCTGCGCTCTGACGATAGCCGGTCGGCGTCAGGTGCGTCAGGTCGCGTGCGGCCAATGGAGGCGTGCTCAGGACCCACGAGTACATGCTGGCGGGACCGCCCATGAATGCCTGCCAGTCCCACGACGCGCAGTTGTACTTCCGCCCGACTTCCGCCTGCACTTCGGTGATCTCGTGGTGCACGCGGGCATACTTCAACAGATCGGGCGGTGGCGGCGGCTTCGTCGCACGACGACGGCTGCGGGAAGAGGTGGGCTTCCTGATGCGAACACCGCGATCGGTCGGTCCGATCAGCAGACAGGCTGAGTCAGGAAAGACCGCGCGAAAGTTCTCGAGCGAGCCGGCAAGACCGGCGGCGTACTTGTCGCGATCGAAGTTCGGCGCGTTGCCTTCGTTCGTCCCGTACTCGAGGATCACCGCATCGTACGACGTGCCGCGCAGCGCGTCCTTCATGTACAGCGGATCGACCTGCGTCCAGCCGCGCATCGTCGCCGACGGCAGGCCGAAGACGTCCATCGTCACTGGCCGCGGCTCGCTGTTCGACAGCAGGAATCCCTGCAGCGCCATGGTGCCTGCGATCACGCGCAGCTTGAGCGTCGAAATCGGCGCACCTCCGGTGGTGGCGACTTCGATTTCCGCAGTGCGCGTATCGGCGGACGCCGCGGAGGTGCGATCGAGCAGGACCTTCTGCTCTTCCGAGCTGTCGACTGTCACCCCGATCGTCGAGGCGGTGGCCGTCGGCAGATACATCACGCGGATGCGCGCCACGCGCGACGGCTGGCCGTCCCGGCGGAAGTCGAGCCAGAGAAACGCGGCCTTCTTTGTCGATCGCAGCGTCACCAGCGATGGTCCGGACAACACGCCGCGCGATGCCGACGTGTACGCCGGCTCGAGATGCCACGTCGTCGCCTGGCAGTATTTCCGGATTGGAAGACGCACGCCGGATCGCCCCATTGTCGGCGGCAGGTACGCCGTATCGACGTCGGCGCCGCGCGCCGCGATCATCTTGGCCAGCTCGCCGCTGAAGACGCCGGACGCCATGTGGCTGTCACCCCAGATACCGATCCGGAGCGGTCGCGCGGTGCCGTCCGCGCCTTTGAGCGAGAAGCCGCTCACGAGCGCGGGGTCGACGGTCGGACGAGGAACGGGAGTGGGATGCGCAAGGTCGCCGAGATCCTCTTCGGTCGGCACCACCTCGGGGTCTTCGGCAGGCGTCGCAGGCTTGGGCGCCGGCTGCGGCGCGCGCGGCGCGGCCGGGCATTTCAGTTCCGGAACGTTTGGATTCGCGACCGCGGAGACGGTTTTGCGCTGGCCCGCCGTCAGAATGGCGTTCGACGACGAGAGCAGGGCGAGCGCGGCTATCGCTGCCAGTGCGGACGCTTGGCGCATGCAGAGATGATACAAACCTGACTATCGAAGCTCCACTCGCAAGGAATTCTACCGGTCAAGAGCGCTGGTCGACAGAATCGCCAGGGCGACGTCCGGCGGGTTGGCCGGGGCAAGGCTGCGCGGCAGCTGGCGCCATTCCAACGCGCGCACATGAACCACCCAGGTCTGACGGCCGTACACGCCGTCGCGGGAAAGTCCCAGGATCGCCTGGAGATCGCGGACGGCCTCCCCACGCTGACTCCATGAGAACGGCTGCGCGATCACGCTCTCGGGAGTGAAGGTCAGGAGCTGCGGCGCGCCGACGACCTTCGAGCAGCCCCATCCGCCAAAGCCGACAGGACGGACGTACTTGCCATCAGGACGCGTCCAGCCTTGGGTCGAGATCCGATTCGCCACGGTGATCTGCTGGTCGGGAGACGCCTCCGCCGGAGTGGGCGCAAAGTCGCGACCACCCCAACCCTCCCATGAGCTGATGAAGATACCCAGGCCTCCCGAATAGCGTCCGGCGTTGGTCCAATCACTGCCGGTCTCGCAATCGGCAATGTCCACCCAGAACTGCTCGAGCGCCATCGGCTTTGGATACCGAATCAAGCCGACGCTTCCTTCAGGATGCGGTGCGCTCTCCGTCGCTGGCTCGACCGCGGAGGGCGGGGTACCGGACGCCGGAGGAAGTGCCTGCTCCGTCTTCGCCGGCAGTGACGACGTTACCGTCTTCAGACCGTCAACAGCAGCCACCTTCGCCACTCGCGCACGTTTAGGGGTCGGAGGCGGCACGGCAGGGAAGCCACCGGCCTGAATCACTGCGCCGACGAACGCCTGCTGGCCGCTCGCGGTCAGGTGGATGTCATCAGACGCGAAGAACTCGGGGTGAGCCGTGGACACGGCAGCCCAATCAAGGAGCACGGCGTTCGGATAGTCGCGAAGCACTCGCGCCACCATCTCGTTATTGCCCTGAACCCAGCGCCTCGGCGCGTGCGCATTGACGACGATCACGCGATTCCGATCGCTCAGCTCCCTGAGCGATCGCCGCAGCTGATCCTCGGTGATGGTGCCATTCGTCCCGACGTGGACCAGAACGGTCGGCGCCAGCAAGTGGTCCGCGTGCAGTTCCCTCAATCGTTCCACAACCGCTGCCGCCTGACGTCCGACTTCGGCGTCGGTCTGCGCGCCGCGGATCGATTTCTCGAGCTGAAAGCGGGCTCCGAGGAGCACGGAGTCGCCGACGGCGGTGAGACCGCCCTCGTTCACCGTGACCGTCGCCGTCGTCACGGCTGGAGCAGATGCAGCGTTCGCCGGTTCCGCGGATGCAGGCAGCATCCCGGTTGTCGGCGTGGGAACCGGCGACAACGCCGCGGCACGTTCGATGGTGACCTTCGTCGGTCCGCCATTGGAAATGCCCATGGCCTCGGCGACATCAGCCGCAACCGTCCCACCTGACGTCTGCGCCGGGGTGATGGAGAGTGCGACACCGGAGAGGACACACATGGCGATTGCCGGCAGGCCGACGAGCGCCGCGCGCCAGGCAAGCGGCCGACGGGCGGACGACGCGGCATTCCGCCACTCGTGCACGAACCGGCCGAACGCACCGTCGCGAATGGGCCGCTCGATGAGCGTGAACGACAGCTCGGTAACGGCAGCGGTCAACGCGAACCGCAGAATCAGGTTCGGCAGACCTGTGATCGGGATGTCGAGGCCGGGACGGGTGACCACGAAAGTCGGCCAGTGCCAGAGATACAGACCGTAGGAACGCTCGCCGATCCAGCGGAGCGGCTGACGGCCGAACAGGCGGCCAAAGAAGGAGCCTGGATGACTCGCCGCGACAATCAGACTGCAGACGACGGCGGCAAGCAGGAGGAATCCGCCGCGATAGAGCACCGGGGCGCGCTCACCGACCCCCACGAAGGCGAGGGCCACGACGAGGCACGAGAAGACGCCGAGTACGGCGAGCGCAGCATCGACGCGACGCGAGACCGTGTGCCCGGTGCGCCACGGTTGCCAGATTGCGGCAAGCGCGGCACCGAGAAGCAGACCCATGCAGTGTGTATCGGTCCCAAAGTAGATCCGGCTAGGGTCGACGTCGGGGTAACCGCGGACGACCGAGAGGTAGGCCATCCAGGCGGTTGATGCCACGGCCAGGACGAACGCGCCGGCGCCCAGGCTGCGGCGTCCCCCGAAACGGATCAATCCGACGACGGCGATCGGCCAGAGCAGATAGAACTGTTCCTCGATGGCGAGCGACCAGAGGTGCTGCAGCAGCGGAGGGCGGCTGATGAACTCGAAATAGCTCTGACCGTTGGCGATCAGCCACCAGTTCGACACGTAGAAGAGTGAGGCGAGCCCATCGCCGCGAAGGCGCGGAGCGGCGTCCCGCACGAAGAAAGCGGCGCCGACGAGCGTGAAGAGGAGCAGCACGATGAGCGCCGGCACGAGCCGGCGGAATCGGCGCAGATAGAAGCCGCCGATGTCCAGCCGCCCGGTGCGTTCGATCTCACGGGCAAGCAGGCCCGTAATGAGAAAGCCTGAGAGCACGAAGAAGACGTCGACGCCCAGGAACCCGCCTTGAAACCAGGGCAGGTCGCTGTGATAGAGGAGCACGCCCGTCACGGCCAGCGCGCGAACGCCGTCCAATCCCGGGAGATAGGTCTTCGTACCGGCAGAAGATTGTGCCGGCCTGGCAGAAACCGCAACGCTCACTGGTGGAATCCTGGCAGAACCGCCGTGCGATCGAATGCAACCGCGACCAGACGATCGTGCTACAACCACCACGGTCTATCAAGACGTTTGCCACGCTGGCGGCAGCGAATTCTTCCAAAGATTGACGCCGGAAATGGCGGTCGACCTGTCAAAAACGGCAGCTTCTGTGGGATGCGCCCTGGGATCGACAATGCGCCCGGGAACCGCCTTGCAGACGGGGTGTCACGCCGGACACGTGTCCCGGCGGACACGCTCGGCGATGAAGCGCTGATAGCATCCGCGGCACGAGGAGCCAGGGCCGCCCGCGCCCGTCCTGTCCTTTCGCCTCGAAATCCACGCCCGGGTGGGGCCGATCGTCGAGTCGGGCGCGATTCGCGAGGGCTGGCGCCGGATTGTGCCCGGCTATCGCCTCGGGACACCTCCGTCGTGGGTTCCGACTTCAGTCGGAACAGATCCGGCATCAGTGGGTCCGGCTTCAGCCGGACCTACCGCGCAGTGACCTTGACCACGTAGTACTGAATCGCCCCCGGCACGTCGCGGAACCAGTGCGGCACACCGTTCGGGACGACGAACACGTCGCCCTTCGCAAGGCGCTGCTCCTTCCCGCCGCGGATCGACTGTCCCCGGACTTCGCCCGGAGCCGTCGTCTTGGCGCCGACAACTTCCCCGCCGGTGACGATCGTCGCCGAGCCTTCGAGCACGTACATCACGTCCGTGTCGCGCGCATGCACTTCGACCATGCCTGCCGCGTTGCGCCGGCTCGTGTGGATCTTGTAGCCATCGGTTTCGAGCAGCGCACCACCCTTCGCGAACGAGGCCGCCACTTCGGCCGCCGCGAAATAGCGTAAAGAGCCTCCTGTCGCGGCGCGTGACGATGCCTGCGCCAGGATCACAACCGCGACCAACGTCACCAGATACGGTTTCACAGGCGCCTCCTTTGTACGTGTTCTCTCAGGACGACGGCTCGGTCCCTTCGTGTTCCTTGCGATCTTCGTGTCCTTGTTTCTTGAAGGTCTCGACCGTGGCGTCTGACTTCTCCTCCGTGTGCGTGCGAAGCGCGCGCGACGGCCGCGCCAGCAGCATCGCCCCCTGCCACGCCGCGGCCGCCAGCACGCAGAGGAGCAGCGAGAGCGGCCAGGCGCCCCATCCGAGCGAACGGATGGTCGCGAAGGCGTCGCGGTAGAAGAACGCACCCGCCAGCGCGGCAACGACGATCAGGATCCGAAGACGAACGCGGGATCGTGTGGACGGCACGGAACCATCTGCCCCGCTCAATGGCGGGACACACCGCCGGGACGCGGGAACAGTTCGACTTGTACAGTGAGCGTCGCCGGATCGATGCGAGCCTTCTCCGGCAGTTCGAGCGCCTTGAGCGCGGCAATCAGGGCGCGCATCTCCACCGGCAGCGGCACGGTGGGCAGCGACAGCTGTCCGGCTTGCGCTTCCATCGCCACGTCCTCGGGATCGACGAGCGCAATCGCATCGAGCGATGCAATCGCATCCGGCTGCTCGCGCATCCACGTCACCAGCGCGAGCCCCTCGTCGCCGCCGGCCGGCGCGCAGACGAGGATGGCCACGGGCAGCCGGCTTGTCGCGCAGCCCGTGAGATAGCGCTTCGCCTCGGCCATCATCGGCGCAATCACCACCGGATTGGCCAGGCCGATGCGGACGAGCAGGCGACTGATCGTCTCGAAATCGACGTCCGGCCCACCGGTGAGGAGCAACGGCGACAGCAGCATTTCCGCCTCATAATACCCACACTGTGAGCAGCCCGGGCCACGCGCCGCTCGCGGTCCTGTGGCGGCTGCGGCTGAACGACGACCGGATCGCGTGTCGAGTCTATCGGGAGGGGACGACGCTGCAGTTGTGCGTCGAGTCGCCGTCTGCGGTGATCGTGCGGGAACCGTTCGAGCTCGAGCCGCGCGCACTCGCGCGCGCGCGCATGCTGCGCGCAAACCTCGAGCGCCGCGGCTGGAGCGAAGACATCATCGGAACCGGACCGTCGAAAGACGATGGTGCACCCTAGGTGCACATCGCCTTTGCGATCGTCGTGGTTACCGGCGATCGGCGCGACGCTCGTTGTGAAGGTTGTGCAGCGCGAGATACGAACGGAAGGCGGTCATCGCCCAGAGTCCGGCAACGGCGACCTTCGGATGATCACGGCCGACGGTCAGGTTCCATGCGGTGATGGCGCCGATGTCCATCGCGGCGCCGAGCGCGACCATCTTTCCGGGCGATTTGTCGAGCGGGCGCAGGACCGGATTGGTCTCGCGGACCTGGAAGAACTTGAGCGCGTGATACGTGGATGCCCAGTCGGCAGCCGCCGCGGCGGTCGCCGCCATGGTGGCGTTACGCAGCGTCTGCGGCTCGATACGATCCTGCGCGGTGCACACAGCGGGCAGAGCGCACAAGAAGACGGCAACTGCAGCCGCCAGGCTGTAGCGGTAAAGAACTGACATATTGTCGTGGGACTGCCCGATTGTAGTCCGAGCCTTTCCGTCTCGATAGAGACATCTGACACATGACGCCTTCAGACACACACGCTTCACCACTCGCGACGTCAACGGTCGCGTCCACCTCGCATGTCCGGCTCGGGTCGGACATACTGCTGGGCTCTTCCCGGTTGAAGGGACTCCGCGTCGGCGTGGTCTGTAATCATGCTTCGGTCGATCGCGGCTTCGACCACATACTCGACCGCCTTGCCGGCGCAGACGAGGTCAGGCTGGCGGCGATCTTCGGGCCACAGCACGGCTTCCGGTCCGACGTGCAGGACAACATGATCGAGACGCCGCACCGCGACGATCCGCATCGCCGCGTTCCGGTGTATTCGCTCTACAGCGAAACGCGTGAACCGACCGCGGAGATGCTCCGCGGCCTCGACGTGCTCGTCGTCGACCTCCAGGACATCGGTGCGCGTATCTACACGTTCATCTACACGATGGCCAACTGCCTGGTGGCCTCCGGCCGGCACGGCGTGCCGGTGATCGTCTGCGACCGGCCCAACCCGATCAACGGTATCGACGTCGAAGGCGCGACGCTGCGCCACGGCTTCGAGTCCTTCGTCGGCCAGTACCCGATACCCATGCGGCACGGCATGACGATCGGCGAGCTCGCACGCCTGTTCAACGACGTATTCGCACTGGGCGCCACGCTCGACGTCGTCTCGATGCAAGGATGGGATCGGGGCATGTACGCCGATGCGACCGGACTGCCGTGGGTGATGCCCTCGCCGAACATGCCCACGCTGGACGCCGCGATCGTGTATCCCGGCACGGTACTGTTCGAAGGCACGATGCTGTCGGAGGGCCGCGGAACGACGCGTCCATTCGAGCTCGTGGGCGCGCCGTGGATCGAGGCGGAGCGCTTTGCACGGGAGATGAACCAGCTGCGATTGCCCGGCGCACATTTCCGTCCCGCCGTGTTCGAGCCGACGTTCCAGAAGCACGCGAAACAGGCGTGCGGCGGCGGCCAGATTCACGTCACCGACCGCGCCGTGTTCAAGCCGGTCCTCACCGGCGTGGCCCTCATCGAGATGTTCCACCGGTTCGATCCGGCGAAGTTCGCGTGGCGCCAGCCTCCTTACGAGTACGAGAAGAAGAAGATGCCGTTCGACATCCTGGCCGGATCTGACGTGCTGCGCGGACAGATCGAGCGCGGGATGCCGGCCACGGAGATCGCCGCGTCATGGCAAGACGACGAGGCGGCGTTCCGGAAGCTGCGCGAGCCGTATCTGCTTTACTGATTCCCAATACCAAGGGCACGACGATCGCGAAGGGCACGAAGGGCCGGGCGTGAGCGAAACCGGCCTTCAATGCGTTGACGCGCGCTACCGCCGCGTCTTCGCGATGCCCGGCGCCTGCATTTCCTGCGGAGTTGCCGGAGTCAGGTGATGCAGCGTGAGATGCTCCTTGAGGAGCGCGAACGCCTCCTGCGGTGTGTTGGCACGCTGCATCAACGCCAGGTCGCCCGGCGCAATCGCGCCCCATTCGGCGAGCGGCTCGAAATCGAGGACACGATCCCAGTAGTCCGAGCCGTAGAGGATGACCTGGATCTGCTTGGCGAGCTTCTCCGTCTGCATCAACGTCAGGATCTCGAAGAGCTCGTCGAGGGTACCGAACCCGCCGGGAAACACCACGAGCGCTTTCGCCAGGTACGCGAACCAGAACTTGCGCATGAAGAAGTAGTGGAACTCGAGGTGCAGCCCCTCGGAGATGAACGGGTTCGCGCCCTGCTCGAACGGCAGCCGGATGTTCAGCCCGATCGTCTTGCCGCCCGCATCGTGGGCGCCGCGATTGGCGGCTTCCATGATGCCCGGGCCGCCACCTGAGGTGACCACGAAGCGCAGGTGCTCGGCATCGAGTGACAGCGTCCACGTCGTCAGCAGTTTCGCGAGCTCGCGCGCTTCCTCGTAATACCGCGACCAGGCCACCGCCTTCTCCAGCCGCGCCCGTGCCAAGCCATCGTCGGCCGTGGACGAGGGCGACGCGTGGATCAGCGCCTGTTCGGCTTCTTCCCGGCTGTGGATGCGGGCCGATCCGAAGAACACCACAGTGTCCTGAATGCGTTCATGGCGAAACCGGCGGAGCGGCTCGAGGTATTCGGAAAGGATGCGAAGAGGGCGGGCCTCCTCGCTGTCGAGAAATGCTGCGTCGAGGTATGCAAGCGGTTGAGACGACATATTGGCGATTATGAGTCGTCTCGCCTCGTCCTCGATCACCGGTAAAAGCGCAACGGCATCGAAAGCCGCGTGTGCAGGCGTGCGCCGCGGCGCCCGATCGCGCACGCCGCATCGTCATCGAGTGATGTTTCTATGACTTTGTGTCCACGCGGTTTAGACCGCGCGATGTAGCGCAGCACGTCACTCAAGTCGGACCCCGTTCGAACCGATTCTCAGAGAGTCTCGAAGTCTCACAGGATTCATGGAACCGAATCACGATTCTCGCGAAGGTGCCTACGTCGCACGCCAGCCCATTCTCGATGTGGCGGGGCAGGTGTTCGGCTACGAACTTCTCTACCGCGCAGGCGCCGATGCGACGTCCTGTCAGGATCCGCACGATCTCGCCGCGGCGCGCGTCCTGAACGACGCCGTGCTGACGCTCGGCCTCGACACGCTGACCGGCGGCCGGCGCGCGTTCATCAACGTGACGCGGCACATGCTGCTGAACGATCTGGCAACGGTCCTTTCGCCGGAGACGGTCGTCATCGAGGTGCTGGAGAACGTCGGCTTCGACGAACAGGTCGTCGCCGCGGTCAAGGGTCTCAAGGATCGCGGCTACTCGATCGCCCTCGACGATTTCAGCTTCGACACCGGCGCGGCCGCGCTCCTGCCGTACGCGCGTTACGTGAAGGTCGACGTGCTGGCGACGCAGGGGGACGAACGGCGGAAGATCGAGCAGGCGATCAAACCGGGCACCAAGCTGCTGGCGGAGAAGGTCGAAACGGCGGAGTCGTTCGAGGAATCACGCAAACTCGGCTACCAGTTGTTCCAGGGCTACTACTTCTGCCGTCCGACGACGTTCAGCGGCGGCGCCTTGTCGGCGAGGCGTCTCGCCTACGCGCGCCTGCTGGCGGCGCTGAACAAGACCAACGTCAGCGTCAACAGCATCGAAGACCTGATCAAGCACGATGCCTCGCTGACCTACCGCGTGCTTCGCTGCATCAACTCGGCGGCGTTCGGCATCCGCCGCGAAATCCAGTCGATTCGCCAGGCGCTGGTGCTGCTCGGCCTGGATCAGGTCCGCAAGTGGGCGTCGGTCTGGGCGCTCGCCGGCCTGAACGGTGGCGCGAGCTCCGAGCTCGTCACGATCGCGATTCTGCGCGCCCGCTCGTGCGAGCTCGTGGCCGCGAAGGTCAAGGGTGCGGACGACGCGTCGGAGTACTTTCTGCTTGGCTTGTGCTCGCTGCTCGAAGCGATGCTGGGCCAGCCGATGGCGACGGCGGTCGCCGAGCTGCCGCTCTCGGAAAACATCCGCCAGGCGCTGCTCGGCCAGACCAACGATGCGCGCCACGTGCTCGATGCGGTCATCGCCCACGAGCGTGGGGAATGGGACGAAGCGGCGTCGATTGCCGACAAGATCGCGGTGCCGCGAGACGTTCTTCCGCACGCGTATGCCGATGCGCTGAAGTGGGCCCGGGAGCTGTCGCAGGTCGCAAAGGCAGCATGAATCTCGGGATTCGGGGTTCCGGATTCGGGATTCGAGGGGTTCGGGGTCAGCTCAAGGGCCGACCCGCCGATCCCTCAATCCGATCCTGATCCTGATCCCAGTCTCATCCCTTACGCTCTCTGCACCTTCAGGAAATTTGACGGGCCCTGTGCCAGATCCGGGGTCACGCTGACAACGACCAGCACTGACGAGGCCGCGATGGCGCGGCGCTCGACGAGGTCCGCCGCGATGCGGCCGGCCGCTTCGCTGCGATTCCCGCCCAGATCCGTCAGCACCGGCACCACGCCCCACGACAGCGCAAGACGACGAGCAATGTCGGGCTGATCGGTGGCAGCGAAGATCGGCACGCGCGGGCGGAGGGCGGCGAGCACACGCGCCGTCTTGCCGCCGTGGGTGATCGCGACAATCGCGGTGGCATCGCTGCGATCCACGAGGGTCACCGCCGCTTCGCACAATGCGCGCCCGTGGTCCGGCAGCAGATGCGAGTGCTCCAGTCGCATCGGACCGGGCGCGGGAATCCCTTCGGCGTCGCGGATCACGAGATCGAGCGTCTGCACGGCGCGCACCGGATACGCGCCCGACGCCGTCTCGCCCGCCAGCATGATCGCATCCACCCGGTCGTCGACCGCATTGGCCGCGTCGCTCACTTCCGCGCGCGTCGGCCGCGGCTCGTTGCGCATCGACTCGAACACCTGCGTCGCGATGATCACCGGCACACCGAACGCCTGGGCGTGCCGCGTCGTTTCTTTCTGCACCCGCGGAACCCGCTCGAGCGGCAGCTCGAGTCCGAGGTCGCCTCGGGCCACCATGATGGCGTCACACTCCTGCAGGATTTCGTCGAGGCGCAGATAGGCCTCGGGCCGTTCGAGCTTCGCGACGATCGGGATCTGCGGCCTGCCCGCCTGCTGCAGCGCGCCACGCAGCTGCCGCAGGTCGCCGGCACTCTGCACGAAGCTCATCGCCACCATGTCGACGCCCGCCTTGACGCCGAACGCGAGATCCTCGGCGTCCTTCGGTGTGAGCCCGGAGGACGGCAGCGTCACTCCCGGTGCATTGATTCCTTTGTGCTCGCCGAGGATGCCGCCATCGATCACCGTCGTGCGCAGCTCCTGGCCGTCATTCGCCTCCACTCGCAGCTGGATATGACCATCGTCGAGGAGCAGCGCATCACCGGGATGCACGACTTTCATCAGATCGGCGTAGCTCGTCGACACGCGTCCCGGCCCGCCGACGAAATCGCCGATGGCGATGCGCAGCTCTTCGCCTGCGGTCAGCGTCAACGGATGTCCCCCCTGGAGCGTGCCGGTGCGAATCTTCGGGCCACTGAGGTCCTGCAGGACGGCGACCTGCCGCGTGGACTTCTCCGCCGCCGCGCGGATGCGATCGATCGTCGTCTGGTGCGACTCGTGCGTCCCGTGAGAGAAATTGAGGCGGAACACATCGACACCAGCGGTGATGAGATCAGCGATGGCAGCCTCGCTATTGCACGCCGGTCCGATGGTCGCGATGATCTTTGTGCTTCGCATAGAAGAACCGGGGTTCGGGGTTCGGGATTCGAAACGTTCGACCGCAGCCAATAGAGTAGCCGCTTCCACGCCCCCGGCTCGCGCGGTGTACTCTGTGAGCAGCGATGACGATCAAAACCTGGCTCGAACAGGCGGCGCAGGACGCGGAACGCCGCGGCCTCCAGAACATGCGGCCGCTCTTCGAAGCGCTGGCCCGCGCCACGGCCGCTCTGCGGATGGCCGACTGGAACGACGACGCGACCGGGCAGCACGAGAGCGCGCAGGGCATCGCACACGGGACCGATGGCCGTTGAGACGCGTGCCCAGCGGGGCCGATACGGCCCCGCGCAGACGATCGTCGATGCGGCGGCGGCAATCCGGCGAGGCGAGGCGACGTCGGCGGCTCTGACCGCCGGGTGCCTGGAAGCAATCGCGAGGGACGATCCCGGAATCAATGCGTTCATCACCGTGCTCGGCGACGCCGCGCAGCGGGACGCCGACGCGGCCGATCGTGAGCTGGCAGCCGGCCTCGATCGCGGTCCGTTGCATGGGATTCCGATTTCGCTCAAAGACATCATCGATGTGCGCGGCACGCCGACGACCGCGGCGTCGAACGTGCGCGCGGGCCACGTTGCTGCCACCGACGCGTCGGTGGTGCGTCACCTGCGCGACGCCGGAGCGGTGATCGTCGGCAAGACCAACCTGCACGAGTTCGCACTGGGCACGACGAACGAAGAGTCGGCGTTCGGCCCCGTGCATCATCCTCTCGACGAGACCCGCTCGCCGGGCGGGTCGTCGGGCGGGTCGGCCGCGTCAGTGCTGGCGAACATGGCGTACGCATCCGTCGGGACCGACACCGGTGGGTCGATCCGGATTCCGTCCGCGATCTGTGGACTCGTCGGGTTGAAGCCCGGTGCCGGCGATGTGGCCACGGACGGCGTGGTGCCTCTCAGCCGTACGCTCGATTGCGTCGGGCCGCTCTGCCGATCGGTGGCGGACGCCTCGCTGCTCTATCACGCACTGCGCGGCGAATCAGCGGCGGCGCCTTCGAGCGTCGGTCTCGAGGGGCTGCGTCTCGGAGTCCTGCGCGACTACTTCACCGCAGTCCTCGACACCGAGATCGCGCGGCGTTTCGAGCTCACCTGCGCGGCGCTCGCCGATGCCGGAGCGACGCTCGAGGACGTACGCCTGCCCCATGCCGCGGACGTCGCCACGATCTATTCGCACATCGTGCTGTCTGAAGGCGCCGCCTACCACGCAGCCACGCTCGAGAGCCGCGCCGAAAGCTACACGCCGAACGTGCGGACGCGTCTCGAGCTCGGTCGCTACATCCTTGCCGAGGACTATGTGCGCGCGATGCAGGGACGCGAGGTGCTGCGGCGCGAAGTGGATGCGGCCATGACGGGGCGCGCGTGCCTGCTCCTGCCGGCAGTGCCTATCGCGGCGCCGAAGCTCGGGGTGGCCACCGTCCGCATCGGGGCCGGCGAGGAACCGGTGAGAAACGTCATGCTGCGGTTGACACAGCTCTTCAACATCACCGCCCATCCCGCAGTGACGCTCCCATGCGGCCGCACGAGCGACGGACTGCCGGTTGGCCTGCAGGTCGCCGGGTGCATCGGCGGAACGGTCGAGCTCCTGAACACTGCCGCCGCAATCGAGGCTCACCTCAACCCGGGCGTGTCCGGGTGAGGCTCAGGACGATCGGGCAGCGGCTGCGGCGGAATGTCCGGGGGCGGTGCCGGATTCAGATCGGTCGGCTTGCCGTCGATGACGTCCGGGGTGTCCGGCGGTCGGGGCAGGTCGGGCTTGCGCGGATGCTCGATCATGGCCTGATCCCGTGCAAACCTGGCACCAATTCCCTTTTTTCTGAATGCTGACTCGTCTCTTTCACGCCTGGGAACGTCGGCTCGCCTCCGTCACCAAAGATCGCGTCGTTCGTGACTTCGACTGGGGCCTCGACTGGCTCCCGCCCGGCGCGCGCGATCCGTATTCGCGGCCCGAAGAACAGATCGAGCGATGGGCGGCCGAGGCCATGGCCGACTCCGAGACGTTCTTCCGTCCTGCGCCCTATCGCGACTTCTCGTTCACCGAGGCGGACGCCGCTGCCCGTCAGAAAGGCGAAGGAGGCACGCTGCGCTTTGCGAGCGCGCTCACCACGCCGCACGCGGAGAACAACACGGTGTGCGCGAGGTGGTTTCCCGCGGCGACAGAACCAGCCGTCGGCGCTGCCGGCACCCGCGGACGCGCCGTGATCGTCCTGCCGCAGTGGAACTCGGACGCGGGCGGCCACATCGGATTGTCGCGGCTCCTGGCGCGCTTCGGCATTTCGGCGCTGCGTCTGAGCCTTCCCTATCACGACGTCCGCATGCCGCCGGAGCTGGTGCGTGCCGACTACATCGTCAGCGCCAACGTGGTGCGCACCGTTCAAGTCTGTCGCCAGGCGGTGCTCGACGCACGGCGGGCCGTGGACTGGCTCGCGTCGCTGGGATTCGAGCGCATCGGCATTCTCGGCACCAGCCTCGGCTCGTGCCTGTCGATGCTGACGGCGGCGCATGAGCCGCGCATTCGAGCGCAGGCGCTCAACCACGTCTCGCCGTGGTTTGCCGACGTCGTCTGGCGCGGACTGTCCACCCGACACGTTCGCGAAGGGCTCGACGGCCACATCGATCTCGACACGCTGCGGCGTTTCTGGCGTCCCATCAGTCCGTGGGCGCACCTCGAGCGTGTCGCGCGCCAGCATCCAGCCACGCGGACCCTTCTGGTCTATGCACGCTACGACCTGACGTTTCCAGTGGATCTGTCACGAGACCTGATCGGCGAATACGCCCGGCTAGGGATCCCGCATGAGACCGCCGTGCTCCCGTGCGGGCACTACAGCACCGGCTACGCGCCGTTCAAATTCATTGACGGGTACATCCTGACGCGGTTTCTTCTCAAGAATCTTTGAGGTGGTCGCAACGGCAGGTCGGTTCCGGCTGAAGCCGGAACCCAGGGCTGTGGCGCGGATGAGACCGGGGCACCGCCAGCGCGAAGGAGTCGGCAACTCGTCGCGGCAATCGCACGTATCATTGGCGTATAGCTGGACGGCGCTCATGTGGGGACGGTGTGCACACCTGGTCGGACTGGCCGCCTTCGTCGCGCTCGGCAACGCGGCGATTCTCGCGCGCCCTGCGGGTGGCACCGCCGCTTTCACGTTCACGCTCGCCGACGCGGCCGGGCGGACACACACCGAACGCGAGCTGAAGGGGGCGTCTGCCGCAGTCTTCTTTTTCATCATGCCGGACTGTCCGATCAGCCAGAGCTACGTGCCGGAGATGAACCGGATCGCCGATGCGTACGCCGTGCGGGGGGTTCGCTTCTTCGCCGTCCAGGCCGATCTCGCGGCGTCCGATGCAGCGGTGCAGCAGCACGTCAGGGAATATGGCTATCGGTTTCCCGTGCTGCTCGACAAGCGGCAGCTTCTCGTCCGCCACACCGGCGCCAGTGTGACCCCAGAGGCGATTGTCATGACTGTGGACGGCTCCGTGCTCTATCAGGGGCGCATCGACAATCGTGTCGTGAGCCTGGGCACGACGCGGCCGCAGGCCACAGATCACGATCTGCGCAACACGCTCGACGCGATCCTCGCGCATCATGCGGTTCCGCATCCGCGCACCACGGCATACGGCTGTCTGATTACGAGAGTCAGCGGTCAAACAGCCAACTGACGGAGTGCTCATGAAACTCGCGTCGTTCGTCCTCATCACATTCACGCTGACGATCGCTGCCTTGACTATTCCGCGCACGACTGCGGTTCATGCGCAGCAGATCGCGCGAGCGGCAACTGCCCCACCGCGCGCCGTCAGCGCGACTGCACCGCCGACCTTCAACAAGGACGTCGCGCCGATCCTCTACGAGAACTGCGCGACGTGCCATCGTCCTGGCGAAGTGGCACCGTTCTCCCTTCTGACGTTTCAGGACGCGGCGAAGCGCGCGCCGCTCATTGCTGCGGTGACCGCCTCACGTGTGATGCCGCCGTGGAAGGCGGAACCGGACCACGGCTCGTTCCTCAACGAACGTCGTCTGAGCGACGCGCAGATCGCGACGCTGCGCGCGTGGGCCGATGCCGGCGCGCCGGAGGGAAACACGGCCGACAAACCGATGCCGCCGCATTTTTCGGATGGATGGCAGGCAGGCGAGCCCGACCAGATCGCGAGCATGACGGCGAAGTACGCGGTGCCCGCCGACGGCGCCGATCAGTTCCGCTGTTTCGTGATGCCGCTCAACCTCGATCACGACGTCAACATCAGCGGCTTCGAGTTCCGCCCCGGCAACCGGCGCGTGGTGCATCACGCGATCATCTATGTCGATTCGAACGGCGCCGGCCGACGTCTCGCCGCCGGCTCGAAGGACGGCTACCGCTGCGTGGGCGGTCCCGGCTTTGCGGCGAGCGGCGCGCTCGGCGGCTGGGCGCCCGGCGCCGATCCGCGCCGGCCCGAGCCGGAGACCTCACTCGCTGTCCCGAGCGGATCGGATCTCGTCGTCCAGATTCACTACCATCCGTCGGGCAAACCGGAAGAAGACCAGTCGAGTCTCGGCCTGCACTACTCCGGGCCGGCTACTCGCGGGCGCGTCGGCATGGTGCTCGTCAACCGGCGCATCTACATCAAGCCCGGTGACGCCCACTATGTCGCCGAAGCGTCCGCGACCATTCCGCAGGACGTCGATCTCGTCGGCATCACCCCCCACGCGCACTGGCTCGCCACCGAGATGAAAGTCGATGCGCACCTGCCGGACGGGAGCACCACTCCGCTCATCTGGATCAAGAGCTGGGACTTCAACTGGCAGGGTCAGTATCACTATGCGACGCCGGTGCACCTGCCAAAGGGTACGCGCCTCGAGATGCGCTACGTCTACGACAACTCGTCGAGCAACCCGCACAATCCGGCGAGTCCCCCGAAGCTGGTGACATGGGGCGAGGAAACCAACGACGAGATGGCGCTGGCGTTTCTCGAATTCGTGCTGCCGTCGCCGAAGGATGTGCCCGCGTTCCGCCTCGCCACCGTGACGCAGCTCCTCGATGGCTTCTTTGCAGCCGGCGGCGGCATCGACGATCTGCCGCCAGGCGTGGTGGGCGCTGCGGCGGTGCGTTTGCGACAGGCGTTCCAGTTGTTCGACCGCGATCGCGACGGAAAGCTGAACGACTCAGAACGAACGCAGTTGATGGAAGCCATCCGCCGGACGCTGGGACAGTAGACGCGTTGGATGAAACCAGCGACGGGGACCGGGGATCGGAACCGAACCAAGAACCGAACATCCGAACTGAACACGAACCGAGAACCTCGAACGCAGAACCCCGAACGACAGCTTTTTCTCTACAGATATCCAAGCAATCCGGCGAGCGCCTGGTAGAGCAGATCCGCGAGCTGGCGAACAAGCGGCGTCACCTCGCCCGATTCCACCGCCATCGCCGTCGTCACCGGATCGGTGACGAGCAGCCAGAGAGTCGCACCCGCGACGATGGCCGCGATGATGGCGATGAAGACAGCGACGCCCGCGAAGCGGCCAAACCCTCTTCGTCGCTCGACGCCCTCTTGAGTGCTGTCATCGATGGCGGCCACGTCTTTCCTGTGCCGCCTAGGGTACTACGCGCCCCGTCACACGAGCATCATCAACGGTTGGGGTACGCCCCGATTGCCTGGGCGATTGCCGCAGCACGCGCCGGCCGGGCGCCTTCAGGGCCCACGCTACTCCGACGGAGGCAGCACATCCGGCTCGCCCAGACCGAGCGTCACCAGTGAATCGTGCACCGCACCGTTGTCACCCACGACCAGGATGGTGGCGTTCTGCGGATCGATGTAACGCATCGCCGCGCGGCTCACATCGTCCGCGGACACCGCGTGCACCTTCGGGATGAAGTCCTCGAAATACGTATCCGGCAGATCGAAGAGGGCCAGCTGCGCAACCGAACGGGCGACCTGCTGCGCGGTTTCGAAGTTGCGCGGGTAGCCGCGCGTCAGCGACGTCTTCGCGAGCGCCAGCTCGCTCTCGGAGGGCGGACGGTCGTGGCGGATGGCTTCCAGCTCCCGCAGCGAGTCGTCGATCGCCTCTGCCGTCGACGCGGTGTGCACGCTGGCCTGGAGCACGAACGGCGTGCGCCCGCGGCGCCAGTCGAACCCCGTGCGGGCGCCGTAGGTGAATCCCTTCTCTTCCCGCAGCTTCAGATTGATCCGGCTCACGAACTGGCCGCCCATCACGGAGTTCATCACCAGCAGCGACGGATAGTCGGGCGTATTGCGAGTCGTGGACAAGTGTCCAATCCGCAGCTCCGACTGCGCGGCGCCATCACGCGGAACAATCGCCAGACGCGACGAGGGGCGCTCCGGCGTCGGCAGCGAGGACGCCGGCGTCTCGTCGGCACCCACGCCGGTCTCCCATCCGCCGAAAGACGAGGCCGCGAGGTCTGCCAGCCCCTCGTGCGCAAGCGGGCCGGACACGACGAGCGTGGCGCGGTGCGGACGATAGATGGCCGCGTGATGCTGTGCCACGTCGTCCAGTGTGAGCGCGGAGAGCGTCGACTGCGTGCCGATGGCCAGGTGTCCGTACGGATGCGCGCCGTACAGCAGCCGGAGGAATGCCCGCTCTGCGATGGCGGGCGCCACGTCCTTCATCTGACGCAGCCGATCGAGCCGGAGCTGCTTCACGCGCTCGAAGTCGACGCTTCTGAGCGACGGCTGCGTCACGATATTCGCGAGCAGCGCCGCGCTGCGGTCGGCGAATCGCGACAACGCCGTCATGGCAAAGAACGTGGCATCGGCGCCGGCCTCGACGTCGTAATCGGCGCCGAGCCGCGCGATCGCTTCGGAGACGTCGAGCGCGCTCATCGCGCCGGTGCCCTCGTCGACCATGTCGGCGGTGATTGCCACGAGCCCTTCCTGTCCCCGCGGATCGCAGGACGAGCCGCCCTCGAGCACCAGCACGAAGGTGACGATCGGCGCGCTGTGATGCTCGACGGTCCGGACAGCAAGGCCGTTGGACAGCCGGTGATGCCCAACTCGCGGAAACGTGAAGGCGAGATCGTCGGAGACGTCCGGCAGCCGCGAGCGATCGACGGCCATCAGGAGACCGAGACCGGGCGTGAGCCCGGAAGTGCCAGCTCCGCCTGCCCGCGCGGCACCACGCTCAGCGCCACGCGGCGGTCGCCACGCAGGAAACGCCGCGCGGCGTCGCGTACCGACTCCGGGGTCGCCTCACGATAGCGATCGAGGTCCTGTGCGAAGTATCCCGGGTCACCCCTCATCACGTTGTAGGCGTTCAGCTGATCGGACTTGCCGCCGAAGCCGCCGACCGTCTGCAGACGATAGATGAACTGCGCTTCCGCCTGCGCCATCACGCGCTCCATCTCCGCGTCGGTCGGGCCATCGCTCGCAAGCACCTGGATTTCGGCGTCGAGCATCGCCACGACCTCGCTCAACGTGCGTCCTGGTGCCGCGGTCGCCGCGATCAGGAAAAAGCTGCCGACCTCGCGCGAATTCTGATGCGCCGACACATCCACCGCGATGCGGTCGTTGTACACCAGACGACGATAGAGACGCGCGCTCTTGCCGCTGGCCAGCACCTCGCTCACCAGATCGAGATCGGCGTCGCCGTCAGCGAACATCGCCGGCGTGTGATAGGCGAGATAGATGCGCGGCAGCTCGACACGGTCCTCGAGGAGAAGGCGATGCTCGGCCTCGAGCGCCGCCGACGCGGTGACCGCATCGGGCCGCGATCCGGCCGGCAGATCCCCGAAATAGCGCTCCGCGAGCTCGAACCCGCGCTCGATCTCGAGATCGCCCGCCAGAACCAGAGATGCGTTCGAAGGATGGTAGTACCGGCGGAAGAACGCGCGCACGTCCTCGAACTGCATCGCGCGCAAATCGTCCGCCGAGCCGATCGTCATCCAGTGATAGGGATGATCGGGCTGAAACATCTCGGACATCAGCGCCATCAGCGCCATGCCGTACGGCCGGTTCTCGTAGGTCTGCCGCCGCTCGTTGAGCACCACGTTGCGCTGCGTTTCAAACCGCTCCGGTGTGAGCGCCGGCAGCAGATATCCCATGCGATCCGATTCCATCCACAGCGCGAGATCGATCGCGCCGGTCGGCACGACCTCCCAGTAGTTGGTCCGATCGCTGTTCGTGGATCCGTTCAGCAGTGCACCGGCACGCTGCAGCGGCGGGAAGTACCCGCTGTTGTGATGCTCCGAGCCCTCGAACATCAGATGCTCGAACAGATGCGCGAAGCCGGTCCGCCCCGGCACTTCGTCCTTCGAGCCGACGTGATACCAGATGTTCACCGCCACGATCGGTACATGCCGATCCTCATGGACGATGACGTCGAGGCCGTTGGCAAGCGTGCGCTTGCTGAAGGGAAGCTCAATCGAAGCCACGTATCCGCAATCCTGATGGACCGAAGGAATGACGATCCGGCACCCTCACCCGCGGGGCACGACGCCGGCACCCGGATTCCGCCCTTCGTCAGGACGTCGTGGCGGCAATGGAATGAGCGGAATCTTGCCCTTGTTCCGCTCGGCCGATTCGTGCGCGGCAATCGAGACCTGCGCCGCCGCTCGTTCCGCAAGCGTCAGAAACGCACGCGCCGCCGCCGACGCCGGCTCGGCAATGACGAGCGGAATGCCGGCATCACTGCCCTCGCGGATTGGTTGATAGACCGGAAGCCGCCCCAGAAACGGCACCGCGAGCTCCGATGCCAGCTTCTCGCCACCGCCATGTCCGAAGATGTCCGCCTCGTGATGACAGTTGGTGCAGGTGTAATAGCTCATGTTCTCGACCAGCCCCAACGTCGGAATCTTGAGCTTCTGATACATGCGCACCGCGCGACGGCTGTCGGCAAGCGAGACCTGCTGCGGGGTCGTCACGACAACAGCACCGACGACCGGCACCGTCTGGCTCAGACTGAGAGCAACGTCGCCGGTGCCCGGCGGCATGTCGATGATCAGATAGTCCAGGTCGTGCCAGGCCACCTCGCGGAAGAATTGCCCGATCGCCTGGTGCAGCATCGGACCACGCCAGATGATCGCATCGTCGTCCTTCGTCATGAACCCGATCGAGACGACCTGCACACCGTGCTTCTCGGCAGGAACGATCCGTCGCTGATCGTCGGTGACCAGCTGGGTGTTCAGGCCCATCATCATCGGCACATTCGGGCCGTAGATGTCGCCGTCGAGAATCCCCACGCGGCTCCCGCACCGTGACAGCGCGAGCGCCAGGTTCACCGCAACCGTCGTCTTGCCGACACCGCCTTTGCCCGCGCCCACCGCAATCACGTTCTTCACACCGGGCACCGGCGGACGGCCGGTCTCTGGCGCCGACACCGAACGCACCTTCGCCGTCAGCTGCACATCGACGTGACTCACCCCGGCCACTGCCCTCACCGCGGCCAGCGCCTGGTCGCGCATCTGATCTTTCACGGGACAGGCGGGAGTGGTCAGCTCGATCGTCAGCGACACGCGCCCCTGGTCGATCGTCACATCCTTGACGAAATTGAGGGTAACGATGTCCTTCCGAAGGTCGGGGTCGACGACGACGCGAAGAGCCTGGAGGATGGCCTCGCGATCCGGACTGGCCTGCATCCTCCGATTCTATCGCGTCGAGACGAGCGGCGCGGCGGCCGGCTCGAAGAGTCGGCGACCGTCAGCGGTCAGCAGAATCCACAGGGCGTACCCGCCGAGTGCGGTTCCAAACGGCAGGACGAGCAGGTTGAGGATGGCGAGTCCGAGCGAGAGCGTCCGGCCGGCGGAGAGGCGCCGGCGTACGAGGGCTCCCGCGAACATGTGTGCGAAGCCCCAGAGGAGCGTGAAGCCTCCCACCAGCGCGAAGGCGGCAGCGATCAGACTGGCCGCCGTGGACACCGATTCGCCGCCCGGCCCGAGCACAGCTGCCAGCGCACCAACGGCGAGGAGCATCGTGGACACGCCTACGAGGATGGTCAGCGCACCCCAGATCGTCCACAGGACAGCGAGCAGGTTGACGTGGCGATCCATGAGTCGTGCGCCGGGCAGAACGGTCGTGAACGAATCAAGCGACGGCGATGCGGAGCTCGATACGGGTGGGCGGGTTGTGCGGCGGGGATACCGTGAAGTAGACGCTGGTGCCGTTGACGACTCCCGCGGGCACCGTAACGGTCAGCTGGTGCGGCACCAGCTCCGACCCCGAGCCATCACAACGGCCGCACGCGCTCGTCCAGCTCTCGCCGCGCCCTCCGCAGGCGTCACAGGTCCGCCGGACCCGCACCGACAGCGGCACGGTCACACCCTCGAGGGCGTCACGAGTGGTCAGCTGGATGGCGGTACGCACCGGCACGGCCTGTTCTTCCGCCAGAAAGGCCTGCCGCATCCGGTCGAGGGCAGGCGCGACAGACGGGAAATCTACAATCACCTCGTCGTCGAAGCAGCTGTCTTCGTCCTGACGTGCGTCGTCGGGCGCGGCAGTCAGCATGCCGCCGAACGACCGGAACATGTGCCCATGCATCGAACTGTTGGTACCATAGGGGCCGACCAGGGAGAAGTCAATGGCCGGAAAGGAATGCCCGCTGTGCGGCGAGCCGATGCGTCTGAAGGAGTCTGAGATCACCGATCGCGTTCCAGGCACCTTCCAGTCGAAAACGTCTCGCGTTCGCGAATGGGAATGCCCGGAATGCGACTACTTCGAAGAAGCGGATGAAACGGGAAAGAAATCGGACTAAGGCAGGCGAACGGTTATCGGGCGCCGAGCGTCAGCAGCAGTTCCTTCCGCACGGCATCATCGACTTCGTCGAAGTTCAAGGCCGTTTCGCACTCATCACACAGAATTTCGAGCACGGCCGGCCGGCCTTCCTCTGAGACCTCGACCCGTGAGTCTTCCAGATGCACGACGTGCATCTGCAGCGTCTTGACGAGGAAATTCTGGTCGTTCCCACAACTGGGACAGGTCAGCGCCACGCGCGTCTCCTCTTTGGTCGTCAACAGAACTCTCCTGAAATCGATTGTATGGGATGGCTTCGGCGGGGTGCAACGAAATTGCTCCGCGCCGAGCTGCTTCTCGCGCCGCTTCCGGTTTGTTGCCGGCAGACAACGTCGGTAGAGGTCATCGATCGGCTGCGACCCCGGGAACGGACTCCTCCGGCGCAGTCGACGTGTGTCAGACCAGTGGCTCGCCCGTATCCGCGACCATCGACTCGGGCACGCCAAGTCTCGTCACGTGGCCGGTTCGATGACGCGAAAAGACACAGTGCGGCCCCTTCGCCTCCACGAACTCGACTTCGACGACCGTCGGCCGTGCCTGATACACCCCGGCGACGCACCCGCACGGCATCGTCTCGAGCGCGAGTAGCGTCATCGAAGCGGCGCGGTGGCTGTGGACCCGGGTTGGGATTCTCATGTCTTGGCTCGCTCGGTAAACTCCTGCGTAGTTTGTGTCCTGACGTCATTCAGGCCAGGAACCTGTTTCGTTAGACTACAGTTTGTAGGCGTCAGTTGCGACCGAAAAGAGCGTCAGACGCCACTCACCCTTGAAAAAGTGAGCACGAACCGGGCACGGGCAGTGCCCGAAGGCTGCCCCGACGCAAACTCATCCGCAGCGCCACAGAGGCTCAGACTGACGTCATCGAGTCTGAGTACACGAGCATTCCGGTGATCGGAACCCCAGGAAAGGTCGCGGCGAGCGCCTCCTTGTACCGGGTCACCTGATCGGAATGCTCCTGACGGGGCTGGCCGGTCTTGAACTCGAGCACCGTGAGTTGCGCGACCTCGTGCGCCGGCGCGTCCGCGGCACGGCGCGGAAAGGCCACCACGCAATCGATCGAGCCACGCACTCGGACGCCACCGGCAAGCGAGGTAAAGGGGACCTCGTGCCAGAGATCACCCAGCTCGTACAGGCGCCGCACTTCCGCACGTGCACACAGTCCCGCGAAGAACTCCGCGGCGCGCGCGATCACCGCGTCGAGATCTGCGGTGGCGACTCGCTCCTCTGGCCGGACCAACTGGTGCAGGATCGGACGCACATCGCCAGGCGCGACGTCCGAGGCGAGCCCGATCCGCTGGATGAGCCGATGGACCAGCGTACCGAGCAGACGGTCGGAGGCCTGCGCATCGAAAGACGGACGAGGGGTCGCTTCGACGCTGCTCAAAACAGGCGCACCGACTGCCGAGGCCGCCTGCGATGCCAGCGCCAGAGGCGCGAAATCCACCGCTTCGTGACTTGCGGCGGACGTCGAACGCACACGTTCGGCATGTGCGTCCGTGTCGACGGGCGGGACCGGCACCGCGCGGAAGCGATGCACACGACCGCCAGATGCGCGCCACACGATGGTCTCTTCTCGCGCGACAGCGAACTGATTGATCAAGGAACCAGGCAGCACTTCTCCCAGACTGCCGCGTCCAGCTTGCAGGCGACCCTCCTTGAGGACTGTTCCCAGATACAGCCGATCGCGGGCGCGTGTCAGCGCTACATAGAGCAAGCGCTTCGTCTCTTCGATTTCCTGCGCGGGATCGTCGTCGTCGCTGCTCGACTGGAAATCACCGACCGCGACCGATACCTCCTCGTCCCCAGTCATCGCGACCCTGATCGGCTCGCGGCGGCTGCCGGTGCCCCGTGACAGATTGACGACGAAGACCACCGGAAACTCGAGTCCCTTGGCCGCATGGACGGTCATCAGGCTGACCGCATCGACGGCATCGATCGCGGCGTTCGACTCGTCCCCCACAGCAAGCCGATCGAGATACCCGACTATGCGCTCGAGCGTGGCATAGCCGGCGTTCTGTGCCCGCCGCACGAGCCCTCGCACCTTTTTCAGATTCTCGCGTGCCTGCCGCAGTCGAGGGCCGCACATTTCGACGGCGTACGCCGACTCGCTGAGCGCCAGATCGAGCACCTCGGCGTGAGACATGCGATCGACACGGCCGAGCCAGCGCCGGCAGGCAATCCGGGATCGCCGCAGCACCTGCGCATCCGCGTCCTCGAGAATCACGGTGTCGGGCGCGGCATCCGCAGTCAGGGCGGCTGCCAGGCCGGGGCCGAGGCGCCGAAGCCCTTCGTCGGAGAGCCGGACGAACCCCGAGCGAAGAAAGGCCGCCGCACGCAGGTTCGAGGCGGGATGAGCGAGAAACCCGAGCAGCGCGAGCACGTCGCGCACTTCATCCGATTCGAAGAACCCGAGCCCCTTGTAGACATAGGACGCGATTCGGCGCTCCTCGAGCGCGTCCTCGAATGCGCGGTGGCTGTCGCGTGTACGGAACAGGATCGCGATGTCACCGGGCTGCACGGCGCGGTGGACGCCGGTGCCGGCATCGCGAATCACCGCCTGGCTGTCAATGAGACGGGCAATCTCACCCGCCACTGCGCGCGCGCAGGCGTCGGGCGATTCGCCAGCGACGATGCCAAGCACCTCGGCGAGTCGCATCGACGGATCAGTTGCCGTCGGCTCGTCAGCAATTGACTCCTCGTCCAGCGGGAAGCGGTCGTCATCGCCGTACTGGAACGCGTCGCTGCGCGAGACGGCTTTCTCGATGTCGTGACAGACGTCGTTGACGAACGCCAGCAGCGCGGGCACCGAACGGAAGCTTTTCGCGATCGAGCGGCGCACGTCGCCGTCCGGCCTCAGACCCTGCAGAAACCTGATGGCATCGCCCATCACCGATACGTCGGCGTCGCGGAATCCATAAATCGACTGCTTGCGATCGCCGACGATGAAGATGGACGGCGCGAGCGGGTGGCCATGGGCCAGTCCCGCGCCTTCTCCCCACGACTCGACCAGGAGCGCGATCAGTTCCCACTGGGCGCGGCTCGTATCCTGGAACTCGTCCACGAGGACGTGGTGGTAGCGCGACTCGAGACGATACCGGCTGCGCGCGAATTCCTCCATGCGCCGGAGAAGGTCGAGCGTGCGCAGCAGGAGATCCGAGAAATCCAGCACCGCGTGCGCATCGAGCGTGCGCCGGTATTCGGCCTCGGCGATCCTGAACATCCGCCACACGCCGCCGGAGACGAGCACGTTGACGTCGTGGCGGTACGCCCGCCACGCGGTCAGAAAGACGCTCGCATGGCCGCTCACGAGCTCGCGGTGCCGGCGCCAGTGGCTGTCGGAGGCGAACGCGGCACGCGGATGCGTCAGCCGCGTCCGCGGCTCACCCTGGCGCGTGAGGAAGTATTCGCTCGCGCGGGAGTACACGGCAAACACCAGACGCGGATCCGGATCGCCGCCGGACCGCATCGCCGCATCGAGCTGTTCGAGCTGCAGCACGAGCAGCATGAACGAGGCGTCTGCCGGGCCCGACATGACGAAGGCTCGCAGCCCTTCGCCCGCTTCCTCTTCGACGTCATCCGCCATCGCGCTGAACATGCCAAGCAGCGCACGGGCGGCGTCGCGCGCGGCGCCGGCCACCGTCAGATCGCGGCGGCTGCGAGCCAGGAAGCGCGACAGAATCTCCGGCGCCACGATGCGTCGCGCGAGCAGCGCCGCCAGCCCCCGTCTGGCGCGCCGCTCACCCAGCTGCGCGAACACGAGCGCCACACGTTCATCATCCTGAGCCACCGACCGGCAGATCCGCAGCGCGCGATCGAGCGATTCGTCGACGAGTCGCGGCACCTCGCTGTCGTCCGCAACGGCAAACCCCGGGTCGAGGTCGGCCTCGAGCGGAAACTCGCGGAGGAGCGACAGGCAGAAGGCGTCGATCGTGCTGATCGCGATGTCACCCAGACGGTCCCGCAGCTCTCTCCAGCGCGCCGCGGTGATCTCGCCGCGCTCCGCCGCACGGCGCAGCGTATCGACGATGCGGTCGCGCATCTCGGTGGCGGCCTTCCGCGTGAACGTCATGGCGAGAATGTTCGCGGGATCCACGCCGGCGCGCAGCAGGTTGACGTAGCGATCGACCAGCACCCGCGTCTTGCCGGTGCCTGCCGAGGCGTCGAGCGCCACGTTGAATCGCGGATCCACCGCGCGTGCGCGGGCCGCAGCGTCGCGGGCGTCGGCTGGAGACACAGCGGTGGGCGTCTCGTGAACGGTGTGACTCGCACCAGTGGACACGTCGACGCCGGGCATTCCCGCGTCACTCGCGCGAGCCGCCATCTCGCCGGCACTCGACGGGCCGTCGTCGAACGGCAGCAGCCCGGCTGTGTCGATTGGCCGGATGCGGTTCGAATGCGTCATGTGTGCCCTCCGGTCAATCGCGGGGATATTCCTTCCGGCAGACCGTGGAGAAGGCACAGACGCGGCAGATCAGCGTGTCAAACGGGCGTGGTGCAAACTCGCCCGCGGTGATGCCGTCGACCGCCGCCAGGAGACGCGTGCGCGCGTCGGCGAGCGCCGACGCTTTCAACGCCTCGCTGTCGTCCGCGGCCACAACGGGCACGACCGGGCGGCGCCCGGCAAGCGCCATATACGACGCTTCCTCGATCGTCCACGGCGCGCGATCGCGCGCGGTGAGACGTTCCTGCGCACACAACGCGTAAATCGGTGCCTGGAGTGCGCGGGACACAGCGGGCACGCCGCCGGACTTGTAGTCGACAACCCGAAGCCGGCGGCCAGGCAGCAGGTCCACACGGTCGGCAATCCCCCGAAGGGAGACCGTTTTACCACCCGTCGCACCCAGCGAGAAGTTCCCTTCCAGCCGGTACTCGAGCCAGCGCTCCTCGACGCGTGAGCTGCGAAGCGCCTCGCTCGTGAGGACCACATCGGCAATACCAACGGAGATCGGCGACCCGAACAGGCGGGCACGCTCCAGCGCAGACTCCGCCTCGGGCAGCGCCGCGAGGACCGGCTCGGCAACTGCCGCAAACAGGTCTCTCGCCGGCGCAAGGGTGTCGGCCGAGATGGCTCCTGTGCCCTGCTCGTCCCATGCCGCAAAGAACCGCTGCAGAATCTCGTGGAGCAGCTGTCCGCGCCGGCGCGGCGTCAACGACGACTGATCTTCAGGCAACTCTTCGAGGCGCAGCACGTTGGCGGCGAAGAACTTGAATCCGCAGTCCTGATACCGCTCGAGCGCGCTCAGCGAGTACGACGGCGCCGCGTAACCGTCGATGCGTCCGGGTTGACGGCGCCCCGCGACCGCCATGCCCTGACGATGCCGCGCCCACTCGCGCGAGGCCGGATCGAGCGAGTCCGGAAGCGTTGCGGCTGACGTCAATGCTTCGTGCTCGAAGATCAGCACCGATGGATCCGGCACGAGCTCGGTCGCCAGTCCCGCTGCCTCGATCTCCGCGACGAGAGGCGACAGGCTGACCACGCTGTCGCCTTCGAGCGTGAAGGCCGAGACGCGCAGGTGACTCGCCGCCAGCCGCAGCAAATCGGCAAAGCGTGCCCGGGCCGCATCCCGGCGCTCGATCTCGGACGGCCATCCGAGCTCCCTGAGGATCTCCGGACCGTAGAAAATGTTGCGGGTCGATCGCCCGGGCCATTCGCCATCGATCAACCCCGCCAGCTGCACATCGTCGAAGTCGCCGAAGCGGGCGCTGTCGGCATCGATCACATGAACGCCGTTTTCGCCAGTGCGGGGAGCAAACGTGCGGGACTCGATCGCCCGCCGGACCAGCACCACGACATCGTCGAACGCAACGGCGGTGTCGTCGAAGCGGGCGAAGGCGTCGCGGAGGGACGTCATGAGCCCGTGCACGGCGCGCCGGCCACGTAGCGCCCCCTCGTGGCGCTCGACTGTGAGACCGGGTCCGGCTTCATCAGTGGCGACTTCACGACGCTCCCGGGTTGCCGGCCCTGACCCTTCCGTCTTCGCCAGGGATGTGGCAGGCCCGCGCGGGGCGCGCGAAAGACTATCGTCCCCGGCATCGTGGCGGTGCAGGAACGTCAACAACGTGTCGAGGTGTCCGGCGACAGGACGACGTTCTCGCAGCGGCGCAAGCTCGCGACCGAGGGCAATCAGCACCGAAGCGCCGCGGCACGCCGCCGACGTTTCCGCCCGTGACGCGGGCGCACTTTCCCATGCGGCGACCATGCGCTCCATCGTGGCCACGTCGCCACCGAGGTATCCGGCTTCCGCGAGATGTCGATCGAGCGCGACCACATCGCTCTCGTCAACCTCGTGCCCGGTGTCACCCTCGTCGATCGAGCGCCAGGCGAACCATGGCGAACGAAGAAATGCGATGGACGGCTCCCTGGCGAATCCCGTGCTCACGCAGGTGAACAGCAGGTCGAGCGCCGCGGCATAGGGTTCACCGGCCAGCGGCAGCGTGTCGAACATCTGACACGGCACGCCGGCCGATCGGAATACTTCGCGCGCGAGATAGAGATACGGCAGCGGCTGGCTCACGACGAGCGCCGCCCGCTCCGGATCGAGCTCGCCAGCCCTCGCGGCCGGCTTGAGCCATCGTGCGAAGCTCGAGAGCTCGTCCTCCCGATCGCGAGCGAGATGGAACAGCCGTGACTCGTCGGCGACGCAGAGGATGGGCGCGGCCACGGCGGACGATTCGACCCGGATTTCCTCGATGCCTGGCATCAGGTGATGGATCCGTTCGTGCGGCGCACCGGCGAGCATGACGTCCGTGGTCACGACGTCGATCGTGGCGAGACCGGGAAGGCGCGCGAGCAGGTCCCAGTCGGCGGCACGAAGACCATATCGATCGAACGCTTCGTCGCCGACCGTGACGATCGCGTGGCGATACGGACGTCCGGCTGATTCGGCCAGCAGGTCCGCCCGCAAGCGGTGCAGATCCGTCCCGGCGTCGTCGAGGCGCCGCTCGAACGCGCGGAAGGCCGCCACGAGGAAATACGTCTGCTGGACCAGTCGGGCCGCGCCACGGTCCAGCTCCGCGCCCGGCTCGAGGCGGCCGAGCGCCAGACGCTCGAAAGCGTCGACGGTCTTCTGCCGATCGCGCAGGCCGTCGTACAACTCGAGCACCCCCGCCACGATTCCCGGCCGGAGCTGAAACGGCGGG
>JADMIO010796548.1_pt1 | contig 34766 bp, 24 predicted proteins | sample 8958161 | NCBI WGS metagenome assembly JADMIO01 (sample SAMN16585339, study PRJNA669376) | soil metagenome | isolation source: Crop rotation soil | place: USA: Cullars Rotation, Alabama | collected 2011
GCCGCGACTTCAAGTCACGTGAATTCCAAGCTTCGGATCCCACTGTGCTGGAAAGGCGCGTGCGCGAGAGCACCTGCCCGGAAAGACGCCCGAGAAGAAACGACACCTCGCTGAGCGGGCGCGCCGGCCCCTTCGAGTAGACCACCAGCGGCTCGCTCTCGTGGTCGAACGGCGTGTCGGTCGCCACGTCGAGGCCGACGTGCAGGGTCGGATCCATTCCGCGGGCGACCGCCACCTCGCGCGCGGTCGCGAGCGCGTGTGCGCGGCCCGCGTCGGTGGCGTTCTCCCCGAAAAGCTCGAGTGTCTTGAAGAGGGCACGCGCCCGAATGCGGCGCGTGACGTCGGCGAGCGCGGGATCGCGCGCGCCTTCCCACGCGTGCATGGCCGCCCAGAGGACGCCGTCGTCGAGCTCGAGGTAGTCCGCGAGAGCGATCGGCACGCCGTGCGCGCCGCACTCGATGGCGCGCGGGAGCCCCGGGAGACGTGCCCCGTCGCCGACGAGCGCCGCCGCGCGCGCGAGCACGGCGCGGATCATCCATTCGGCCGAGCGGGTCGCCTTGTGCAAGTAAATTTGCTGAAACATGAAGAGCCGCGCGAGGATGAACGCTTCGATCGCCGGCAGGCCTTTCGCGCCGTCGATGGCGAGCGCGGGCGCGTCGCCGTCGCGCGCGACGGGGGCGAAGCGCAAGCTTCGGAGGAGCCAATCGAGGTCGAACACGCCGTACCGCACGCCGGTCGCATGCGCGTCGCGAAGCAGGTAGTCGCAGCGGTCCACGTCGAACGTGCCGCTCACCGCCTTCGCGAGGTATGCGAGCGAGCTCTCGCCGCGAACGAGCGCGGCGACGCGCGCCGGCATCGCGGGGTCCACCGAAGCGAGCACCTGGTGCACGCCGGTGCTCGGGTCGAGGACGATGCGCGTGGTCCACACCTCGTGGTGCGGCGTTCCGGGGATCGCGTCCTCGAAGAGGTGCGAAAGCGGTCCGTGCCCGAGATCGTGAAGGAGCGCCGCGGCGAGCGCATCGCGCGCGCGGTCGGAGCTGACCTGCTGCCAGAACGGAAGCTCGCCGTGGATCGCGCGAAGCCGTTGGAGGAGCAACTTCATGACGAACGCGGCGCCGATGGCGTGGGCGAAGCGCGTGTGCTCGGCGCCGGGAAACGCGAGCGACGTGACGCCGAGCTGGCGGACGCGGCGGAGCCGCTGCACCTCGGGGGTATCGATGAGGCGAGGGATGATCGCCTCTTCGTCGGATTCGAACGAGACGAGGCCATGCACGGGGTCGCGAAGAATCATGCGCGCGTTGCCCCAGACTGGCGCGCGTCCGGCGGCTCGTCGAGCGGAAGAACGGCGTGGGCGGGGATCATCGCCTCGGACATTGCGCCGTCATCGTGGAACACGCGCACCGCGATCGTCGCCCCGCGGCTCGGGATCGCCGCGACGCGCGCCGGGGCGACCACGCGTGCTCCGAGCGTGCGTTCCGCGTGCCACGTCGTGCGGAAACCGTGCGCCGGGTCGTACGACGCGTCGACGGCCCACGCGAGCGGATCGGGCGGCGCCATGAGCGCGACGGCGACCGTCTCGGCGTCGCGATGCACGGCGCGGACATCGATCGCGGCACCCTCCGCGGGACGGAATCCGTCGAATGCTTCGACCGTGAAGCTCATGCCGGCCCGCAAAAAACGGGCGCGCGACGTCGCGAGCGCGAGCGCGCCGCGGTCGCCCACGATGGCGCGGCGCCCGAGCGCGTGCGCGGCCTCGCCGGTGGTTCCGCTTCCGGCGAACGCGTCGACGACGATGTCGCCGGGCTGCGTCGCGCACGCGATGATCCGCTCGAGGAGCGCGCGCGGTTTCTGCGTCGGAAATCCGGTGCGCTCGCTCGCCGCCGCGTGGCGAAGCGGCGGCACGTCGGTCCACAGCGTGTCGACGCGTCGCTCGCGGAAAAACGAGCCGTCGGCCCCCTTCTCGAGAAAATATTTGATGTACACGCGCCCCGTCGCCGTGCGGTGCACGCGCCCTTCCTTGGCGAGCTTTTCGATCGACGCATCGGTGTAGTCGCCGCGCGGCGCGGTCGTGAACGCGCGGCCCTCCTCGTCGAATCGCACGGCCTTGGCGTCGATGGTTTCCGGGCGCGTCGGCGGAACGAGCACCGCTTCCGGATTTCCGTAGACGACGATCGTGTCGAGCGTCCGCCCGAACTGCCCGCTCGCTGCCTGCCGCCCGAGGTTCGGCGCGCGGCGCCACACGACCTCGTTCAAGAAGCGATCGCGCCCCATGATCTCGTCGAGGACCACGCGCACGAGGTACGCGGCGCGCCAATCGAGGTGCACCCACAACGTTCCGCGCGGCGAAAGCAGCTTCGCCAGGGCCTCGAGGCGCGGCGCGAGCACGTCGAGGTACGCGCCGACGCCGCCGTCGCGCCCCGCGGCGTCGGACCACTTGTCGCCGTACGCGACGCTCCGCACGACGCGCCCGCTCGCGGGCCCATCGAGGCGCGCCTCGTGGACGTAATCGCTTTGCGACGCGAAGGGCGGGTCCAGGTAAACGAGATCGACTTTGCCCGCGAGCCCTTCGCCGCCGAGGGCCGCCGCGACGTCGAGCGCGTCGCCCACGATGAAGCGGGCGCGCGGCTCGCCCTCGCCGCACGTTTCGAAGGGCGAAAGGCGGAGACGCGCCTCGGAATCGCCGGCGTCGACGAGCGATTCGCGCGACGTCCAGGTGCGGCCCGGCCAGGAGAGAACGGGCCCGCGGGACGCTTCGTTGGACGGCGCGCGCGGGCGCCCGCGCTTCGGGGGAGTTGATTTCGACGGCACGACTGCCCGCATAACAGCGCGGCCGCGGGCGGCCTAGTGCCGCCCGCCCAACTGCCCCTTCCCCTCGACGCGAAACTGCGCGTAATGTCTAAAGCTTCGACCAATACGGACCCATCGTGCCCGCCGAACGAGCGCTCCCCGCCACCCGCCACCTCACGGATATCCTGCGCGCTCTGCCCGCGGGTGAGCTGAACGCGCTCATTTCGCGCCTCGGCGTGCGCATCGATCCCGCGAAACGCATCGACCCCCCGTCGCAGCTCGCGCGCGCGCTCGTCGCGCTGCCGGAGCTGCGGGATCCGTCACGGCTGCCGCACGCGAGCCTCGAGCTGTTGCACCGCGTCGCCGAGTCGCGCGGGAGCCTGCTCGTCGCCACGGTGCCGCCCGCGCTCGAGCCGCTTCATGCGCGCGGGCTGATGTTCGCGCGGAGCATGTCGGACGGCGTTCAGCTCATTTTGCCGACCGCGTACCTCCTCCAGCTTCGCTCGTGGGAAGGCGAGGATCCGCGCGGGATTCGCGCGCTGCTCGCGCAAGCGCCGCTCGAAACGCTGAGCGCGATCGCGGGGCACTACTTGGGTCGCCCCGCCACGCCGCCGGTGGCGCTTTCGCTCGAGGTCGCGTGGGACGTTCTCGGCGATCCCGAGCGCCTCGCCGAGGAGCTCGCCAAGCTGGGGCCGACCGAGCGGCGCGTGCTGGACGGGGTCGAGCGCGACGGCGGCGAGGTGGACACCGAAGAGCTCCTCGAGCTCGAACGCGAGCCGCTCCGGCTGCGCACGGCAACGGGGGCGACCCCGTCGCGCCGAGGCGTGGGGTTCGCGGTCGAGCGGCGCGGGCTGCTCATGCCCGTGCATCCGAACCGCCACGTGGTGCCGACGGAGGTGTCGGCGATCATCAGCGCGGTCAGCGTGGCGGAACGCGAAGCGCACCGCGAGAAGGTGCGCGTCTTCATCGAATCGGAAGACCACGCGCCACGCCGGGCGAAGTTCGCGGTCGATCCGGCGCCGCTCGCGATGGGCCTCGCGCTCGCCGCGCGCGAGAACGCGAGCGAGGTGCGCCCGGGCATCGGAACGCCGAAGTCGCTCGTGACCAAGCTCGCCACCCGCTTCGGGCGTGAGCCGTCGCAGGTCGCGCTGCTCGTGGCGCTCTCGCGCGCAATCGGCTTGTGGGACACCTCGGCGATGAGCCCTGCGGCGCCGCCGGGATCCCTCGCCCTTCACGAGCTCCCGCGGCTCCTCTTCGGAACGTGGCGGCGCGGCGGCGCGTGGGACGAAGCGCGCGCCGAGGCCGAGGTGCTGCGCCTCGCGGCCGACGCGCGCGATTCGAGCGCGGTGAACGTCGTGCGCGAGATCGTGCTCGACGGGCTCAAAGAGGTTGGCGACGGGCGGTGGGTCCCGTGGTCGTCGCTCGAGGGCTTTCTCGCGACGGACCACCGCGTTCCAGGGCTCACGCGCCTGCTTAGGCGGTGGGCGGAGCGCGTCGGCGTCGACGTGATAGGCCCGATGGACATCGCGCGCCGCATCGTCCAGGAAAGCCTCCCAGCGCTCGGTATCCTCGACATCGGCGAGGAGGACGGCACGACGCTGCGCCTCACGCCGCGCGGTCGTTCGCTCCTCTACGGCCGCCCGCCGACGGTCGACTCGACCCCGTCCAAGTTCTTGGATACGCACGTGCTTCGTCTCGGGCCGTCGTCGCGCGTGAGCGCGGTGTTCGCCATCGCGCCGTTCGTCGAGGTCGGACGCGCGGGGGAGACACTCGACCTCATCGTCGCGCCGCAGACGCTCGCGCGCGCGCTTTCCGCCGGCCTCGAAGCCGACGTGCTGCGCCAGCGCATCGAAGCCGTGGCTCCCCTTCCCGACACGCTCTCGCGCACGCTCGCGCAGGCGAGCATCGTCCTCGGTCGCGCAACTTTCGTTGCGGCGGCAGGATTCCTCTGGGTCGAGGACGCGAACATCCGCGAGCTGCTCCGGACGCGCCGACCGACCGCGGAGCTGTTCGTCGATCCGTCGCCGCCGAGCGGCCTTCTCGTACAATCGACCGTCGATCTCGATCGCCTCACGCGGCGGTGCCGCACGGTCGGCGTCGAAATCGTCTCCGAGGGGCAGGTCCTCCGGGCGCGGAGCATGCCCCCGCCGCGGATGACTCCCCCACCGCGTTCGGAAAAGTAGCCGCTCGTTCGCGTCACCCCGCCGCGAGGCGCTCGTGGACCCACGCGTCGGCGGCGCGCCGCGCGCTCACCGTGTATGCGCCGCCGGCGAGGAACACCTCGGTCGGGACGGGCCTTCCGTTGTAGACGCTCGCCATCGTGAAGCCGTAGGCGCCGGCATCCAGCAGCGCGACGGAGGCCGGCGGCGTCGCGGGGAGCACGTGCGTGCCGAAGTCGTCGGAGCTTTCGCACACCGGCCCGACGACTCGGTACGGAACAGTCTCGCCCGCGGCGCCGTCGAGCGGCACCACGCGGTGAACGGCCTGGTAGAGCGCGGGGCGAATCAGATCGTTCATCCCCGCGTCGATCATGAGCCACCGCCGCGGCGCGCCGGACCGCGTCGCCTTCGCTTGGATCACCTTTGCGAGAAGCACGCCGTGCGTGGCGACGAGCGCGCGCCCCGGCTCGATGTAGAGCGCGAGATCCGCGAGCCCCGCCGCCTTCTGCTCCGCACGCGCGGCGCGCACGAAATCGGCCGGGCGCACGGGGCAGCCCGCGCCGTAGTCGACGCCCATGCCGCCGCCCGCATCGACGAACTCGAGCGCGTGCGTCGCGCGCACGTCGCGTGCGATCGCGAACACGGTGCGCGCGCCTTCGGCGTACGGAGCGACCGTCGTGAACTGCGATCCGATGTGCGCGCCGATGCCGACGAGCTTCACGTTCGGCGCCGCCGCGATGGCCTCGAGCGCGTACGCGACGTCGGCCCGCGGAATGCCGAACTTCGCTTCGTCGTGCCCCGTCGCGATGTGCGCGTGCGTGTCGAGCGCATCGAGATCGATCGCGGGATTCAGGCGAAACGAGACGCGCGCGGTGCGGGAGGCGGCGCGAGCGCGCGCTGCTACACGCGGAATCTCCTCGATGCTCTCGATTTGCAGCGCCGCGATTCCGCGATCGCCGGTGAGCAGCGCGCGATCGATTTCGTCGTCGGTTTTCGCGACGCCGCTGAAGACAATCTGCTCGGGGAGGATGCCGCATCCGAGCGCGACTCGGAGCTCGCTTCCGCTCACGACGTCGGCGCCGCAGCCCTCGGCGGCGAACCGCCGCACGATCGCGCCCGCGGTGTTCGCCTTGACGGCGTAGGCGACGAGATGGGGCGCGCCGTCGAACGCCGCGCGCAGCTCGCGCGCTTCCTGCGCCATCGCGTCCACGTCGTAGACGTAGGTCGGGGTTGAAATGGAAGAGTCGAAAGCCAGGTCAATCAAGCGGACGCCGCCGAGAAGCAGCGCGCCGTTGACGTCACGCGTCGTAGGCATTGCGCGACGCAGTGTACACAACTCAGGCTTGAGGTGGCATGCTCGCGCGCGATGATGCCGCACAGACGCGCGAAGTTGGTCTGCACTCTCGGTCCCGCATGCGACTCGCTCGAAGGGTTGAAGTCCCTCATCGATGCGGGAATGGACGTCGGGCGCCTCAACTTCTCACACGGGACGCACGAGGAGCACGGCGCCCGTCTCCAGCGCCTAAGGCAGGCGAGCGACGACCGAAAGAAACCGGTCGCGGCGCTGCAGGATCTCTGCGGTCCGAAGATCCGCACCGGACGCTTCCCGGCGAACTTCACGCTCCCCTCCGGAGTCGACGCGACGCTCGTCGAAGGCGACAACAGCCAAGACGAGCGCGTGATCCCGATTCAGTACGAAGGCCTCGCGGGCGACGTGCGGATCGGCGACAAGATCCTCTTCGACGACGGCCGGCTCATTCTCACCGTTCGCGCGATCGAGGGCGACAAGGTCCGCGTGTTCGTCGACCAGGGCGGCGGGATGCGAAACCACATCGGCGTGCACCTGCCGAGCAAGACGATGCGCCTCTCGGCGCTCACCGAGAAAGACAAAGAGGATCTCCTCTACGGGCTCTCGCTCGGCGTCGACTACATCGCGCTCTCGTTCGTGCGCCGCGCGGAGGACTTGAAGCTCGTTCGCGAGATCTGTCAGGCGTGGGGGCAGCCGACGCCGATCGTCGCGAAGATCGAGACGCCCGACGCCGTGGAGAACCTCGAGAGCGTCGTCGCCGCGTCCGACGGCGTGATGGTCGCGCGCGGCGATCTCGGCGTCGAGTTCCCGCCGGAGCGCGTGCCCGTGATCCAGCGGCAGATCCTCGGCGTCGCGCGGCGCGTTCGTCGCCCCGTGATCGTGGCGACGGAGATGCTCCAGTCGATGACCAAGGCGACGCGGCCGACGCGCGCCGAAGCGAGCGACGTCGCGAACGCGGTCTTCTGGGGGACCGACGCGCTGATGCTCTCGGGCGAGACGGCGACGGGCGATCATCCGCTGCTCGCCGCATCGATGATGAGCCGCATCGCGATGGAGGCGGAAGCGAGCGCGTTCTTCGAGCAGCCGCCGTACGCGTCGCGCGCGACGAGCGTCGCCGAAGCGATCGCACGCGGCGCGTGCAACACGGCGCGCGAGATCGGTGCAAAGTACATCGTTGCATTCACCGAGTCGGGCTTCAGCGCGATGACGGTGAGCCTCGCGCGGCCGCACGTGCCGATCATCGCGTTCTCGCCCAACGCGAAGACGCGCCGCCGGATGAACCTCTTTTGGGGCGTCATCCCGCGCGACATGCCGTCGCTCCACGACATGGACGCGCTCGTCGATTGGTGCACCGGCGATCTTCTCGCATCGGGCCTCGCGTCGCCGGGAGAGCGCGTCGTCATCGTCTTCGGCGCGCCCATCGGCGTCAGCGGAAGCACCAACTCGATCCGCGTTCACGTCATCGGTTAGCGCGCGACCTTCGGCACCCGAGCGGGCGGCGCGGACGCGTCCAGCGCCGATGCGCTCGGGGGCGTTCGCGGGAGCGCGCCGTTCGTGCGGGCACGGAGCGCGACGACGATCGCCGCGCTCGACGCCAAGAGCGCGCAGGCCGCCACGACGAGCCCGATTTTCGCGCGACGGGCGACGATCGGCACGAGCGCGTCGACCGCCCACGCGACCGTCGACACGCGCGCAGGCGGGCCGAGCGCGTAGGTCGCGGGCCCGAGCGCGAGCCACTCTTGCAGCAGGTCCATCGCGCGCGCGGGGCGCTCTTCCGGGCGGCGGGCGAGGCACCGCGCGAGGAGCGCGTCGAGCTCCACCGGAAACGCGGCCTGCGACACCTCGCGGAGGCTCCGCGCGGGGCGTTCGAGCTTGCTCGCGATCATCGCGATCTGGCCCGACGCCTCGTACGGCAGGCGCCCGGCGAGCGCTTCGTACACGAGCATCGCGAACGCGTAGATGTCCGCGCGCTCATCGACCGTCGACGCGCCGCGAATCTGCTCGGGCGCCATGTACGCGATCGTCCCGACCGCCTCGCCCGTCGTCGTGAGCTGCGCGCCGTCGTCGCGTTCGAGCTTGCAGACGCCGAAATCGAGGATTTTCGCGCGTTCGGGCGCACCTTCGCGCGCTTCCAGAAACACGTTGCCCGGCTTCAGATCGCGGTGCACGACGCCGGCGGCGTGCGCGTCGACGAGCCCGCGGAGCACGTCGGTCCCGAGGCTTCGCACCTCGCTCCACGGAAGGACCGCGCTGCCCTCGGCGAGGCGCTGCGCGAGCGTCTCGCCTTCGAGCAGCTCCATCACGAGGAACAGCTCGCCGTCCTCGGTCGTGTCGACCGCGAAGAGCTCCGCCACGTAGGGGCTCTGCACGCGAAACGACGCCTCCGCTTCGCGCTGGAGGCGCGCCATCAAGACCGCGTCGTCCGTCGCGCGGCGCACGACTTTGATCGCGACGCGCCCCCCTTCGGCGAGGTCGGTCGCGGCGAACACCTCGCCCATCCCGCCTTGCCCGATGGGTGCGTCGATCAGGTACTTGCCGCGGAGGACTCCACCGACTTCGAGGCCCACGGTACTACGAAAAAGGTAGCACGATTCTCACGAGGGCCCTTTCCACTCGCGGAGATCTCGTTTGAGGACTTTGCCCGTCGGGTTTCGGGGGAGCACGTCGAGGAACACGATGTCGCGCGGCATCTTCGGCCCGGCGATGCGCTCGCGCGCCCACACCTTCACCGCCCCCTCGTCGAGCGACGTCCCGCGCTTTCGCACGACGAACGCGCGCACGCGCTCGCCCCACTCGCGATCGGGCACACCGACGACGGCGACCTCCGCCACGTCGGGATGGCTCTCGAGCACGCTCTCGACCTCGGCGGGGTACACGTTCACCCCGCCCGAGATGATCATGTCGCGCTTGCGACCTTCGATGAAGTAGCGGCCGTCGCGATCTTTGCGCGCGAGGTCGCCGACGCTGAAAAAGCCGTCTTTCATGCTCGCCTGCGTCGCGGCGTCGTCCTTGTGGTAGCCCTGCACGAGGAGCTTGTTCTTCACGTAAAGCTCGCCGACTTGGCCGGTCGGCACCTCGCGGCCGTCGTCGCCGAGAAGGCGGATTTCGTTGCCGGGAACCGCCTTGCCGATCGTCCACGGCGCCGCGCGAAGGTCCTTCGGCGTCGCGAGCGTCACGAGGCCGGTCTCGGTGGCGCCATAGAAGTTGTAGAGAACGTCGCCGAAGTGATCCATCACGTCGATCGCGAGCGGCCCGGGGAGCGGCGCGCCGCCGGTGAACACGATTCGGAGTGAGCGCGTGTCGAAGCGCGCGAGCACGTCGGGGCCGAGGGCGAGAACGCGATGCAGCATCGTCGGCACGACCGCCGTCGTGGTCACGCGATGGCGCTCGACGAGCTCGAGGAACGGCTCGGGCTTGAACTCGTCCATCAAAACGACCGTTTGCCCGAGGATGTGGGCGAACCCGAGAAAGCCGAATCCCGTCGAGTGATAGAGCGGGCAGACCGCCATGTGCACGTCGTCGTGACGCACCGGGGTCTGCGCGAGGAACTTGATCCACGCCGCGAGCGAGTCCTTCGGGAACTTGCGCACCGCCCCCTTCGGCTTGCCCGTCGTGCCCGACGTGTAGATGACGACCGCCGCGTCCGTGATCGCGCCGGGCTCCTCGACGAACGGGGTTCGCTCGGCGCGCACCTCGTCGAACGAGGTGCAGCCGGGGACGTCGCCGCCCACTGCGAAGAGATTTTTGGCCGAAATGGCCGGGAGGCTCTTTCGCGCCTCGTCGACGACGGGCCAGAGATCCGCCTCGAACGCGATCCCCTTCGCGCCACAGTGCGTCGCCAGGTACACGAGCTCCGCGGCGGTCGATCGCCACGAGACGCTCACCGCCGGAGCGCCGATGCGGCTCGCGGCGCCGTGCGCCTCGATGAACTCGGGGCGGTTGCGCATCATGAGCACGAGGCTCGTCCCGCGCCGAAAGCCGCGCCGCGCGAGGCCGCCCGCGATGCGATCCATCGCGGCGTCGACGTCGGAGAACGTGAGCTGCCGATGGCGGTACCGAATGCACACCTTGTCCGGCGAGTTGCGCGCATGGATGCGGTAAATCTGCGCCGGGGTCTGAGTCGCGGCTCCGAGCGCGTCGATCGCCGCGCGCACACCGGGAACGCGAAGCTCCCAGAGAATCCCGCTGTCGACGCCCACGCGTACGGCGTCGCGGGCGCGCGCACGCGCATCTGTGAGGCGATCTTTCAGACCTTGAAGGCGAATTGTGGGCATACTTCGGCTAGCCTATCCTGGCCCCACGAACGAATGGATACGCTCGACAACAACTCGCAGCCACCCGCCAGCAACTGGGGCGAAAAGCGCGGCGAGGACCGCGCCGCCATCACGCTGCGCGTCGACTACAAGCGGCTGAATACGTTTTTCGCCGACTACGCCAAGAACATCTCGAAGGGCGGCACGTTCATCCGAACGGCGCGCCCCCTCGAGGTGGGCACCGAGTTCGTGTTCGTCCTTTCGCTCCCGACGCAAAAAGAGCAGCTCCAGCTCAAAGGGTCGGTGATGTGGGTCGTGCGCGAAGAGGGCGCGACGGACGATCGGCCCGCGGGAATGGGCATCAAGTTCAAATTCGAAACCGACGAAGAGCGCGCCGCCGTGGACGACTTCGTGGAGCGGCTCATGACGGAGGCGCTTGGCGAGCATCTCTCGTCGAAGCTGCTCGCGAAGAAGGGGCCGTGACTTTACGCTGAGCCCCGCTGTTCCTACGTTGGCTCCATGTCGCAGCCCTTCTCGTTGCCGATTGCCGGCGCCACGACGCGTAAGCAGATAGACCCCGCGCTCGATCTCGAGTCGGAGATCGCCCGGCTCAAGAAGGAGCGAAACGCGGTGGTGCTCGCGCACTACTACCAAGAGTCGGACGTGCAGGACGTCGCCGACTTCATCGGCGATTCGCTCCAGCTTTCGCAGGAAGCCGCGAAGACGAAGGCCGACGTCATCTGCTTTGCGGGCGTCCATTTCATGGCGGAAACGGCGAAGATTTTGAACCCCGACCGCGTCGTCGTCGTCCCCGACATGGACGCCGGATGCTCGCTCGCGGACGGGTGCCCCGCCGACAAGTTCGCCGCGTGGAAGTCGAAATACCCGGGCGCCGTGGCCGTCAGCTACATCAACTGCACCGCCGAGGTGAAGGCGCTCTCCGACTACATCGTGACGTCGTCGAACGCCGAGAAGATCGTCGCGCACATCCCCGCGGACAAAACGATTCTGTTCGCCCCCGACAAGAACCTCGGCCGCTTCATCGCGAAGCGCCTCGGGCGCGAGATGATTCTGTGGCAGGGCAGCTGCATCGTTCACGAGACGTTCAGCGAGCGAAAGCTGATTGGGCTGAAGCAGCGCCACCCCGACGCGCTCGTCCTGGCGCACCCCGAATGCGAGGACGCGGTGCTTGCCGCGGCCGACTTCATCGGCTCGACGACCGCCATTTTGAAGTACGCCGTCGCCAGCCCGAAGCGCGAGCACATCGTCGCGACCGAGGTCGGCATCCTTCATCAGATGCAGAAGGCGGCGCCCGACAAGCTGTTCATTCCCGCCCCGCCCGAAGCGAGCTGCGCGTGCAACGAGTGCCCGCACATGAAGAAGAACTCGCTCGAAAAGCTGTACCTGGCCTTGCGCGACCTCGAGCCGCGCCTCGAGATGGACGCCGGGCTCCTCGCGCGGGCGCGGGTCCCGATCGATCGCATGCTCGCGCTGAGCTGAGCTACTTTACGAGCGTTTTGCAGCCGAGGACGATCTGCACCTCGCCGTCGGGCGTGGCTTTGATCGCGCGGCACGACGCCGGGCACAGCGAGATTTTCGCCGGCGAGGCGGGGTCGTCGTAGTACCAGCCACCGAGCTGCGGATCGCAGCTCGCCGCGGCCGCGACGTTCGGCAGCGTCGTCTTCTCACCGCTCCCGGTCACACGCCGCACGTTCACTTTCGCGTAGTCGGGAATGCCCTCCGCGGGGGCCGGAACGGGATACGCGCACGGCAGCGCGGCCAACCGAATGCCGTTCAGCGCGGTGACGAGCTCGTTGGCCACGTCGTGCGCGGTGCTTATCAAGAACGCGTGCTCCGTCTCGCCCGCCGCGGCGACCTTGTCGAGGTTCGCACGGGCGGCCCCCTCCTCACCCGGCGTGAAGACACCGACGACGAACGTCCGCACCGACGGCGCGGCCGCAGCAGCGGTTCCGGCCATGCGCGCGATGCCGTCGATGTCCTGGACCGCACACTGCGTCGGGAAACCATCCGTCACGAGCACGACTACCGGCGCGTGCGTCGGGCTCGCCTTCGCGATCGCCGCAGCCTGAGCGAGCGCGCCTTCGAGCGCCGCGGACGTGGGCGTTCCGCCCGTGGGCAATCGGCTCGCGAGCGACGCCGTGATGGCGTCGGCGCCACCCGGGAGAGGCGCGACGGGCACCGCCGGGGTCGCGTAGTCGGCCACGTTGCACGAGTCTTTGTTCTCGCAATACGCACCTTCGACAGCGATGCACTCGCCCCGCGTGCACCCGGACGACGCGACGCCGACCAGGCACAACGAGCCGTCGAGCGAGCAGCTGCCGAGCGGCACGCAGCTCCCGTGGCCCGCGCAATCGAACGGTGTGTCGCACGCGTGCAGCACGGGGCCGACGCTGCACACGTGGACCGCGCACGGTCCGTAGCCGAGGCAATCCGCGCTCGTCTTGCATTCGTCGGGCACGCCCGCGTGCGCGATCGGAAAGTACTGCAAACCGGCGCCGAGCCCTTGCGAGCGTGGGTCCGCGACGAACGCGCCGAGCGCCGCGGTGACCGCCGCCCACTTCGACTCGCCCTGTTCGGTGCGCCACGCCATCGATCCCGACGAATCGAGCATGAAGTAGAGGTCCACCGGCACGGGCTCCGCGTGGCGCGACTCCGATGCGCACGCGGCAAGATCGCCGTCGCCGATGCCGCCTTCGCCCCCGCTGCCGAAGCTCGGCGACCCGCCACCGTCGATCTCGCCCGCGTCGCTTCCCTGCGGGCGGCGTGCGGCGTTCTCGAAGTCGGGGAGGCGATCGCCGGAGGCGCCGCATGCCGCGGCCATCGCGCACATCGTCAGCGCACCCATGATTTTACGTGCGATCGCGCCCGCACGCCTGCGCCCCTGCTTCACAACCATTCAGCCTGCGGCGACGCGCATCGGCTGACAAGGCACCACCGGGGTCACATGTCGGCGCTCACATGTCGGTCATGATCGTCGTGATCACGTAGTCCGCTCCGAAGATGGCGACGATGCTCGAGACGACCGCCTTCGCCGTCGCCTCGCCGACGCCGCGTGCGCCGCCGGACGCGTAGAACCCTTTTTTGCAGCAAATCACGCTGACGACGACGCCGAACACCGTCGCCTTCACGGCCAGCATCCGGAGATCACGCCACTCGACGAACACTCTGATTTTGTCGAAAAACACGCCGGGATCGATGTTCTGTAGGACCACCGCGACGATGTACGCGCCGAGCATGCCCGCGAGGCCGAACCCGAGCGCGAGCATCGGGAGCACGATCGTGGTCGCGACGATCCGCGGCACGACGAGGTACTGCACGGGGCTCACGCCCATCGTCGTGATCGCGTCGATTTGCTCTGTGACCCGCATGTTGCCGAGCTCGCTCGCCATCGTGCTCCCCGCGCGCGCGGTGACGACGACGGCAGCGAGCACCGGCGCGAGCTCCCGCGCGAGCGCGAGGGCGACGACGCCGCCGACCATTCCCTCCGCGGAAAACTGCCGGAACCCGATGATGGTGCTCACCGTGAACGCCATGCCGGTGAAGAGCCCGACGAGCGCGACGATGAACGTCGAGCCCGCGCCGATGAACTCGAGCGCGATGAGCCATTGCGCCCAGCGCACCGGCGGGCGCACGAGCCACCAGACCGCCTGACCGGCGAGCAGCACGGTGGCGCCGAAGTCGTCCAAGCCGTCGAGCACCGGCGCGACGATTCGCTCGACGAGCGCGGCAGCGTTCGCGAGCACGGTCGGCGGCGTCGCGGCGCCCTCGGTCGATTCGCTCAAAGCGGGTGCACTCTACTCGCACTCCGCACAAAAGGCGCTGTCACGGCTCGCGGTAAAAGCGCGGGACGCGGCGCGAGATGGCGCAAAGCACTTCCCACGCGATCATCCCGGCGTGGCGCGCCACCTCGTCCACGGTGATGAGATCCTTGCCGAGCGGCCCTTCTTGCGCGCCGAGCACGACCGCTTCGTCGCGCTGAGTCACCCCGGGCACGTCGGTCACGTCGATCATCGACATATCCATCGACACGGCGCCGACGATCGGCGCGCGCTTGCCACGAACGAGCACGTGGCCACGGTTGGTGAGCTGCCGCGAGAGGCCGTCGGCGTAGCCCATCGGGATGGTCGCGATGCGCGACGGGCGCGGGGCGCGCCAGAGGGCGTTGTACCCCACGCTCGCGCCTTCCTCGACGTCGCGCAGCGCCACGATCTCGGTCCGCACGCGCATCACCTGCTTGAGGTCCGACGTGAGCGCTTCGTCGGCCTCGCCATCGCGCACGCGCGGTGACACCCCGAAGATCGCCACGCCGGGGCGCACGAGATCGAACCGCGCTTGCGCGCGAAGGAGCGCCGCGCTGTTCGCCGCGTGACGCACGACGGGGCGGACGCCGTGGCGCGCGAGGAGCGCGGTCGCATCGTCGAACGCGACGATCTGCGCGGTCGTCTCGTCGAGCGTCGGCGCATCGGCGCACGCGAGGTGGGTCATGAGGCCGCGCACGCGCACCTCGGGGAACGACGCGAGCCTCGACGCGAAGCCTTCGAGCTCGCGCATCCGCACGCCGAGGCGCGACATCCCCGTGTCGATGTTCAAGTGCACGTCGACCGGGCCACGCACGGCGTCGCTGCGAACGAGGCGCGCGAAGCCTTCGATCTGAGCGAGGTCGTAGACCACCGGAACGAGATCGCGCGCGAGGATTTCGTCGAACGCGCCACCGTAGTAGCCGCCCATCACCAGGATGGGCGCGAGGATTCCCGCCTCGCGAAGCTCCACGGCCTCTTCGAGCAACGCGACGCAGAATCCCGACGCGCCCGCGCGCTCGAGCGTCCGCGCGACCGCGGGGGCGCCGTGGCCGTAGCCGTCGGCTTTGAGCACCGCCCACACGTCCGCGGCCTCCGCGTGGCGCGATACGACACGGAGATTATGGCGCAAGGCCTCGAGATTGACCTCCGCGCGGGTCGGGCGAATGGCGTCCGCGGGCGCGGCGCGTCGGGGCTTCATCACGCGGGCCTCAATGGAAAGCTGCGGCTCGCTCGGGGGGACAGGACGCGCGAGTGGCAACGGGTTTCCAGCGTGCATCACGTTCGCTCCAACGCTTGCCGGATCGGGCCGATTCCGTCAACAAAGGGCGCCCCGCTCCGGAGGCCGCGCGTCTTTGCCACGATCGGCGCACTTCACCACGCGCAATGCGCCGACGCCACGCGGGCGCGGTGCGCGTAACGCCTTGATTCGATTGCAAATGATGCGCACTTCGCGCCGAGGCACGTGCCTTGCGATGGGGTGCTCCGAAGTCGTTATCCACCCTTCAAAAGGAGCCAATTTCATGAGCAATGCATCGAATCGTGCAGAGGGCGCTGTCGAGGAGCTCGGCGGGAAAATCAAGAAGAACGTCGGCAAGTTGATCGGCAACGAGCAGATGGAAGCCGAGGGCACGGCCAAAGAGCTGAAGGGCGAAGCGCGCCAAGAGGCCGCCAAGGCCGCCGAGCGGACGCAGGGAAAGGTGGAGGAGGTCGTCGGCGCGGTGAAGAACCGCGTGGGCGCGCTCATCGACAACGAGCAGATGCAGGCCGAGGGAAAGGCCAAGGAGCTCCAAGGCGAAGCGCGCCAAAAGGCGAATCGCTGATCTCGCGCGCGTCCGTCAGTGCGCGTACTCGAAGAGGATCTCGCAGAAGAGCGCGAGCGCGACGGTGGCACCGATCACGGTGATGACCCACGCCGACCACTGTCGCTCGGTTCGCGCAGGCGCGTTCGCGCGAGGGCGCGACGAAGGCGCGGCGCGGGTGCTGAGCGGAAATGGCTCGGCGTCGTCCCGCGGCCCTTCGTCGGCGTCGTAGAGCAATCCGCCCGCGCGGAGGTGGCCTTCGTCGTCGATCGAATCGGGGGGCGAATCGAGAAGCAGCGAGAGGTCCGCGTCGCTCGGTGCGCCCATGAGGTGCACCTGCGGCACGGCCTCGACGCGTTGACGGATCGCCGCGTTCACGCGCAGGCGGTCCTCCTCGAAGTAGGCGGTCATCAGATCGCCGATGTCGCCTTGCCGCGGCGCGCGCGCGGTCGACTGCAACCAGTCCTCCAGCGCGTCGCGCATGTCGTGCGCGCTCGAGTAGCGGCGCTCGGGATCGACGTCGAGCGCCTTGGCGACGATTGCGTCGAGGCGCGGATCGATGCGTCGCTGCTCGGACGACACGCGCGGTCGCGCGAGGCAGCACTCGGCGGGGGTGAGCCCGGCGTTCGGCATTTTGCGACCTGCGAGCGCCTCCCACAGGACGACGCCCATCGAGAACACGTCGGCGCGGCGGTCGATGCGATCGCCCGTGATGTACTCCGGCGCCATGTATCCGAGCTTGCCCGTGAGCGTCGCGCACGACACGCGTGGGCTCTTGAAGGCGAGCTTCGCGGCGCCGAAGTCGATGAGGCACACGCGCCCTTCATACGTGACGAAGATGTTGTGCGGGCTCACGTCGCGATGGATGACCCCGAGCGGTGAGCCGTCGAAGTCGCGCAGCTCGTGGACGTGATGGAGCCCCGCGAGCGCATCGGCGACGATCCGCACCCAGACGGCGAAATCGGGGAGCACCTCGGTCTGCCGGCTCGCGCCGACGAGGCTCCGCATGGTCTGCCCCTCGAGGTACTCCATCGCCATGAAGGGGACGCCCTCCTCCTCGCCGACCTCGTACGTCTGCACGATGTTCGGGTGGTTGAGGCGCGCGGAGAGGTACCCCTCCTTCGAGAACACCTGCTTCGAGCGCGCGTCGCTCGCCCCTTCGCGGAGCTGCTTGACGACGCACAGCTTTCGAAAGTGATTGGGGCCGTGCGTGAGCGCGAGGTACACGTCGCCCATTCCGCCGGAGCCGATACGTGCGATGAACTCGTATTTTCCGACCCCGCGCTTTCGCGCGTACTGCGTCGTGACCGAGGTCGGCGAGCTGGCAGGGCTGCCGGGCATACTTGGAGACACTTCTTCGCGGGCCGCAGTGTTCATGGTGGTTCGGTGACCCCTTGAGCACCTCGCGTCGCATACTGCGTACCAACGCCTACATGCACATCTCCCGCCGAACGTAAATCTCTGAAAAGATTCAGCTACCCGCGAGTTTTGTACGACGGCGATGGAATCGTACAGTCGCGCGGCGCAGTCGTGTGGGGGATGGGAGATCCCCCTTGGATCGTGGGCTAGCCGACCCGCGCGTCGGCACGCGGCGCGGGCATGGGCGACGAGAGCGAGATGGGCGCGTCCTTCCCTTCGGCGCGCTCGTGCGCGTACTGCAGCCGATAGAGCCGCGCGTACACGCCTCCGCGCGCGAGCAGCTCTTCGTGCGAGCCGACCTCGACGACGCGCCCTTTGTGAAACACCACGATGCGGTCGGCCGCGCGAATCGTGGAGAGGCGGTGCGCGATGACGAGCGCGGTACGTCCGCGAACCACCGCGTCGAGCGCGACCTGAAGGCGCGCCTCGGTGTCGGAGTCGACGCTCGCCGTGGCCTCGTCGAGGATCAAGAGCGGCGAGTCCTTGTAGAGCGCTCGCGCGAACGCGAGGAGCTGGCGCTCGCCCGCGCTGAAATTCGCGCCGCGCTCGTCGACGCGCGCATCGAGGCCGCCCTCGCGCTTCATGAACAGGTCGAAGGCGCCGACGCGCCGGAGCGCCTCTTCGGCGCGCGCGCGGTCGGGCGAGAGATCCGAGAGCGCGACGTTCGAGAGGACCGTGCCCGCAAACAGGTACACGTCTTGTGGAACGACCGCGAACTGCGCGCGCAGCTCGTCGATCGCGTAACCGCGCACGTCTTTTCCGAGGATACGAAGCGTGCCGCTCTTCACCTCGTAGAGGCGCAGCAGCAGGCTCGCGACGGTCGTCTTCCCCGCCCCGGTCGCGCCGACGAGCGCGATGCGCTCGCCGACTTTGGCCGAAAGCGACACGTCGCGGAGGACCGGAACGCCCGGCTTGTACTCGAAGGTCACGTGGTCGAGCGCGACGGCTTCACCCGGCGCGCCCTCGGGACAGCAATCCGCGGGCGGGACCGCGAGCGGCTCCAGGTCTTTCTCGTCGAGCAGCTCGAAGATGCGCTCGGCGCCACTCATCGCGCTCTGCAGCACGGTGTAGCGCTGCGAGAGCATGCTGATCGGCTCGAAGAACTGCTTGATGTACTGCGTGAACGTCACGACAAGCGCGAACGACACGTTCGCGTCGCCGAGGCGGTGCATCGCGTGTTGCAGGCCGCCCCACCACAGCACGCTGGCGATGCAGACCGTGGCGACCATCTCGATCGCGGCGTCGAGGATGGCCTCGTAGAAGACCGCGCTCTTGTTCGCGTCGCGGTACGCGCCGTTGATCTCGTCGAACTCCGCGGCCATCGCGCTCTCGCGGCCGAACGCTTGCACCACCGCGATGCCGCTCACCTGCTCGTTCAAGAACGCGTTGAGGCGCGCGGTCCGCACGCGAATCGATCGGTACGCCTCGCGCGATCGCTTGCGGATCGCGTTGACGAGAAGCCCCACGATCGGGAGCGCGAGGAACGCGATCACCGACATGCGCACGTCGAGGATCAGCATCATCGCGACGATGCCGACGAGCGAGACGAGATCTCCGATGGCGTTCAAAACGCCCGACGCGAACAGCTCACCGAGGCCGTCGACGTCGTTCGTCGCGCGGGTGACGAGGCGCCCGACCGGCGTGCGATCGAAGTACCGGAGGCTCAAGCGCTGCATGTGCTTGAAGACCGTCGCGCGGAGGTCGGCCATCGCGCGCGCGCCGGCGAGCTGCATCGTGTAAAACTGCGCGAACGTCAGGAGCTGCACGACGACCATGAGCCCCGCGAGCAATGCGCCGTCGTGCATCAGCGCGCCGGCCTCGCTCGCCGACGCGTGCCGCGCGATGTTGCCCATGATGAGCGGACGCACGAGCCCCGCCGCGGTGATGACGGCGAGCGTTCCGAGCGAAACTCCCACGAGCGCTTTGTGCGGCGCGACGAACGACCACACTTTGCGGAGGAGGCGGCCGTCGTAGGCCGTCTTGATCTGCGTCTCCTCGTGAAACGCCTTCAGCTTCTCGGCCGCGCGCGAATTTCCCTGCGGCGCCGCTGCCTGCTTGATGGCGCTCATTCGGCCCCCGTCGGAAGCGGCTCGCCGGCCGGTGTATCAATCTCTTCGAGCTCGCTCGCCATCTGCTGCTCCTCGGCGAACGCCGCGTAAATTCCGCCGGCGCGCACGAGCTCGTCGTGGGTCCCGCGCTCGATGACGCGCCCCTGATCGAGCACGATGACGTCGTCGCAACGGGCCGCGGCCGCGATCCGATGGGTGATGAGCACCACCGTGCGCCGCGCCGCCTGCCGCTCGATGGCGTCCAAGATCGCCGCTTCGGTCTTCGCGTCGACCGCGCTCAGCGGGTCGTCGAGGATCAAGATCTTGGGCTCCCACGCGAGCGCCCGCGCGAGCGCGATGCGCTGCTTTTGCCCGCCGGAAAGCTGCACGCCACGCTCGCCCACGACGGTGTCGAACTGCTCGGGAAGACCGAGCGCCTCCTCGAGCACCTGCGCTTCGGCGGCGGCGAGGCGGATCTGCTCGCCGGCCGCGGCGGCGTCGGGGTCGTTCAGCGCGAATCCGATGTTGCGTGACACGGTCGTCGAAAAGAGAAACGCGTCCTGCTGCGCGTAGCCGATGACGCCGCGCACGGACGTGAGGGGCAAATCGCACACATCGTGCCCGTCGATGCGCACGGTCCCTTTGGGCGTGGGGAGGAGCCGCGCGAGGAGCATCGCGACGGTCGATTTCCCGGAGCCGGTCCGGCCTACGATTGCCAACGAGCGGCCCGATCGCACGTCGAACGTCACCTCGTCCAAGACCTTGCGATTGCCGTACGAGAACGACAGGCCGGTCACGGCGAGGTCGCCGCGGATCACGCTCGGAGCGGGAAGCGCGCCGTCGACCACTTCGGGCTGGGCGTCGAAGATTTCCTTGAGGCGCACGTAGCCCGCGCGCCCGCGCTGCACGATCGCGAGCACGAAACCGAGCGCGAGCATCGGCCACGTCATGCGCCCGAGCGCGAGCCAAAACGCGAAGAAGTCGCCTTTCGACAGGCCGCCCGCGGCAGGCCCCTTCATGAGCAACGTGCCGCCGTACCAAAAGAAGACGAGGATGCTGATCGCGCCGGCCGCGCCCATCGTCGGCCCCATCGCGCCACGCAAGCGCGCGAGGCCGAGGCTTGCCTCGAGGTACGCGCGGTTGGCGGTCTCGAAGCGCCGCAGCTCGTGGCGGTCGAGCGCGAAGCTCCGCACGACGCGCACGCCGGCGAGGTTCGCCTGGAGCACCTCGCTCATTTTGCCGAGCGTCTCTTGGTTCGCCCGGGTGCGCGAATACAGCGATTTGCCGATCTTTCGGCTGAACATGATCAAGAGCGGCATGTTCGCCATGCACACGATCGTGAGCGACCACGAGATGTGGAGCATCACTTGGAGCGCGCTCGCGAGCGCGAACACCACGTTGAGCACGTTGAGCACGCCGAAGCCGAGAAGGAGCCGCACCTGCGCGAGGTCGTTCGTCGCGCGGCTCATGATCTCGCCGGCCGAAACCGTGCGGTAAAAGGCCGCGCCGAGGCGATGCAGCCGGTCGAGCATCAGCACGCGGAGCTCGTACTCGGCGTCGCGCCCGGCGTTGAAGATGAACCACCGGCTCGCGACGCGCGCGACGAATGCGACGACGCCGAGACCAAGCATGAAGGCGGCGGGGCGCCACGCGGTGTCGGGCGCGGGGCCGAAAATGTCGTCGACGGCCGCCTTCGACAGCCAGTCGACGCGGTTCATCGAGAGCTGGAACAAGGCGAGCGCGACGCCGCCGCGTACGTACGACGGCAGGTGGCGGCGAAACTGGCCACCGAGCGTGACGGGAAGATCTGCGGGGCGGGGAGAAGCTTGCACCTTTTGCACCTGCGGCGACCGTTGGATGCTCGGGCGCGCGACTTCAGCGCGCCGGATTCGGCTTGCGGTGAGAGCTCCCGAGAACCGGCCGCTCACGCCCCTCCGCGCTCGCAACCAAATCACCCACCTTCAACCACATCGCCAGCAGGCCCAACATCACCCGCGCGCTCCCCTTACCATCGAGCTCCTGAACGATGCCGACCTTTCCGGCGAAGGGCCCCGCAAGGACGCGAACGCGAACGCCTTTGTCGATCGGGATGCTCGGGTCGACGTCGATGACGCGAGGCGTACGGCGCGCGAGGAGCCGGGGCGCCTTCGCGGGCGGCATGCGTGCGCGCCGCTCGGCGTGCGAGGGTTGCGCGGCCGCGTCGCGCGCGGAGTCGCCCACCGGAGGATCCGCCCGCGAATCGGGCTCGCCGCCCCCCTCGGTCCACGCGACGCCGCGGGGGCGTCGGTGCCCTTCTTGCGCCGTTCGCGGGATCGAGGTCCGCTTCTTCGGCTTTCGGTCCTCGGCGCGACGCGCCTCCCATTCGGCTTGGGCGCGCTCGGCCTCTTCGTGCGCCCGCGCGCGCTCGGCCTTCGCCGCGTCGACCTCACGATCGAGCACGAGGAGGTCGTTGTCCGGCGCCCACGCGAGCAGCTTGTAGACGGGCCCGAGGGCGACGATCGCGTCTTCGAGCTGCTCGTCGAGGATCGCCGAGTGCGTCACGGCGACCTCGCGCGGCACCGTCCACCCGAGCCACACGGGGCTCTTCGTCGCTTCGCTGCGATCGAACAGGGCACGCACGGCGTCGGTGTGCGCGCCGCGCGCTTGCGCCTTCTCCGCGTCCGCCGCGAGACCGAGCGCGAACTGCTCCGGCAGCGCCTCGAGCGCGCTCGTGAGCTGGAGGGCGCGCGCCGCATCGGCGAGGCGCGCGCGCAGGTTGCGCACGTCGACCCACGCCTCCGGATAGAGCTCGATGCTCACCTCCACGTTGGCGCTGTCGACCTTGAGCCCGAGAAACGCGTGCTTCGTGTACGGCGCCGGGTCGCCGAGCGTCGCCGCCAGCGTGCGCCGCTGATCGATGAGGCGCTCCAGCTCCCCCCGCGCGGCGGCATTGCGCCAGAAGAAAACGCGCTGAAAGTCGACGCGGCGCGCGTTTCGCAGGCTCGGATGCTCGTCGGACGCGGAGACATCCATGGCGACGCCGAGCTCGAGCAACCGCACGACGACGTCGCGCGCCCACGCGAGCATGCGCTGTTTCAGCTCGAGGCGCGGCCGCGTGAAGGCGTTGGAGGTCGCGCGCTCCGGGCGGTACGCGTCGAAGTCCGCGGCGTCGAGGAGGAGCCTCGGGCGCCGTTCCGGCGTCGCCGGCGGCGGGTCGGGCGGCGGATCGGGCGGCGGGTCGGAGGACGGTCTCATTGAGAGGCGGAGCGCGATTCATGCTTTACGGAGTGGCCTTCGCTTGTCAATCGAGGCGCTTCACCCGCTTGCGGCATCAGAGACTCGGAAGGCTTCCGCACGCGGCGACCCGTGGCCTTCAACGCGGGCATCGATTGTCGTAGGCTCGGGAAGAGACGTGCTAGGAGTGCGGTTGAAGGAGCAACAGTAGTGCCCCGAACGCGCAAAACGAGAGCGGCCAAGGCGCCGACGCCTGCCGACTCCTCCTCGGCGTCGAACGACGCCGATCCGCGCGCGGCGGAGGTTTCGGACGAGGCTCGCGAGTCGGAGCGCGACGAGCGCAACGACCACGAGGGCGCGGGCGAGGGCAGCGACGGCGGTGACTCCGACGACCCGGCCGACGCGCCCGAGAGCGGCGCGGAGCTCGACGTGGACGCAGACGCCGACGACCCGGAGCACGTCGCCGACGACGGCGACGACGAGAAGCGCGCGCCGCGACTGGGCAAGCTCGCGACGAGCGCCGGCGGCACGTCATCGTCGCTCGAGCGGGTCGACCCGCTCGGGGTCTACTTGCGCGAGGTGCAGCGGCATCCGCTCCTGACACCGGAAGAGACGAACGCGCTGGCGGTGCGCTTCGTGGAGCACGGCGACAACGCCGCGGCGGCGCGGCTCGTCACGTCGAATCTCAGGCTCGTCGTCAAGATCGCGTACGAGTATCGCCGCGCGTACCGCAACATCATGGACCTCGTGCAGGAGGGCAACATCGGCCTCATGCAGGCCGTGAAGCGCTACGATCCGTACCGAGGCGTGAAGCTCTCGTCGTACGCGGCGTGGTGGATCCGCGCGTACATCCTCCGCTTCATCCTGAACAACTGGCGCCTCGTGAAGCTCGGCACCACGCAGGCGCAGCGGAAGCTGTTCTTCAACCTGCGAAAGAAGCGCGCCGAGCTTCAGGCGATGGGGATCGATCCGACCGACGCGGAGATCGCCAAGCAGCTCAACGTGCCCGAGAGCGACGTCGCCGAGATGGAAGTGCGCCTCGCGGCCAGCGAAAAGTCGCTCGACGCGCCGGTGGGCGACGCGGATGGCCGGTCGATCGCGAAGATCGACATGATGCCGACCACGTCGGCGGGCCCCGAGACGCTGATGGCAGACGGCGAGCTGCAAGCGCTGCTGAAAGACAAATTCGCGCAGTTCCGCAAGACGCTCGTCGGCAAGGAGAAGGACCTCGCGATCTTCGACGAGCGCCTCGTCGCCGACGATCCGTTGACGCTCCAAGAGCTCGGCGACCGTTTCGGAATCTCCCGCGAGCGCGTGCGTCAGCTCGAGCAGCGATTGACGGGCCGCCTGCGCGATTTCATGCGCGAAGAGATGGGCGACGTCGCCGAGGTGCTTTGAGCGCGGGGACGCTATTCGTCGTCGCCACCCCGATAGGCAACCTCGGCGACATCACGGTGCGCGCAGTGGAGACGCTCCGCGCGTGCGACCGCGTGCTCGCCGAGGACACCCGACGAACGCGCGCGCTCCTCAGCCACCTCGGCGTGACGGGCAAGCACGTGGACGCGCTCCACGCACACTCGGACGCGCGCGACGTCGCTCGCGCAGTGGCCCGGCTCGAGGCGGGCGAGTCGCTCGCCTTGGCGACGGACGCGGGCACGCCCGCGGTGAGCGATCCGGGCGACGCGCTCGTGCGGGCGGCCATCGCGGCCGGTGTGCGGGTCGTGCCGATACCGGGGGCGAGCGCGGTGCTCGCGGCGCTCGTCGCGAGCGGCCTCGCGGGCGAGGGCGGCTTTCGCTTCATGGGGTTCATCCCACGCGACGGGACGTCGCGGCGCGATGCGCTCGCACGCATCGCCGAGACACCGGAGCCCGTGATCCTTTTCGAAGCGCCCAGCCGCACGGCGGCGACGCTGGTCGACCTCGCCGATTCGACGCCCGAGCGCCCGGCGTGCGTCGCGCGCGAGCTCACGAAGATTCACGAAGAGCTCGTGCGCGGGACGCTGCGCGAGCTCGCCGCCGACACGCGTGAGTGGATGGGCGAGGTGGTGCTCGTGCTCGGCGCGCATGCCCCCGATTCGCGCGCGGACGACGTGGACGACGACGCGATCGACGCGCGCATCGATCGCGAGCTCGCCGCCGGCGGCCACGCGAAGGGGGTCGCCGAGCGGCTTGCGGCCTGGAGCGGCCGCCCGAAGCGCGAGCTCTACGAACGCGTCATCGGCCGAAAGAAACGGTAGGCGGCGCGGCGGGCCCGAACCCGCCGACCGCGGCTCCGTCGGTCACTTGCCCGCGGGGCACGTCTCGGGGACGTCGAGTTTGCACTTGCCCTCGATGCAGCGCGCGCCGACGTCGCACGTCTTGCTCCGATCGGTGCTCATCTCTTCGCACGCCGCGCCATCCGCAAGCACGACGGGGCACGTACCCGTGCCGACGCCGGTGCCCGTGATGGAGACGTTGCATGCGCCGACCGCGCACCGCGCGAGATTGCTGTCGCACGCGGCCCCCGCCTTTCCGTACGTGACGCGCGTGCACTTCTGCGTCGTCGGCGCGCACGCGAGGCCGGACGCGCAATCCGTCCCATCGCCGCATGCCTCGCCGTCTTTCGCCCGAGCCTTACAGACGCCCGACTTGCACGTGAGGCCGCCCTCGCACTCGTTGGACGTAATGCACGCCGCGCCGGCCGCCGCGGGCTTCGCGCACTTCGATGAGCGCACGTCGCAGCGAAGGCCGGACTTGCACACGTCGCTCGAGCCCGTGGTGCAGGCCGCTCCCTCGCCGCGCGAGTAGCGCGCAACGCAGGTACCGTCGTCGCAGACGGCGTTCGTGCAGCTTCCGCCGTTGGCGCCGCACGCCGCGCCGAGCGCGATGGGGGCGGTGCACACGCCGCACTTGCTCGACGAGCTGACGACGCCCGCGTCGTTCGTGGTGGGCGCGCTCGTGCGGTCGCAGCGCCCGCTCTGGCATTGGGACGACTGCGAGCACGCGGCCCCCTTCTCGAGGGTGCCTGGCGGGGCGTCGCACTCCGGCAAATCGCCGGATCCGACCGCACACGACGTGTTGTCGAGCGCGGAGACGCACGCATCGACGAACGCGGGCGTGATGGCTACGCCGGAGAGCCCGATGGAGACGGCGCAGACGGCAGCCTCGCGCTGGATGGCGTGCTCCTTCACTTCGGCATCGAGGACGCGTCCACCGCAGCGCTCGTCGCGGGCGACCTGTGCGCGCAGCACGCGGTCGCACGTCGCACCGGGCGACGAATCCGTCGTCTTGCTGCACGCGACGACCAGTGCCCCAACGGACGCGGTCGCGCCCACGACGACGGCCACGCGGCCGATCATGCGAAATTTGCTCATTTCAAGCCTCCAGAGGTGACGCCGCCCGAGCACGCAACGTGCCGAGCGCGAGCGCGCAAATACCAATGGAGAGACGGCGCGCGCGAACAAAAGTTCACGCCCGGTGCGACTTCCGCTTCAGGCGCGCCGAAGGGCATCGCCCGGGCCCATCGAATTTCCGGTCAGAGCGTACGGCCGAGCGCCTCTTCGACACGGGGCGCGCTGAAGCCGACCATGACGACGCCCCGTACGTCGATCACCGGGATCGAGCCGCCGCGGAGCCCGGCCTTGTCGAGCTTGGCGCGCATTTCTTCGTCGGCCTTTGCGTCGGCCTCGATGTCCTTCTCGACGTAGCTGACGTTCTTCTTTTTTAGCCACGCGGCGGCCTGGTGGCACGCGCCGCACCACGAGGCGCCGTAGATGATCACGGCCGGACGCGCGGCCACCGCGCCGGGAGCGGCGTTGCCGCCGGGCGGCGCGAGCGGCGTCGGACGGCCTTCGTACGGCGGCGCGTCGGGTGACGCCGGCGCCGCGCTCGCAAGCGTGGGCTGGCCGTGCTTTTCGCGCCGGGTGATGGCGAGCGCATCGAATTCGGCGCGTGTGAGCGTGCGCACGGGGTACGTGCCGTTCGGCCGGGCCGCGCGAAGATCGGCGACGGCGATGCGGTCGCGGTGCGTGCCTTCGTCTTTGGCGGGGTCGACGACGCGCACCGCGTCGCGCCCGACGATGGGCACATCGGTCACCTTCTGCTCGACGTGAAAATCGCCCTTTTCGTCGATCCACGTGAGGAGGAGCCCTTCGCTCCCGTCCTTCACTTCGATGTCGGGGGCGGCCGGGTCCTCACGCACCGCTGCGGCCGTGCGCGTGCAGCCGACACCCGACGCGGGAAAAGCGAGCGCCAACGCGAGCGCGGTCGCGCGTAGGAAGATGCCCGTCACGCGATCTCCTCGGAGAGCTTCGCCCACTCCATCAGCATGGCGTCGACCTTCTTCTGCAAAGCTTGCTCCACGCGCGCCGTTTCAGCCAGCTTTTCCCAGTCGTCGCCCGACGCGCTCTTCAGCGTCGCCCGCAGCGATTCGACCTCTTTTTCCCCGGCTGCAATCGATTTTTCCAGCTCGGCGACGCGCCGCTTCCGCTTCTCGGCGTTGCGCGCGTCGTTTCGCTGCGTCTCGTAAAGCCTGCGCTTTTCGGCTTCGACCTTCGCGGGATCTTCCACCTTGGGGGCGTCGCGTTTCGCGCGCGCCTCGTCCTTGCGGGGGGCCTCCGACTTTCGGCTACGTCCGCCGCCCGCCTGCGTCCCCGCGGATTCGTCGCGCGGCGGCGCGAGCGACGCCACGTAGTCGCGGAAGCCGCCGGGGTACACGTCGACCTTACCGTCGCGCACGCTCACGATGCGCGTCGCGACGTTCTCGAGGAAGCGGCGATCGTGCGACACGAGGAGCACCGTACCCTCGAAGCCCATGAGCGCCTCTTCGAGGATTTCCGCCGCGGGGATGTCGAGGTGGTTCGTCGGCTCGTCGAGAAACAGCAGATTTCGCGGCTCCAGAAGGAGCTTCGCGAGCGCGAGCCGCGAGCGCTCGCCACCTGAAAATCCACCGACGACGCGGAGCGGATCGTCGCCCCAAAAACGGAACCGCGCGAGGTATTGCCGCGCGGCTTCGACCGTGAAATCGCCGCGCACGCGCCGTACTTCGTCGACGGCCGAGAGCGCGGGATTCACCTCGCCGAGATGCTGATCGAAGTAACCCTCTTGGAGGTTCGTGCCGCGACGCACGTCGCCGCGATCCTCGGCCATGCCGCGCGCGGCGAGGAGCTTGAGGAGCGTCGACTTGCCGGCGCCGTTCGGGCCGACGATGCCGATGCGCTCGCCACGCCGCACGAGGAGCGAGACGTCCTCGAAGAGCTTTCGGCCGCCGCGCGACGCGGCGAGCCCCTTCGCCTCGAGAACGATGTCGCCGGTGCGCGCCGCGGGCGCGAAGCGAAACGCGATTTTTTCGGCGACCGCCCACACGTCCTCGGGCCGTTCGATCTTCTCGAGCTTGTCGAGCATCTTCCGCCGACTCTGCGCCTGCTTCGTCTTTTGCCCGGCGATGTTCTTCCGGATGAAATCCTCGGTCTTCGCGACCATCGCCTGCTGGCGCTCGACGATCGCACGCTCGCGCTCCAGGTCCTCTTCGCGCGCTTCGACGTACTCGGAATACTTGAGGGGATAGACGCGCAACCCGCGCCCACCGAGCTCGAGCGTCTGGTTCGACACGTTGTCGAGAAAGGCGCGATCGTGGGAGACGATGAGCGCTGCGCCGCGGAACCCGCGCAGGTAGGTCTCGAGCCACGCGATCGTGTCGAGATCGAGGTGGTTCGTGGGCTCGTCGAGCATCAAGAGGTCGGGCTGGCTGGCAAGCACGACGCCGAGATGGAGCCGCCCACGTTCGCCTCCGGAGAGAGAGACGACCGGGCGCTCGAGGTCGCGCTCGGTGAACCCGAGCTTCTGCGCGAGTATTCCCACTTCGCGTTCGAGCTCGTCGCCCCGCGCGAGATGGTAGCGATCGGTGAGCTCGGCGAGATGCTCGAGCGCGCGCGCCTCACCGGACGCGGCGTCGTGCTGGGCCTTGTGCAACGCGTCGCGGAGCTCGACGACCTCGCGGAAACCAGACAGGAACGCGCCGAGCACGTCGCCTTGCGGCGGCAGCTCGTGCGACTGCCGGTAGTAGGCCCAGGTGGTCTCGCGCTTGATGACCGACGATCCGCCGTCGGGCTCGACCTCTTTGGCGATGATGCGCAGAAGCGTCGACTTGCCGGCGCCGTTCGGCGCGACGAGGGCCGCGCGCTCGCCGAGGGCGAGGGTGAACGTGACGTTCTCGAACAGCGTGTCGCCGGCGTATCCGAAACGGAGGTCTGCAACCTGGAGGACGGTCATGGCGGAGACGGAGACTTTCGCGAGCTTTTGGGAGAGGCGGAGAGTGCGGAAAGGATGGCGCGACGCGCGGCTTAGCGCGAATCGACGGCCTGGGCGAGCATGGCGACGGTGTCCTCGAAGGCGACTTTGTCGCGCGGATCTTGCCGCAGAAAGTGCTCGATCCGCGGCATGCGCGCGATCGCGTCGTCGAGCTCTCGGTCCGTCCCCTTCGCGTAGGCGCCGAGCGTGACGAGATCGCGCTTCGCTTCGTATGTCGCGATGAGAGCGCGCAGCCGGCGCGCCGCGTCGCGGTGGTCGGCGGCGACGATGCCGTCCATCACGCGTGAGAGCGATACCGACACGTCCACCGCCGGATACCGCCCACGCGCGCCGATGGCGCGATCGAGGACCACGTGCCCGTCGAGAATGCCGCGCACCTCGTCGGCGATCGGCTCGTCCATGTCGCCCCCCTCCACGAGCACCGTGTAGAGCGCGGTGATCGAGCCGACCTTCGCCTGCCCCGATCGCTCGAGGAGGCGCGGCAGCATCGCGAAGACGCTCGGCGGATAGCCACGCCGCGCAGGCGGCTCCCCCGCGGCGAGGCCGACCTCGCGTTGCGCGCGCGCGAAGCGCGTGATCGAGTCGACGAGGAGCATCACCCGCGCCCCTTGGTCGCGGAAATATTCGGCGTAGGCGGTCGCCACTTGCGCGGCGCGTAGCCGCTCGAGCGCGGCGACGTCGCTCGTCGCGACGACGACGATGCTCCGCGCGCGCCCGTCGGCGCCGAGCGCATGCTCGAGGAATTCTCCTACCTCGCGCCCTCGCTCGCCCACGAGCGCCACGATGACCACGTCCGCCGCGACGCCGCGCGCGATCGCGCCGAGGAGCGTGCTCTTGCCGACACCCGACCCGGCGAAGAGCCCCACGCGCTGCCCTTCGCCGAGCGTGAGCATCCCGTCGAGGACGCGCACGCCCGTCGGCAAAACACGGGCGATCGGCGCGCGTTCGAGCGCGCTCGGCGGATCGCGATCGACCGCGACCAGCGCGCCTCCAGAGACCGGCGCGCCGCCGTCGATCGGGCGACCGAGCCCATCGACCACGCGCCCGAGAAGCGCGTAGCTCGCGCGCACCGCGAACGGACCGCCGGTCCCTTCGACCTCGTCGTCCGGGCCGACCCCCGCCAGGCTTCCCAGCGGCATGGCGATCGCTTCGCCGCCGTTGAAGCCGACGATCTCACACGGCAGCGGATCGCCGCGCCGGCGAACGTGGACGACATCGCCCACGCGCACCCCCGGCAGGGCGCATCGCAGCGCGAGACCGGTCACGCCGAGGACGCGCCCGACCGGGCGAAGCGTCGCGGTCGCAGCAAGGCGCGCCTTCAGTGCCTCGAGATCCACGCGCGGCTCTGGTTCGGCGCGCCGCTGCGACTACTTGGTTCCGGCGGCGCGGGGGGTCTCGCCGCCCGCGCGCGAGCTCGCGGCGTCGTCGCTCGGGCGCAGCTCGGCATCGAGCTCCTCGAGCAGCTTGCGCGCACGCTCGGTGAGCACCGTCGGCACGTCGACCTGCACGACGACGACGAGCGCGCCGCGGCCTCGCCCATCGAGGCGGGAGATCCCCTGCCCCTTCATCGTGAACACCCCGCCCGACTGCGTTCCCGGCGGAATGGAAAGCTGCACGGTCGCATCGGTAGCGTCACCGAGGCACGGCACCAGAATCTCGGCGCCGAGCGCCGCGTCCGTGAACGTGACGTGGACACGCGTGATCAAATCGGCGCCGTCGCGCTCGAAGCGCGGGTCCTCCTCGACGTCGACCTCGACGTAAAGATCGCCCGCGGCGGCGCCGCTGCCGCCCGCCATCCCCTGCCCGGGGACGCGCAGCCGCTGCCCCGCGTCGATGCCCGCGGGAAAGGTCACCATGACCTTGCGCGGCTTCTGGACCATGCCCTGCCCTTCGCACGTCGGGCACGGCTCTTTGATCGTCATGCCCTGGCCGTGGCATCGCTGGCACGTGGCCGTGAACATGACGAAGCCGCGCGCGTTCGACACCTGGCCGGTGCCGCGGCACCCGGTGCAAACTTCGGGAGCCGTCCCCCGCTTCGCGCCATTGCCGTTGCAGTCGGTGCAGCGCGTCGGCGCATGCACGGTGATCTCCCGCTTGCAGCCGAACGCCGCGTCGCGCAGCCCGAGCCGCACTTGCACTCGGAGGTCGCTGCCGCGGCGCGCCCCGCGTTGCCCGCCGAAGCCGCCGCCCCCACCGCCCGAGAACATCTCGGTAAACAGATCCTGCATGTGGGAGAACATGTCGCCCACACCGCCGTCGAACCCGCCGCCACCCGACTCGAGGCCGGCGTGGCCGAACTGGTCGTAGATGCGGCGTTTTTCGTCGTCCGACAGGACTTGATAGGCTTCGTTCGCCTCTTTGAACCGCCCCTCGGCCTCGGGATTTCCCTGGTTCCGGTCGGGGTGGTGCTTCAGCGCTTCCTTCTTGTATGCGCGACGTAGCTCGTCGGCCGATGCACCGCGCGAACACCCGAGGACTTCGTAGTAGCAGCGCTTCGTGGACATCGATCTTTGGGGGGCGTCGAGCCGTCTACACCGACGAAAAGCGACGCTGGCGGCGGCAAGTTAAGCCCCACGGCCAACGTGTCAACGAACAATCTTCGCAGCCTCGCGTCGGAGTCGGAGCGAAAATCGATCGGTCTCTTCACTTTGTGGTCGGGGCGCGACGGCTGCCGGCGGCCCAACGAAGTGAATTCGCTCGGACGTCACCCGACGACGCCCGACGACGCCCGACGTCACGCTCGCCCGGGCGCGCACGGCACCGAAGCGGCCGATCGTGCGTGCACGTCCGAACAGGTGCGAACGTTACGGATTCGCGGTCTCCGCGGTCTCCGTCGGCCGCGTTCGATCGCGCGCATCGAGCTCGCGCGAAAGCTGCTCGATGAGCGTCGCTTGGCGCTCGATCTCGGCGCGCGCGCGGGCAACCGCTTCGCCGGATTCGACGCGCGCCCTGTCGGCGTGCTCCTGGGCGAGGGCCTTTCGGAGCGCGTCGAGCTCGTCGGCCCGGCGCGCCGCCGCAGCTTCGGCGGCCGCAAGCTTGGTTCGGAGCGCCCGGAGCTCGACCTCGGACGCTCCGTCGGCCTCGCGCTGACGAAGCGCGCTCGCCTCGACGGCGCGGGCCCGCTCACTCTCCAACATCGATGTGCGTTGCTCGAGCTCCGCCACCCGCCACGCGCTCGTCTGCAGCTCCGCCTCACGCCGCGCGGTCTCCAGAGCGAGCGCATCGAGGCGCGCGCGCATGTCGGCAAGCTGCGAAAGAGCTGCATCACGCGCGGCGGCGATGCCGTCTCGTTCGCCGACGACGTGTGCGGCCTCGTCGCGGAGCGCCTCGAGAAGCGCCGCCTGAGCGAGCAGCGCGGCGCTCATCTCGGTGAGCTCGCGCGTCCTCGCGGCGAGCGCCTCCTCCGCCGCGGAGACCTGCGCGGTGCGGGTCGCGAGCTCTTCGCGCGCACGCTCGGCCTCGGCGCGCGCGCGCTCGGCCTCTTGGATCCATGCGCCCGCGGCGGGATCGGCGTCGCCGTGCTCGCGGGCTTCCTCGGCCGCGGCGAGGAGCTCCTGCACGATCCGCTCGCGCCGCACGATCTCGAGCTCCAGGCCTTTAATCGTTTGCGCGCGCTCGCGCAGCGCGGCTTCGAAGTGCTCGATCTCTTCGGGGTGCGCATCGATCGCGCGGGCGAGCTCAGCTTCGAGCGCGCGCGCCGCCTCCGCGCGATCCTCGAGCTCGCGTTCGAGCTCGCTCACCTCGCGCGCGTGCTCGTCGCTGAGGCTCACGAGGCGTTGTTGCAGCTCGTCGCGAACGTGCACCGTGCCGCTCACGGCTTCTTCGGTGAGCTCGGCGTTTCGCGCGAGCAGCTCGCGGTTCGTACGCTCGGCGACGCGCCGCTCCTCCTCGAGCGCCGCGACGCGATCGCGCATCTGCGTGAGCTCGGGGTTCTTCCGCAGCATCCCGAGCTCGACCTCGGCTTTTTGGCGCCCCTTCTTTTCTTCTTCGACGTCGCGCGTGAGGCGGAAATTTCGCTCGCGTTGCCGTTCGAGCTCCTCTTCGAGGCGCTTTATCTCGTGGGTCAGGCGCTCGGCGCGAACGTGGTTGTCGCCCGCGCGCGCCTCCACGGCGCGAAGCTTTTCGGACTGCTCCGCGAGCGCCTCTTCGAGCTCGGTCACGCGCGACGACGAGCCGGTATCGGCCCCGCTCCGCGCCGACTCGAGCTCGCCCACGAGCAGCGACGCGCGAAGATTCGCGGTGGCGAGCGCCGCACGATGCGCCTCGAGCTCCGACGCGGCGTCCGCTCCGGATGCGGCACGCGGGGGCACGACGGCTTCTGCCGGGAGCTGGACGATCGCGTACGGCTCGAGCCTCGCGCTGAACGCCGCGGCGCTGTTCGGCGACGGACGCAGCGCCGTACCGACGGCCATGAAGAGGCTCGGCGGATCGGCGGCGACGACGAGCTGCGTGTCGACGCTGACCTGAGGAGCTTCGTCGGACTCGCCGAGCTGCGCGAGCGTGACGCCGAAGAACGGCACCTGCCCTATCATTCGAACCGATTCGAACTGCATCGAGACGAGGTCGTAGAGCTCGTAGTAGTCGAGCGCGCCGTCGCTGGGCTGTACTGTTCCTTGGCCCGTTGCCTGGCCCGTTGCCTGGCCCGTTGCCTGGGCTGTCGCCTGAGCGGCAGCGACGAGCACGCCGTCGGGGCCGACGAGGCGCCGGAGGCGCGCGACGAGCGCCGCGGAGCTCGGGAACGCGCCGAGATCCGGGACGATCGCGACGTCGAACGCGCCGTCGCGCACGTCGAACTCGCCGTGCGGCAGGTCGCGCACGACGACGCCGCGTTGAGGGCTCCGCGCGGCCCACTGCACGCGCTCCGCGCTCGGATCGTAGACGTGGACGATGCGCGCGCCGAGCTCGGCGAGCCGCGCTCCGAGACCGAGCGACGCGTCCCCCACGACGACGACGCGGCGACCGGAGACGAGGGGCTCGACGTAGACGCACAGCGCGTGGGCGAGCGTGACGGTTTTCGCTTCAGGCATCGGGGTTCTCGTCGAGACTTCGCGCAGGCGCGCGCACGGCGTCGAGGGGAGCGACTTTAGCCCCTTCGCGCGACGAATTCATCTTCGCGGGCAGGCGGGCAGGCGCGGCGTCGTCACGCCGCGAGCGGCGACGACGCGGCAGGACGCGGCGATCGCGCGACGCGACGCTCGGGCCCGGCGAACGCGCTCGAGCGCGCGGGCGGCACGGAATCGCGGCGATCGGTGAGCTCGTGGACGAGGCGAAGCACGAGGCGAAGCGTGGCGCGCGAGCTCGGCCAACGCGGCGAGACGGCGTAAACGCGCTCGTCGCTCCGCCGGCCCGGCACGGCGCGCACGAACGACGCGAGAACCGACGCACGCGCAGCCGCGGCGGACCCGTCTTGGACGCGAACGAGGACCTCGCGCGCGGGGGCGAACCCGCCGGGCGTCCGATTCCATGCGAGGCCGATCTCGACGCCGAGAAGACCGGGAATCGGCGCGCGGGGGACCGCAAGGAGGCGAAGCTCGTCGGCCTCGGTCTCCCCGACCGGGACGCGCGCCCAGGGGGTCACGCGCAGCGCACGGACCGCGCGGAGGCGCGTCCACAGCCCGCGCAAGTGCGGCGCCGCCACGGCGACCGTGGGCGGGAGCTGCGCGGGGAAAG
>JADMIO011432785.1_pt1 | contig 34747 bp, 28 predicted proteins | sample 8958161 | NCBI WGS metagenome assembly JADMIO01 (sample SAMN16585339, study PRJNA669376) | soil metagenome | isolation source: Crop rotation soil | place: USA: Cullars Rotation, Alabama | collected 2011
CTCCAGTTCCTTGACTTCATTCCACCCGCCCCACTGCTGTACGGTGAAGTTGATCCATTTCACGTCCAGGCGGTAGAAATCCAGCTCGCGGACGTGCTTTTCGCGCAGCCTGCGATTCAGGTTATCGATCCACTTATAATGATCGGCCAGCGGGATTGACGGGTAGGTTTCGATATCGCCGATCAGCAGATCCGGATACCGCTCGCGCACCAGCGCCATGAAGCGGACCGTCTCCTCCACCGCGTACTCGTCCGTTTTGTTGATTTTCTTGCGGGCGCAGAGCAGGGGTTCGTCCATGGCGATCGCATAGATCGCGCCGCCGAGCTTCTGGAAACGGTCCCAGGCCGGGCTCTGTTGCGTGAAAGGCACGTCGCCCGTCTGTCCCCATTCCTTGACCGCACCCACCTCCAGCATCAGCCGCAGTTTCCATTCGCGCAGGCGGCCGAACCAGAGCCGGAGATCGTCGTCCGGGAATTGTTTGAGGGTGTTGCCGGTCGTGAGCAGGCCATCCACCAGGGTTCGGGTCTGCTGCCATTCGTCGGGACGCTCGAACAGCGCCCGGATGGCTTTGCCGTTTTCCACGCCCGGCGGACCGATCCAAACGGCCGGCCGGCGCACGGGAGGTTGAGCGGAGAGCACGGCCGGCAGCACGGCCATCAGGATAGCTACGATTCGCACTGGTCCTTGCCCCACGGCGACTTTACTTACGGCGGCTGGATTCGCGCACGATCAGACGCGGTGGAATCAGCGTATGCTTCGGTTGCCGCGGCGTCTTGGTTTCCATGCACGCCACCAGCAAATCGGCCGCGGTCTCTCCGATCAGCGAGCTGCTCTGGTCCACCGTGGAGAGCGGCACGCGCAGCAGATCGGAATAGTGGACGTTGCCGGCGCCGATGATGGCGACATCGCCGGGCACGCGCAGGCCGGAGTCCAGGACGCCCTTGATGGCGCCCGCCGCTACCGGGTCGTTGTAGCAGAACACGCCGTCGGGAGGCTCGGCCAGCGCCAGCAGCTTGAGCATGCCATCGCAGCCCTCGGTATCGTTGCGCCCGCCATCCACCACGTAGTCGGCGCGCGGTTTCAGGCCGCATTTTGCCAGCGCGCGCTTGTACCCGCGCAGGCGTCCCACGCCGTTCGGTGTCTCCGCGCCGCGAATGTGCGCGATCCGTTGGCAGCCCTGCTCGTACAGATGCTCGGTAGCCATGGCGCCGATCTCTTCGTCCTTCACGCCGACATAGTTCGCGTCGACGCCCGCCGGCTCGCGATCGATCAGCACGAAAGGCACCTTATTAGACTGCAGCAGTTCGATCGTCTGTTTGCGCCAGGTGGTCTGCGCGGAGGCGACAATCAGCCCGTCGATATTGCGCGACGCCAGCATCTCGATCTGCCGCTGTTCGGTCTCCACGTTTTCATCGCTGTTGGAGATTACGATCTGGTATCCATGCGGCTCCAGCCGCCGCGCCACGCCCTTGGCGACCTCCGCAAAGAAGGAGTGCATCAGGTCGGGGATGACCAGACCCGCCATATACGTGCGGCGGGTAACCAGCGAGCGGGCGATCCAATTGGGCCGGTAATCCAGTTCCTGCGCGCGCTTCAGCACCCGCTTGCGTGTTTCTTCGCTGATGTCCGTGTGGCTGCGCAGCGCCTTGGATACGGTCATTAGCGAAACGCCGAGGTCTTCGGCGATGTCCTTCATTCGAACGGCCAATCGTGTCCTCGCAAGTAGCTAAGAAACTCTACTTTACCGCAGATCGAATTAAGCGGACCAAATTTGGGCCGCGCCGCCGTTTCGGAAGCGGTACCATTTTTCTATGTCTCACCTGGAGAAGATGTATGCGGTCGCGGGCGGCATCGTGGCCGTTTTCCTGGCCTCATGCGGGGCGGCCGAGCGGATGAATAGCAGCCGCTTGATGGCGCAGGAAATCGCGGCCATTCAGACAATCAAGACCGTTCACACGGCACAGGTCCAGTACTTCTCTCAATATGGCGCTTATGCCAAGAGCCTCTCCCAGCTCGGACCTGCCACTAACGGCCCACCCGGGGCACAGGGCGCCGCTCTTATTCCAGCGGATCTCGCCGCTGGAGAAACGCGCGGTTATAAATTCTCGTTGCAAACGGAGGGACAGAAATACTCGGTACAAGCCCGCCCGGTGAGTTACGGCAAGACCGGAAACCGGTCCTTCTATTCGGATGAATCCATGATAATCCGGCAGAACAGCGACGATGCGCCCGCCACGGTGCAGAGTTCCGAACTTAAATAGTCTCCGCGCTACTTAGCTGCCAGGAACCAACCGCGCGAAGTCGGATCGTGCTTCAGGAATTCCATCAGCAGCCATGCCACCTTTTCGCGTCCCGTCAGCGAGGGGTGCGTGCCGTCCGGTCCGACATCTTCGCGCTTCCAGGTGACCATGCCGTCCTTGCGGCCTTTCAAGCCGTCGGCCCAGAGATACGGCCCCCACGCCATCCAAGATGCGCGCACCGGGCCTTTCGCCGGATCGTAATTTAACTCGGGCTTGCCTTTGATCTGGTCGGCGATCAGCCACTTCATACTGAAGCCCTCTTCGTAAGCGTAAGGCTCGGGATTGAGCGCGCTGCCGGCCCAGCCGCCGTAAATCCGGCTCGACAGATAGGTGAGCTTCAGATTCGGAAATTTGTCGTGCAGCGTGTGGACGACCCCCACCATATCGTCATAGAGCATGCGTGCGTGCTCCGGAAAGGCCTCCTTCGGCATGGCGTTCGCTTCCTTGAGCCAGACCACCTGCACCTGCTGCGGCGTGACCTCGGCATCGCGCAGGCGCGACGCGACCACGTTCCAGTACACGAACTTCGGATCCTTGATCTTGGCCGCCGTCTGCGAACCTTGGGCACAATCCACGATCGTCAGCTTCGGATTCAGGCTCTTGTCGAAGATCGACATCTTCAGGAACGAGCGCGTCTCCTGCGTTGTGTTCGACATGCCGATCGAGCACATCACAATGCGCCCATCCGGCGAGGGCCGTCCCTCGCGGTCGAGCGGCACAACAGATTTGGCCAGCCGCAGCCCGGCATCCAGGTGCGCTTGAGGCGGCTCGTTGGCGCCGCCCGGATACAGTCCGCCCTGCTCGCCTTTGTACATGCCGGCGCCGAGATCGGGCAGCGGCACCAGGCCCGTGGACTCGCGCGCCGGATGGTCCTTCGCCCAATCGAGCTGTCGTTTGGCCGACTGCTCCTGGTTGGCGCGCTCGATCTTGCTCTCCGCGTAATCGCGCTCTTCTTCCGTAGTCTTCTCGCCGCGCTTGTGTTTGGCCTGGATGTCTTTCCAGCGTTGATCGTCAATCTGGGCCTGTGCGGCAACGAACAACGGGATTGTCAAAGTCAGTAGGAGGAGCAGTCCGGTTTTCATCGCCCTCCATAGTAGCAAATCAGGGTTATGATTAGTTGCGTTTACTTTCGTTTATAATCTGGCAGAGGAGCAAAAATGAAGAACAGTTGGAACGCGTCCCGGCGAGGATTTCTGCGCGGGATGTTCAGTCCCGCGATGCTGCCGGCTGCCGCCGCCCAGACCGGCACGCCGCGCCCGGAGCCGGCGCCGAAGATTTATCTGAACGACTATCAACCGAAGAGCGTGCTGGTGGTGCCGGAACATCGCCTGACCCGCGCGAAATTCCCGCTCATCGACGTGCACACCCACGTCTCGCGATTTTTCGGCATGCAGGCGTTCGGCGCGGGTCCGGTGAACACGCCCGAACCTGCCGACCTGGAACAGCCGCGCGAACAGATGCGGCGGATCGTCAGTTCAATGGATCAGCTCAACATCAAAATGCTGCTTAACCTGACGGGCGGCACGGGAAAGACGCTGGAGCGCAACATCCGCGAGTTGCCCGGACGGCACCAAGGCCGGTTCCTGGTCTGCACCGAGCCTTCCTATGACAAGTATGCCGATGCCAATTATCCGAAGTGGCAGGCGGACGAACTGGAGCGTGCCAAGCGGGCCGGCGCCGTGGGGCTGAAGGTGATCAAAAGCCTCGGCCTGGTGCTGCGCGAGAGGATCACGGAGGGTCCGCTGGTGAAGATCGACGATCCGCGCTTCGACCCGATGTGGCGGGCGTGCGGCGAGCTGAATCTGCCGGTGTTCATCCACATTTCTGATCCGGATGCGTTCTTTATCCCCATCGACCGCTTCAACGAGCGTTATGACGAGCTGCAGCGCCGGCCGGAGTGGTCGTTCTACGGCAAGGATTTTCCGAAGAAGGCGGAACTGCTGGCGCAGCGCAACCGGGTCATCGAAAGGCATCCGAAGACCACGTTCGTGGGCTTGCACGTGGCCAATCATCCGGAGAACCTGGAGGAGGTCACGGGTTGGCTGCGCAAATATCCGAACCTGCATTGCGAAGTGGCGGCACGAATCAGCGAACTGGGGCGGCAGCCGCGGCAATCGCAGAAGTTCTTCGAGGAATTTCAGGACCGGATCATGTTCGGCACAGACGTGTCGGGCGGGCTGGGGCTAGGACTGTATCAGCCGTACTTCCGCTTTTTCGAGACGCTGGACGAATACTTCGATTATTCGAACTCGCCGATTCCGACGCAGGGCCGGTGGAAGATCTCCGGCATCGGGCTGCCGGACTCCATCCTGAAGAAGGTCTATCACAACAACGCCGCGCGCCTGCTGGGACTGACTGCGATCTAGCCGGCTGCTGTAAAGGCCACATAACTGGCCGCCGATGAACGCGGATAAACGCCGATCGGCCCAAATTACTCTGAATCACGCTCTTGCGTTATACTCGGCGACTGAGGATCTCTTTAGGTTCGCTCCTTAAGTTGACCTCAGGCCACTGGGCCAGCCGTGAAGGCCGGTCCGGTGGCCATCATAGCCGGTTGACGGCTGTTGATGCATTCATTAGTGGTACCGAGCCGCGACAGTAATGGAGCGGACCCCCACCAGAACATCTGAGCGTTGCGGAAATGGTAACCTGTTCTGTTTCTGCCGCACGAACCCGGTCATGAAATCAAGGGTCCCGCACATGACGGTCGCTGTTTGCCTGGCGCTGCTGATACTGGCACAGCCAATCGCCGTAGTTGCCCAATCCCTGACTTCCACCAACCCCGCCTTCACGAAGTATTACAGCGTGATTCAAGACGCTGGTCCCACCTATAGCTTCGGCCCGAATAACACGCCCGTGTACTCCTGGTACATATTCACCGACGCCGTCGCCGATTTTCTCGGCCGCGGTGCGCCGCAGATCCTGCTGACCGGCTTCAGTTCGAACAACTCCCAATGGGTGCAGGCGCCGGTTCGCCTGCTCGTCAATACGGGAAACGGTACGTTTACCGACGGCGCTTCGTTCATCGCGCCTTCCGCGCCCGCGCCCTACTTCAGCAATGCCGCCGCCGTCGCCGACTTCAACGGTGATCGCGTCCCGGATGTCTTCATCGCGAATGTAGGGCCGGACGTCCCTCCTTTCGCGGGCGAGACAAATGCTCTCCTGCTCAGTGCTCCCGGCGGGCAACTCCGCAACGCAGCGGGTTCCGTCCCATCCACTTCAGGTTACAGTCAGACCACCGCGGCCGGCGCCCTGAACGGAGACAACATCGCGGATATTCTTGTCGCCAATGGCTGTTGCGGAGAGCCCACCTATTTTCTGATCAATGATGGGGCCGGCAACTTCGTGAAAGATTACTCCCGCCTGCCCGCGGAGTTGCAGGGATCCGCCCCGGCGATCTATAGCGCAGTCGCGCTGGTGGACGTAAACAACGATGGCTTCCCGGACCTGGTGCTGGGGGCTGAAACAGCGCTCCACATGCGGAGCAAGATATATCTGAACGACGGCGCCGGCAGCTTCGCGAATTCGCCGCCCGTGCTTCTTCCCCCTGGCTGCTTTGACGGTCCGGATAGCGGTTATACGGGCGTGCTCTCCATCAAAGCGGCGGACCTGCGGCGCACGGGCGAACAGGATTTGATCCTGAACGAGGTCTATGCCAACGGGTTGGGTTACAACGCCTCGTGCATTCAGATCCTGGTCAACGACGGGAGCGGGCACTTCACGGATCAGACCGCGCTGCGCGGCGGCAACGTCCTTGCTGCCGCCACGGGATCGGGCTCCTGGTATGACCAGACCCATGTCGCCGACGTGAATGGTGACGGCTACCCCGATCTGGTCGTGTCGCCGGGTTTTCTGCGCCCGGCCACTCCCAATCTGGTCCTCCTCAACGACGGGCACGGCTTTTTTACGGCGACCGCTCTGGATTTCTTTCCTCTCTATCGGTATGCGGACGGTTCCTACGGTCAGAACCCTTACATGATTCCCGTCGATCTCAACGGCAAGGGCAGGATCGGGTTCGTTCAGCCGTACTACTCTCCCGGGGCCGGCGGCTCCTCCACGCTGAAGTTTGCCGTCTATCAACCGGTGGCATCCCAGCCCACACCGTCCCCTTCAGGCGCGCTGTTGGTTCCGGTGACAATCAATTCCTCGCCTGACGGAGCCTTCGTCACAGTGAGCGGAGCGGGCTGCAGCCCCGGAACCTACCCGACGCCTGCGAACCTTCTGTGGCAGGCGAACGCGAACTGCACCCTCTCTTTCGCCCCGTTATATCTCCGCGATCCGCGTCTGGGCGGTCCGTTTATTGCCAACCAGCGCTACGCGTTTGCTTATGCGGACATGGGCGACGCCCGCACGCCGGACAATCCTCAAATCGTCAATGCGGGAAGTGCGCCGATCGCGATCAACGCCGTCTACCTTTCGACGCCTCTCGCTCCGCCCGCGCAAAGCGCGATCCTTCAATTCACGCAGGGCGATCAGGCCGCATTCTCTCAGGCAGCTTCCATTTCTGCCGGTCCCGAATTCACCATGGAGGCCTGGATCTATCCAACAGCCGGCGGTGGAATGATCATGGGCAAGGCGTCGAATTACGCGCTCAGCCTGGATGCAAATGGAATCGTCACGTTCGATCAGTCCACCGGCCAGCCCGGCACGGACAAGCGGATCTCCGCGCCTTCGCCTATTCCTCTAAATACGTGGACGCATGTGGCCGCGGTACTGAATTCCGGTCTGTTGCAGCTTTATATAGACGGACAGTTGGTCTCCGTTTTCCGGAGCTCCGGGCCGCCTTCAGGCCGGGACGTTCCGTTCAGTGTGGGCGCCGGTATACCGGATGGCGAGGATGTCTGTTGCAGCTTCATGGGCGCGATCAGCCAGGTCCGGCTATGGTCCCGCGGGCTCTCGGCGGCGGAAATTCAGACGTACGCCACAACCGTCGTTACCGGCGGCGAAGCCGGGCTCGTGGCCGCCTGGCCTCTGGACGACGGAGACGGTCCGGTCGCGAGAAACATTGTTCCGGGCGGCCCGGTTCTGAATCTTCTGAACGCTCCCGTGTGGACGACAGGGAACTGATCCTGAGTTCCTGGAAATGGTTGCGCCTGAGAACGGCCAAGGGATTTCCGCACCACGAGCCGGCGAGGCTTATACCGATTGCTTCTTGTCCCGCCGGGCGCGCGCCCAACCTTCCTTCACTACCTGCCGCGACCGGCCCAGCGCTAACGCATCCGAGGGTACCGGCTCCGTCACCACCGATCCCGCGCCGAGATAGGCGCCCGCGCCGATTTCCATCGGTGCCACCAGCGTCGAGTTGCTGCCCACGAACGCGCCGTCGCCGATCTTCGTCTGATTCTTGGTGACGCCGTCGTAATTGCACGTGATGGTGCCCGCGCCGATGTTCACCTTGCGCCCGATGGTCGAGTCGCCCAGATATGCCAGGTGCAGCGCCTTCGCGCCCGCGCCCAGCCGCGTCTTCTTGAGTTCCACGAAATTGCCGATGTGCGCGCCCTCCTCGACATAGTTCTCCAGGCGCAGCCGCGAATAGGGACCTGCGTGCACAGCGCGCTCCAGTTTCGACGTGTTGATGATGGTGTACGGCCCCACCTCCACTTCGTCGGCCAGTTCGGAATCCGATATGACGCTGCAGGCGCCGATACGGCAATCCATCCCGATCTTCGTCTTGCCGCGGATCTGCACGAACGGCTCGACAATGGTGTCCATCCCGATCTCCACGTCGCTATCGATCGACACCGTCTCCGGCTTTTCGATCGTCACGCCGTCCAGCATCAGTTGCCGTGTTTTGCGGTCGCGCAGCAGGCGGTCGACCATGGCCAACTCCACCCGATCGTTGATCCCCAGCACCTCCTGCGGATCGTCAAGCACCATCGTCTGCATCTTGCACCCTGCGGCGCTCAGGATCTCGACCATGTCGGTCAGGTAATATTCGCGCGCGGGATTGTTCGGCTGGATCTCGCCGATGTGCGCCCAGAACGGCCGCGCCTGATAGCAGTAGAGGCCCATATTGGCCTCGCGGACAGCCAGTTCTTCGGGTGTGCCGGCCTTCTGCTCCACCACGCGCCGCACCTGTCCCTCGGCATCGCGAATGACGCGGCCATAGCCGGTCGGATCCGGCATGATCGACGTGAGAATGGTGCCGGCCGCGGCGGAGTTTTTCTCGGTGTCGATCAGGCGCTGCAGCGTCGTGACCGTCAGCAGCGGGCCGTCGCCATAGAGGATCACCAGCAGACCGTCGAGTCCGGAGAGTGCCTCGCGCGCGGCCAGCAAGGCGTGCCCGGTGCCTTTCTGCTCGGCCTGATGGACGAAGCCGACTCCGTATGGGGCGAGCGCGGCGCGGACCTGGTCGGCCTGGTGTCCGACCACAACGTAGATGCGCTCAGGCGGCGTGACCTGCATGGCGGTGCGGACCACATGCTCGACCAGGCTGCGGCCGCCGGCCCGGTGCAGCACTTTAGCGCGGCGTGATTTCATCCGCGTGCCCAGCCCGGCGGCGAGGATGACAATGGTGACGGGAGTTTCCATGATCGTATTGTAGCCGCAGTACCCGCATGGTACCCGCCGGGCTGTCGTTTCGCGGCGATTCCAGATAAAGGTAAGAACGGCAGCTAATGCAGGCCGAAATCATACATAACGAACGGCGGGCGCATCGGCGTTATCGGGTGGGGCTGGAACTCGCCTACAGGCTGCCTGACGGCAAGGGCGGGACGGCGACCGCCCTCGAGATGAGCAGCGGCGGCATGCTTCTCGACGCGGGCACGCCTTTGCCGTTACACCGCGAAGTGGGAATGGTCATTGAGTGGCCCATCCGGCTGCAGGCAATCTGCGCCTTGGAACTGGTGGTAATCGGAACAACCGTACGCACCGCCGGCCGATGCACGGCTGTCCGGATCGGCAGCTATCAATTTCGGGCGCGGCCGTTCCAGCAGCCGGAAATTGCAACCAGGCGGGTGCTCGAAGTCGCGTAACTTTCGCCTGTCGTATACTGGTCCAGCGCGCTCGCAATGGCATCGGATTGGAAATCCTACGATTCGGCGGCCGGCTGCCACGATTCCGTCACCGGTCCCAAGATGTTCGTCCGTCCTGCCGCCGACTTGGTCGCGCGGCTCGACGTGCGCCACGCGCGATCGATCCTGGATGTCGGCACCGGCTCGGGCATCGCGGCCCTGGCTGCGCGGGATGCCGCGCCCGAAGCCTTGGTTTGTGGCGCCGATCCGTCATTCGAAATGCTGCGCGCCGCTCGCGGGCGGGGATTGCAACACGTTGCCGTAGCTGCCCTGCCGCGTCTGCCGTTTGCCGACGGCGCCTTCGACCGGGTGATGGCGAGCTTTGTCCTGAGTCACGTGGCCGACTACGAATCGGCGCTGGCGGACATGGCGCGTGTGCTGCGTTCGGGCGGACGCCTCGGCTTCACAGCGTGGGGCGCGAAACAGAACGACTATCGCGAGTTGTGGGACGCGCTGTCGGCCGAACGGCTGGGGAAGGAGCGGATCGCCGAAATGACGCGCGGCGCCCTGCCTTGGGAGGACTGGCTCACGGATGAACGCCACGTGCGGGAAGCTCTCACGCGGGCTGGCCTTCGCGGCGTAGAGGTCGACCGCACCGAGTACGACATCCAGATGACCCTGGCGGAGTTCCTTTCCACGCGCGAGAAATCCCTGAATGCGCGCTTCATGAAACACGCGCTGGGTGCGACCGAGTGGGACCGCTTCTGGCAGGCCGCGGTGGCGGAGTTCGAACGCCGCTTCGCGAGCCGGATCGTGTTCACGCGCGATGTGTTGATCGGCACCGGAGTTCTTTTGTGAGCCAGCCGAATTACTCTCATCTGTTTAACGGCCCGCTCACATGGTCAGCACGACGCGAAACCTGGCATCGCCGCTCAGCATGCGGGCGTAGGCTTCGGCCGCGCGTTCCAGCGGGTACGTTTCGATCATCGCGCGCACACCCGTGAGTTCGGCAAAGCACAGGGTGTCCTCTTCGTCCGCCGGCGTTCCCGAGGCCCAGCCCTGAATCGATTTACTGCCGAAGATCAGTTGCGCGGGTGTTACTTCAATAGGACTGAAATCGGCGCCCACAACGATCAACTTGCCGTTCGGCCCCAGGCCGTCGATCAACTCGGACATCGACTTCGCATTTGGAGCCGTCGCCAGAATCACGCGAGCGCCACCGAGTTTCTGTAATTCCGCGGCCGCATTCGTGGCCTTGCTATCGATATACCGGCTGGCTCCGAGCTTCCTGGCGAGCTCCGCATTTCCGGCGCCCCGGCCTATCGCGGCCACGTCGTATCCGAATTTGCTCGCGAATTGAATCCCGAGGTGGCCCAGACCGCCGATGCCCTGCACGGCGACCAGATCGCCTGGGAGTGCGCCGCTGTGGCGCAGCGAGTTGTACGTGGTGATGCCGGCGCACAGCAGCGGCGCCGCTTCCACGTCGCTGAGGGTTTCCGGTATAAGCACCACGGCCTCGGCCGGCGCCAACATGTATTGCTGATATCCGCCGTCGTAGCTGATGCCCGGAATCTTGAGGTTCTGGCAATTGCGAAAGTCTCCGCGCCGGCATGCCAGACAAGTGCCGTCGTGACCGCCGTGCCAGCCGACGCCAACCCGCTGGCCTATCTGCCACTCCGAAACTCCCGCGCCGACTTCATCCACCAGGCCCGCGACCTCATGCCCGGGAACGCGTGGATACTGGATTCTAGGCAACATTCCCTCTTTCGTCAGCACGTCGCTGTGACAGATGCCGCATGCCTGCACCTTGATGCGTACCTCCCTTGCACCCGGCTTGGGGATCTCTCGTTCGACGATTTGGAAATCGGCTCCGGGAGCCGGGATTGTCACCATTTTCATGGTCGCTATTGCTACTGTTCTTGATGCCATGCAGTGAGTATGTGGGAAGGGCCGTTCCGGAACATCCCTGCATTTAGGGTTTTTCGCATAACTCCTTCGATAAACGCCGCCATCCCTGGAAGGTGGTATGGAGAGAGGCGCCTTCGCCGGATCCCTCACGGTGTCATAATTGCGCTGATGCCCAGACTGGCTCCGCTCCTGCTGCTCGCCTTTCCGCTTAACGCCCAGCGCGTACTGCCGCCCATTCCCCGTTACCAGGTACACCGCGCGCCGCAGCCGATCGTGGTGGACGGCCGGCTCGACGATGCAGCGTGGAAGACCGCCGGAACTATCGAATTCCGCTTTCCGTGGGACACGCAAACCGGCGCGAAGCAGAAGACCATCGCCCGCGTGTTGTGGAACGATGAGTATCTCTTCGTCGGTTACGACTGCGCGGACACCGATATCGTGGCGCATTACACCGAACGCGATGATCCCACGTATAAAGACGATGCGGTCGAACTGTTCCTCAATCCCGATCCCGCGCAGGACTGGTATTACGGCATGGAGATGAACGCCCGGGGCGTGCTCTACGACTACTTCTACGCCTTTCCGCGCATGCTGCTGAAGCGCGTCAATTTCTCCGGCGTGCAGCTCGCCTCGCATCTGCGCGGAACCCTCAATGCCACGGGCGATAAAGACGAGGGCTGGAGCCTGGAAGTGGCGATTCCCTGGAGCAATTTCGAAGAACTCGCGAAGCAGTTGCCGCCGCCGCCGGGGTCCGTCTGGACCGCGAATCTGAATCGCTGGGACGGCACGGAGCCCAACCGGCGGCTCAGTCTGTGGTCGGACTCCGGGCTGGAGCGGCCGCATCCGCATAATCCAAAACGCTTCGGAGAATTACTCTTCACCCGCGAGTAGCCTGCGGCGGTGCTTTCATGCACACCCACCCGCGCCTTCTCCGGGTAGAATTGTGTCAGAACATGCCCCAACCCAAGGGACCTTCCACTGAGCCCCTGTATTTGCGTTATGGCGCGGCACTGCTGCTCACCGCGATGGCCGCCGCTATCCGCATCTACCTAATGGGACAGGCCGGTCCGCGGTTCAACTACACGCCATTTGTCATCGCGGTGATCCTTACCTGCTGGTATGGCGGTCTGGGACCGGCGCTGGTCTCGACGGGGCTGGGTCTTTTGATCGGAATGCGGTTCGCTACGAACATAGCCGCCAGCCGCCCCGGCGGATACCTGATTGTTGTCCTCATCATTGTCCTGGCGATGAATGCGCAGCGCCGCTCCAAGCAGCGGCTGGAAAAAGAGACGGCGGCGCGCATGCGGCTGGAGGAAGAGGAGAAGCGGGAGCGCCAGTGGTCGCACATTACACTCGCCAGTATCGGCGATGCCGTGATCACTACCGACGGGGAGGGCCGCATCAACTTCATGAATGGCGTGGCCGAAGCCCTGACGGGATGGAATCTGCTGGGCGCGATGGGCAAGCCGCTGCCGGAGGTCTTCCACATAGTCAACGAAACGACGCGCGCGCCCGTGGAGAATCCGGTGGAGCGCGTGTTACGCGAGGGCGTGATCGTCGGGCTGGCGAACCATACGGTGCTCGTGCGGCGGGATGGCAGCGTGGTGCCGATCGACGATAGCGGCGCGCCCGTCCGCGACGAAGAAAAAGGCACCATCGGTGCGGTGCTGGTCTTCCGCGACGTAACCGAGCGAAGGCGCGCACTGGAGGAAATTCAGGATTCCCGGCAGCGGCTGGAACTGGCGCTGGATGCCGGACGGATGGGCACCTGGGACTGGGAGATCCGCTCCGGCAAGCTGATCTGGTCGCCGAATCTGGAAGTCATACACGGCCTGGAACCGGGCGCCTTCTGCGGGCAATTCGATGATTTCCAGAACCGCATTTACGTGGACGACCGGGATCGCGTGCTGGCCGCCTTACATCGGGCGGTGGAGACTCACGAGCCCTACCGCGAGGAGTACCGCATCGTACGGCCGAGCGGCGACGTTGTTTGGACGGAGTCCCGGGGCCGCCTGGTTTTGGACGACAAAGGCGACCCGGAGCGTCTGGTGGGCGTGTGCATCGATGTCACCGCGCGCAAGCTGGCCGATGAAGAATTACGCATCCGCCTGGCGCAGCAAAACGCCGTGGCCCGTCTGGGCGCGCTGGCGCTTTCGAGCCGTGACCTGACGAAGCTCTTTCAGACGGCCGCCGACGTGGTCGCTCATGAGCTGCAGGTGGAGTTCGCCTCGATACTGGAGGCTCTCCCCGACGCAACGCTGATCCTGCGTGCCGGGTGCGGCTGGCCGGAGAATCGCGTGGGCCAAATGGTGCGCGGCGGACGGGACTCACAAGCGGGATACACTTTGCTCGCCGGCGCACCGGTAGTGATTGAAAACTTCGAAGGCGAGGAACGCTTTCAAATCTCGGCCATTTTGGTGGAGCTGGGCGTGGCCAGCGGAATCAGTGTCGTCATCCCGGGCGAGGACCGCGATTTCGGGGTGCTGGCAGCCTACGCCATCCGCCGGCGCGCCTTCACCGCCGAGGACACCCAGTTTGTGCAGGCCGTGAGCAATATCGTCGCCAATGCCGTTCGCCGGCAGCGGGAGGAGGAGGCCCGCGCGCGTCTGGCGGCCGTGCTGGAATCGTCGGAGGACGCCATCATCAGTCACAGCCTGGATGGGGTGGTGGAGACCTGGAATCGCGGCGCCGAGCACGTGTACGGATATTCCGCGGCGGAGATTATAGGCCGCTCCATATCCGTTCTGCTGCCCGCCGACCGCATTCACGAAGAAAGCTCGATCCTGGAGATCATCCGCCGCGGCGAAGCCGTGCAGGCGCTGGAGACGGTGCGCGTGCGCAAAGACGGCACGAACATTCACGTGTCGCTCACGATCTCGCCGATCCGGGACCTGGCCGGCAACGTCATCGCGGCGTCGCATAGCGGACGGGACATCAGCGAGCGCAAGCGCGTGGAAGAGCATCTGCAGCAGACGCAGAAACTGGAGAGCCTCGGCATTCTGGCCGGCGGCATCGCGCACGACTTCAACAATCTCCTGACCGGTATCCTCGGCAACGCCAGCCTGATAGCGGAGGATCTGCCGCAGCATTCCACCGTGCGCGGACTGGCGGAAAGCGTAATTCAGGCGGCCGAGCGCGCCGCGCACCTGACGCGGCAGATGCTGGCTTATTCGGGACGTGGACGCTTCCTGATCCAGCCGATGAACTGCTCGGAGCAGGTGCGGGAGATCACGCCGCTGATCTCAGCGTCGATTCCGAAGAACGTGCAGGTGCGCCTGGCGCTGGATGACGACCTGCCTCCCATCGAAGCGGACACAGGCCAGTTCCAGCAACTGGTGATGAACCTGGTGATCAACGGCGCCGAGGCGGTAGGAAATTCTCCTGGAGCCGTCACCGTGTCAACCGGCCTGGAAGACCTGTCCGCCCAGGCGATCGCGGGCATGACGTTCGCCGAAGGGTTGAAACCGGGGCGCTATGTATCGCTCGAAGTCAGGGACACCGGCTGCGGCATGGATGCGGCGACGCTGGCGCGCATTTTCGATCCGTTCTTCACGACGAAATTCACCGGCCGCGGTTTGGGACTGGCGGCCGTGCTGGGGATCGTCCGCGGTCATGGCGGCGCCGTCAATGTGCGCAGTTCGCCCGGCCGGGGGACTACGTTTCAGGTGCTGCTGCCGGTGGCCAGCGGGAAGGCCGTGGCGAAACGAGCTGCCGCGGCGCCCGTCAGCGGTGGCGCGGCCACGATCCTGGTGGTGGATGACGAGGAACTGGTGCGGCGCTCCGCCAGGATGGCGCTCGAAAGGTACGGATATCACGTGCTGCTGGCCGAGGACGGCAAGCGGGCCGTGGAGGTCCTGGAGAAGCCGGAGTTCGAAATTTCGGCGGTTTTGCTGGATATGACGATGCCGGGAATGAGCGGCGAGCAGACGTTCCAGGCGATCCGTGACATTCGCCCGGCCCTCCCTGTGATCGCATCGAGCGGTTACAGCGAGGCAGAGGCGATGGCCCGGTTCGGTCACGGGATCGCCGGTTTTGTGCAGAAGCCGTACACGGCGGCGACGCTGGCCGGCAAGGTTGCGGAGGTAATGGCCTCGCGCAAAAAGACGTTGGGGGCGGGGTAGCTTACCCTGGTTTGTCCGTTACGAAAGGAACCCGGCGCCCGCTTCCAACAGCATTGCCAGCCACGCTCCGCCCAGCGTTCCGGCCGTGTTCGAAAGGATGTCCGTAATGGACGGATGGCGGTGAACGCAGAAAATCTGGTAGAACTCGCCGCAGAACGATAGCGCCGCGCCCGCCGCCGTCACCTTCCAGATGATGCCGCGGCGCTGCTTCCAGTGCAGCGCCAGGAGAAAGCCGAACGGCAGAAACAGCACGATGTTGGCCAGGATGTCGTGCCAGTGCGTGGTGGGATCCGTGAACGGGAGCCACTCGATATTTTCCCAGAACGGCTTGCCCGTAAAGTAGCGAAACGGCATTGTCATGGCCGCGACCGCTACCCCGATGGCGATCCAGAGCAGAATTCGCACCCGGGCCTGGGTAAACAGGCGGCGATGCCACTCCGAGACGAAACGCGGCGGGACTCGCGGGAGAGTCACGGGCGGCGTCATTCAGTCGCCGGGGTCTGGTTGCCCTGCTGGCTGGCTGCTTCGGGCGCATCCAGGCGCCGCAGCCACACTTCCTTCCAGAACAGGAAGCAGGAACGATCGCAGCGGAAGGTGATGCCCGGACAATAAGCGGCGTCGAGCATGACCGTGTTCTTGAGCGTTCGCCGCTGCTTGGATTCTTCCAGGAAGATACTCTCCACGCGTTTGAACACGCGGAACTGTTTGCCGGCGAAACCACGCATGTCGTCGGTAAACAATAAGCCGCGATTCTTGCCGCGCGCGTCCAGGGTGGCGCGGATCTCTTCGAGCGATTTCACCTGGACCAGGTCGCCGGGCTGCAGATTAAGAACCTCGTCGGGGTCGAAGGGCCGTTTCACCGCCGGCTTTGGACCTCCGGAGCCGCGGCTGCGGCGCCTCACGTAGTCCATGCCGCGGCGCACCATATAGCCGGGGCCGCCCTTCTTGACGGTCTGCAGCATGCGCAGGGCAGGGAAGGCGAATGCGGGACGGCGCAGCCGCGAGAAGAACGACGCGTCCTCCTGCTGGCACATGTCCTCGCTCGGCGATTCCTTTTCGGCGGGCGCCGGCCGGCTGGCCCTGACGCCGTCCAGAACTGTCACCGCATAGGTCAGAGTCTCGTTCTTCGGAAACAGCCGGGAGACTCCGCGCGCCGCGGCCACGGCCACCGCGTTGCCCAACAGCGGCGCGACCCGGGGATGCAGGTGCAGGCAGAGATTATGCTCCTTCAGTTCATAGCCCATCTGCCGCTTATAGCGATCCAGGCCTTCGTGCTCCACCAGCGAGCTGAAGCCGTTGCCGATGAACTGAATGCCCGGCGTGGCGGCGGCATCGCGGATGATCGAGAAGTCGAGCGCATGGTTCGGACTGTTCGCCAGATCCTCCTGCCGCGACATTTTGTACATGAGGTGCAGCCACTCGCCATCGCGAATGCCGATAATGTAGGCCGCCAGCCGATCGCCCTGAAACACCCCGTAGATCACGGTGCCCGGACATCGTTCGATCACGTCGACAAACTGGCGGAAGCGCTTTTCATCCAGAAACGTGGCATCGTGCCGGTCCTGGCGCAGCAGGGTATCGCGATTCAACGTCATGCCCTGCTCGCGAAGTTCGTCCGGGTCGACCTTGCGGAACTCGAACACTTCGAGGCCGCGGGTGACATGTCCTTTCTGTTTCCGGGAGACGGACTGCAGGCTATGCGTCGAAGGCCGGCAGACGTACATTCCGGCGCGCAATCCAGGTTGATTGGCGGACGGAAAGCGCAGGCCGCGCGCGGACGTCTTCCGCAGGATCTCCCGAATTTCGTCGCGCTCGGGGTCCAGATGAAGTTGGAAAGGCAGGCTGGTGTAGAAGCCGCCTTTGTACTCGCCCCAGTACACGTTGTTGGTTTCGATCACACGGCGGCCGCGAAGTTCCCAAAGTTTCGCCAGGTTCGAGCCGTTAGTCTCGATGCGCGAAACCATGTCGCTGCCGTGGCTGGCGTTGCCGTTGTTTGGGCGGCTTTCCGGCACGGTGATGAGCGATGAGATCGCCACCAGATCGGTTCTCTCTTGTACAGCCTCGTATTTATGCATCGTTCATCTACCTCCAGAAGTGAACCAGCGCCGTAGCGCCACCCGCGGCTGTGGCCGCGGCCAAGCCGAGCAAAACCAACACGTAACGAAGTCCGGGCCGTACCTCGCGGGCGGGCTGCGGAAGCGCCGCCGGCGGTTGCACGCGGCGAACCAGCAACAGGATGCGCCGGCTCGGCTTCGGATCGCCGCCGGGAATCACCGGTTCGACAGGTGAGAATGCGATCGGCGCGGACTGCGCGCGCGGGGTGCTGACACGCAGCAGCTTCAGCGCGATCACGGCTTTCTTCATCTGCCCGGCTGCGCGCTGCGGCTCGGGCCGCAGATAGCCGCGAATAATCGGTTCGAGCAGCGCCCGGACCTGCGCGGCGTCTGTTCCCGGCCGGTCGTCGGAAGCTTCGATCAAAGCGCGTACCAGCGCCGCATATTGCCGAATGTCGTCGGCCGCGGTCGCGCGCAAACTGGACGCCGGCCGGTCGAGACACGCGGTTCCGCGCACCACGATCGCGTTCTCAGGGGTGACCGCGCCGTGAGCCTGTCCCCGCTGATGAAGTTCGGCCAGGTTCTCGGCGATTTCCACGGCGTAATCGAGAATCGCGGGAGCGGGCAATGACCTGTGCTTCAGGAAACTGGACAGGCGTTGGCCTCCGGCGGCGATGAAGGGTGGCGATGCGGAATTTCCATCGGCGCGTGTGCTCACGGCACGTCGATTCATCAATCTTTCGCGCGCGGGACTCATCGGGTGTTCACCAGTGCCTCATGTACAGCAGGTCTTGCGGGTTCACTTCTGAGCTGCGAAAGTGTGCCCGGCTTGCGGGCGACGGTCAGGTATGTATAGCCGCAGTGGCGCAGCAAAAGCGATCCCTGGTCGGCCCGGCGCTGCAATGCTGCGTGGATACGCGCGCCGGCTGCGCCAGGAAACAGCTTATGCTTCGCCAGCGTAAAGGGACCGTAGCCCGCTGTCAGCGAACGCATCCTGGTCAGCCCCGCGGTGCGCAGCAGGTCGTCGACTTCGCGGCGGGAATGTGTGCGCGCGCGGGCAGACCGCTCGATCGGTTGCAGGTGGCGTTTCGCCCAGCGCTTGCATGGTTCGAGGAAGGGAGTAAGCCGCGGATCGAGCATCCGGTTCAGCGCCCAGAGGTTCGTCGCGCTGAGAATGGCGTAGCCGCCGGGGCGCAGCACGCGCACAATTTCGGAGACTGCCTGGCGCGTGGATCGAACCCACTCCAGGATGGCAATGCCGACGACAAGATCGAAGGAAGCGTCGGGAAACGGCAGCGCCTCGCTGTCGCAGCAGCTCAATGCGGCGCGGCCGCGGAGCGTTTGTGAATCCAGGTTCTCGCGCGCCATCTTCACCATCTCCTCGACGATGTCGGTGGTGTAAACCCGAAAGCCGCGCCGCGCCAGTTCGCAGGAGTTGAAGCCGGCGCCGCAGCCGACCTCGAGAACGCGCGCGCCCGGCGGCAAGTCCAGCGCATCAACGAACTGCAGCGCTTTTTGCTGCCGCTCGCTATAGATCGCGCCTTCCGGAGTGGACGACGCGTACACGTCGCGCCAGAAGGGCGCCTCCTTTTTGAAATAATTACGCGTCAAGGAGTGCCGGAGCATGTTCACTGGTCCTTTCTGCGGAGGTGCTGATGCGGGCTATTTCCTGCATCGTGAGCACGGACAATTTGCCGCGGTCGCGCAGATCCGCGGCGCGCGCCAGAATCTGCTTCAGCCCGTCCAGCATTGCATCCATGCGAACCACAAGGTCGGTGGGGTGAAACCATAGGTGGAAGATCCGATTGGCGGCCATAGCGGCGTCCAGTCCGCGCCGGGCGCGCAGAACACGCAGCCACACCGGCAACAGTCCGCGGCTGCCGAACGACGGCGTATATAGCATCGATCCGGGGATGTTCCAGATTCCGTTCTCGTCGCCGGGCACGACTGCCGGGGGCGTTTTCGCGGTGAGAATGCTGAACAGGTGTCCCATGCGGCGCACGGCCCGCGGTTGATGCACATACCAGCTCGGCTCCGGACCGCGATAGCTGGTGAAACCGAATTTCTTCGCGATCTGGAGGTGGCCGACACAGTTGCGCGGGAAAATCAGCGTCTCCAGTTCCAGTCCGTTGCTGCGGGCGATGCGGACGCACTCGGCGAGTTCGCGCTCGGCTTTAGCCGCGGTCACGCAATGCGAGCCCATAACGCAATGCGACAGGGTATGCGAGCCGATTTCCTGCGGAACCAGGCAGTTGCGGATCCGCTGAATCAAGTCGTCCGCGCAGAGCAGCGGGTCGCCCGAGGCTGCGTCGGCAAACAGATTGCCCACGATGCCCCAGGTGGCGCTGATGCGGTATTCGCAAAACAGGTCGAGCAGGCGGCCGATCACGTGATCCCGCTCCGCCTGGCAGATCTTCCGGAATTTCTCGGAATACGACCGGTCGGCGGTGCCCCACATGAGTTCGAAATCGATGCTCACCGTGAATACGGGCATCTGAAGCGGAGATGGATTCTGGAATCGGTGCGGCATGGTTATCTCGGGTTCACGCTGTGAAGATCGTATCCGTTGGCGCGCCAGCTATCGAAGGGCAGGATGATGCCGTCAGAACGCTTCCAGCGGTTCGGTCCGGCGGAATAAAAAAGGTTGTAATCGGAGTTGAGCTGGCTGTCCTGGAACGCGTCGTTGATACGAATAAAGCCGCGATAGACATCCCGCGTCGGAGTCACGAAAGAGAACGTGTTGTTCTGAATAGTCCAGGCGCCCCTTCCGCCGATCTCCACGCCCATGCCGACGATGTCCGGGTTGGTTACATAGAGCATGTTCTCGGTAGCTATCGCGGTCCCGTCCGTGAAACCGCCGAACTGACGGAGGGCGTTATCCACGAAGACATTTTGCGAGAGGCTGATCTTCAGCGTCAGGCCTTCGTCGCCCAGGTAAATCCCCGCGGAGGCATTGTGGTGCACATAATTCCGGGTGATCGTGATGTCGCCATTGAAGCTTGCCGAGATACCGCGGCCGGCCTGGTTTTGAATTGGATTCCCGTTGTGGTGAATGTCATTGCCGGCGATGGTGAAGCCGCGCAACGACGGAATGTTGGAACCGGTATGCCCGAGATAGATGCCGTTCCCCGAGTTCCAGTCCTGTCCCCCGACGTTGTGATGGATGCGGTTGTTGATGATCGTGAAGCCCGTCTGCGCCGGGCCGCTGCCGTCGATTCGAATGCCGCCATAGGTGGCTCCCGGATCCAGGCTGTTGCCGAAAAACTCGCAATTATCGATCACCAAATTAGAGTTGTCGTAGGCAATCACGCCGTTGTACTGGTTGTCGTGCACGATGCTGTTGCGCAGCATAATGTTCTTGCCCTGGTAAAAATTGATGCCGTCTTGCGAGGAGTTGCGCACCTCCAAACCATCGATCACGATATAGGACCGGTTGGAGAGGCCGAGCAGACCGCTCTGGGGCGGCATCGACACACCATCGCCTTCGATCGCGGGGGGATTTCCACTGCCGTATGCGCCGTAGGTTATCGGTGCGCCGTCGGCGCCGGACGCCGATACATTCAGTGTTTCGCGCCACACCTCACCCCGCTTCAACAGAATGTAATCTCCGGCCGTGAACCGAATCTGCCGCAGGCGCGCCAGCGTCGACCACGCCTCGTCCGGGGCCGTGCCTGAGTTCGTGTCCCGTCCATTGCTACGGTCCACGTAATAAACCGCTCCGCTTGCCAGTTGGCAGACGGCGGCGAGCCAAAAAGCGAGCTTAGTAAGCGCCATATCCTGTCACCACCACTTTCACGGTGCGGGCCAGAAGATACAAATCCAGCCACGGCGACCAGTTCCGTACATAATAGTTGTCTAATTCGACACGTTCGCGATAGGTGGTCTGGTTCCGTCCCGATACTTGCCAGAGTCCCGTCAGTCCTGGTACTACCTGCCGGTACAATGCGAAAGAATCGCCGTATTTCTCAATCTCGCTGTCGACTATCGGCCGGGGTCCCACCAGACTCATTTCGCCGCGCAGCACATTCAACAATTGCGGGAGTTCGTCGAGACTGGTCTTGCGCAGAATCCGGCCGATCCGCGTAATTCTCGGATCGTTCTTCAGCTTGTGGTCGCGCAGCCACTCCGCCCGCAGCTCGGGATTGGCATCCAGGTGCCGGGCCAGCACTTCGTCGGCGTTGGCGCACATCGAGCGGAACTTCCAGACGCGAAAGCGGCCGTGCCCCTGTCCGATCCGGCTTTGGCGGTAGAGCACAGGGCCGCGAGACTCCAGCTTGATGAGCAGCGCGATTAATACGCAGATGGGCGCCAGGGCGATCGAGATGACGGCTGCGAGCGCGACATCCAGCACCCGTTTCGCGATCCGCGGTCCGGCCAGCAGGAGATTCTTGCGGACTTCCAGCGCCAGCACGCGGCTGACGTCGCGGGTCTGGACGCCGATTGACGAGAGACCTTGCAGGCCGGAGACCATGAAGACGCGCGAGAACGTCTGCGCGTGTTCGTCCAGCAGTTCCAGCAGCTCCGGGAAAGAAGCATCCGGCATGGCGAGGATGGCGCGGGTGATCCCGTGTTTTTCGGCGAAGTCGGGCGCGCGATCGATGGCGCCGTAGACGGGAACGCCGTGAATGATAGTGCCGCGGGCGAGGTCGTTATCGAAGATGGCCAGGGGACGTAAGCCGATCTCGGGATTGCGAATCAGTTTCCGAACCACCGTTTCGCCCTGTGCGGACCCTCCGAAGATTACCGTGCGGTAGCCCCACCAGCTCTGGCGGGAGCAAGTGGTACGGATAAAACCGCGGACCAGGGGCACCACGAAGAGCGAGAGCAGCCAGCCGCCGAAAAACGTCAGGCGCGAATACTCGAGCGGATTCCGCAGCATGAATGTCGCGCCGCTGAGGAGCAGGAACACGAGCGTGGTGGCATACGAGGTGGAGCGGATCTCCGCCACCGGGCTGAGGGCGATGCCGGGATAGAGCCCGAACGAAGCATAGGTAATCGGGAACAGCGCCAGCAGCGGCCAAAGCCGCGCGTACGTTCCGAGTGCAAACTCGCCGCTAAACGCCAGGCGGAGCAGCACGGCGGCGCACAGCGTAGCCGAAACAGCCAGCAAGTCGCCCAAGAGAATCACAGGACCGGTAAGACACCGACGGCGAGATTCGGTGACCGGTAGAACTTGAACTGCAACCGCTGTAGCCATGTTCTGCTTTAGCCCCTCCTATGTACGAACTCCGGTTCCGGCACCGGCTGTCCAGTGAGTCTTTCGTAAACCGCCAGGGTTTGATCGAGCATGCGGCGGAACGTAAATCGCCGCTCGTAGATTCTTCGCCCGGCAGCGCCCATGCGCGCGCGGATACGGCCGTCGGCGATCAGGCATTCGAGGGCTCCGCGCAGATCACGCGGCGACTGCTTCTCCACCACGAATCCGCTGACGCCGTCTTCCACGGCTTCGGCCACGCCGCCGACATTCGAAGCCACCACGGGCAGCCCGGCCCGCATGCCTTCGAGGATGCTGCGCGGGAAAGCCTCTGAACGCGACGACAGGACGAAGATCTGGCAATCGGCCAGAAGCGCCGCCACGTTCGCAACCGGTCCCGCGAACTCCACCCGATGTTCCAGTCCGAGCGCCCGCACCTGGGACTCCACCTGATGTTGCAGGGGACCGTCGCCGGCGAGCGTCAGCGTCCAGTCCAGGTGCTGCAAACCGGCCATCGCTTCGATGAGCGTCTGGTGATCCTTCGGCGCTTCGAAGCGAGCCACCATCGCCAGCCGCGGCGGATCCAGCTTCGGCTCCGCGCGCAGGCCGGCTGGCACGTCGGGCATGCCGTTGTAGATGATGAGGTGCTGGTGATCCGCGCCGATGCGGTGCCCCATGGCCAGGTGGTATTCGTAGTGGCACACGTTGACGATGCCGCTCGCGAGCGGTGCGACAGCGCGTTCGGCCACCCGATAGATAGCGCCCTGGCGCCTGGAAATCCGGTCGGAAATGGCCCAACCGTGGGGCGTGTAGAGCACCGGCACTGCGAGCGGCCGGCAGGCCAGACGGGCGATGAAGCCGGCCTTTGCCGTGTGCGCCGAGACCAGGTCCGGTTTCAGGCGCCGCAGGACTCGTCTCATCTCGCGCACGGCGAGGATGTCTTTCAGCGGGTCGACATGCCGGCAAAGGTGTTTGAGCGAAACGAACGGCACTCCGGCGGCTTCGAGCTTTTCGCTCACCGCGCCGGAGCCGGAAAGCAATACGGTGGGGCGATGCCCTTCGTCCAACAGGGCGCGCGACAGATCGCGCACGTGCACCGTGGCGCCGCCGACCGCGTCCGCTCTCGTGATGGCGAAGACGATGTTCATGATTCCAACTGACAGCGCGACCCGCGCAGGGAACGCGCGGCGCGAATGGTTTCGATACTCAGCCGGTCCACCCAGCGGGGGGCGCGGCGAGAGTAGCGGGCCAGGACTTCCGGAAGACTCGACACGCGTTCCCGGTACGAATTCAGTTGAAAGCGAAAATTGCGCAACGTGGCCGGACTCCAGGAATTAATGTGCAGACAGACGGTCCACAGGCCGGCGGGCATCGGGCGAAAGCGGCCCAACTGCTGTGGGACCCAGCGCATCCCGTGGTCGTCCGTGTGCGGCAACAGAGAATAGCCGTCGCTGAGGGCGTCCACGCCGCATTCCAGCAGGGCGCGCACGGTGTTCTGATCGAAGGAGTGCGCCGGCGCCACCCAGACATCGGGAACTACCGCTTCGCGCGCGAAAATTTCCGTAGCCCGGCGAAGCTTGGTTAACTGGGTCGCGTAAGGAAGGCCGGCGAATTCGCTGTAACTGTTCCGCCCGACGATGCCGGAGTTTGCCGTCTCGTAACGATGCTGGTAGCCGTGCAGGCCGATGGTCCAGCCGCGCTGCTGCCACTGGCGCACGCGATCCCAGAAGCGCGGCTCCTCCTCGTGTACGTCCAGTTCCGGATCGCGATTGTCCGGAACCACCGCCAGAATGGGCCGCACGCCGGCGTCTGCCAGCGCCACTTCGACCCACGCCCACACAGGCCAATTCATTGTCGGGCAGATGTCGTCGATGCGGACCAGGTAGGTTGCGGCCATCAACTCTTTCTCCCGCTCAGGGCTTCGACCGCGCCGCGCAGCCGCAAGACGGCCATGCCTTTCCAGGTCACCGGCCGGTCGGCATTGTACTGGTGCACCAGTTCGCCGCCGAAGCTGGCTTTAAACTGATTGATGCGCAGTTTCTCGGTGTCGGTCTCGCCCGGATACCAGCCGCCGAAGTCGTACGTGGCCAGACCTTCGGCGCGGAACCGTTGGATGTCGAGCCAGTGCTGCAGGCGGTTGGCGCGGCTGATCATAGCGGCCTGCTGCTTGTCGGCTGTCCGGAACAGCGATGCCGAATGCAGCAGGCGGGCTCGGCTGGAGGTGCGAATGTATGCGTGCCAAACCAGGACTTCGCCCTCGGGAGAGCGCATCCGGGAAAGGTCCAGCGCCTCGTGCGCGGCAAAGGCGCGAATGCGCGACCGATTCGCCAGCTTCAGGTGCTTAACCTCGGCGAACTGGTCATAGAAATCCAGAAATTCGGTGACGATATGGGGCGCGGGCCGGGCGGCGGCCTCATAGGAGAGATTGTCTTTCTCCGCGCGCCGGATTTCGTAGCGCGTCTGCTTGTGTATCCGGCCCATGAGCACGTCGGGATCCTCGCCGAGATCGCACACCAGGGTGTGGAAGTCGAACGAGCGGCATCCGGCCACCGGCTCGGGACGAAACTGGTAGCGGACTATATCGGCCGGCGTCTCGGCGACGCGCTCGTCGAAGAAGACCTCGGCCAGTTTCAGATAGCCTCTTTCGTAGACGACCATTGCTATACCCTCACTTCCGCTGGTGCGAATTTCCGCGCCATGAGCTGCTGATAGATTTCTTCCCACCGGTTCAGGACGTTGTCCATGCCGAAGCGCTCGTGCACGTCCTGACGCGCGCACCGCGCCATGGCCTTCCGTTCCGCCGCCGGCAGATCCACGACCCGCTCCATCGCCCGGCCCAGTTCGAGCGGGCTCTGCGCCGGCACCAGAAAACCGCCGCAGCCTTCGCGGAAGACTTCAGCGTTGCCGCCCACGCGCGTCGCCACGATGGGCAATCCGTGGGCGCCGGCTTCGAGCAGGACCATGGGCAAGCCTTCGAACTTGGACGACAACACGAAGGCGTCGGCGGCTTGCAGCAGATTGGGAATATCCACGCGCTGGCCAAGAAACCGCACCCTGGCGGAAATCCCGAGAGAAAAGGCGAGCCGCTCGAGCTGGGGTGCAAGTGAACCGCCGCCGGCTATCAAAAGAACCTGGTTGCCGCCGGCCTGCAGGGATCCCGCAAACCCGCGCAGCATGGTCGGATAGTCCTTGACCATCTCCAGGCGTCCGGCGGCCAGCCACGCGAATTCATCCCCGAGACCCAGCTCCCGGCGCATCTCGCGGCGAACGGTTTCGTTGGGTTGATAAAGCGCCGTGCGGATGCCGTTCGGCACGGCCAGCAACCGCGCCCGCGAGACCACGCCGTTGCGCGCGTACCGGTCGGCCGCCGCCTGGCTGACGACCGTGGTGAGGTCGGCCAGGCGATCGGTGAAGCGATGCGCCATCTCGCGCAGAAAGAAACTTCCGGAGCGGACCGAATACATTTTGTGTCCGTGTAGCGTGTTGAGCAGCACGGGCACAGGACACAGCGAGCGGGCCGCGCGCGTCAGCAGATTCGGGTGCGTCATGTGGCTGTGCACGATGTCCGGCCGCGTATCGCGAACCCTTTGCAGGAAGCGGGTGAAGGCCATCGCATCCGACAGGCCCCGGCCCATATTGAGACAGGTGTAAGCGAGGCCGGTGCCGGAAAGGTCCTTCTCCAGAGCGACGGGTTTCAAGGCCACGATTTCGACTTGCCAACCGCGCTGCCGGAGCCCCAGGGCCAACTCGATCGCCTGCGCCTCGGCGCCGCCCAGAATCGACAGGCTCATGGTGACCACCATCAGCCTTCCCCGTTTCACTGCCACCTTTGGTATTTCCAGCGTATCCATCATGATGCTGTTCCGACTGCGCGAATTACCTTGCGTGCTCCGCCGGATGCGGATTCCGGCGCGACGCGATCGTAAAGTGCCGTGTAGGCGCGCACCATCGCCGGCAGATCGAATTTCTCCAACGCCCGTGCAGCCGCAGACCGGCCCATTTCAGCAGCCATCTCGCGCCGTTCCGCTAGCAGGCACATGACCTGCCCCATACCTTGGGCATCCCCGGGCGGAACCAGCATGCCATCGACACCGTTGCGGACAAGCTCTGGAACCGCGCCGACCAAGGTGGCAACGGCCGGACGGCCCGCCGCCATGGCTTCCATCACCGCGAGTGGATTCCCCTCCCAGCGGGATGACATCACGAAGGCATCGGCCGCTCCCAGGACATCCGGGATATCCGTGCGCCGGCCGAGAAAGGTGACTCTGTCCCCCAGGCCGTATTCGGTCACGCGCCGTTCCACTTCTTCCCGCAATTCCCCATCGCCGGCGAGCAGAAGCCTGGTTCCAGGGATGTTCGACGGACCCGCGCGAAACGCTGCCAGCATCGTGGCATGGTCCTTCTGTTCGGCAAACCGGGCGACGGAGACGTAGACAAAGTCGCTTTCCGGGATGCCGTTCGCCGCGCGCCAGACCGCCCTCGGCACCGCCGGATGGCGATACTGCTCCACCGGGACGCTGTTTGGGATCAAGGCAGCTTCGGAGTAGCCATAGACGCGGCGAAAGCTGGCAGAGACTTCGTCGGCGATCGTAACTGCGGCAACACCGTGGCGAAAGGCGTATTTTTGCAGCCGCACGCCGAACTGGTCCACTTCGCGGTCGGCCACGTTGTGCACCGTATGAACTACGGTGCGAATCCCGGTTGCAACAGCGACCGGGTACGCGTAGCGGAGGACGTAGTTGTGGGTGTGCAGAATGTGCGGCCGGTACTCGCGTACCACACGGCGGAGCCGCGTATACATGCGCAAATCCAGGCCTCGCTTTTTATCCAGATGGAAGATCGGGATGCCGATGGCCCGCAGCGACGGTTCCAGTCCGCCGGCGGCTTCGGGATACAGGCTCACCACCGCGGATTGAAAGCGGCGACGATCGAGCAGCCGGACCAGACCGGCGACAACGTTTTCGAGCCCGTAAGGCACGAGGTCCGGCATGACGTGGAGGACACGACGAATCATGGAACGACTACCTCTCGAAGTAATTGGGCTCCGGCGGGGCGGGACCGCGGAGCGACGGTGCGGATAACGGGCTGGCTGAGCGCGCGGGCCATAGCCAGTATGAGCGCGAAGAGCAGCCAGGTGGGCTTCCGCATCTCCCAGGTGAGCGTGCTCACGCCGACCGTCCAGATCAGCATGGCCATGCCCCACACGGTGCGCTCGAAGCCCGGCATGCGCCAGATGGCGGCCACCAGGAATGCCAGGAAACCGAGAAAAAGGATGAAACCTACCATCCCCGTCTCCACCAGCACGGAGAGGAAACTGTTGTGCGCGACAATGCGCCAACCCTTGGGATAACCGAGCAAGGGTTCCACTCCGCGCGGGTAGGCGGCGACTCCGATGCCCGCCACGGGGTGCTCACGGAAGGTCGCCAGGCCGGCGTTCCAGATCATGGAGCGGCTGTTCAAACTTCCGCTCCTCACTTCCGCCCCGATGGTGGAAAGCCGCTTCCACGAGGTGGCGGGGATGAGAGCCAATCCCCCGATGGCGCTGACGGCGAATGCAGCGGCGAGCACGCCCCGCTGCCGGCCGGACAGGTACCGGAACGTCAGCGGCGCGATCAAAGACGCCAGGCAGCACGCCAGGAATCCGGTTCGGGACGCGGAAAGCAAGACGGTCAGGAACGTAATCGCCAGTTGCACCCAGTAGATCCAGGCGCGCGCGCCTTTTGTGCGCACGGCCAGGTAATACGAAAACGGGATGCTGAGCGCCAGAGTGAGAGCCATGTCGTTCGGTTCGAAGCCGTCGGCCGCGTAGCGCTGATAGTAGGTTTGCTGCGCCAGCAGGAATCGGCTGACCGTGCCCGCGGCCGCGTAAAACGTGCCGAAAACGTAGGCGCGCATCAGGCTGAGGCAGAGGTCCTGCGTCGGGCAGAATTCCCAGATAAGCCAGGCCATGCCGAGCAATTGCAGATTCGTTTGCACACGGCTGACTGTTTCTTCGGGCGAGATGGTCCAGTGGAACGTCGCGGCGGTCCAGAGGACGAAGAGGGCGAGGGCTCCGTAAGCGGCGTTCGGTTTGCGGATCCGGCGGTCGATCAGGACCGCCAACAGACCGGCCGCCAGCGCGAGTCCGCCCAGCAGTTTCGAGATGGTTCCCAGGCCGGGGACCTCGATGGACTTCTCGGCGGGGAACGAAAACACAAACAGCCAGAGGCAGACAAAAGCAACGCTGCCCGCGGCGGTCAACCGGGAGTCTGTAGCGGCTCTAGGCATTGGGCTCCAGTTCCGGGATGGCCAGCGGCAGGGACTGGTTCCTGGTTGCCAGTACGCGGAAGAGCAGCAGCGCCAGGCCGCCGCACTGCACGGCCGCGGATATGCCCACAGCCAGCGCGGCGCCGCGCAGGCCGTACGACGGGATGGCCACGGCGCAGGCGATCAGGGTCGCGGCGGCCACGACGGCGAACAGGGGCAACTGGGGACGGAAGGAGCGCGCGGCGGTGACCGCAAAGCCCAAAAGCGACGCCACGTACCCGATTCCTCCGGCGACCATCAACATGGTGAGCAACCCGGCGTGCGCCGCGTACTCCGGCCGGAACATCAGCGCCAATACCCAGCGGCCGAGCAGCAGTGCACAGAGCACCGCCGCTGCGCCCAGGCCCGCACCGAACATGAGCAGCCGCAGCGTGAATCCTCCAAAGGCTGCCGGAGACTCGAACGCATACAACTTCGCCAGCTTGGGTGTGACCGTCTGGCCGACGGCATTGATCAGCGTATTGCCCACCGCCACCAGAGATGCAGCCGCCGAGAAGATTCCCAGTTCGCGCGTGCCCAGGTGGTGTTCGATAAAATAACGCGGCATGTTGGTGCAGAGCGAACAGAGCAGCATTACGGTGCTCAACGGCAGGGCGACGCGGAAGATCGTCCACTGGCGGCCCAGAGCGTCCCGCCACGTGCCTGCCATGGGAGGTTCGGCGGCCTCGAAATCACGCGATCCGCGGCCGGCGTCGTAAAAAACCAGAACCAGCGTGCGGGCCAGCAGGAGAGCCGCACTGGCCGCTATCAGTGAGCCGGTGGCCCACAGCGTTCCAGCCATCGCAAGCAAGCCGAGCGGACCACGGAGCGCGTTCGAAACCGTGATGCGATCCATGCGCTCGTGCTGCTGCATCAAGCCGTAGTAGATATCGCTGATTCCCTCCACGCCCTGTCCCATGGCGACCAGGACGATGAGCCACGCCACCCGCGGCAGGTATCCGAAAGCGCCGATGGCGGCTATGATCAGAACGCCGAGGACGGTCGCCGCGATCCGCAGTGCGCGATAGTCCCGAAAGCGATGCTCGCCGCGCGCATCGGTGGCCAGCACGGCCCGCAGGTTCATCTGGGCGAGCATGAGCACGGGGAAGGAAAGCGCCAGGGCGAGAGCGAATTCACCCACCATCTCCGTGGTTCCCAGCTTGGCGATGGCGCTCAGCATGGCCCAGTTGCAGGCGGCATAAAGCACCGTCCCGCCGGATGTCCAAAGCAGGTTCAGCCGCCACGAAAGCGGCTTCGGCGTCGTCCTGGTGAGGGGAGAGTTATTCATGCCAGTGGCCTATGCGGACTTATATTTCTCGGCATGGCGATAGGCGTACGCATCGCGATAGTATTGGCGGCCGGCCTTGAGCGGCTTCCAGTTGTTGAGAACGCCTCCCAGCACCCTGGTGCCGTCCTGCCGCAAACGTTCCGTGATGGCGGCCAGCACGTGCTCGGGGGTAGAGCCGGCGCGGATCACTAAAGCCACGCCGTCGGCCATGCGCGCCAGCCCTCGCGCATCGGAGAGCGCCATCATGGGCGGCGTATCGATCAGAACGATGTCGTACAGACGGCGTAAAGAATGCAGCAGTTCCGCCGCGCGGAGGTTATCGACCAGGCTCGGAACACACGAGCGATCGGACCCCGCGGGTAGAATATCCAGCCGCGGCACTTCGGTCCGGCGGATGAGCGACGGGAGGTCGGCCAGAGAATACGGGGAATCTTCGAGCAGATAATCGCTGAAGCCGGCCCCGTTGGCGCGCCGGAAAGCTTCATGCACGTGCGGCCGCCGCCGATCCGCGTCCACCAAGAGGACCCGCCTTCCGGATTCCGCGAGAGCGATACCGATATTGGTTACGGTGGTGGTCTTGCCTTCGCCCGGAAAGGCGCTGGTGAACACGATCACCTGCAGGTCCGCCGGGCCGCCCGACTGAAGTCCGGACTGCAGCAATGACGCGATGGCGCCGCGATACGATTCCGCCAGTGCCGATTCGCGCTGCCGCCATGTGACCGTCTCCAGCCAGTTACGCAGCAGATCCGACTCGTCCGCCGGAGCATCCTTGCGCCGGTACGAAGCCAGTCGCGGCAATACCCCGAAGCTGGATTTCACCGAATAGGGCAGATCCACCGACGCGCAGGGAATCGGTCCTAATTCCGCGATGCCCAGGCGGGTCCGCAGTTCGCCCGGCGCGGTCACCAGGCGATGTCTGCGGTCCCGGTGCAGAGCCAGCACCGAGCCGAAGAGAAAGCCCGCGAACATTCCGGCGCAAAGATAGATGGTTTTCTTCGGCCGCACCGGCGTCGTGGGTTTGGATGCGTTTTCCGCGACGTGAACGTTGTTGGCCCGGATCGCTGCCGCCAATTCGGTCTCCTTGAACCGCTCGAGTGTGGAATCGTAGAGCTTGCGATACGTCTCGACGGACCGCTTGAGCGTGTTGTACTCGACCGCCCGCACCGATTGAGTCCGCACGATCCCCGTCTGCTTCTCCAGATCGCTCTGGATCATCTTTTCCCGCCGCGTGGACGCCTCATACTGGCCGCGCAGCCGGTTCAGCGTTTCCTTCCGCTCGCGCTCCAGCGCCGTCTGCACGGCTGCCATCTCAGCTTCGAGCTGTTTGACTTTGTAGTAATCGGGCTTATACAGAATGCGGGCTTCGGCAAGCTTCTGCCGTAGTTCGGTGAGGCGCGTGTGGTAAGTCTGAATCGTAGGGGTGTCGATGACGTTGGTAAGATCCTCGACCGGTAACCTGGCCAGCAACTCATAGCGGGACTGTTCCGAGATCCGGGCATCCTGGGCGGCTACCAGCGATCCCTGCAAATTGCGCAGCCGCGCTTCGGCAACACTATCCCTGTCGGACTCGCCGGTGAACAACAGATCGTGCGTGCTCAGAAAGTTTTCTAATTCGCGCTCGGCATGGTCGAGATTGCCTTTGAGATCCGTCATCCGGCTGCCCAGCCATTTAGCTGTGTATTGCGTGGCGCTGAGCCGTTTTTCCAGGTTCTGGTTTACGTACTCCTCAGCCAGTGTGTTGGCCACGGCTGCCGCCAGTTCCGGATCGGCGGCCTCGAACGCGATCTCGATAATGCGGGTTTCACCGGCCAGCCGGATGGTCAAACGGCGCGCCATTTCCGCCAGGACCGCTTCCCGGCGTTCGTCGGGCGTCGGCGTCCTCTCGGGTTTCAGCCGGCGGCGAAGGCGGTCCACCAGTCCCTGGCCGGGTTGGAATTCCGGATGTTGCTCGATGTGCAGGCGGCCGGCAACGCGTTCCAGCATCCTGGTGGTCTGCAGGAGCTTGATCTGCGTCTGCACGTAGGCTTCGATCTGGAGCATGGCGCCATCCACGGCGGGTTCGAACTCCCGGCGATTGAGAAAGTTCTCATTGATGCTCTGGACTTCGATCAGCGACCTGGCTTGAAAGACGGGCTGCTGGGTGTAAGAGATCGCCAGCGCTAGCATCCCGCAGGCGCCGACGGCCATTCCGAGCAGCAGTTTGCGGCGGCCGAGCGCGCGCAGGATCTCCCCGAAGGTGAGGAAAGGAGAATCGGGTTCGGTTTCCACGGCCACCTGCGCGGGGTACTGAGCAAGCCCGGGTGTTGCATTCGCCATGTTCATGGCGCCAGGCCCTCTCCCCGATGGACTCAATTGATTCATGATCGTCTTTATCTCCGCCAGATCACTACGCCCGTACCCAGTTGAATGGCCGCTTCGAGCGCGCGCAGGGCGCCGCTGCGGGCCGCGCTGTTCGGGACGAACAGAATGTCATCCGGCTGCAACGGCACATCCGCCTCTTTACCGGAGAGGATGTGATTCAGATTCACCGGTACTTCCAGCCGCGTTCCTCCATCGGGATTCGGACGCAGGATGCGGGCGTTGGCCGGACCGGCCGTGCGGTTCAGACCTTCGGCGAGAGACAGCACCTGCAACACCGACACATTCTCCCGATCGCGAAGAATAAATCCGCCGGGTTTACGGATCTCGCCGATAGCGTAGACCATGCGCCCGCGCGGAACGGAGATCGTATCGTGCGGTTTCACAATCATGCTGCCGGCGGTGCTGATTCCGTCCATGATCTCTTTGAGGTTCAATTCGGCCGTGGTGGCGTCGCCGCCGGCATCGGGACGGGCGTTTGGCAATCCCAGCGAACCCTCCTCCCGGCGGCGGGTGATGCGGATTGTGTTTCCAGCGTCCTGCTCGATCCCGCCGGCCAGCGATATCACCTCCAGCAAAGTCTTGGGACCGCGCAATTGATGTGTGCCGGGAGTCTTAACCGATCCGAGCACGACCACGGGCTGGCTCTTCTGTTCGACTACATCCACCACTACCTGGGGATCGTTCACCAGACGATCGAGGCGTTCGCGGATCAGGTTCTCCAATTGGCTGGAGGTCAGGCCGGCGGCGTGCACCCGGCCGACCAGCGGCAGGTTGATATAACCATCGGCGTCGATGCGCAGGGGCCTTTCCGGAATATCCGTGATGTGCAGAGCGTGGATTGCAATCACGTCGTCGACACCCAGCATGTAGGCGGCGGCCGCGGGACGGCCCTGGGTGGCCGCATTAGCCTGCGCCGGAAACAGAGAGGCAACCGGCGCCACGCACAGAGACACTACGAGCATTCGCAACAAGCGCATATACAGAAACACAAACCCCCTCCGCAATTCAGACTGGTTTATAACTGCGACTAAGCTGCCGGTACGGTGACCTACCCTTCAGTCAGTACCAGAGCGGCCTCTAACTCTACCTCCGCATCCTCTTTGGCGTGCAGTTTAAAAGCCCCCAGGTAAAGAGATTTCTTCCTTGTCAGCGCTTCCAACGTGGAACGCCGCGTTTCATCCGTTGCAAAAGGCTGCAATGACCAAATGGACTGACCGATCAAATACTCGACAGGTTCACCGAAGAGCTCGCCGGCCGCTTCATTGGCTTCCAGTACGACGCCGGATGCCTCATCGACGTATAGCTGTGCATCCAAGACGTGAGCCGTCAGCAGTACCTTTTTGGGTTTCGGTGCATTTGCCGCAAGCGGATACAGGCTGACGCAAAGATATTCCCCGCTAGTCAACTGGACGATTTCGCCGTTGACCGGCAGGCCGGACGCCAATACATCAAGCACAAAAGCATGGAACTGCGCACCCGGGAAGATGTCCTGGATCTTCTTTCCGGGTTGAGCTACTCTCCCGAGTCCCCATTTTTTCCAGTTACCCCTCGTACTGACAACGCGCAGGTCAGGGCCGAGGACCATGGTCTCTGTTGCATTTTGTTCCAGCTTGGCGGGCCTGTTGATCGCGTTCACCATTTCTTTTGAGTCGAGTGTAGCATCGGCCTTTCGATAGTCACAAGGCAGCTAAGTACCGAGTACTTAACGGCCATGTACAGGACTATGTAGGGTCTGGCTGCTTCTGATCCGGCGCATTCACTCGATGCGTGTAGAAATAAGATTCGGCATATGCGTTCCTGGTGTTGAAAAGTCCAACTCTAGACCGGCATCCCTTAGTACGAACTCGCCATGAGTGAAATCGACCAGGACGCATGACGTGCATAATCGGTATGAGCTGGCCTGACGGGCGGCAGCACGGATAACGACGGTAAGTGTTATCCAGCGGGCCGATAATACATTCCTGATGCGCTGTGTAGGCTGGATAGTTCTGCCGTGGGCCTGAGAATTATTGGTACTAGGGGATTCCGTACTAGTTCTGGAATGCCTTGAACAATGGCTGCGCTCACGGTATATTCAGCACTTGACCCCAGGACCGCGATAGAACCTGCCTGGCCGCATCTGTGTCAGGGGCGGCGATCCTCAGGCGATGGTGACAACCAACTTGACTAGTCCCCCAGGGTGGCGCGAGGTGAACGTTGGGATCGATTGATACATCGACACCCGTAGTTCTTTCCAGCACAGTGGGATCCGAAGCTTGGAATTCACGTGACTTGAAGTCGCGG
>JADMIO010647449.1_pt1 | contig 34742 bp, 27 predicted proteins | sample 8958161 | NCBI WGS metagenome assembly JADMIO01 (sample SAMN16585339, study PRJNA669376) | soil metagenome | isolation source: Crop rotation soil | place: USA: Cullars Rotation, Alabama | collected 2011
AGGACCTTTGCATCAGCCGCGACTTGCCAGAGATAGACAAAGCCTGCCGTCACCGCGAAGCTCGCAAGCCACCAAAGACCTTCAGTTATTTTTGACGTTGGTTTCATCGAACCCGCCCGGGAATAGCTTCTTTTCGCTCCACACAACCATCGCATTCACTGACCAACCCAGAAGCCCGATGGTGAAGAAATACGCGAACATCATTGCAGGCTGCAGGAATTGCTGTGATTGCATGAGCTGATAGCCAAGACCCATCGGATTACCCAAAATCTCAACTGTCACCGACAATATGACGGATGCGGCGATAGCAAGCCGAAAGGCGACAAATACGAAGGGCAAAATTGCAGGCAAAACGATCGAATGAATTCGCTTAACAAATCCCATTCCTAGCGCCCGAGACACCTCGATCAGACGAGGCTCCACCTGGGTAACAGCGCTCTGAGTCAGCAACAAAACGGGCCAAAATGCTGAAAAAGAGATCACGGTTAGTTCGAGTCTGACACCAAAACCAAAGGTGATCAGTGCGACTGGAAAGATCACGACAGCGGGGATCGATCGCAAGATTTCAAACGTGACCGCGAGTAAACGCGCAAAGGGCGTCATGAGTCCTGTGACAAGGCCCATGATCAATCCGAGCGATCCTCCGATCAAAAGGCCAAGAGTGGATGTATAGAGCGTTTGGACCAACGCCAGTGGAAGGTTGCCGCTGGCGACCTCTTCCGCAAAAGCGACTATCACGCGGCTTGGTGCCGCAATAGTGAAGCTGTCGGTGATGTCGTAAGTCAAAAGCTCCCACAATCCGATCAAGGTGATGGGTGCGATGAGTCCGAGCGCGGCCTTTCTCATGACTTGATGTCGGACTGAATGGAGTTGAACAATTTGTGGCGGAGTTCCAAAAATACCGGATGTTCACGGCTCGTCAGCTGATTACGAGGTCGCGGGAGCGGTACCGTGACAATCTCTTTGACGCGACCCGGGTTCGTGGCAAGTACGACAACCCGATCGCCAAGATAAATAGCCTCCTCCAGATCGTGCGTGACGAAGATTGTCGCTGTACGGTTTTCGCGCGAAATGCGGGTAATTTCGTCCTGTAACGACTGGCGTGTCATGGCATCGAGTGCGCCAAAAGGTTCATCTAGGAGCAGCACATCAGGTTTTTGGGCGAGACAGCGCGCAATCTGGACGCGCTGCTGCATTCCACCAGAGAGTTGAGAGGGGAATTTGGAGCCGGAACCGGTCAAGCCAACTTGTGCGAGAAGAGAATCGACGATCTTCGGCCTCTCTGATCGAGGCACGTTCATCACTTCCAAGGCGAGTGATATATTCGCGGCCGTGGATCGCCACGGAAGAAGTGCTTTGCCGTAGTCCTGGAAGACGATCGCAACTTGCTGCTGCGGTCGATATACGGGTTTTCCGCGATATGTGATCGATCCCCTGTCTGGCCGCAGGAGTCCTGCGACCAAGCGGAGCAAAGTGGTTTTCCCACAACCCGATGGTCCGACGACGCAGACAAACTCGCCCGGAGCCACGTCGAAAGTGATGTCCTCGACGATCGGGCGCCCCGCCAAAGCGCGGGACGCCTCCTTGATTGAGATAATCGGAGTTGCCGACATTGTTAGGGTGTAAAGACAGCTTTCTTAGGATCAATGTCCTTTTGCAGCATCTTCTGTTGAAGCATCACGTCAACCCACCATTTCAGTTGCTCCGGTTTCAGGCCAACCGACAAAGTCGGAACGGTCGTCGCGGCCAGGACCTCTGGGGGCACTCTCAGATACTTTCCCAGGATGGTGCGTGCTTCGTCCTGATGATCTTTCATATAATCGATAGCTTCTTGCAGACTGTCCCGGAACGCTGCGAGCGTTTGCGGATTTTTCTTTGCAAACTCTGTGGTCGTAACATAGAGCGCAGCGTTAGTACCGGGGGGTATGATCGAGTTAAAGTCGATGACGACGGAGCCGATCTTTCGTGCGACAATCGCTTCGTACGTGGCGTCCGGTGCGGTTGTGGCATCGATCTGTCCCGATCGCAGTGCATCAGGCATTTGCTGAAAAGGCACTGTGATGAGAGTCACATCCTTGAGATCGACGCCGTTTTCGAGCAGCCATCGCTTGAGAACGACCGCCTGCAAGCCAGTGAAACCCGGCACTCCAATTTTCTTTCCCACAAGATCCTTGGCAGTCTTGATCTGAAGAGCGTTGGAGGCGAGGAGGCCGACTTTGGTCGGCGTCGGAAAGTCATAGAATCCAAACACGCCTACCACGTCTACGCTGTTGTCGATGGCTTGCAGCAAGACCGAAGGGCTGGGGCCGACGATTTGTACGGAATTTGCAACGACAGCGGCAATTGAAGTGGAGTTTTCAGGTGTGGTTGTGATGGTGACGTTGAGCCCGCGTTTTGCGAAAAAACCCTTTTCCTTCGCCACATACTGTCCCAGTTCCAGCGCGGAGGGTGTATGCGTTGAAATGATGTTTGGTGTTTCGGGAGCGGATTGAACGGCTCCTGTTTGCAGAACGATGGCCGCTGCAGTCACGCAAATTGCGATAAAGCCCTTCATTTTTACCTCCCTGTTTGTGTTCTAATTCGGCTCGTTAAATTCTATCCAACCGATGCTGCATCCTCTTTTTAAGAAATATTAATAGATACGCCTGAGCAGATTGTCTCCGATCTTTACGGGGTGCGCGCCAATAAGGATAAAAACGATAACACATGGCTCCGTGCCGCGGTTGACCCAGTTATGCATTGTGCCGCGTTCGACCATCAGATCGCCCGCCTTAAGGTGCACGACGCAATCGTCGGCCTCTAGGTCAATCTCGCCTGAAAGAACGACGGCGTAATCAATCGTTTCTGTACGGTGCGGTCGTGGCGCACATCCCGGGTCATATTGGACTATGCGAAAATACGTGTGGCCTTCAAATTCTTCTACTTCGTCGAGCTCCGCGCCGTCGCCGGATGCGAGATTGTCGATCGGCCACTGGTTCGTCGCCCAAATCTTGCTCCAGCTCACACCCGGGCGATCGGCAAGTTTTGTCGGAAGGATATCATCTCGTTCTATGACGGCACGACCGTTCGCATCATGGCCAACGACGACCCTTCGAGTTTGATGCGGCATGTGAGATTTCCCTCCTTATGAAATACCGGAGCAATATCAAGCTGCTGGTCGTTTTGCTGCAAGCCGACGGTCTTGCCGTTCGAAATACCGCATCGCCAGGGGAAGAAACCAGGGAGCGCCACGATAAAATGGTAGTGTTGGAAAGTTCGCTTTTTCGAAAACGGAATGACTGTCGGGACGACTGAGGACCTTGCCCGCAAGTTTCATTCCGAAATAGGAGCCCATGGGAACACCAGCAAAATTATAGCCGAGACCGTAGTAAATTCCATCGTGACAACCGATGTGCGGCATCATATCGAAGGTTCCCGCGCATTGGCCCATCCAAACGTGACTGAGCTTGACATCAGCGAGATCTGGCAGCACTCGCGTTAGAATCGGATGCAGGCACTCCGCAATTTCCGCGGCCTGTTGAGATCCATTGGCGGTTGCGCCGCCGAATAGAATGCGAGAACTATCCGGTGCTGGCCTGAAGAAATCGATATTTATATTGGAGTCGATGGTGGTGCGCCTGTGCGGCAGCAGCTTGCGCACGACCGATTCCGGCAAGATTTCTGTTGCGGCCATATAGCCTGTAAAAGGTATGAGGCGCCTCGCATGCCAAGAAAAATGGCGGGGCGTGTAGCCGTTAGTTGCAACAATAACGTCTCGCGCAACGACTGTGCCAGCTGCAGTCACAACCGAAATGGCTTTTTCACTTTTGCGCGCCAGTGAAAAGACCTCCGTTTCTCCAAAAACGGAAACCCCTGCCTGGAGGACGAGGCTCATCAAACCGAGGTGATAGAGTCCTGGATGCAGTGATCCGAGATCCGGGATGACCGCGCCTCCATGATAGACGTTAGACGCAATTTCTTGGTGCATATCTGAAGAGGTGACCATTGAATACGGCAGACCAAGATCACGCTGCATCTCGGAAAGTTCGCTATTGAGCAGCTGGTAGTGCGTCGGAGACGTGGCTGCGATCAAACGGCCGCACCGGGTTGCATAACAGTCGATCTTTTCGTGCTCGATAAATGCCATTGTGGTCTGGTAGGCGGCATCGAGTTCTCTGTAGACCGTGGCGGCATGTGGTGCCCCCTTTGTACGTTTCAACTCGACGTAAGACTTCTTCAGAGTACGACCAAGAAATCCGGCATTGCGGCGCGAGGCACCGAAACCTGCGCGCTCCTTGTCGAAAACAGCAACCGACCGGCCAGCGCGCGCCAATTCGAGCGCGGCGCGCAAACCTGTATAGCCGGATCCGACCACAACGATTTCATATGATGCAAGCAGGGAAGGCGAGTTTAGCGTGATTGGAGGGGCGGCATCCCACCAGTAGGGCTGATCCTTGAAATCGGAAGTCAGATACTTTGACATGAAATGACACACCGATGTTCGATCACAGGCTCAGCGAAGGTGGATTCATTGCTTTATTGTTACTGCATCGTACCAATCGAAACCTTCTAGGCGCGATCAAACAGCGCTTTGGAATGATGAGTTTCTTTGTTCATGGGTCTTACCGGATATGCGACCGCAAGGTTTTCAAGTCAGAATGGTCTGGCTTTGCTCGCGCATGAATTGGGGTAAAAAATAAGGGCCAAGGCCGCCTTTATGGCTTACACCGGAGCCCTTCCAGCCACAGAAGCTTTGGATGCCAGGCCAAGCACCGGTTGTAGCACCGCTTGGACGATTGGCGTAGATCGCCCCGGCTTCGGCGTGATCGAGGAAGAACTTCAATTCTTTCTCGTCGCGGGTATAAACGCCGGCGGTCAAACCATAATGCACAGAGTTGCCTTCAGCCAACGCCGATTTCAGATCAGGGACATTTCGGATCACAAGAAAGGGAAGGAAAAGTTCCTCTCTGGAAAGCCTGCTAGGAGCCTTGAGAGACACGACCGTCGGTTCCAAATAGATGCCGCGTTCGAAGGTACCATCGGTTCGGCGCTTGCCACCTCGCACGATGGAGCCAGATTTATTAATCTCATCGATCGCGTTATTAAAACGCTCTGCCGCAGCGTTGTTGTAGACGGGGCCGAGGAAAACATCCCGCTTTCGGGGATCACCAAGGACTAGCTTGGCAGAAAACGATTGCAACTCTTGAATGAAATCGTTGAGTATAGTGTTTTCGACGTATACCGCCGAACAAGCGCTGCATTTCTGCCCCTGTAATCCGAAAGCGGAGCGGGCAACACCTTGTGCCGCCACAGTGAGATCGGCATTGCGTGTCACATAAGCCGGATTTTTACCGCCCATTTCGGCAACGACGGGCTTTGCATATGCGCCGTTCAACGCGGAACGGGCGAGCTGCATGCCCACTGCGTGTGAGCCTGTAAAGGCTATTCCGGCAATGCCTGGATGCTCGGCCAGCATACGGCCGGTCTCGGCATCACCATTTAGCATCTGAACGACGCCGTTGGGAATCCCCGCATCGAGCAGCGCATCGACAATGATCTTTGCACTCAAGCCGCAGCCCGCAGATGGCTTCAAGATTGCGCAATTGCCGGTTAGGATCGCTGCGGTCATCATGTTGACTGACAACGCAGCAGGAAAGTTAAAGGGCGCGATAACAGCAAAAACGCCGAGGGGTTTTAAAATGCTGGAGGTCAATTCTCGCTCAGTCGCCCTGGCGAGGGAGCGGCGATATCCCTCGTTCTTCTCCATCTCATCACAATAGTAGTTGACGAGATCAACGGCTTCTTCAGCTTCCCCGACGGCTTCCAGCCGCGATTTTCCAACTTCAAACAGTGCTGCCATCGCGAGCTCATATTTTCGAGCATCTAGATTATTTGCCCATTTGCGAAGCACCTGGACGCGCTGTTGCCAAGACCGGCCGGACCAATCAGGAAAAGCAGTATGTGCAGCTGCGATAGAACGATCGAGAGCTGCCTTCGACGCTGCTACGAAGGTGCCGATTAAGATCTTGCTGTCGATAGGACTGTGCACCTGATAGTTTCGGCCGTCGCGATCTTGACGATCAGTCCCGATGATATTGCCGACAGAGGTGTCGAGTTGTTTTGACTCGAACAGTGGAATTTCCCGGTCTAGAAAGTCGTGAAGCAGCGTGAAATCGGCGGCACTGTTGGAATAGGTGACCCGGGGAAGGCTGCTCATGCGCTTAATCTCCCTACTCGCCGTTTTAGTTCCGATTTCCGGTTATAGACCTGATAATCGGAACGATAACTCTGCTAGCTGCTTTCGTCAATTTGCCGTGCGGCGGACCGGACAAACCGGCATTAGCCTTACAAGCAAAAAGCGTTTTTCAGGGAAGGCCGCACAAGCCGAAAGATCAAAGGAAGACGTTGATGCGGTGGTGCCCGCCCGTTCATAATTTTCGGGAAAATATGGGGCGTCAGGCGGCGGTTGATGTCGCGACCGATGTTCACATTCTTATCGCGTAGACGGCCGACTCATCAGATGGCTCAGCCGAATCGAGTGCGTGCGTAGGGGGTCGGGTCTATGGGGGGACGAATATCCACGGCCATCGCAGCCACAATATCACCTGTCATAGGCGCTCCTGTGAGTCCCGTATGCCCGTGACCAAATGCATAGATGACATTGGATGCAAGTCGAGAGCGATCGATCACCGGTAAACTATCCGGAGTAGATGGTCGGCATCCCATCCAGAACTGAGCACCTTCGCCATTCAAGCGGGGATAAATTCGTTTGGCTATTTCAAGCATTGCGCGCGGACGCCGATCATCCATAGGAGCCTCTGGGCTTGCGATCTCGACGGTTCCGGAGATTCGGACGCCATTCTCCATCGAAGCGATACCGAACATATGGTCTCGGTTCATGATCTTAACGCGGGGGCGAACCCCCGGATTGGGCAACATCGCATGATATCCCCGCTCGGCTTGCAGCGGGATCTTGTCACCCAGTGTCTTGGCAAAGTCCTTCGACCATATGCCGGCGGCAAGCACAAAGACATCAGCTTCCAAGAGATCGCCATCACAGCGTAGATATTTGACGCGCTGGGAATCGCGTTCAAAACCAAGGGCGCGTCGCTTAAGAATCTTGCCGCCGTCGGTCTTGAAGATATCTGCGATTGTCTGAACGAGCCGCAGCGGATTAACGGCTTGACTATTCTCCGGAAAGTACTGGCCGCGCGAAAATATGGGTGCGAGTTCACTGTCTATCTCGCGGATTTCATCACGATTGAGGAATCGGGTTTCAATTCCGAAATTATTGCGGATTTTATTTGCGAGTTCCTCTGTCGCGCTGGGTGTGTTTTTCGTCCAAAGATAGAGTTGACCGGTCTTTTGAATCAAACTTGATGCGCTGTCGCCCAGAATCTGTTCGTAGCGAGTGCAACTCGTGGCATGAAGCTGTCTCAACGCGCGTGACAGCGAATCAATTTGATCAAGACGGCCGGCGCGAACCCACCTCACCAACCAAGGCAGCGAGCCGGGAAGATCACGCCAGCGCACGACGAGCGGCCCTTCGGGATCCAGCAGCCATTTCGGAACGCCCTTCAACATTCCGGGTAGGGAAAATGGAATGCAGAAATCGGGGCTGATGGCACCACCGTTGCCATAAGAGCAACCTCGGCCCGGTTCGTTCTGATCGACGATGGTTACCGCGAAGCCCTGGCATTGCAGAGCACGTGCCGTCGTAACGCCAATAATTCCGGCGCCTAACACGACCGCGCGCCGCCCATTACCAGGTCCCGAACGAAGATTCATACTCATGAGGTTAGACCCTTTTTCCACGAGGCTGGACAGCTTGAGCGATCGGATAGAGAATAAGTCATCCCCGGGAGGAAATAGTCATGAGATTTACGCTCGGCATCAACATGGCAAGGCATTCGCCCAGCGTTGATACGCGCGAGGTATCGGATCATACGCTGGAAATGGTGCAGATGGCAGACGCCGGTGGCTTCGATATTGTATGGGCCGGCGAACACCACGCCATTGAATCCTTCATTGCTCCCAATCCCTTTACACAGCTCGCATGGTGGGGCGCAAAAACCTCACAAATTCGTCTTGGCACCGCAGTGATTGTTGCGCCTTACTGGCATCCGATCCGCCTCGCAGGGGAGGCTGCGCTGCTGGATTTGTATTCCGGCGGCCGTCTGGAATTTGGGATCGGCCGCGGTGCTTATCAGCGTGAATTCGACCGGATGATGGGAGGCGTGGATCAGAAGCTGGGTGGAGCATACATGCGCGAGATGCTACCACTGCTGCGAGGACTTTGGCAGGGCGATGTGGAAGCCAAGGGCGAATTCTGGCAATTTCCGACTTCAACGTCATGTCCCAAGCCATTACAGAATCCACTTCCCGTCTGGGTCGCCGCTCGCGATCCGGATTCCTATGATTGGGGAGTCTCCAATGGTTGCAACATCCAGTCATGGGCGATGGTACGGCCATTCGCCGAAGTGGAAAGCTACAAAAGTCTTTTTGACAACGCACTAAAGAAGTATCCGCAAAGGCATCGTCCGAAATTCCTGACGATGCGCCATACCTGTGTTTTTAACCGTGCCGATCAATGGGAGGCGCCCGTCAGCGCCGTGATCGATCACAGCCGGCGCTTCGAAAATCTATTCAAGAATCTTGGCGGCGTTACCAATGGTTTCGTTGAAGATGTCAGTCTCGATGCGGTACCCAACCGATCTGAATACGACCCCGCAGAGATCCGCAAGAACCTGATCTTTGGCACCCCGGATGAAGTGATCGCCAAGCTCAAGCCTTACGAAGCTTTGGGCGTGGACTATTTCAACCTTGCGGTGAGCTTTGGGATGCCGTTCGCGGAACAGAAAAAATCGCTCAGACTCTTTATTGACGAAGTGATGCCGGCCTTCACCCGGTCCGCCGTGAAGGCAACGGCGGCCGAGTGATTTTTTGCATTCCGAGACAAGACCACGCCTTCCGTGACCGGCGACAGAAAGCAACCGCAATAAAGATGAGTCTCGGCTGTAACGCGTTCTGTCGATCAGGTTGCGGCCGCGAGGGCGGCCTTCAGCCAATCGTCGAATGCCTTCTGGTGGCTGGAAATCCAGGCCTCGGCGAGGCCTTTCCAAGCCTTCTCATCTTTCGCGCCCTTGCTGATCTCGGTTTCCCAGTGGGTCCAGTCTTCGATAGGCCATCGCGCCGTTTCGAGTAATTTGCTCACAGCGGCGTTCTTCGCGAGGAAATCACGATTGGCCACGACGCGGTAGTTCCATCCTCCGATCGTCATGCGGCAGGGATCCTGTCCGCCGGCGCAACCGATAACGCCTTTCACCATCGGATCGTTGACCTGCTGGACACCTTCCGGAAGAACCGAGAAGGGTGACGGCAGCCAAACGACATCCTTGCCGGGCACCACGGTGCCGACGACCCAGGACGGACTCCAGGTGTAGAAAATCGCTGGTTCGCCGCGCTTCACGCGCGCGATCGATTGTCCGAGCAGAAGCTCGTAACGGCCGCGCACACTGCGCACGGTGTCCTGCAGGCCGAAGGCTTTCAGCTGGAAGTCGACAACGTCGCCGCAGCTCCAACCCGGATCGCAGTTTGCCAAGTCCGCCTTTCCATCGCCGTCGGTATCGAACAGCGCTGCAATCTTCGGATCCTTGAGCTGCTCCATGTTTGTAATTTTGTATTTGTCAGCGGTGGCCTTATCGATGATGTAGCCATTGATTCCGCCATTGATAATGATGCCATTGCCGAGCACGGCTAGCGTCTTTTCGAATTTGCGGTAAGGCGGTTCGCGTTGTGGCCAGTTCACCGATGCGACGACATCCATCTCGCCAACGGTCGCGGCTTGCATGAACGCATTGAAATTGATGACCGTGAACTTGACCGCATAACCCATCTTTTCCATGGCGGCAGCCATGATGTAGTCGGTCACATTTGCGGCAGTGAGGGCGTCCGAATGGGAGAACTGGATCGTTTTACCAGTTCCAGGCGTTTGCGCTTGGGTGGTTTCTACAGAGACCGTTAGACCCAGCGCCAACGCTGAAAACAAAGCAATTTTCGAAGCTAATTTCATTATGCATCCTCCCTTGGCCTATACAGAGACTATATCCGCTTCACCGCTTGCGTGTCTTCCCAATTTTGCGGCGCCCCTTCGTCGATCTTGCCGCCAAACAGGGTCCGGCGCCAGCGTTCCCATGCGCTGGTCGCGATGTTTTTTAAGTGCGGTTGGTTTGGAACAGCAAGCGATTGCGTGATGCGGTCAAGCATGATGGCAAGAAGCACGATGGCGATACCGCCAACGGCCGCACGCCCAACGTCCATACGGCCAAGACCCTGCAGCACGACAATGCCGAGGCCTTCGGCTCCGATCATTGCGATGATCACCGACATCGACATGGCCATCAGAACCGTCTGATTAATGCCACCCATGATGGTTGGAAGCGCGAGAGGAAGCTGGACCTCCCACAGCAGCTGCCTTTGCGTCGCGCCGAAGGCGTTTCCAGCATCGATCATTTCATGATCGACAAGACGAATGCCAAGATTGGTAAGGCGGATCAACGGCGGCATCGCCGCCACGATGACAGCGATCGCGCCAGGCACGGTACCGATGCCGAAGAGCATCACGACGGGGACCAAGTAAACGAAGCTCGGCGTTGTTTGCATGACGTCAAGCGTAGGTCGAATGACCTTCCAGGCATAATCGCTGCGCGCGCACAGGATGCCGGTCGGGATCCCGATCACGATGCACACCACGATCGCTGTGCTGATCAAGGCAAGGCTGACCATCGCGTCCTGCCAGATTCCAAGGAAAGCGATGAGCAGCAACGACAACGCTGTAAAAATTGCGACCCCCCATCCCGACACACGCCAGGCGATCAATGTCATGACGACGATCACAAAAGGAAATGGGATCGATAGCATCGTTTGCTGGATGAAATTAAGAAGCGCCCGGATCGGCCATTTGATAACAGAAAAAATAGTGTAAGCATTGATCGCCATCCATTCGACCGCGAGCTGAATCCAATGCTCAAGCGGAATGACGTAAAGATTGCCGGCGTTCATGGCTTTTCTCCCTCATTCACACTTGATGCCGGATTACGATGCTCCGCGATGCGGTGCAGGATCAAAAAAGGATCGATTTGCCCCTGAAATCGACCGTGTTCGTCAATGACTGCAACGAGCTGTCCTGTCCGCAGAGCCGCTGCAGCATCGATGAGGGTTGCCTGGTGGTTGATGGTTGCGAAGTTTCTGGAGAGCGTGTGACGCCCTGTGGCTTCGCCATGAGCCGGCACGAGCCCAAGCACCCGGCCATTGTGGTCGACGGCAAAGGTGTCTGCGGCCTGTGATGCCACTATGGCTTTGTCGTCACTGAGAACGACGGTCCTGCCCGGCACCATGGCGTTGTGTGCTTTCAATAGTCTGGTTCTGTCAACGTCGCGTGTAAACGCGGCCACATACTCGTTCTGGGGGGATAATACGATTTCCTGTGGTGTCGCGTCTTGGACGACCTCGCCCTCAGACATGATTGCGATCCGGTTGCCGAGCTTCAATGCCTCTTGGAAGTCGTGGGTGATAAACAAAATTGTTTTCTTGAGCATCCGCTGAAGGCGCAACAGCTCGTCCTGCATCTCGCTGCGAATGAGCGGATCGAGCGCGCTGAAAGGTTCGTCCATAATCAACACATCGGCGTCTGTCGCGAGGGCGCGCGCGAGACCAACGCGCTGACGCATGCCGCCGCTGAGCGCCTGAGGATAGTGATTTTCCCAAGCGGACAGCCCGACCACGGACAGCACTTGGCGCGCCTTGCTGCGGCGTTCTGCCACGGGCATGCCCCGTAGCTTCAGTCCGAACTCGGCGTTTTCAAGAACGGTCTTTCCCGGCAGCAGCGCAAAATGTTGAAACACCATTGAGATTCGGGTGCGACGAATTTCGCGCAAACGCGGAGTGACAGCCTTGGTGACGTCTTCGCCGTCCAAGAGCACTTGGCCGGCCGTCGGCTCAATCAGACGGTTAATGCAGCGCGCTAGCGTTGATTTTCCAGAGCCCGATAGACCCATAATCATCGAAATTTCGCCGGCAGCCACAGATAGCGATACATTGTTCAGCGCCACAACATGGCCGGTCTTTTGCTGCACCGATTTGCGCGTTTGACCTTCTGTCAGCAGTGAAAGAACCTGGTCCGGCTTTGCACCAAAAATCTTGTAGATATTTTCGACTTTGATGCGGATCGGCCCCTTGGTTTCGCGATGTTCCCCCCTCACAAATTTCTCCTTTGTGCTTCCCACGGAGCCTGATGCTGCTCACTGCATTTGATCACATTTTCAATTGCGGATGATCCGAAACCGTTGTGACCTAGCTGAAGTGCGGCATGACCTTGTCCGCGAAAAGGCGGAGTGATTTTTTGGTGATTTTGTAATCCTGCGCAAAAGCCGCGTAGGCGATATAATGATCGATGCCGAGTTCTTCGTACATCTTTAGCTTCTCGATGCAGGTCCGGGGGGAGCCGGCGACAAGGTTGTTGCGAAGCGTCTCGAGCGAGTATTCATCAGGTACCGGATCCGCAGCCGTGAATCCGCCGTCAATTCGAGCGCTGTTCTCGAACAGGCGAGTAAAGATGCGGTGATTGAGACCGACATCCTGCATGCCCTGTAGCGCCTCTTCCTCGTCCTCTCCCACAAATGTCATACGCGAGACCGCGATCTTCGGGCGTTTTTTTGGCTTTATACTATCGATTACAGATTCAACTTGATTATAGAGAACCTTAACGCGCTCGAACGGTTCACGCCAAGGCGTCATCATAATGTTATAGCCACGTTCAATGGCCCATTTATGGGTGTCGCTTGAACGACCTGCGACCCATACCGGAGGAAAGCCTCCCTGCAGCGGATGTGGTACGGCGGTCGATGGACCGAATGAGATCGTCTGCCCGTGATACTCAAAGTCCTTGCTGCCGATAAGTCCTTCGACCACATCCATGCTTTCGCGCATTTTCGCAGCGCCGATCTTTTCGTTGATGCCGAACCTGTCAAACTCGTAGGCGAAAGCACCACGGCCGATGCCGAGTTCCAGACGACCTTTGGTCAATTGGTCTGCGAGCCCAATCTCGCCTGCGAGACGCAGCGGGTTGTAATAGGGAACAACGATGATGCAGGTGCCCACACGGATTTTCTTTGTTTGCGCAGCCGCATGGATGCACCACATCAGTGGCGACGGGCACATGATGTACTGAACAAGATGATGTTCCGGGAACCAAACGCACTTGAATCCGGTCTCTTCCGCGAACTGCACCATCTCCATGGCGCGATCAAAAATTTCAGCTTCGCTGGTCGATTCCGAGAAGCGATGAAAGGGCACGAAAATACCGAAATCCACGAGAACTCCTGGGCATGACGTTGTGCCAATATACGCGGCTTTAGCTGTATATTAGGGTCCAAACCCCGTCAACGCAGGCTCCGCGCATTGCTCGCTTTGCGTCGGATGTCGTCTTTCGACAGAGTTCGCGCCGCAAAATCGCTGTCGTCGTGATCATGCAGCGTCCATCGCTTCAGTTGCCCAAGCTACGAACGCTCAATATCGTCAATTAGCCGCATGAGCGCGGTGTCACCGGCGAATTCATGCTTGAGTGCAGCTGCTCGTACAATAAAGGGTGCCTTTTCAGGATGATTGAATTTTACTCCCATGCGCTCGGTCTGCGTCTTCATGCTGACCTCGAAGTGCTCCCAAGCTTCGTTCATGACGTGATGAGACGCAAGCGCTGCGTCACGTACGAGGTTCCGCTGCGCCGGCGTAAAGGCATTCCAGCTCGCCGTGCTGACGAAGAACACGTCAGGCACCATCGTGTGCTCGTTAAATGAAAAGTGCTTCACCACTTCACCGTGGCGGCCGACAACAAGTGATACGATGCTGTTCTCAGCACCATCGACGAGGCCGGTGCGTAGCGCGCTATAGACGTTTTCCCACGCCAGTGCGACGCCCTCAGCGCCGAAAAGCTGCATCAGCCGCTCCATTGTGGGGGAGGGTTGTACACGTATGCGGAGGCCTTTCAGATCATCAGGATGGTTGACCGGCTTGCGGCCATAAAAACTTCGCGCGCCGGCCTGATAGTAGGTGAGACCAATGAGGCCTTGGGCCTGTGTGGAGGATAGGATGCGTTCACCCACCGCGTTGGATGCCACGGTTTGCCAATGCGCACGGTCACGGAAGATAAAAGGCATATTGAAGACGCGGTAGTCTGGCCCTGTCCGCTCCACCACACTCGCGCTGGCCTTGACGAAATCGAGCTTTCCGGCCTGGGCTTGCGAGATCAGATCCACCTCTTGGCCGATTAGGCCGTTGGGAAAGATAGCGGCTTCGATCGCGCCGCTGGAGGTCTCGCGCAGCCGGTCGGCAAAAAACTGCATAGCACCATGAACCGGGTGCTCGGTCGGTAGCCCATGACCGATGCGAAGTCGCATGGGGGATTGCGCGCCCAGAATGGCTGGACAAACAAGCGCGGCGGCGAGCGTGAATACGCGGCGCCGAGTCGGTCGTCCCAGTATGCCTTTCGGTCTCGGGCGCATGGCGCCATTATGAAGATCGCCTGGCCGCCGCGCAACGGCAGGTCGGCTTTCACGCAATCGCAGCGATGTTGGAAGCGGCATTTGTTGTGCGTTCGGTGAGTCAGTGGCGACCGCGCGCGATCGAGGCCGCGAGCAGCGCTTTGTTCTCTGAACGAATAGGGGAATTTTTTTTGAAGATAACTGAGGAAATTTCATTCCGGCTCAGGCATTTGTACCCTGGATGGCCTCAATCAAGCCGGCGGTAACATCGTTTGTCCGCGCTTTGCCGCCGAGGTCTGGCGTATGGAAACGCGGATCTGCGGTTACGCGTTCGATTGCCTTCATAAGACGATCCGCCGCCGCTTGCTCACCGAGGTGCTCTAACAGCATGACGGAGGACCAGAAAGTGCCAACCGGATTGGCAATCCCTTTGCCCATGATGTCGAAAGCCGAGCCGTGGATCGGCTCGAACATCGAGGGGAAGGTCCGCTCCGGATTGATATTCCCTGTCGGAGCAATTCCCATGGAGCCGGCCAACGCCGCCGCCAAATCAGACAAAATGTCCGCGTGCAGATTGGTCGCCACGATTGAGTCGAGCGTTTGCGGCCGCATGACCATACGCACGGTCATCGCGTCCACCAGCATCTTGTCCCAAGTCACATCTGAAAATTCGTCAGCGACCTGTGCGGCGATCTCATCCCACATCACCATGGCGTGTCGCTGCGCGTTGGACTTCGTAACGACCGTGAGTAGCTTCCGAGGCCGAGACCGCGCGAGATTGAATGCAAAACGCATGACCCGCTCGACGCCCGCGCGCGTGAATATCGCCACATCCGTCGCAGCCTCCAGCGGTAGGCCCTGATGCACGCGACCGCCGACGCCCGCGTATTCGCCCTCGGAGTTCTCTCGGACTATGACCCAGTCGAGCTCATTGTTATTTACGTTTCGCAAGGGCGATGTGATGCCAGGCAGGATACGCGTCGGCCTGACATTCGCGTACTGGTCGAAAGGCTGGCAAATTGCCAGGCGCAATCCCCAAAGCGTGATGTGATCCGGAATCTCAGGATGGCCCGCTGAGCCAAACAGAATTGCATCATGATGGCGTATCTGGTCACGGCCGGATTCGGGCATCATCCGGCCGTGCTTCTTATAGTACTCACCACCCCAGTCGAAACAATCGAAGACGAACTGAAAACCACCGTCACGCTTCGCTATCGCTTGCAGACTCTCAACACCGGCGGCGATGACTTCCGGCCCAATACCATCTCCCGGGATGGCGGCAATTCTGTATGACTTCATCAAACCCTAACTGGCTTTTCTGGTCACGCCTTTGTCACCCGCCATTCGTTTAACGGCTCTGGCTTCACGCCGTTCTTTGCCAATTCGGAAAGATATATCTCGAGGACTTGCGGATCTTCATCTTCGTAAAAAATCTGATGGCCTTCTTCAGCCATGACGGGCGACGGACCCATATCTTCGGTTGTAATTCTCCAGTCACCGTAATGCATGGCGAAAAACCGAACCGGAACAGGCCCGGTATTGAAATGCTGATGGAACCACATATCGGGTGGTGCGAAAACAGCGCCGGGTCCCCAATCGAACTTATGCATTTTGGTAGTGCCTTTGGGGCCAGGCTCCCACATCAACGAGAAGCCCTTGCCGGAGAGAATGAGAATATGGGCCCCCGGACCGTGGCGGTGGGCTGGCTTGTAAGTAGAGACTGGAAATTGTGCGATGTGCGATCGAAGGGTGTTGTTTGCCATCTCGAAATTGACACTAGAATTTCCAGTTCCGCGCAGACTGTTTTCCTGGAGCGGGAAGCTGTTGATGTCCGGCACAAAATTGGTACGCCAGATTCTGTTCGGGAGCGCTTTTCCTTGGCCGCTGAAATAGTCGTCTTCGCCACTGAAACGGTCTTCGAAAATATGGTTGCAATTGAAAATGAACTGTTTGCTCCGCAACAGATTGAACATCACCGGTGCGGTGGTGGCGGCCATGAGGCGGACCGGTTGATCGACTGATCCATTAAAGTGCTGGCGCCAGGAATTCATGGGTGGCGAAAAAATGCTACCCTCCTGCCATTCAAAAGTTTGCTTATCGCCTTTGTCCGTCCAGACGCTTGTTGCGCCGCGTCCCGACAGCACAACATATTCTTCTTCGAACATGTACTTTTCGGGCTCGGTGTGGCCCTTGGCCGGAATTTCGATGACGTAAGCGTCAAGGGCTCCTTCGCCGCCGCGTAACTTGACAAAGCAGCCCGGTACGCCCTTTCGCGCCCAGTGTTCCAGGGGCAAATTTCCACGAATGTCGGGTACAATGAATCCGTCTAAGACAGGCACCCCTTCTGACTCCACCCATTGTTGATAGGGTGAAGGAGGAAGTGCTGCGCGCTTTTTTCCGGGTCCGCTCATGTAGGTCTGCCCTCAAGCTATGAAGAAATAACAAAGAAGTAACGTGGCTGCGGTCAATTTCGACCAAGTCCGCCGCGAACGCAAGTGCGTGCTCCAGTTGATCGCTATAAAGTCGATGTACATCCGAAACGCAGAGGGGCTCAAGCGTTTTCGCTTCGAAATCCTAGGGCATTCGGACGGTCATTCAATTTTTGACCAAGCAAAATCCCGACGATTCCGTCCTACCGACGGAGCTCATGGTTCCTTTCGCTTGCAACCCGCTATGGCGACAAGCCGGACCTCATGGTTCCCGGCGAACCTGAAACCGAGAGCCTCCTAAGAAGAATGAGATCGCTGGTATTCACAGAATAACAGGTTATGAAATGTTCTCTTGAACGCGCGGTCCCCCAGTGCCTCGCGACGAAACGCAGCGTATCAAGTCGCGGGCCTGCCCCGCACAATCAACATAAGAAAGCGCCAATGGATCTGCTTCACGCGATATCGCTATTTGCCGCTGGAACATTCGGCGGGGCCTTGGCGACCCTGGTGGGGGGAGCCGCGCTGATTACCTTTCCGGCATTGCTCGCGGTCGGACTATCGCCAATTGTCGCTACGGCGACCAACCTTGCGGCCATGCCGCCAAACGGCTTGGCTGCAGCATATGCAGATTTCGAAAAGTTGCCACCGCTCAACGCTGCTTTCTTTCGTCTGATCGTCTGTTCGACGATCGGGGCGCTCGGCGGTGCGTTGTTGCTTTTATATACGCCGAACTATGTGTTCGAAAAACTCATCCCCATTTTGCTAGCGCTGGCAACGGGACTTTTCGCTTACGGGGGCCGCATCGGCGGCTGGATGCGCGCGCGTGCGATGGCTCGACACGGCCGCGAACCGCGTGTCGACGCGTGGAGCATTCTGATCTTGCTCCCGGTTTCGATTTACATCGGATATTTCGGCGCCGGCGCCGGCGTGATGTTACTTGCAATCTTTTCAATCTGGACGAACGGTGATTATCGCGCCGCGAACGTGACCAAGAACCTGGTCTCGGGAATCAGTGGGCTGGGGGCGGCCTGTCTGTTGACAGTGCAAGGGTCCGTGAACTGGCCGGCAGCCTTGTTGTTGATGGCCGGCGCACTGATCGGCGGTTTCGTTGGCGCACGCATTGCGCGTATAATCCCGAACAGAGTGATGCACGTCACCGTGGTCAGCTTCGGCTTTCTGTTGACGGCCATTTATGTGTGGCGCTACTGGCTCTAGCCCTTCTCCCCTAAGTTCTCCGGCTTCTGAAATATTCCGCAGCGCCCCTTTCCCGAGGCAGAGATGCCGATATTCTATAGCGATGGAAATTTCACAGCTTAGAACCCTGATCCATGTGGCCGAACTTGGCAGTCTTTCCAAGGCGGCCGATCGGCTTCACATCGCTCAACCCGCTCTCAGCCGACAAATATCGCAATTGGAAAAAGAACTGGGGGTTCGGCTATTCGATCGGCACGGTCGGGGCATGGTGCTCACTCAGGAGGGGGAAGAGGTTCAACGCCGTGCCATGCGGGTCATCACTGAGCTTGCAGAAATTCGTCCTGCCGTTGTGGGCTCGAATGCCTCCTTGGGAGGTCACATCTCGATCGGCATATCGGCAAGCGCATCGAACTTGCTTTGCGAATCGTTGGTTGCTGCTTTTCGTCAAACACATCCAAAAGCCACGCTGAGAATCCTCACTGCATACTCAGACTATCTTCTCGAATGGCTGCAACAAGGAGAACTGGACGTTGCGGCCGTCTATCTCTTAAATGATCCGAAGTCGCTGACCGACCGAAAATTGCCAAAAACCGTGCGGGTTAGCCCCCTATTGGATGAGACGTTCCTTTTGGTTGGGCCGACCGCATCCGCTCTGTCGTTGGGCGCACCCGTTACATTTAGCAAGCTCGAAAAATTGCCTCTATTGCTACCAAGTGTACGCCACGCCACGCGCTTGATGCTTGACAAGCATGCGAAGCAACTCGGGATCTCACTCGATATTAAAGTTGAGATTGATGACTATTCGGTGTTGAAAGCGCTTGTCATGAGTGGGCACGGTCATACGATATGTCCGCTAGCGCCAATCCATGAAGAAGTAAGTGATGGTCGCCTCCGCGCTGCTCCCCTGATCAACCCGATACTGACGCGACGATTATTATTGGCCTATCCCATCGATCGTATTGGTTCACGTCTCGCTCACTTTGCGGGGCAAGTGATCACCGACACTGTCGAGTCGCTGGTAAAGCTGGGAACGTGGCCGGAGCAAGTGTTGCAAAGCGGACGTACTCCGCGTCGTAAAGCGATTTCAACGCGATCGCAAAAGGGTGCACGTCCACGCAAGAATTTTTCACGCCGGCGCGGGGCATCGCCCAAGGCAATGAAATGATGTGCTGCAGGCTCCGATAGAACACATGAGACTGCCCGCGTGCTAATAGGCCTCGCGAAGCAAGAGTGCGATACAATCTGGGTATAGCTGAGATCGCAAAATTTGATCGCACATGGGTGACAAAAATTGCAATGATCGTTTCCCGTCCGTCTGCGACTTGCAGACATCACGCCGATTGCAGCGACAGCTTGGCGATGTTTTCAGTTTGAGTGAAAAATGATCCCGGAGAATGAAGTGAAGAACGAGCGAACCATCGATCCGATAAGTCTCGAAGTGGTCCGAGGGCGTCTGCAGACAATCTCAGATGAAATGCTTAACGGGATGGTTAGAGCGAGCTTTTCGGATGTCATCAAAGAGACAGCCGACTGCTCCACCGCCATTTTCGATGTTCACGGTCAATGCGTGGCGCAGTCCAGCGGCATTCCTCTCCTGCTGGGTACTTTGTTCTCTTCAATGAGCGAGATCCTCAAGGACTATCCGCCTTCCGTTATGAAGCCGGGTGACGTTTACGGAGCAAACGATCCCTACCGGGGTGGAACTCACATTCCCGACCTGACTCTTTTTTCACCCGTATTTGCCGAGAATCGCGTCGTAGGTTTTTCCGTTTCGATCGCTCATCATCGTGATGTTGGCGGACGGACTCCCGGAAGCTGCCCGGTCGATTCGACAGAGATTTTTCAGGAAGGCATTCGTATTCCACCAGTCAAGTTCGTTGCGGAGGGCGTTCCCAACGAAGCGCTTTTCAAGGTCTTCACCGCTAACAGCCGCCTGCCCGAAATGATACTCGGCGACCTTGCTGCTCAGATGGGTGCGTGCCGTATCGGCGAAGAGCGTATGGCCGAGCTCGTCGCGGAATATGGGATTGACGCCTGTCTGGACATGTTCGCCGAGCTAATGGACAGATCGGAGCGAATGACGCGGGATGGCATCAGTCGTATTCCGCCAGGACGCTACGAATTTGAAGATTTTCTCGATAACGACGGGGTGGATTTGGATCGTCTCATTCCCATCAAGGTCGCCGTCACCGTTGAAAAGGAAAGTGTGACAATTGATTTTTCCGGGTCGAGCCCGCAAGTGCGAGGACCGGTGAACACACCAAGTTCAGTTACGGTGGCAGCAAGTTTCTATGTGGTCCGCTGCGTAACCGGAGCCAATATCGCCAGCAACTCTGGTTGCCTCCGGCCCATTAAAATCATCACCGAGAAAGGCTCTGTCGTTAATCCCAACTATCCGGCACCCGTCAATGCCAGATCAATTATGTATTGTCTCATTGTCGATGTTTTGTTCGGTGCCTTTGCGAAAGCTGTTCCCGGAAAGCTTGCAGCCATAGGCTACGATTTTCCGCTCGTTCACATCGGCGGTCGGGATGACGATGGAGAAGCGTTTGTTTTCTCCGAGATCGGAACCGGTGGCTTTGGGGCTCGACCGAATAAGGATGGAATCGAAGTCTACCGCTCGAAAATCGGAAAAACGCTTTCGCTGCCGGTCGAGAGCTCGGAGATGTCTTTTCCGATTCGAGTTGAACAGATCGCTGTCCGTCAAGACTCGGGCGGCCCGGGTCGTTATCGAGGCGGCCTTGGATATTCCAAAATTTATAGAATGCTGGTTGACGATGTGACAATCTCAATGCGTGGCGATCGTCATCGTACAGCGCCATGGGGTCTTGAAGGCGGCGAGGCCGCTGAACCATGTGTCACAACGGTGCTGGGCAACGACGGAAGCGTGATCAACATACCATCCAAAAAGGTGTTTCGCCTCAATCGTGGCGATCGCCTCGTTCTGCATTCAGCGGGAGGCGGGGGCTACGGCAACCCACTCGATCGCGAAGCCGGTGCAGTGCACAGCGACTTCCTCGATGGCAAGATCTCCAGAGATCACGCCAAGCGACGCTATGGAATTGTCATCAATGACGATGGTGCAATGCTGAATCCACAAGCGAATCATGATGAGCGCGCTCTAGTCCGTGGCCAAAGCACAATCTAAAAATCTAGAGTTGAAGGATTTTTGAAATGATTTCGGTCGGCGTTGATGTAGGCGGAACATTTACGGATTGCGTCGCAATCGCAGACGGAAAGGCCGTTACAACCAAGATACCGTCAACGCCAAAAGATCCGTCGATTGCTGTGATGGAGGGAATTCGGTCTCTCCTAAAAAAGCTGGACCGACCGAGTTCCGATTTGACGCGACTTTTCCACGGCACAACGGTGGTTATTAACGCCGCGCTTCAACGCCGCGGGATCAAGCTTGGCTTCATCACAACGCGGGGCTTTGAGGATACGATTGAGATCGGCCGCATGCAGCGCGCCGACGTCTTCGATCTTACTATGGATGCCGAAACACCTGTGTTTTTGGTTCCCAAGCGACTGCGGCTTGGTGTGGATGAGCGATTGAACGCACAGGGTGAAGTCATCAAGGCCTTGGACGAGGATCGGGTTCGCGAGGCTGCGAAAATCCTGGTTGAAGTCCATGAGGTGCAGGCAATTGTCGTAGGGTTCTTGTTCTCGTTTATCAATGCAAAGCACGAACAGCGAGCCAAAGAGATTATTGAGGAACTGTATCCGGAGAAATTGGTCGTCTTGTCATCAGAAGTTGACCCGACGTTTCGTGAGTACGAGCGGTTTACCACAACGTTGTTTGACGCTTATTTGCGACCTGTCGCTGCTCGATACATTGAAAATCTCGCAAATGAAGTCGAGGCAATAAATCCGGCCTGTCGTCTTATGATCATGAAATCGAGCGGCGGATTGTGTGCTCCGAGTCGCGCAGCCGAACGACCGTTGGTCATGTTGAAGTCTGGGCTGGCCGGTGGCGTTAAGGGCGCTTGCGAAGTCGCAAAAGCCGCTGGCTTTCAAGACATCATCTCCGTCGATATCGGGGGCACAAGCTGTGATGTTTCACTGGTACGCGGCGGCGTTCCCGTCATCCGTTCTGAGAATTATCTCGACACCTATCCCATCCGCTCTCCGATGGTTGACATCAGCACGATCGGTGCGGGAGGTGGAAGTATTGCGTGGATCGATACGGCGGGCAGTCTGCATGTTGGGCCGCAAAGTGCAGGTGCTGAGCCTGGACCTGCTTGTTACGGGCGTGGCGGGGATGACGTCACGATCACGGATGCGAGTCTGTATCTCGGCTACTTGCGTCCCGACGGGTTTGCGGGAGGTCTGACGCTCGATAGGCAGCGCAGCGTCGATGTCATCGAGCGGTTAGCCAAGAAGCTTGGTATTTCTTCGGACGCGGCGGCTTGGGGCGTTCATCGCATCCTGAACGAGAAGATGGCAGATGAGATTCGTAAGGTATCCATAAATCGTGGGCTGGATGCGAGAAAGTTCGCACTTGTCGCCCTTGGTGGTGGTGGACCGGTTCATGCGTGCGAGTTGGCGCGCATTATGAAAATGAGCGAAATACTAGTGCCGGAATATCCTGGCTTGTTGGCGGCTTGCGGCCTCTTGGCGGCTCATGTCACTCACGAAGAATCAATCTCGCTTCATGTAGAAGCTACCCCAGATAGTAAAGGTGTTATTCAGACTGCGGCGGATTCGGTTCAACAGAAAGCAGTTGAGAAGCTGGTTTCGGATGGAGCTCCGCAATCTGAGCTCGAGACGGAGTTCGTTGCGGATCTTCGTTACGAAGGTCAAGCATTTCAAATCGGCATCGGTTTCAGCCGTGATCAGACTGAATTGACAAGAAAGCTTGTCGAAGGATTCCACTCGGAACACAAACGCCTCTATGGAGTCGAAAATAGAACACGCAAAGTCGAGATTGTTGCGGTGAGGGCGGTTTGTGTATGGCTTCAGAAGAATGCTCAAGTGAATGGTGATCACAAAAGAGGCCTACAGAAAATTGAAAAAAAGCGTATTGCTTATGACAGCGGCTCGCATGAATTTAGGGATTTCAGCGTCTATTGGCGCAACGATCTTCCCCTCGGCGCATCCATCAGTGGTCCTGCTATTGTTGAACAAGCTGACACCACCACCGTGATTCCATCATACGCGACTGCGATCATGAGAGATGATGGTAATCTGCTGCTCAAGATTTAACTGGATTTTCCTGCGTTCGGCAGCGAAAAGGTCTGGTTGAATTGGGAAATTAAGCGATGTCTTCAAACATGTACGCAGCAGCGGACGGACCCGATGCCACTCAGATCGCATACCACTGCACCCGTCTTCTCCATCTCTACGCCTATGCGCAAGACACGCGTCAAGCCGAGGTTTTCGTCAAACTCTTCACGGAAGATGCGATCTGGAAGCGGCCTGGAATAGCCGATCCAGTCCGGGGAATTTCAGCGATACGAGAGAACATTTCTGGGCTGATAAATGGCCGCCCGGAGAAATCAGTCTACCAACATATCATCACCAATGTCCGAGTGGAGCCAACGAGTTGGGTCACTGCGACATCGGAATGTTATGCTCTGGTGTATTCTGGCGTAAAAGTTGAGAACGAAGTGCCGCCATTCATCGGGATGCCGGTGGGAATTCTCAAATATCGCAATCGCTTTCGATTGGTCGAGGCGGGGTGGCATATTGAGTTTCACGAAGCAGAAGGCGTTTTTCAGCGGAATGCCGCATAAGACTAATGATCCTGAAACATCAAAAATCTAGGCGGTCTGAAAGAAATTTGAACTCTTCTGCAATAGGTCGGGACGAGCCTTGAGATCGCTGAGCACAGCCCGGGCGGTATTGTGTCCGGGAATTCCCGAAACATAATTGCCTGGCCAAGTCCCGGTGCCGCTGAGATAGAACCCGGATGTCGGCGTCCTGTAGTTTGAGAGACCGGGCAACGGTCTCATCCAAAATTGGTTCCATGGCAAACCATCACCATGGATGATGTTTCCTTCAACCAATCCGTACTCACGCTCAAAATCGGTAGGATCGACGCATCGATAGTCAGATACGATGTCCGGTAGATTTGGCATCCATCGTGCTGCCGTCTTAATGCATCTTTGGGCCAGCTTGTCTCGCTCCTCTTTCCAGCTGCCTTCCTTCAACGTATAGGGCGCGCCAAGATTCATGCTCATGATGTGTTTGCCCGTCGGCGTCAGGCCGGGCGATGTCATTGACGGGCAAAAGCCCCAGATTACCGGGTGCTCCGGCGCGCGACCGAGCATGATGCTCGATGTGCATTCCTCGAGGTAATCGACTGTCGGCGAGAGTCGGTAGCCAGCGCTTGCCAGACTGCGAGCTTCTGCATCATCGGTCGCATTCGCAAAGCGAGGCATGTCATCCAGAGCTAAAATTACCTTAAAGGCTTCGCCCTGCTGCCTCTTGGTTCGCATTTTTTCCTGCAACGCAGTCCAGTCGGGATGGGTCCCGATCAGGTTAAGCAGCGTTGTGCGCGGGCTCATCGCGGATATCACGATAGAAGCATCAATTTCTTGACCCGTTTGGGTGATGACCCCTTCGACACGTGATCCATTGATCTTGATCGAGTGGACTCCACATTCAAGCCTCAGCACGACACCGACGGACTTTGCGCTTGCAACCATCGCCTCGGAAATGCCGGACATTCCGCCAACGGGAAGACCGGTCGAGCCCCTCAGGGGCATATTGCGTGGATCATACCCACTGTCCAACGCAGCTGAAGCGAGCGACAATGGCCGCATCATCAAATTGAGCGGTGTTCCCGGGGTCGAGGGGCTTACCACGTTGGCCGTGATCGACAACGGCGCGACAATTGCCTTTGCTTCATTGGACCGTAGAAAGTCATCGAATAGAGCCCGTGCGCTACCAAAAAATATCCGAGAGAATGCCTCTTCGTCTGCAGTCGATTTCAAGTTGCGTGTCAGCTTGGCCAATGTCGGAGGCGGTTCAAACAATGACACCCCGAGCTTTATGGCGAAGTCCTCGAGATATTTAAACATGTCCCGGTATCGCTTTGCTTCTCCGGGCGAATATGAATCAAGTTGTGCTGCACCGCGTTCAGGCTCACGCCAACCAACAAACAACCGGTCATCGAGCGCATGAATCATGGTCGGATCGGGCTTTACGAACGTCAGGCCGAACCTTTCAAGCTCGAGCTCGCGAACAATCTTTGGTTCAAGCGAACCCGGTGAATTTGATACCGAGCAAAAATAGCCGGGCATCCATTCGACCTTGGCGAGGGGGCCTCCGAACGCATGCCGGCGTTCCAATACAACCACACGCAGTCCCGCAGCTCCAAGGTAACGCGCTGCCACCAAGCCATTGTGACCGCCGCCGATAATAATGACGTCGTATTTATTGGGCACAACTATCTCCAGGATCGATCACCGTCATCAAAGCCGATATGATCTTTCGGCTCATGTCGCCAGCCAGATATCTTCGGCGCCGCGGTACCCCCGAACCTGGCCAAGGGGTGAGGGTGTGTAACCACGAACGGCTTTGCTGCCAGCGTCGATATTGTCGGGAAAGATTGGGATGATGTTTGCGCCGTTGTCGGATATCAGCAATTGAGCGTCGTGATAAAGCTGCTTGCGTTTTGTATCGTCGCGTTCAGCGCGCGCGGAGATCAGAATTTGGTCAAGCTTCGGGCTCTTCCAGCCCGTGTCATTGGAGTTAGATCCCGAGCTGAAGAAGGTTGTGAGCACGCTATCGGCTGTTGGCCGTCCGATCGTATATGAGGAGAAGAAGGGTACCTTTTTCCAGATGTTGGCGTAGTAGCCGTCGCTCGGTACGCGGTTGATCTGGAAGTCGATCCCGGCTTTGGACGCGCTCTGTTGAAAAATCTGCGCCGCATCCACAGCGCCCGGAAAGGTAATTTCTGACACCGTAAAGGTGACGGGCCCGCTATAGCCGGATTTCTTGAGATAAAAGCGTGCTTTGTCCGGATCGTATTTTTTTTGAGGAATATCTTTGGCAAAGAACCGGTCGATCGAGGCGACCGGCTGGTCATTACCGACGCGAGCATAGCCTCGAAGTGCAGTCTTGATGATGGCTTCGCGATCGATACCGTATTTGAGCGCTAGGCGCAGATCGAGATTGTCGAAAGGCGGCGCCGTCACGGTCATCGACATCAGGGCGAAGCCCAGCGCCGGACCGTTGAGGAGTTGCACGTTGGGAGACCCCTCCAAAGCCGCTACGGCGCTCACGGGGATCTTGTTGATGAAATGAACCGAATTGCTGAGCAAGGCGCTGATACGGGCCGCCGGATTATTGATGGCAATTGTTTCCACGCTGTCGACATAGCCCCGATCCTGCCTCCAGTCGTTCTTGTTGCGCCTGGTGCGTCCGCGAACTCCGGCTTCAAAGGATTCAAGGATGAAAGCTCCGGTACCCACCCCGTCAAAAGAGGATTCTTGAGGCGCAATGATTAGGTGCCAGTCGGCTAGAACATAAGGAAAATCAGCATTACCAGTCTCGAGGGTGAAGGTGATTTCGTTGGGTGCGGTTTCCTTGATCTCCGTAACGGCCGAAAGAACTGCTTTGGCGCTAGATTTCGAATCTTTACCGCGGTGATGGTTGAGCGAATAGATCACGTCGGCGGGCGTAAGAGACTTTCCATTGTGGAATGTTACGTTCTTTCGGAGCTTAAATACCCATTCTTTCAGATCCGGTTTGGGCTCCCAGCTTTCCACCAGAGCGGGTTTTGCTACCATCTGCTCGTCTACGCTAACGAGCGTGTCATAAAGCTGCGTGCCAAAAACCACGATGTGGGCAGCCATCCAGGTTATGGGATTGAGAGTATCCGCCGAACTGGCTGAATCGATCCCCATGATCAGATGGCCGCCGCGCTTCGGGACATCCGCGAGTGCGCGGTTTGCCGCGGAAACCGAAAATCCCATCGCAACGGCTGTAGCGAGGAAATGTCGGCGGCTCATGCTGCCAGAATTCAATTCCGACAACAGGCGATTCCAAGCTGGGTTCATGTTGGTTCCTCGCGTCGTCATTAGCGTAAATAAAGACCAGGCGATGTTTGTTCGTGTCAGGTTACCAACCAGACATCTTCTGCGGCGCGATAACCCCGAATTTGGCCGAGAGGTGAGGGCGTATAACCGCGAACAGTTTTACTGCCGCCGTCAATGTTATCGGTGAAGTTCGGAATGATAGTCGCCCCTTCATCGGACACAAGGAGTTGGGCATCGTGATAAAGCTGCCGTCGCTTCGTGTCGTCGAGTTCGGCCCGAGCCACGACCAGGATTTGGTCAAGTTTGGGGCTCTTCCAACCCGTTGAATTGAAGTTTGAATCCGAGCTGAAGTAAGTCGTTAGCAAAATGTCAGCTGTTGGTCGCCCGACGGAATAGGAGGCGAAAAACGGAACCTTCTTCCAGACATTGGCATAGTAGCCGTCACTCGGCACGCGGTTGATCTGAAAATCGATTCCCGATTTGGATGCGCTCTGCTGGAAAATCTGTGCTGCATCGATAGCGCCGGGAAAGGTGATGTCGGCCACGCTAAAGGTAACCGGTCCAGTATAACCAGACTTCCTGAGGTGGAAACGTGCCTTGTCCGGGTCATATTTCTTCTGCGGTACGTCCTTGGCATAGAAGAGATCTGTCGAGGGTACTGGCTGGTCGTTGCCCATGCGTCCGTAGCCGCGAAGAGCCGTCTTGATAATGGCTTCGCGATCGATACCGTATTTGAGCGCCAGGCGAAGATCGAGATTGTCAAAGGGCGGAGCTGTTGCCGTCATTGACATAATTGTAAAAGCCAGGCCGGGACCGCTGAGGAGCTGTACGTTGGGTGATCTTTCCAAGCTTGCCACGGCGCCCACCGGGATCTTGTTGATCAAATGAACAGAATTGCTCAGCAGTGCGCTGACACGTGCTATCGGATCATTGATTGCCAGTGTTTCAACACTGTCCACATAACCACGGTCCTGCCGCCAATCGTTTTTGTTGCGCTTGGATCGACCACGCACGCCAGCTTCGAAGGATTCCAGCATGAATGGCCCGGTGCCGACACCGTCAAAACTGGATCCTTCCGGCGCAATGCATAAGTGCCAGCCGGCGAGGAGGTAGGGGAGATCAGCATTGCCGCCGTCGAGTGTCATGGTGATTTCGTGGGCGGCCGTCTCCTTGATGTCTGTGACCGTTAACAGAGATGCTTTCGCGACAGATTTTGAATCCTTACCGCGATGGTGGTTGAGCGAATAGATGACATCAGCCGGTGTAACAGTCTTCCCATTGTGAAAGGTGACGCCTTTTCGAAGCTTGAATACCCACTCTTTCACACCTGGCTTGGGCTCCCAGCTTTCAGCCAGGGCCGGCCTTACCGTCATCTGATCATCGACCATGACAAGCGTGTCATAAAGCTGCGTGCCGAAGACCATGATGTGAGCGGCCGTCCAGGTCGCGGGGTTAAGACTGTCCGCCGTACTGGCCGAGTCGATTCCCATGATAAGATGGCCGCCGCGTTTCGGTACATCCGCGAATACACGGCTCGCTGACGAAGCTGAAAAACCCATTCCGGTTGCTGCAGCCAAAAACTCGCGGCGCCCGAGGCTGCCAGAATTCATCGCTGATAACAGTCGTTTCCAATCTTGATTCATCCGTTCCTCCACGTGCCTTCGATAGAGATCTTAGATCGGCTAAAAATTCCCTCGCTTCGTATCGGACGCCTCATCCTCAAGAAATCCCAACTGACAAATTAGGTAGAATATAATCAGCATGCAAATGTATACATATGCAGGGATGCTGAGTTTCTTGTTTGTGGCTTTTAGAACAAGCGGATATCTTAGCGCCGCAAATTCGAAGAGGTGGAGATTTCAGGCGTTTTGTCCTTGGCGGAAAAATCCTGCTTCCTCAGAAACAACGCGCGAGAGGCTGGCTTGAAGGCTCAGTAGTTTAAAGCCAATGGGTCGAGAACTTAGGGATGTGATAAGGGGCAAATGTCAGCACTATTCTCTTAAGGCCATCACCCCAGCTTGGAGGTCCTTGCATTCTCCACGGCTTCCGCCGTGCCTGATGTCCGCGCTGCGGTGTAACGATTTTCCGGAATCGGGAGCCCAAGATTCTCCCGCAGGGTGATGCCCGCATATTCGTTTCTAAACAATGCGCGTCTGCGAAGTTCCGGTATGACCATATCGACAAAATCGTCAAGCGACTCCGGAAAATGGGCTGGCGTCAGAATGAAACCATCGCACGCACCTTCGGTGAACCATTCTTCCATCGTGTCGACAACCGTCTTGATGCTTCCACACAGAACGAGGTAACCACGTGCAACCGCGATACTATTGTAAAAGTCACGCAACGTGAAATTTTGCCTGCGGGCCTTTGCAAGTGCCACGATGGCAAAACTCTGATGACTCTCGGAAAGCGGCAGGTCCGGGATCGGTCCATCAAGGGGGTACGGGCTTAGGTCGTGACCAAAACGCTGAGACATTGTCACGATTGCGCTGGTGCTATCGACATAGCTCATAAGAACGGCGAGTTTCTGTCGGGCTGCTTCATCTGTTTTTCCAACGATAGGCATCATACCGGGTAAGATTTTGCAGTGATCCGGCAATCGGCCCAAGGCCATCATTTGTTCACGCATGCCCCGTCGGAAATTCTTGGCCTCTTCTTTATCGGCCTGGACGGTGAACATCAGCTCAGCAAACTGAGCAGCGAATTTTTGCCCATTCTTTGACGAACCGGCTTGAACAAGCACCGGACGCCCTTGCGGCGTTCTTGTCTGATTAAGCGGACCCTTGACCTGGAAAAACCGGCCCTTGTGGTTCAGTTCATGCACTTTGCTTCGATCGTAATATTGTCCTGTTTGTCGATTGAGGACGCGAGGGTTTTCCTCCCAACTGTCCCAGAGACCCTGCAGGATCTCGGCGAATTCCGTGGCGATCTCATAACGCAGTGCGTGCGGCAGGACATCGCGTCCGAAGTTTGCCGCACCTTCCGGCGCAGATGACGTAACGAGATTTATTCCGACGCGCCCGTTGGTGAGCCGGTCGAGAGACGCAAATTGCCGGGCGACGTTGTAGGGTTCGTTGTATGTCGTTGACGAGGTTGCGATGAGACCCAAGTGGGTCGTGTGCTGCGAGAGAACGGCATGAAGGGTTGTGGGCTCGAAGCGACAAATCGATCCAGGGTGATCGTCGAGCAGGCAATGGGGGCCGTCACCGACGAAAACGAAATCCAGTTTTCCGCGTTCGCATCCGCGAGCGATCAACTTGAACGCTTCTACGTCTTCGCCGCTTGTGGTCGCACCGGGATGACGCCAACCGGCTATGTGGTTTCCCGTCCCCATCGCATAAACGCCGAGATGCATTTGGCGTGGATTCATGGTTTCGCTTGTCCCCATTCTATCAACTGAAGACCTTCGGTACCGTCGTTTTTTGGGCGGCGCTAGTTATCCAGCCAAATGTTTTCGGCAGCGCGGTAGTTGCCAAGCTGAATGACAGGGGACGAGATGTAACCGCGAACGGAATTCGCGCCTGCCTCGATGTTATTAAAAAAGACAGGGATTATTCCGGCGGCTTCTTCGTAAAGAATAGTCTGCATATCGTGGTACATCTGAAGCCGTTTTTGTTTGTCGGTCTCGCCTCGGCTGGCGAGAATAAGCTGATCAAATTTTTCATTCTTATAAAGACTCCCGTTCAGACCAGATTGCGAGCCAAATTCTTGGGTGAGCAGGATGTTCGCAGTTGAACGGCCGCCAAATGTCGAAGCCGCGAACGGCATCTGTTTCCAGTATTTTGTGTAATAGCCGTCATTTGGTACGCGGTTGATCTGAAAATTGAATCCTGCCTTTGTGGCAGCGGCCTGTACAACTTCCGCTACCGCATTAGCGCCGGTGTAAGCTGTCTCCGCCGTCGTATAGACGATCGGATCCGTAAAGCCTGATTTCCGGAGATGAAATTTCGCTTTATCCGGATCGGCTTTGCGTTGCGGCAAGGAGGAATTGAATTCAGGCATGTGGGCTGGAATAGGATGATCGTTCGCGAGCGCCCCGAAACCGCGATAAACCGTTGTCAGAATTGACGGCCTGTCCACGACATTGGCTAAAGCCAATCTCAGATCCAGATTATTGTAGGGCGCGGCATTTGTAAGCGGACACAGGGTGGGGTGAGCGCTTCCGTTGACTGTAAAAATCTGAAATTTTCCGGAGTCCTCGATCTGCTTCACACTCGTTGCAGGAACGCGGTTGATGACATGAAGCGAGCCGCTCAGGAGCCCGTTGAGCCGCGCTGAGGCATCGCTGATGCAGACGGACTCCACCGAGTCCACATATCCCCTGTCTGACTTCCAGTCATTTCGGTTCTTTTTTGTAAGCAAACGCACGCCTGGTTCGTGCTGTTGCAGCACGAAGGGACCGGTACCGGTTCCATCCCACTTCGTGCCTTCAGGGCCGATCATCATTTGAAATCCGGCCAACGAGTATGGAAAGTCCACGTCGGGGGTTGATAGCTTAAACGTCACTTCATCCGGCGCGCTCGCCACCAGGTCTACGACGGATTCGACAGTCGCTTTGCCTGTGGACGTCGAATTTGTGCTGCGATGTCGATTGATCGAGAATACGACGTCTGCAGCCGTCAGGGATTTTCCGTTGTGGAAGGTGACACCCCTGCGAAGCTTGAATATCCAGGTTTTTGCGCGATCCTTGAAATCCCAACTTTCGGCGAGCCAAGGTACAACCGCCATCTTTTCATTCACAAACGACAGCGAGTCATAGACCTGATGGCTCATGACCCAGTGAAAATCACGGGTGTGAGTGCCGGGATCAAAGTTGTCTGAGGCGGCCCCACCATTGCAACCCATGACGAGATGACCGCCGCGCTTCGGCGTCTGGGCAAAAGCCCGTTGCGGTAAAATTGCCGAGGCGCTCACGCTCGCCGCGGTGCCCAAGAGTTCGCGCCGGCCAATTCCCCTTTCAGAACGAATGCAGTTCATTTGTCTGGTTCCTTTTTGGAAGGCGTCATCTGGGTGCGGATATGAAAGCGCTTGCCTTATCGATGCTCCGTTCCTGCTGTGGTGTCTAGCATTACAAACTGCGTGCGATTCATTGTGCTCTCCAGCCATGCGCGATGGTTGCAAAGCTTTGCATCATATCCACTGAATCACGTGGACGAAGTAGCTCAGCGCGACGTACCGGCGCCGATTTCGTGCAAGGCATGACCTTTATATGTCTTGCCGCCCTCGACATAGGTCAATTCGCAGAACGACTGGATAATCTTACTGTCAGAATTGTTCTTGCGCATCACCCATTCGAATGTGCCAAGGTGACGCACGCTGGCGTGGCATTCGACGCCATTTAAAACACCCCAGGCTTCCATTTCGCGATGGCGGGAATCTGGTTTGGCCGCAGCCTGGATCTTTCCATCCGACGTCGCGAGCTTGAAATAATCGTACTTCTGAAGGTCAAACATGGCTTCTGCAGTCCAGAGATAGGCAGTCTCGCCCTTGTACTGCACGGGCCCGGAGATGAAGCGCCAGCTCCAGTATTCAAGGTCCGTGCTGTACCAGTAGCGCTTGCAGTAGCCGACGCCGTCGTACTTTTTCCCGTTGAATGTCACGCTGATCTTCAACAGCGGTTGATGAATCGCGACATCTTCCGGCGGGATACCCCATGAAGCCGTCACCGGCGAGGTGAACTTCACCTCGAACGAGCCTTCCTTGGTCTTGGCGCTGATCGTGCCACCGGCGTCGCTGGTCACGACATGCAAATCCTTGCTGGACAGGTCGATATGCGGGGTTCCGGCGCGCGCTAGCTTGTCGTAATTCGACATCAATTCGCGCGTCTTGCCGTTCTCGTACATCCAGATGCCCTGGAACTGCATAGACTTCGTTTCGACGATCCGGACCGAAAAAAACACGTCGCCGCAAAACAATTCGTATTGCAGGCCTTCGTGCACGTTGAAGAATTGCGGCTGACTGCTGTAGCCGGTGGCCGATGGTTGTTTGACGCTCACGTTCATCTCAAACTCCCTGAGGTAAAGTTGATGGCGTTGTTGAGTGGCGCAATGCGCCTATTGTGCAGCTTCCATCTTGCGAGGCGGCTGCGCAAAGGCCGGCATCACCTCGTCGATGAACAGCTTCAAAGACTTCTTCTGTTCGGCGAAGGACATACCAAAGCTTATGGCGTAATTGAAATAGTCTACGCCCAAAGCCTCGTAAGGCTTAAGCTTGGCAATCACCTCTTCGGGTGTTCCGAAAATAAGGTTTTTCCGTAACATCTGCGGGTCATACTCCGCATGGTTGTTCACCGCGCCGAGATCGATTTGTTCCACGAAACCATTGGCAACCCCGCCAAGATTTTTGAACAGATTTTCAAAACGCCGGCTGTGCGCGATGACGGCGCGCACAGATGGCTCCCATTGATCCGATCGCTCGAAAACGGATGTGTAGCGCATGGTCAAAAATTTCGGACGCGGCTGCTGCGGATGTTTCTTCAGGGCGCTTTCAAAATGACTTTTGTACAGCTCTACTTCCGAGAAAGGACGCGTGATTGCCCATGATTGGATGTTGCATCCATTCGCCAGGGCCCAATCGTAAGACGCCGGGTCTCGAGCCGCGACCCAAATCGGCATCGGATTTTGCAACGGCTTCGGACACGAGGTCGACATTGGAAATTGCCAGAACTCGCCATCGGCCGTAATATCACCCTGCCAAAGACCCTTGAGCAGCGGCAGCATTTCCTTCATGTAGGCGCCACCAAGTTTCTGATCCATGCCGTTCATCATGCGATCGAACTCGCGCTGATAAGCACCACGTCCAATACCGAATTCTAGTCGGCCGCCGGTAAAAAGGTCCAGCATGGCGGCTTCGCCGGCGAGCCGGATCGGATGCCAATAAGGCGCAACAGCCACTGCGGTTCCGAGACGAATGCGGGACGTATGCGCCCCCCACCATGCCAATTGCTGAAATGGATTGGGCGCAATATTCGCTTCGATGGCGTGGTGCTCGCCGGCCCATGCGATATCGAAACCGCCAGCATCCGCAATCTGCACCAGATCAAGCGCGTGTTGCGCGACATCGCGCATGTCCACGCTCGGTGAGTGCCGTTCCATATTCAAGGCAAGAGTAAATTTCATGGAAGCGTCCTATCAATAACGTCGCAAATGCGTGCCATTCTCCGAGAGAGCAGGCCTCATTGCGCAACCCGGATGCATTTCGCGCAAGATGAATCCTCTCATTTTGTTCTTTGTACACTTGCAAAAATTGTTACGCCAACGTAACTTATATTTCATGCGGGGTTTGCGATTTCGACTCCCTCCCATGAATGCCGTTGTGGCATTTGAAGCGGTCTCACGCCACATGAGCGTGACCCGGGCGGCCGAAGAGCTTTTGGTCAGTAGAGAGGCCGTAAGCAGGCACATAAGAGTGCTGGAAACGTATCTCGGAGCGCGACTGTTTGTACGGTTGCAGAAGTCATTGGAATTGACGTCGGCAGGACGTGAATTCAGTGAGAGAGTCAAACGCTCACTCGATCTTCTTTCGGAAGCAACCGGTAAGTTTCGAACCCAAAAGTCTCGTAGGCGCTTTCCAGCACAGTGGGATCCGAAGCTTGGAATTCACGTGACTTGAAGTCG
>JADMIO011201721.1_pt1 | contig 34740 bp, 60 predicted proteins | sample 8958161 | NCBI WGS metagenome assembly JADMIO01 (sample SAMN16585339, study PRJNA669376) | soil metagenome | isolation source: Crop rotation soil | place: USA: Cullars Rotation, Alabama | collected 2011
AGCAGAAATCGGCGGAAGCAACACAGGCGCTCGCGGCGGTCAACAACGCGTCGCAACAGGCCATCGCGGGGATTCAGTCGAACACGCAACTCAGCATCGAGCAACAGCAGACCCAAAGCGCCCAAATCATCGCGGGCCTGAACAACGAAAACGCCCGCGTCGTGCAGGGCATGCAAAACGCCGCCGCGCTCACCAATATTCAGGCGAATGGCGCGATCAACACGCAAATTCAGCAGATGACGAATGATAACAAAACGCTGCTGCAAACATCGTCCGGCGCGGCGCAACTCTACAACCAGGCGCTGACCAATCTCAGCACCATTATGACGAACCCGAACCTCTCGACCGAGCAGCAGGCGACGGCGCTGAACAATGGCGTGCAGCAGTTGCGCGATGGGCTCGCCGCGCTGAATAACATCGCCGGCAACCGGCAGGCGACATCTCTTCTGGTCTTCAATGGCGGGGGCGCCGCGCCAACAGCGACGGGCGGCGGGACGGCGGGCGGAACCGGCGGGAGCCTGCTCAATCCGGATAATCCATTCTTGCCGCCTGGGGCCTCGCCACCACCGCTTACGCCGCCATCACCCGAGACCGTCGCGAACACCGTCTCTGGCTATTACCAGTCGATGCTTGGCCGCGTGCCGACCGCCGATGAATTGTCGGCCATGCAGGGTTACATGGCGAACGGTGGGTCGTTCGACGCGATCCGCGCCCAGATGCAGACGTGGCCGGCGGTGCAACATTACCAGCAACAGCAGGCCGGGCAGCCGGGGACGCCAGCGCCTACGCCGACACCGCAGCCGCAACCGGCACCACCGCCGGCGCCACAGCAACCACCGGCCGCGACGCCTCCCGCCCAGTCGCCGGCGGTGTCCTCGATCACGCAACTGTATCAGCAGTTGTATGGTCAGGCGCCGAGCCAAAACGCGATCGATTACTGGAACTATCAGATCGGCCAGGGCACGCCTTTGGCCGAACTCATGGCGCCGTTCACCGCCGGTGGCAGCACCGCTTCACCCGAACAGACCGCTGGCACGGTCGCGCAACTGTATCAACAGCTTTACGGCCAGCCGCCCAGCCAGGACGCGATTAACTATTGGAACTATCAGGCGTCGCAGGGTGTGCCGCTGGCGCAGCTCATGGCGCCGTTCACGGCGAGGTCGGGTTGATGAATCTCCTCGATCGCATCTGGGAACAGACGGAACCCACGGTGTTCATCACGCGCGAAGAATTCGAACGCGGCCTTGAGCGGTGGGACATCGAACCGGTCGAAGTGAACGGCGAACTGGCCTTCGCCGCTTTCATCAACGGGCCTGAGTTCCATTACGCCACGTTCGGAACGGGCGCGCGGATCACACGGACCATGATCTGGTCGCGGCTCAATCCGATCCTGGATCGCCACGGCTTCGTGACGACCCGCACGCCTCGGGGTGATGTGAGACAGCAGCGTCTTAATCGGGCGCTTGGGTTCGTGGAAACCGGGGCGGATGAGTTTTACGTCCATTTCAGACTGGAACGTAAATGCCAATCGTAGCCGTCGCTGGAGCCATCGCGGCCGGCGCTGTCGCCGCCGTTGACATCGCGGCGGTTGGCATCACGGCCATCACCGCGTTCGAAGCGGTCGCCGCTGTCGGCGCGACGCTTGGCGCCATTGGCTCGATCACCAAAGACAAAACGCTATCCATGGTCGGCCTCGGCCTTGGCGCGATCGGCGGCGTCGGCGCGCTGGCCACGAGCGCGGGTCTGTTTGGCGCCGAAGCCGCTGGCGGCAGTTCGCTGTTTGGTTCCGGGCCGCAGGCGGCGGCGTCAACGGCGGACGTTGGTTCGGCGGGTGGTGGGTTTGGTGTCGCTGAAGCCGCTGGGGTCGGCGAACAGGTCCCGGCCATCGCGGGCGGCACGTTTGGCGTTGATCTGTCGACGGAAGGGACGATCCCGTTCCTGGCGAACGCGAATACGACCGCGCCGACCGCGACCGACGTGGCGCCACCATCGGATCTGACGACGTTGTCCACGACGAGTGAAAGCACGACGGACCCGGCGTTGAAGCTGGCGATGAGCGGGAAAGACGACGTCGCGCAAGCCGCGCTTGATAAAACACTTGGAACGGGATCCCAGTTCGATCCGCTTCAAAGTGGCGCCCCACCAGCGCCACCCGCCGGCGTTGATGCGAATGGCATTTCCCTGGCGCCACCAGGCAAGCCGCTGGCTGATTGGCAGTTGCCCGGCACCCCTGGAGTCAATGGCGCCGCCGGCACGTCAACCATCGAAAAGACCGGCATCTTCGGTGATATCCTCGACTTTGCGAAGAAAAACCCGACCGTCGCCATGGGCGTCCTGAAAGCGGGCGGCTCACTTCTCGAAGGCGCGACAAACGAACTAACCCCGGCGCAGATCGCCTATTACAACGCGAAAGCCGCCGAAGCGCAGGCCGCCGCGAACATGTCCAACCAGCAGCGCGCCAACCTCGCCGCGCCAAAAGCGGTCGCCTCGACGATGCCTGTGACGGGGGCGCCGCAACCATTGGTTCCACCAATGCCGGGAGGATTGCTTAGTCAGGCGCCGCGATTGGCGCCAGTCACGGGAGCGGTGGGGCCATGAGCGGACTTCTCAGCGCGGGGCGTCCAGCCGCTCCAAAGAAAGAACTAAGTAATGCTCTGCTACAGGCCGCCGAGGATAAAGTAGAAAGCCAGTTACAAGGTGAAACGCGCGCCAATTACACGAAGATCGTCGTCGCCGGTCAGCACGTCGCGCTCCAAGGTGGTCCGAACGGCATCCTCGCGTCGCTGAAAGACAGTCAGGATCCGATCGCGGATTGCGCGAAGGGCGCGGTGGCGTTGGTGATGATTCTGCGGAAGCAGGCGAAAGGGGTGATGCCGTTGAAGGCGATGATTCCAGCGGCCATGACTTTGCTCCTGAAGGCCCTCGACTTCGCTGATCGCTCCGGTATCGCGAAGGTTGGGCAACCGGAACTGGTGCGGGCCACACATATTTTCACTGACGATCTGTTCAAAAGCCTTGGCATCACGAAGGAAATGTTGGCGAAGGCCGGCGAGCGGGTGCAGGCGTTGACGCGCGATCCTTCGGCTATGCAGGCCATCCGCGCCAAAGCCGGGACCACGACAGAGGCGCCGATCGCGTAATGTCCCTCCTCAACGGTCTCGCACGCGGCTTCGCCTCCTTCGCCGACGACGCGATGAAGGATGAAGCGATGCGCCAGCCTGTCCCGCTGCTGAACCGCGTCGCGCCCGCGCCGGAAGCGGTGGCACAGCCGCCCCCAGGCGCCATCGCCACGCCAGCGCCGGTCGCCGAGATGGACAACCCCGCCACGGGCAACAAACTCGACAAGGGCACGTTGGAGCGGGCGCGCATGGTCTACGACGGCCTTGTCGCACGCGGCATGGATCCGAGCACCGCGATTGGTTTCGCGGCCAACGCGGTCCAGGAATCTCGTGCCAATCCCGCGACGAACCCGGGTGACATGGGCGCGTCGCACGGCCTCATGCAATGGCGCGACGATCGGCACGCGGGGTTCGTGAACAAGTTCGGCGCGTCGACGAAGATGGATGACGCTCTGGACTACATACTTCACGAGTTGTCCGGTCCCGAATCCCGCGCATGGGCCGCGATTCAGTCCGCGCCGGATGATCCTGCGGCGAAGGCGGCGGCTGTCAGCGCTCATTATGAACGTCCGAAGGATCGGGCGGCGGAAATCGCGCGGCGGTCCTTCATCGCGCAACGGCTGGCGAGCCAGTTCCTGGGAGGCGCCTGATGGGACTGCTGAACGGTTTGAGTTCCATGGGGAAGTCCATCGATGCCTACGCCGGCGAGGTTGGACTCGCGGCGCAGAAGTCAGAACTCGCGGCGGAACAGTTGCGGTTGGCGGATGCGTTGGCGACGACGCGGGAGTCCGCCGGCCGAGCGCAGGCTGCAGACATTGCTCAGGCGGCGCAGGGGCGTGAGTTTGGGTTCAAGTCAGGCGAAAGTGCCCTGGATCGCGCAAACCGACTGGCGACAACCGGCATGACCGTAGCGGGGGAGTTGGAGCGCGCTAAGATCACCTCCAACGCCCCAACCCCCGATATAAAGATGGCCGAGTGGTGGAAAAGCGCGACGCCAGAAGCGCGCGACGCATTCACGGCGGCGAAGAACGCGGAGCTCGGCCTCCCGTCAGACTGGGGATCGCCGAACGCATCCAGGACCCAGGCGCCCACATCCACCCCACCCGCAAACACAGAGCAACCGCCGACTCCCTCGCTACCCGGCGCCCCAACAGCGCCAGCAACACCAACAGGGACACAAAAAACCGGCATTACGGTCCCGTCATTCGTGAACGAACCATCGACCTACGCCATCAACGAGGACGCACTATCGAAGATACCCGAAAGCGCGCAACCGCTCGTGAAAAACATCATTCTGGGACGCGAACAGCCATTTCCGGCGCGAGTCGCCGCGACGCAGTATGGGCGTCGGGTCATGGACTATGTTCGACAGGTTGAACCGAATTTTGATGCCACCACCTGGGCATCGCGTCTCGCGACCAGAAAGGGTTTCACCGAAGGCAAGGAAGCCTCGGCTATCAACGCCGCCAATACGACGATGAATCACGCCGGCCACCTGATGGCGCAGTTCGAAGAGCTTGGGAACTGGTCTTTGGGCGAATCTGTTAACGGTCCCGCGAACGCCCTCATGAAGAAGTTTGGCCAGGGCGGCACCGTCAGGGCGACGGAAGGCACAATTCAGGCGTTGGCGTCAGAGGCCCGTAAGGTTTACGCCGGGGTCTCGGGCGGCAGCGTATCGGAACTCAATGAGTGGGTGAAAGCGTTCCCGGTCAACGGCTCCAAAGATGAACAACGCAAGGCGATGGAGAACTTTGTTGAGTTGCTGGATGGGAAGTTGGAATCCCTCGCCACGCAATACAATCGAGGGATGGGCACCTCGATCCAACCGTTCCAGATGCTCGATCCCAAACCAGCGGCGGTCTTCCGGGCGCTTCTGAACCGCGAGCCTGTTGATACGACGGGATACCAGGGAGGCAAACCGCCTGGAGCCAGCCGCCCCTCTGGACCCAATGCAGCCGCTGCGACGCAGGACGCTGAAGCCGGCATCAAAATCCCTGAACCACCCGCTGGCTTCAGGATCATCCAGTGACGATCGCCGTCAACGACGCGGGTGACGTTCTGACGCTGGACAACGGCGCATGGAAGCCGGCCATCCGCGCGATGAATGACAAGACCGGCGAAACCCTGGTGTTGGATGCCGGGGCGTGGAAGCCGTTGCCCAAAGCCGCGCCGGCATTGGAACCGGGAACGGAAACCGGGCCGGCGGTCGAAGCGCCGAAACAGTCCGCGTTCACCCGGTATAACGAACCAGGAACCGAGACTGGTCCGGACGCTGAGACGCCAGACCCTAATTCCTCGATGTCGAAGATCGTTGGTGCCGCCACGCAGGCGTGGCAGGACACGCCGCCGCTCCTGACACCCAAGGGCCAGGAGATGGTCGACCAGACCGGGCCGATCGGGCGCCAGATCATCAATCCCGCACTGAAGATCGCGGGCGCCGTTCCCGCCGTCGCTCACGCCGGCATGGCCGCGCTGTCGCAATCGTTGATGCAGGTGTTTGGCGAGAAAGGTGGTCGGGACGCGTTGGCGCTGCTTTCGTCTCTCCCTATGGTTCACCCCGAGATGCAGGCGGCGGTTTCGCGAGGTCTGCCGACCGATCCACTTCCCGCCGAACCACCCCGCCCGCAATTCGTCTCCGAGCGCATGATGCCGCCGGATGATGTTGGTCTGACGCCGCTGCATCGCATCCAGCAGCTTATCGCGCATGATGACATGGAGAACGGGATTCCGGCGCCCGATCGTGGCGCGGCGAATCAGAGTCTTATCGCCACGCAGAACGCTGTCATGGGCGCGTCCGACCTGGATGGCGCGATCGAGGCGGCGGGTAGGGCGGCTGGCGTTGGGCGTGAACCGGTCCTGACGGGGGAAATTTTGCCCCCGGGCATGAGAGAAGCGGGCGGCCCAATAACGACCAGCAAAGCAGCAAAACAGGTCGCGTCCGCGTATTACGCTCGCGCCGAACAGGTTGGCGGAAACCTAACGCCTGAATTTACCAATAGATTCCTGGATGAGGCGGAAGCACTGACGCCGCAAACCAGGGCGGGCAAACTTGTATCAGGCGAGGGTCCCACAACGTCTTTGATCGATCGCATTCAGGACCTTCGCGACAACCCCCTCTCTTTGCGCGAGGCCCAGGAAATCGATGAAGGTTTGGGCAACCTGATCGATGGAGAATACGGCGTGAAGGGTCTTTCCAAAGAGGGCCACAATCTTTCGCAGTTGCAGACCACTTTCCGAAACATGATTGAGGATGCCGGCCCCGGAGAGATTGAAGGCGGGACGGAAGGATTTGACGCCCTGGTTTCAGCGCGTAAGGCCTGGGCGCAAGCGATGAAGATGGATGATCTTGAACGCATCCAGGCCCGTGCTGAATTGCAAGAGGTCCCGTCAACCGGAATTAGGACCGGATTGCGGACGTTACTGAGCAACAAATCCCGTATTCGTGGTTACTCACCGGAAGAAATCGCCGCACTCCGACAAGCTGCTGACCGAGGTGTTCTCGGGACGGCTCTGCATGTCTTCGGAAGCCGCCTGATTCCGACTGGGTTGGCTGTTCACGGGGGCGCCACCTTCAATCCCGCGTCTTTGGCTGCGGCCGGCGTTGGTTATGGCGTGTCCACATTGGCGAGAAACGCATCAACTGCCCTTCAGGGGCGCCGCCTCGGTAATGCAATGTCGGTGCTCGGGGACAGCGTTCCGCCGCTGCCGCAGTAACTTACCTCACGATCTTGTCGCCGCGCCTTCGCGCCGGCCCCGCGCACATCCAGTCGATCGTTCGCAGCACGGCCCAGATATCGCCGACTACAAACACCAGAGCGATCGTGGCGGCGAACCATCCAGGCGCCCGATAACTCTTCGCCATAGCGATCGAAACGAGTTCCCCCGCCACCACGGCGAACCCCACGACAACGATCAGAAGCACCCGCTCAGGCCATGCCATGGCCCGACCGTAGCGAACTAATCCGCCCCCGGCAACCAAGGATCCCAGAATATGAGAAAGACCACTATCCTCGCGGCGGCGATGCTTTGCGTCGCGTCTGGTGCGTGGGCGCAATCCGCGACGCGGCCCATGGCTGTCATCGTGACCTCCTGCGGAACGGCGCCCTCGTCAGCCTATGCGATTGTTGGGGGTATTCAGCCGATCGTTCAGGACGTGAACGGCAACCAATGCACATCGGCGTCCGTCTCGGCCTCGATCGCGGGGTTCTCTCCCGCGTCCACCGGCACACCGATCAGCGTCACCACGGGTGGCGTGACGGGAACGTTGCCCGCCGGCGCCGTGGTGGTGGCCAGTAATGTCGGCGCGACCAACGGCGCGTATTGCAAACTCGGCGCATCGGCCACCACCAGCGATCAACTCATTCCGCCGAATAGCTGGTTCGCCTTCACGGTGGGCGCGGCGACGCAGCTTACCTGTATCACCGGAACATCGACAACGACCGTGAACATGGTTGGCGGCGCTGGGCTGCCGACCGGAGCGGGTGGCGGCGGTGGTGGTGGGTCCGGTGGGTCTGTCACCCAGGGCACATCGCCATGGATCGTGGCGGGTGGCGGGACGGCTGGGTCAGCGGCAACAGGTGTGGCGACCATCCAGGGCATCGCGAGCATGACGCCGGTCCAGGTGTCTCAGGCGACCGCTTCGAACCTGAACGCCAACATCACCAATATCAGCGGCACCGTTTCTCTTCCGACTGGCGCATCCACCGCCGCGAAACAACCCGCGCTCGGAACGGCGGGAACAGCATCGACGGACGTGCTCACGATCCAGGGCATCGCGTCGATGACGAAGCTGTTGGTCACGCCCGACTCCGTCGCGCTCCCGGCGAACCAGTCCGTCAACATCTCGCAGATGAACGGCGTGACCACGACGATGGGCAACGGCGTGTCTGGAACGGGTGTGCAGCGCGTCACGATCGCATCCGACAGCACCGGAACCGTCGCGGCCACGCAATCAGGCACATGGAACGTTACCAACGTGTCCGGTACCGTCAGCCTCCCGACCGGCGCGTCCACGGCGGCGAACCAGACGAGCGTGATCGGCACGAAAGCGGCCGGCACGGCGGCGACAAACTCCCAACTCTCCGGCCTGGTCTACAACTCAACGCCGCTGACACTGACGGATGGTCAGCAATCGAGCCTTCAGGGTGACGCCAACGGCTATCTGAAGGTTAACGTGGCGGCGGGCGGGACTGTCACTCAGGGCAGCACCACATCCGGCCAGGGCGGCTCCCTGGTCATGGGCGCGGTCACCACGGCGGCGCCATCCTATACGACAGCGCAGACATCGCCGCTATCGTTGACCACGGCGGGCGGGTTGCGTTTCGATCTCACGAGCGTTGGAGGAACAACCGTCGTCAACGGCGGGGTCGCGGGATCGCAGAGCATCGGCGGCACGGTCGCCACCAACGTCGCGATCACCGACAACCCGATCAACAACGGTGCTCAGGCGGTGTCATCCGAAAACGCCGCCGTGACGACAGCGCGCAAGGTGCAACTCGTCGCCGACCTCGTGGGCAAGTTGATCGTTCTGCCCTATGCCAATCCGGAAAACTTTGTCTCTGGCGCGATCACGAGCGCGATGACGGGCACGACCAGCACCAGTCTGATCGCTGCCCCGGCTTCTGGATTGCGGAACTACATCACCAACTGCGTCGTATCGAATGCCCACGCTACCGTTGGCACCGATATGATACTGCAAGACGGAAACGGCGGCACGACGCTCTACACGATCCCGGCTGCGGCTGTGTATGGCGGCGCGTCTGTTTCGTTTCCAACCCCGCTACGGCAACCCACCACCGCCACTGCTCTCTATATCGCCAACGTCACGACCGGCGCGAGCACGAAAGCATCTTGCTCCGGCTATAAGGGGGCGTAAGGCGATGCGCCTTCTCTTCGTTCTCTGCGCGCTGTGGCTGTCAACCCCAGCACAAGCCGGGACACTCGGCTTGCTCGGGGCCGGCCCAGGATCGCGGGCCGTTGCCCCGAGCTACACGGGTCCCGGGGATGTGGTGGCGTCCGCCGTGGGGTGGTGGGGCCTGCGTTGTTACAATACAGCGTATGCCGGAAGCGTCGCGCAAATCTTCGACGCGGCGACCGGCAGCACGACGCAAACCTTACTGACGTGTTCAGCCGGCGGAACAATCAACGAAACGATTAATTCCCTGGCGACGACCTGCGCCGTGGCTTGCGTTGTCGCGACGCTCTACGACCAAAGTGGAAATGCCCACGACGCGACCCAAGGAAGTAATTCAACGCGGCCAACGCTTGTGCTTAATTGCATCGGGTCGTTGTCGTGTATGAACTTCTCTGGCTCACAGTATTTGAACGTGGCGCCAGCCAACGCCACCCAGCCGTGGACGGTGTCCGCCGTTTATAATCACACCGGCGCCGCTGCATTCACTTCGGTGTATGGCGACGGAAGCGGTAACGGCTACGGCATCGTGACCGGTTCATCCGCGAACCAGATCATCACATGGGCCGGGAGCGCGCTCACGGCGACAGCCACCGATTCTTCGCCACATGCGATTCAGGCGATTGGGAATGGCGGTTCCTCCGTCGCTTATGTCGATGGATCCGCCACGAACGGCGCGGCTGGCGCGAACCAACTCACGGGCGCTGGCTCAGCAATTGGAAACGGCTTCGGCGCCTATGCGGGCCGCATCATGGAGGTTGGCGTGTGGGGGAGCGCGTTTTCCGGCGGCAATCAATCGGCCATGAACTCAAATCAACACACGTATTGGGGCTTCTGATGAAGCGGATTTTTATTCTTTCTCTCGCGCTTCTGGGGATGCCAGCACTCGCGCAAGAGGCTCGGTATGTTCCAACGTCGGAAGTTCTGTTCCAGAAGACGCAAGAATGTGAAGCGAACTGGTCTTCTCAATTGGCGCAACTTCGTGGAGTGATCGGCGCACAGCAAAAGCAGATCGAGGCGCTGACAAAAGAGCGCGATGAACTCAAAATAAAGGGTGAGGAAGCACGTCCGTGATCCTCCGCGCCCTTCTCCTTCTCGCGCTCCTGGCTGGATTAACTGGCGCCACGGATTCGGCCCGGGCGGTCCTGTTCAGCCAACCAGCCACTTCGCCATCAGCGTGCCCCGCGAACGATGGCAGCGCCGGCGCTCCGTCCGGCAGCCCGCAGCAACCTAATTTGCTGAATGGCTACACGACGACGATCCGATCGCTTGGCTGTCAGGTCGCTGGCGTTGATTACGCGGTCGGCTATGGCTCGACGTCGCTCACCGACTGGCGCACGCTTTCGGGCACGGGGATCACGGTCAACACCACGACCGGGCAAGTCAGCTACGCGTCAAATTCGTCCTGTTCGGTTAACGGCGTAGATTTCTCGCTGGACGGCGGCGCCAGCGTGAACCTGACATGCGCCAATCCAACGGTCACGAACTCAAAGTTTTTGTGCGGATCGCGCTGCATCGCGAGTGAGTCGATCGGCATGATCAACATGTTGACCGGGTGCAGCGGCAACATCACGATCACCAACAACGATTTGAACGGCGGCTCGCAGGACAGCGCCAATCAAGCCACCGTCGTCTCGGCTGGGTGCTCCGGCGCGGGGACGTTCAACCTAAAATACAATTGGATACACAATTTCAGCCAACAAGTGCTCGAACTGAATACGAGCGCGACGCTTAATTATCTGTACAACCTGATCCAGAACGGCGGCTTCGCGACCGGCGCGCATCCTAATTACATGCAGCTTGCGGGCAACGGCACGATCACGCCGACAGTGCAATTCAACACGACGTCACAGGCGCCGCAGGTCGCGGGGGGCGAGGGTTTTCAACTGTATGATGGGGTCTCCGGCAAGATCACGCTGAACAACGCGGCGGTTCAGTACAACACGATCATCGCTACTGGCTCTAATTCGATGTCTTATCAGATCCACGGGATTTGCCATTCCTCGGCGGATTGCGCCACGACGCAATCAAACCTGACCGGCACAGGTCCGGTCATCAATAACAATTATTTCGATATCACCGGTGCGTTCGGGGCGTTTTATCCCACGTCAGGCTCGAATATGTGGTCCGGCGTGACGCTGAGTAACAATTGGAACATGGTTTCCGGCGCCCCTGTGGCGCCGGCCCCTTGATGATCCAGCGCCCGCCGCCGGCTTGCCGGCCAAGCGACGGGCACCCCGGCCCTTTCGGGTCAGTATCCATGATGGAGCAAGCACCATGGACCCAAGCACGATGCCACCCGGCGCCGAAGTGGCAAAATTAGTGCCTATTCCTGACGCCGTGGTGGACGCGGCCTGCGCTGCTTATTTGGCAGAGATCGAGGGTGTAGTTCAATCTGAAGCGACGCGACTATGGCATGACTGGCGTTTGCATCCCGCCGGGCAAGGTGATGCAGTGGCCATTTCCGCTCTTGAAGAAGACAGGCGGGCAATGAGGGCGGCTCTCGGTGCCGCTTTCGCGAAAGCCGCTATTAACCAAAAACAGGCCGACGCAAATGTCTGACCCGGCCGGCCTGGATGCCAAAGAAATCGTTGGGTGGGTGGCGAGCGGTCTCGGTGCGCTCGCGTCTGGCGCCGTCGCTTTCTTATGGCGGCTCAACGGCGACACCAAAAAAGAGGTGCTTTCGCGCGTTGAAGCGGTTCGCGCGGAACTTCGGGAGCGTCAGGATTTGGACCGCAATTCAGCCACCGCTCGTGATCTTGTCTATCAAAAGCACATTGATGATCTGTGGGGCGCGCTGGGGAAGATGGAAGTGGCGAACCGCGACGCAAACAGCCGCGTATTCGCGCGCCTTGATCTGATGAGCGAACGGCTTGGGCAGATGCCGACTCGGGAAGAGATGCGGCAGGACAGGAATGACATGGAGAAGCGGCTCACCGAGGCGTTTCATAAGTCGAGATGAAGCGAAATGCGGAGTAAAGTAGCATGAGCGGAACAACCCCAACCCCACCCCCGGGCGGCGATTCCCTCCGAAGCCCGACCTTCATTATCGCGTGCGGCCTTCTGCTCATCGTCAGCGGCACCATCGCGGCGATCTTCTGGAAGGGTAGTCCCGAGGTCGCCTCGACGATCGCGGGCAGCGTGGTCAGCGGCGTGATCGGCGCGCTGACCGGGTATTACTATGGCGCATCGAAGCATCCCGCTGCGGTGCCAACGCAAGGAGCGTCGTGAGTAGGTGATGCGACGGGCCGGGCTTGATTCCGGCTAACGGAGCGCCGGGACCGAGCCGACCTCGCCAGGGAGTTGCACCCTTCCCGTCATCATCTTGCAGATTGCGTGTCCATCCACGCCGCCGTCGCCCTTCGTTTCTACAGAGGCGCTTCAAATGATGCAAGCCGCGTCTCGCACTTGTAACTTGCACATCCCCGCCTTTATGACCACATCCACACCATGCGGATAGATGTTTATCACCACTTTCCGAACGGCCTTGACAATTGTCCCGTTCTGGCCGCGCTCGCCACGCTTGAAACTCTGATGAGAAGGAATATCGCCATGTCCGGAACCCTCGCCGAACAACTCGCCGCCAATACCGCCGAACAGCGCGTCCAGGCCGGGCGCATCCGTGACGATATCGCCGCCATCGCCGCGCGTCTGGAAGCCAATCAGCAGCCAGTCGGAACGACGCTGACACAGGAGATGGTTGACGCCGACGCGGCTGTCACCAACGACCTGAAGGCGGTCGCTGATGCGATGGACGCTTTGGCGACACCGTCAGCTCCGGCGCCGTAACGCTGGACACGGGCGCGCGGATGGGGTAGATGGCCGCGCTTGCTCGGCGCCCCGCATGGCGAGTTGTTGGATTAAATCGCGCGACCCGAACCAGCGATGTACGACAGGGGAACTTAATGATGGCGGCCATGGCCATCATCTTGCCGGAGTAGCTCAGCGGTAGAGCAGGGTCTTTGTAAGTCTCAGGTCGGGGGTTCAAATCCGCCCTTCTGGCTCCAAATCAACCGGCGGCGGGAGCGATCCCCCGCCGGTTTTTTGTTTGTGTGCTACGCCGTCCCCGTCCGATACCACCGCCCATAACTGGCGAGCGGTAGCGTCTTGTCGTAAGCGATCCCTTCGTCCCGACAATAGGCCGCCTGACCCACGCATGGTTGGCTTTCGTCCTCGTGACAGCACCACCGCAATCCCTGGTCGCGCATGATCCGCATTGCCTCATGCGGCGTCGGCAGGCAGGCTAAATTCTGGACCGTTTCACTTTCGTCCGTGAAGGCGAATGGACATGCCGGGCAGGTCATTGGGGCCTCCTTGGGTTCAGTTCGTAAGGAATCCTTACGCACTCCGCGCGGCGCGGGCTTTCAGCGCGGCGGCGCCGTTTTGAGCAATTTGAAATCGCATCCATGGATTCCTACGCCGACGAGATATGCCCAGAAGCGGCCTAAGTATCCCACGGGTTCGCCGCAGTATGGACAGCACCAACCAGGTAAGGTCCGCGCCCGCTCCGGCCCCGTCGCAGCCTCGCATCGGGCGGCGAGGGAGGGGAGGTCGGTCATGGTCAACCTTCTCCTACGACAAAACGAATATGGATTTTTTGCGCGCGGAAGAAGTCTGGGGACGCCGCTTCAGACGCAGTAGCGGGCCGAAAATTCGTTCCGTATTGCGCCTCCCCTCGTTTTTGAGGGTGCTGTGGATCAGGATCGTGCTCCCATCCGTCATCGTCGAGAAAAATCCAACCGTGCGGCGCGTTTCTGATCTTCCATGACGCAGCGTCGGCTTTGGCCTGGGCGACAGTTTCATGCGCCGCGATGCGTAAACAGCGGCCGGCCCGTTCACATGATGATGTGTTATCACAAGTTTTGAAGCAATCAATGCGCTTCGTCCGTTTGTCACCCATCCACCGTCTCCCCCGCGTCGTCGCCGAGCGCCGAGAGGGCGGCGCGGGCGGCAGCCACCAGATCAGTGTGACCGTCAATGGTGGTGCAATTTAACGGTTCGTTCGCGCCGACATATACGCAACTTTTCGCGATTTCACCTCGAATGATCTGCGCCACCCGCTCCACCAACCGCTCATCGTTCGCGTCGATGCGGACGGCGGCGGGGTCGCGGCGGTTCCACATTTCCATTGACGGAGCGGATGCGCCACAATCGTCGCAAGCAGGACCGTGTTTTATGGTCTTCCCATCAGCTTCGAATCCAGCCCACCCCTCCGGATCGCACGGGCCTCCGCAGAACGGACACCGCAAATGCGCGTGGGTTGCCGGCGGGCGAAGGTCATCCGACATCGGGAGTCTCCGGGAATGCGGCGTGTTTGATTTGCTGCAGTCGAGCGGCATCCACGTTCTTGCCTTGGTTAAACAAAAGCATTTCGACCGACTTTGACAGGCATTCAAAAAAGATGCGCTGCTTGGCCGTCATGTCCGGTTTCTCCGGCGCGATGCCAGGGGCGTGGTCGGCGGCGGCGAGGGCATCCGTCATACGGATCTTCTCGACAGCGATGCTGCTTTCAAGCCAGTCATCGCGCCAATCACGTCCCCCATAATAAGCATCCAGCGCCGCATCCACCCGATCCGCGCTCACCGGCTGGCGTAGCGGGTCGACGGCGTCGAGGTCGGCGAGGAAGTGCCGCAACTGCTCGTCGCTGCTGTAAGGAAATCGGTCGCGAAACGGTACCATCCTTGGATCATCGCTCATCGTTCGCCTCCTCCGTTCCGCCACCCCAGTCGAAACCCCATCCGCCGATACGTCCACCAGAACCAGAACGCGCGCCTTGGCCGGCCGGTGAACGACACCCAGTCGGCGCCGTCGCGCATGAAGAGTTTCATGTCGTCTCCCTCGCTCTGGCGCACGCGGCTGCCAGTGCCGCGCGTGGGGTGGGGCCGGTGTCGTAGTGTTCCCGATTGGGCTTGACCAGAAACCTGCCGCCGGACGTGGTAAGGCAGCATTCGAAATGATCGCCGATCTGCGTTAGCTGTGCGAAATGCCACCCCTCCGGCACCTCACTCAGATCCAACGCATTCTCCCGCAACCGCGCGAGTTCGTCCGCCAGCGCGTCCACGGCCTGGGTGACAGCGGGGCGCGCGACGTCCGGGAGGTGGGGGAGGTAGCGGCGCAGGGTGGACACGGGGTCGGGTGCTTCAGTTGGCATTGTCTTCCGCCTCCCAAATCGGTCGCCATTTTGTTTCGATTTCATCCATGCGAATGGGCTCCATCACGGTCTCGCATGTGAAGCACTTTTCCCATGTTGGATCGCGGTGCCAGTAGTCGATTGGGTCCCGAAAGCGGTCGCGCCCGCATTTTGGGCAACAGAGGATCAGCGAACCCGCCGATCCTCTGGAATAGGCTACGCCATCATGGATGACTGGCGGAAATGTAGTCGCCGGCGGGTCGGATGCGCTCATGGTGTCTCCGTGAGTTTGAAGGTGGCTTTGCCGGTCGTCACCCACGGTCGATCTCCTGGAACAAGGTCACTGACCACGCGGAACGCTGTCGCCGAAAGCGCTCGCGGGCGGCGTCTCGTCCTCCGGACCCTGAGAAGTTCTCATCCGGCATATCTTGGTCGGCATAGCGAAGTATGTAGCGGCACTCTGCCAGCGCTACCGTCGCATCCGCCCCGCGCTCGGCGGACGGGATCAACGCGCGGATGGCGTCCGTGACGACCGCCGCCAGGCTCTGGCTCACGTCGATGATCTCCAGTTGTCGGTCAGCGACTTGCGCCGCCTCCCCCAACGCGTCTCGCCGCGCCTCGGCCGCGAATGCGAGGACTCGGTCCATCACCATCGCATGCAATTCTTCGCTGGTCACAAGCATCGCTTCCGGCCAGTCCTCGGGGCTTGTGCGGTCGGGCAGTTCGCACACATCGAGGACCATTTTGTCGGCCAGTTCGCGGGCTCTTGCTTCATCGTCCATCGTCGGTCTCCGGCGGGGCGGGAAGCGGGCGCCAATGGGTTGCGTCGCCTTCGTGAAATACCGTGCAACCGAAAATGGGAATCATAGCTGGACCCATACGCATCATGTAGCCAATGACGGAACCTTGGTCCTGATACTTTGATCCGGGATGCCATAAGAGAACGACTTCTTCAGGTTTCGCCGTCTCGATCGGTTGCCATTGCTCCAGCGCCTCAATCCGCGCGGTGAGGCGGGACAGCGCGGCGATCGCTTCGGCAACCTCGTGTTCGGTCCAGAGGCCACTTTCGTCGATTTGATAGTTGTGAACGAGATTCAGTGCCTTCCGCACCAGATCGGCGTCGACCTTCGTGTCGGTCATGTCCGCTCCTCCACAACCAACCGCACTGGCTTACCGCGTCCTCGGTTCACTTGGTCCAGCATGGCCCCTTCGCCCTGGAAACAGAGGCACAACTGAACGTACCTCGGCCAGATCATGGTCGGTCGATCTCGATCGGTGTCTACCCAGCCCCAGTGCGTCTCTCCGTCAGAAACGATTCGTACCCAAACCGGGACCACTTCACCATCGCCACACATTCGAACCTGTCCTTCCGAGGGGAATACGTGGTCAAATTTGCCGCCGGCATGGTTCGCGAACATCGGGAAACCGTCACTCATGCGCCTGTTCTCCCTCATCGTTCGTCTCCACAAACTCCCGCCAATGCTCCAGCAAATGCCGGTAGTCGGCATCACAGAGCGGCACGCCATCGGCGGACTCGCGGGTCGCTGGGGCGTCGCAGCAGGCGCAGGGGGTCATCGTTCAGCCGCCAACGTCTGATAGTAGAACCGGTGCAAAAAACTCAGCGCGAACGGGTCTTGCCCGGTTCGGATCATTGCCCACGCCCAGACCGCGCGACCCGCGCGGCCGTTGCCATCCATGAATGGATGCAACATTTCAAATGCGACGTGTTGCGTCCATGGATCCTCCCAATCAGCCACGCATCGGCTCAACGTCTCGCGCATATCTCGATTTCCAGGCGGCGCGACGTAACCACCAACCCGGACATTCATGCCATGGCGGTCTCGCAACGGCTTCCCGGGCGCGTAGACAGCCTGGAGCGCGATCACGGCGTCGGCGGACATATCCCCATCAAGAAATGCACTCGTGGCGTCGATCTCAGCTTGCGTGGGGTCCCGATGAATACCCTCGATGCCGAGGCTTTCGCGAAGGAAGGTTGTCAGAACATTTTCACCGGTCACCCGCTCACTCCTTTGCTGCGCCGCACAATGGGAAGACTTCTGGTTGGAGACGATTTCCAGGTCACACTGGCGTCGTCGGCTCGGGCTCGATAGGCGAGCGCAACCGGATCGAAAGCCACCCATGTCCGATGTCCTCAATCTCTTCCACCCACCCCTTCGCCATAGCCATCGCTTCTATAGTGGGCCGCGTCTCAGCCAGGACAGTCTCAACCACGTCGCGCGCCGGAGCCTCGGTCATCGCTTGCCAGATGCGTCCGCACGTAAAGCCGTGCGCGAATTCAGGTGATTGGTCTGGGAAGGCGAGAACTAGTTCGTGCTGTTCGTCGGCCATCTTCATTCTCCTTCAGTTTACTTGTTGCATTGCACAATTGGCACCAGACTGGCAGAGGCGCCATCCCTCGCGAAACTCTCAATCCCACACACGAAAGTCTCAACTGGCTTCGTCCTTGACACGGTAGGGGTCACAGGTTCAATCCCTGTTGCGCCCACCATTTTATATCAAAGAAATCAATAGTTTGCTGAATGTGGTTGGGTTCGTGTCTGGTTTTTGTCGTGCCGAAAACTACCCAAAAGGGCCAATTGGAACTCGGAAAGTGAGTCTTCTGCCTGGCAAAAATCGGGCAGAGATTCATGGCGCGTGCCCCGGGCAATACCACTTCCCCTCCCACCAGATTGACGCCGGCCGCGAGCAAAGCGCCGACCATTCCTGGCGCAGCTTGTGAGAGCATTGAACCGCGCCAGCCGCGTTCAACGGCGCGTCAGCGGACCAATGCGATTGGGTGAACCCGCAGCGGACGCACACCGCCAGATTGTCGCGGGAGAAGCGGTGGCCTCGGGTGGCGCAGTCAGGCATCCGCTCTGCGTCCTCGCTTGAATTGCACGTAATATTTGGCGCAGCAGGCATTGCAATAGGACTTTCCTGGTTCGCTTGGTTCGCCGCAGAATTCGATCCCCACTCCGAAAGACCCCTGGTTGGTCACCGTCTGACACTTTGGAGATGGGAGGATCGCGGCGGCGACTGTGGTCTCGGCTTCGTTGAAAGCTGGTAGCGCTCCCCAAGCCGAGCGAGGTCTACGGTTGTAGCTGGGCCAGTTCGGGAGTCCGAACTCCCGGCTTGCACGAAAGGGTCAAAGGGGGCGGCCCCCTCCGGGGCCGGGTCGTCATGGTCGGCCAATCCACTTTTGGATTGGCCTGTTTCACCGGGTTCGTGCACATCGTTAAGTTGTTGATTTTGTTCCGTTACGGGAATCTCCACATCCGAAATATGGCGGATTTCCGTGGGGCGGTCGGTGGGCCCGTGCACAGGGGTATAGTTTGTATCTATACCCTTCGCTCGCCCCCTCCGGCTCATCCCGTGCCCGAGAAACACGATCCGCCATCCGCTCGCGACCGGAGACCAGCACAGCCCGCACGTCCCGCACGCCTCGGTGTCACCGCTACTCGCCGGACACACCAAACCTTCGGCTACGCGCCCGCGATCCTCGCGCCAGATCGTCGTCGCCTGCATGGCGTCGATCTCGACTTCCGGCGCCACACTAAACCGGATCGCCCAGCGCCCGAGAAATTCGTCGTTCATTTCGCGCAACAGAATGCCGATCGGGCTGTCGGCTAGGTGCGCGGTGTAGCCGAACACGTGGATTTGCGGGATTTCCGCCATCCAATTGGACCAACGCTGGACGTATCCCAGATCCGGGAAATCTCCCAGAACGTGCAGCCGGACCACGAATCCAGCGGGTCGCTCGCGCGCCATCTCGCGCAATTCGGTGTCCATGCGTTCCACCAGTTCCGGCGTATAGGCGCGACGCTTCGCCAGCGGCAGCGCGTTGCCGTAGCACTCGGCCAGGAGGTGGCAGCTATCAGGGCAGGTGGCGCGCTCCTCCAACGTCAGCGTAAAAATATCCAGGCCGCGCCACGGCCCCTTGGTGACGAAGGCGCCGATCTTCGCGTTGCTGTGACCCGAGACGAAGATGTGATCGCCCTCATCGGCGTCAAACACGCGGGAGGGGAATTGGGTGCGGTTCTCGGTCAGCGCCGGGTGGTCGCTCCGCAGCGACGCGGCCTCGCGGTCGGGTGGCGATTCTTTGTGGGTATAGGCGGTAAAGCGACGGAGAGAACCGCCCTGGGGTCGGTCGCTGCCGGCGAAATGGCGTGGGGGTTGATAAGGCGGGATACCGAAAGCGCCATCCAACCGCTCGCCATCGACGTCGTCTTGCCACTCGGCGTCCGCCATTTCTGGCTTCCATCCTGACGGGCGGCCAACGTTAAATTCCTCGCGGAGCGTGTGCACGTCTTGTTCCGAGAAATTATCCATCTCGTAAACATCGCGAGTCATGATAATGATATTTGCCATGGGAACGCCGCGCATGAACTGGCACAATGCGTAGGCTTCGGCTTCGACATAAGCGCTTTGTTCCGGGGCGAGTTCTTTGCGCAACTCCTTGCCCGCGTCCCACAGCCATTTGCGCTCAAGTTCCATTTCCCTGATGCTCACAGCCAGACGCGCGTCGCGAATATCCATGCGAATGATTTTAGCCCGTAGTTCATCCTCTTTGTTGGTTTGCTGCTGTTCCTGCGTCACCTCTGGCGCCGCGATCGTCACGCGTGCTCGTTTGGACTCCACGTGGAGCGGTCCCGTGAAGCGCACCGCGACGCGGATCACGGCCTTTGCCTGGATCAATCGGAACGCATTCGCCGCCTCGGTATCGTCCCAGGTGAACATGGGATGCAGCGGGCTATTCGGGTTCCTGGCGTCGTTCAGGATATCCTGAGGAAACAACGCGCCGCCCGCCGACTTGCGGATCAGATCGATGTGCTCGCGTTGGATTGGGGTCATGCTAAAGCTGCTAAACTTGCTAAAGCGGTCGGGATGGCCGAAGCCATCCCTTCCTTGCCGCGCTGCCGAGCCTGGCCTAGCCTCGCATGGCCTAGCCTTACGTGACCTAGCGTCGCCTGCGTTGCCACAATCGACGGTTCGTACCGCCTCGTAGCCACTGCGCTCCATGCCTGCGTCGCGCCGCCTATCGTGGCCTTACGACACCAGTCGATCCCGCGCCTATCGTCGCCTGCGGAGCATCGCCTTGCAAAGCCAGTCCGGGCCATATCTATCCGGGCCGTGCCTATCGCAGCCAATCCTGCGTCTCGCGGCCATTCCTTGCCTGTCGGCGCCATACAACGCCAAGCCGCGCCGTGCCTTACGTATCCTGCCATGACAAACTTCAGGTCGCGAGCCCTCATGCCGCTTCCGTCTCCTGCACCAGATCAAACGTTCCGAAACCGATTCCCGCGCTCATTTTAGAATCCGGCCTGCCTTCTCCAATACCGCCCTGTGCACCGACGCGCGCCAAAAGGTTCACTACGTCGGTCGCGCTGAACTGATCGGCGTCATATCGGACCCGGAGCGTCGCGCCCCACTCGCCCGCTGGCCATTGCGGACGGACGCGAAGGTCAATAACGCCCGTCGCGTTGCGCGCGGCCATGACTGATCGCTCTGGTCTACCGCCCTTGATTCGGACCAGCGGTGTCCCGTCGTCGCGATCGAACCCATCGGCCACGATAAACAGCGACAGTTTCGCCAACGTCATCTTGAACCCTACCAGACGACACGCGGAAATCATCCCGTTTCGGAACGCACCAGCCGCGATGCCGTCCCACCCTTCGCGTGAGATATGCCGCGCGCCGTTGAACGCCGCGTCAAAATCCTTAGCCTCACGCTTGCGTCCTTTGTTGCTTTGCGATCCCGCCTGCTGCGTGGTCGCGATCTGCTCCAGCGCCTTTGTGGAGAATTTGTTGATCATCAGCGGCGCGGTGCCGAGGATGTCGATCTCCAGAGTTTGGAGATTAGGCGGTGCGATCTGAACCGACGTCGTGCCGGGCATCGCTTTCGCGGTTGGTGTGCGTGCCATCATTTTTCCCTTTGTTACTACTTAAGCCGTCCAATCGCATCCGCCAAATGCTGCCCCGTAACGGCAGTATAACGTTGCACCATCCGCAACGAAGACCACCCGCCAAGATCCATCAGCGTCCGCATGTCGCACCCGGACATGACCATCCGGGCAGCCCAATCATGGCGCCAGTCATGCACCCGGAACCCGATGATCCCCGCGCGCCGGCACGCCGTCTCATGCGCCTGCGCCAGCGGATTGCCGCCCTGCGCCCGTTCGCCGCGTCCGCGTGTGTCTGAATACGGCGCCCCCTTAGACGACAGGAACACCGGGCCACGCATCGGGCGCCCGGCCGCGTGCCACATGCCGAACAGCAGCGCATCGACCCGGCGGTGCATCGGCACGATCCGCGCCTTACCGGATTTCGTCTCCTCGGCGTCCAGACGGATCGAACGGCGATCGAAATCGATGTGGCGCCAGTCCAGCCGCAGCGTTTCGCCGGTGCGCGTGCCCTGATACGCCATGACCAGGATCGGGCAGGCCGCGTGCGGGTTGTAGGACGCCAGCAGGCGGTTGCGCTCATCCTCGGTCAGATAGATGGCCCGCTCGATCCCGGCGGCGCCTCTGACGGTTGGAATGGCCGGCGCCGTCGTTCCATGCGCCTGGGCGCCATGGCGAAGTGCTGCCTGAAACGTGTTGCGCCAGCGGGCGATGCTGGACGGCTTCTGACCGGTGCCGCGATCATGCAGCCAGAGTTGCCACGCGGCCGGCGCGTCGGCGAGGGCCACGTCGCCCGCGATCTCATTGAACTCGGCGACCCGGGCGCGGTCGTATGGCTTCACGCCGCCGGGCCGGGTCAAATAGGACGCGAGGCAATCGGCGATCATGATCCGGGCCGTCCCACCCTGGAGGAGCGTGTCGCGTTGCTCGCGGTCCCACCGGTCGGCGACAATGTTCGCATCAGCTCGCGAACCGCATCCCGTGGATCGTTCGGCGACGATGACGCTTTGGCCGCCCGCCCTGACCGTGCCGCCCGCGTACCAGACGCCGGCACGTTTACGTGTGACGTGGACCGGCATTGGTATGCGTTCCTTAGTAGTTCGATCTCGTCGGCGGTGAACAGCCGCATCTTCCGCCCGGTAAACGCCCGCGCGATCAGCTTCCGCAACGTCCGCTCGGTCACGCGGAGGTGCGCCGCGACCTCGGGGCGAGTGTAGAGCGTTGGCAAGAGGTCAGGCATCGGGCGGTGTCCGCTTCCTTGGCCGGCACCAATCACATCGTTGTGGCGCGCAACAGTATTCCGCGTCTTCTGGGTTGCAGCCCACGCCGAAACATGTATCTTCAAAGCAACCGGCAACAATGCCGAGACCGCCGCAATTAGGGCATTCGTCGTTGTCGTCGCTGTACGGGTTCTCACTCATCCCGCATCGCCTCCAGCGTCGCCGCGACCAACGCGTCGCGCGCGGCTTGTTCGGTGTCGTAATATCCCACGAGTTTTCCGTGCTGGCCGATAGGGATCCGTGCGCCCCAGCTTCCCCCTGGCCAACGGTGAATGTCACCGACCTGGAACTTCCCAAGAAACAGCAACGCGCTCGACTTGCCTTCCTCATGCCACGCGAGGGTGAAGCCGTGGCGGGACCAGGCGGTGGTCATGGCGCCTTCTCCGCTCTTTCCAAATTTCTCCGGCCAATTTCTCGAATGGCGATCTCACAATCCAGCGCGGCAAACTTCAGATAGCCTTCGATCCGACGCGACAGAACGCCCAAATCGTCTGGCTCAGCAGTATCACCCAGATGAACCGCTAATTTCTCGGCGAGGTCTATGGCATCGCTCAGGTGATGCGCCACGAAGAATGGGTTCGTTTCCAGCAGCATCGTTTTTAGTTGTTTCATCTCACCACCCAAAACTTAACCTGCCCCACCGGCACCTCCCGCTGCGCCGCGTCCATCGTCGCCGGCACGAACCACGCGATGCTGAAGATCGCGACGACGCCGAACGCGGAGATGCCGAGGATACCGGCCATGAGCGGGTTGACGCGGCGGGGTGTGCGTTCGACCCAGGCGGTGGGCATTATGTCCTCCCTTCGCCCTTGGCTTCCCATCGCGCCGCCGCACGGATCGCAAAGGCGCCTCCCAGCACGAAGCAAATTGCGATCAGCGACGCGAAGGTTGGATGCATCATCGTCGCGGCCGGCAACGTCGTGACGAAGCACAGCCAAACGGACGCGCCCTTCATTGGCCGACCCTCTGGCGGATCGCTGGCATTGCACGGTTCACGCCGCGCAGCAGGTTCTGGTAGTCCGCTTCGTGGTCATCGATCCACGACGTTTTCGCGACGAAAAGTGCATCGACTGAGATGGTCGCAACCGATGTGCTGAACGTGCCGTGCTGCATCCCAGGATAGGTGCCTCCGGGGATGTCTTCAGCCGTATACATCGGCTTGCCTTTAGGGTCTTTGACGCCGGGAAGATCAGAGTCATCCGCCGGCACGAGACGCAGTCGATCGTTACTGGTCGCCGCCAGTTGGTTGATCTCATTCATGGCCGGAGCTTTGAGCCCGATAACCTGGAACAAGCACGCGGCTTCCGTGCCTTCCTGGACCATGCTCGCGGCCCGCAGACCGCCAACCGGTCGCGTGGGAACGCCGCCGTAACGCTTCTTGTCGGCGAGCGTGAAGGATTCCCATGTGACCGCGGCGCCACCACCGTTCGCACCGGTTAGTAACACCGTTTTCGTGGTGAGGCCGGTGATTTTCGACAATCCCGCCGATGGGTTGCAGATCAGGTGGACATATTCCTTATACATCGCGCGCCCACGTTCGATGCTGAGACTGGATTTGGGATTGCCCCGCATGTAGACGTTCAACGCATCGGACTGGACGATGGCGACATCGCATCCGTCCGCGTCGGCGGAATCAAGCCGCGCCAGATTGTCCAGCGAACCCTTGGTGTTGACAATCACGACTTTCGTCGGCGCCCCGCTCATCTGGCGCGCGACTTCGATGCCGGAGAACTCGTAATTACCGCCGCTCGCTCCTGTGCAGAACCGTACGGTTTGCGGCGTCGTGGCCATCGCTGGCGCGGTCATAGCGGCCATGATGGCGATCATACTGGCGTATCGTTTCATGTTGTGGGTTCCTTGGTTTGAGTGTTTCGTTGTCATATCGCCTCCTCCAGCACGCCAACCCGTTCGACCACCACGTCCGCGAGGCTGGCGCGGAGGATGCGATCTCGTGCGGCGTTGACATATTCCTCCGCCAACTTTCGAAGTTCCGGGTGACTTTCCATGCGCTCCAGGATGCTGGTAGTAGCATCCAGATCGGAGACGATCTGACGCACGTCAGTCGCGTGTAGGGTGTTCATTTCGCCGCCCTCCGATCGCGCGCCGTTTCCAGTTCCATCAGTCGCTCAATCATCCATTCGCCAGGCGACCCGCCGTGGCCTTCGAATTCAGGATTGCTCATCATGTCGTCCCAGAGTTTGCCGATACGCTCGATCTCGGATCGGATCTGATCATCGGTGAGGTCTTTCGCTGGTAGCGTTTCGATTTCGTTCATCACCAAAAATTCCCTTTCTTCGTCCGCGCCGCCATGTGCATCTCGTGCAGCGCGCGGTTTCGTTCAACGACCGCCGCCGCATACAGGTTCGCGGCCCAACCGAGGTGGCGGTGCGCGGTGGCGCGCTGCGAGAGGGCCAGAAGGCGGCGGATCAAGGGGAGGGAGGGGTGCATTAGGGTGCCCTCAACGCTTCAATCGCGCCGACGATCACGTTGTAACCCGCGTCTTCGTCGCAGTCGTTTATGTAGCCTTCGGAATCCAATTCGCCTTCGATTACGTTGTGATAGACCAGAGGAGCGAAGAGTTCCCATGTCCATCCGCTGTTGCCGAATGGCCTCTTGCCGCTAAAGCCTTCCTCCTCGTCCCATATCTTAACAAGGATGTTGACGAGATAATCGCGGATTGTCGCGGCGCCGGCATCATTCGGTTGCATTGGAAGCGCGAGAATTTCGGCTGGCGTTTTCTCGACCGTTTCCATCACACGCTCCTGTCAGAAATGCACTCGTCCAACCCAAAGAACGGATCACTCTCAATCTCCGCGAGCCCGCGAGCCACCCGCTCCAGATCATCCGTTTCGATCGCGACCATCTGCTCGTTCGGCGCGAAAATCGCTACAACGCCGTCGTTGCAAACGTTGATCCACAAGCCGTCGCACACCGGTTCCGCCTTATCTTCATCCGGCAGCCGTGGCCGCGTGTTCAGCTCCAGCAGCGCGAGGCGTAGCGGCTCGATGAGATGCTTAGGGACGCGGCATGTGTTGCCGGGAGCGGTGATGCGCGCGCCGCCATTGTCGTAACGATCGACGGTTGGGCGGGACGCACCGCCGCTGGTGGCGATGATGGCGGGGGTGTTCACGACGCGTCTCCGGAGGGTGGTGCGGGCAAGGGCATCCAGTGGCTTGGCGCCTTCGGATCGCAGAAGAAATCATCTTGCGCCTCATCATCCCAGCACAGATGTTCGCAATTCCATGGCCGAAGCATGATTTCGCCTTTGTAGAAAATCAGACACTCGACGTATTCGTAATCTTTGATGCCCGGCTTCTCTGGGAGGCGGTCGGCGGTTTTGATCCATTCACTCACGACGCGTCTCCCGCCGCGTTCACGCGCGGATCACGCGGTTGTGACGGGGGCGGTGCGAAGGTTGCAACTTCGTTGCACTTGAAGCCAATTGTTAATTCGTAAGAAATCTCGCGGTTCGTAACGGGTATGGGATTGATCCGCAGGTTACGAGCCTGGCAATGTGTCGCGGAACCGACATAATCTTGAGTGAGGACGGGATGGGACGACACGAAAGCCTCCGGTATCAACGGAGGTCATATCACCATATTGGTGAACATGCTGTCAACAGGGAAATTCACCGAAATGGCGATTTCCACCACGCGCACGGATAACCCCGCGCGAACCGGTCACCTTATATCTACGTTGGCGAACGGATCAGGCGGCGCGATTCTTCGGGTTGTCGGCCAGGATTTCCAACCCCTTGCTCCGCGCATAGCCGGCGATCATCAACTTCCCTTCAATGTCCAGGGTGCGCCAAAACCGGATCAGACCGATCTCGTCGGGCCGGAGTCTGATCTTCTTCGGCTGCTCGATGATTTGGCCCTGATTTGGGGGCTCGTCCGAAAGAAGCGCCTGCGCCGGAACCCCTAACGCCTTCGCGATCCGACGCATCCATTCATCGGTAAGGCGCCGGTCACCACGTTCCAATCGCGAAAGCTGTTGAATGGTTGTGCCCGCCGCATCGGCCACCTGGCCCTGCGTGAAGCCTAATTCTTCTCGTATCGCCCTGATTTTGTTGGCCATGGGCCATTTTCGCCAGGGTGGTGACGCGTTCCAGCGCCAATCTGGTGAAATTGGGTCTTGACGTAGGTTCACCGGAATGGTGAATATGTCGCCATGGACCTCCGGCAATATCTCACTGAAAGCAAGACCTCGATCCCCGCTTTCGCGGCTGAGATCGACGTTACCGTTCAAGCGGTTCATCGTTACCTCACTGGCGAACGGACGCCCCGGCTAGAGGTCGCGGAACGGATCCGCGAAGCTACCGGCGGCAAAGTGCAGCCGAACGATATGTTCGACACGGCCCAGCGCCACGCGGCGTCCCGAGCTGGCGCAGCCGCATGAAACCCGCCATCCGCGTCCTCACCCTCGCCGTCCCCGCCTCGGTCGCGCTCGTGTCCGACGCGCCGGTCTCCTGGTGCGCCATGGTTGTCGCGTGGGTCGTGGTCGTCCTGGCGGTCGGGCGGTTTTGCGGGGCTGGGGAGTGCGAGGGGTGAGCGGGCGGGTGGAACGCATTGGGGATGTGGTGCTGTATCTCGGGGACGCTCGGGAAATCGTGTCCGGCCTGCAGTTCGAGTCTCTTGTGACGGACCCGCCATTTGGCATGGAATTCCGATCCAACCATCGCAACGTCCGGCACGCAAGGATCGAAAACGACAAGGACGACACCCTGCTGCAGTGGGCCTGTCAATTGAAACCATCGCACGCTTCTTACGTGTTCTGCAGATGGGACAACCTTCCGAGTGTTCCGCCGCCTCGTTCGTTTATCACCTGGGTTAAAAACAACTGGTCTATGGGCGATCTCCAACACGAGCACGCCAGACAAACCGAAGTTATTTTGTTCTATCCTGGGCCTGGGCACCATTTTCCAAAGTATAGGCCCTCCGATGTTATTGAGGCGCCCAGGACCGGAAACGAAAATCATCCGACTGAGAAGCCTGTGCAGCTTATGCGCGCGATAGTCGAATGGACTGATGGCATTTGCTTCGACCCCTTCATGGGCTCCGGCACCACCGGCGTTGCGTGCGCCCGTCTCGGCCGCAAGTTCATTGGCATCGAAATCCACGAACCCTATTTCGATATCGCATGCCGCCGCATCGAAGCCGCGCAACGCCAAAAGGACCTCTTCGTCCATCACGACCAGGCTCCTCGCCCAACGCAAGAGGCGCTGCTGTGACCTCACCACCAAAGCGCCAACCACAACGCGATGACCGCGACGATCGTGGCGATGCGTTTGAGCATTCATTCACCAACGGAGACGAAAATGGAGCGCATCGAAATCACCATCACGGGCGAACTGCCGGAGGAACGCAAATACGCGATTCTCGCGGCGGCGCAGGAAGCGGCGAACGAGTTGGTTCGGGACATGGCGCCGGAACTCACGCTGACCGCCACGGTGAAGTCCGCTCGGCCGAGCGCGAGGAAGCCGGCGCCGGCATCTCCGGTTCGCGCGGTCGCGGCGGAATAGCACACACCAATTCGGGGGCTGCTAACCTCCCAACCCGGACGCGCACGGGTCCGAAGCCTTCCCTCTCTAACCGTTTGGTTCCCGAGCCTGATATTGGCCAACGGCATGAGCACACCCAGGCAGCCGGCAACGCATCGCGGGCAAGGGAAGGAACGCGCACTTCATACCAGCGTGGGGGCGCCGGTCGCGCGAGCGATCGTAAGGCCACGCGAGCGGGACCGATCGGTCGTGAGACCGCCCGCTTACCGCCAGTAAATGGTTCATGGCGACCGAGCGCCGGACTCCCCCGCCGTCTCGGCTCCCACCATGGCCGCGCGTCCGTGCTGGCGGACTTCCCATTGGCCCGTTCCACCTGGGCCATATTAACGGCGGCGTTTAATAAGGCCGTCGTTTGCTTCCTTATTAAACGAAATTGCAAATTGGCCCGTTCCACCCGGTCGGGCCGGTCGCCGTTGGCCGAGGCGACATTCGGCGACTCCTCCCCCGAAACTTGCTCCTGGTGTCTCGATACGACGAGCGCCGGGGGCCTTTTCCATCCGCAGTCTTTGTCCATTTGGCCGGGTTGCCGCCCTGCCAAATTGAAAAAGCCTACGACATCGCGTGCGCGAACACGCGGACTAAACAAACAACAAACCATCGGATCGGGCCAGACCTCCTTCCTACAGGCGGGAACCTAGCCGATGGAGATGACCGTGAGCCGCAAGACTTTTTGCGACTATGACGCCGACCGGACGGTCGCGGAAATCGTTGACGACACCGTGACGTTTTTCCGCAACCGAGGTCACAAGCGCGACACGCCGTTCGAACAAGCCGCCCTCGCGCTCGGTATCAGCCAGCGCAAGGCGTGGTCGATATTCTACGGACAGGCGTTCACCCTGCTGCCATCCGAATACCGGCGCATCCGCGACGGCTTCGTGCGCCACCTCGATGAGCGGGCCGACGATCTCGCCCGACGCTCCGATCAGGCGCGAATGAGGCGCCGGCAACTCACGATGGATGGCTGAATGAAATTGTTGTGGCGCTGGTTTTGCTTGTGGCGGTGGGACCGAAATCAGGCGGCGGCCGATCGATGGGAACGGTGGCATAGATGGATCTCGCGCAAATGACCCCGCTCCACAAGAAACTCCAAATCCGTCTCCCGAAGTTCAAGCCGGAACCCCAATCAGAGCCAAAAACGTGCGCGGTATGTCTGATCGAGCATTCTGGTTGGATGTGGCAATGGCACAAAGGTCACCCAGAGGTTTGTGTCCATTGCCAATACATCGGCGCGGCGCCGTTGCCGAAGATCTGGGTCGACCCGACACCTGACGACAAGATGATTCATTCGGCGATGGCCGTGGTTAAAAGGATCCAAAATGGCGACCGGCAAAAAGAACTCTATCGCAGCAGGACCGCTCACAAAACGGTTCAATCTGATGGAGTTCACGGATGATCTCATTCGCGACCTGGACGATCTCCGCGCCGGCAAGATTTCCACGAGAGACGCGCAATCGCGGGCCGAACTCGCGAAGCAAGTCTTACGCGCCATTGGGCTCGTGGTCGCGGCGCAGAAGTTCATCGAAGGCACCGCGAGACTGGTAGCGCCGGACGGGACCGACGCAGTGAGACGGTAACAGCGGGCGCGGCTCGCGAGGGAGTAACGATGGCTGCGATAAAGCCCAAACATTCGTCGGATATTTGGGGCTATCTGCCCGATCTGCTCGATGCGGACCCCGACAACAACCGAGATGTCACAAGCGAGGCGGCGCTTGCCGCGATCGACGCTGAGATCACCGAACCATTGATCGAGCGTGGTTTTGACGCCGGACAGGAGTTGCTCGTGCGCCCGATCGGCGGCGGTCGAGCCATGGTGACGGACGGGCATCGCCGGCTTGTTGGTGTGCGCCGTGCCATTGAGCGAGGCGCGCTACTCGAAACAATCCCGTGTCGCCACGAACCGCCCGGGTTCGATGCCGCGAAGCGCGCCCTGGTCCGGCTGCGACCGCACGGGCTGGAACGCAGCGCGTCCGAAGCAGTGGCCGATATTCAAAAGTTGATCGGGTGGCAATGGGATGTCGCGCGGATCGCTAAGTCACTTGGGCGCCCGCGAAGCTGGGTCGAGGATACCCTAACGATCGCCAGCGCGCCGGAACCCATCATCCAGGCCGTCGCGGCGGGTACCGTGGCCAAGACGACAGCCGCCCGGTTGGTTAGGTCCAACGATGGGCCGGTCGCCGCTGTGGCAGCTCTGGACGCGGCGCGTGAGCACGCCACGGCGCGGCGGTCCAAGGTGGTGCGGCCTCGCGACGTGGCGGCTGTGACGAAGGCGCGCACGGAACCAGTGAGCATTTGCACTCTCGCGCAAGCCGTCGTTCGGGAGTGGCGGATTGGATATGGGGCTGAGTTCGACGCCGCTATGAATGCGCTGGCGGAACGGTTTCCTGAGTTGAGGGCGACGGCATGAGCGCGGCGACCGAAACCCCCACGATCCAGTGCGTATCCATTCGCGGTGAGAAAACATACCACCAGCACGATTGGACCGCCGCCATGGTGGCGCGGTTGGAGGCTCTTTGGGCTGAAGGTCTTTCCACCATCAAAATAGGCCAGCTGATGGGCCTGACGAAGAACGCCATTATTGGGAAGTCACGCAGGCTCGATCTGCCGGCGCGGCCAGCTCCCATGGTGCGTGAATACAAACGAAGCGAAAAGCCGCCTGCGCCACCTCGCGCTCCCCGCGTCACGCTCCCGCCACTTCCGAGCACACCGCCCGTCTACCGCCTCCCGACCGCGGTCAATCCGCCCAGCGCCGCCGCGTTGCGCGCGTCCGCCGCCTCACGCGCCAGCGGCAAGCCGTCATTCCTGGACAACATCACATACAGGCCGGTGCGGCGCGAACCTGCTGAGGTGCCATACAGTCTGTTCAAGACGTGCCAGACCGTGAAGGGATCGTCGGGGTTCGGCCACGATTTCAAGGTCGATTTCTGCGACGTGAAAACGGTGCCGGGGCGGTCATACTGCGCGGATTGCTGCAAGCGGTATTACGTGAAGGTGCCGGGGCGCGCGGCGTGAGCATCCTTCCCAAAGGCGAAGGCATGCGCCGCGTCATCGAGCACATGCTCGCCACGGCTGTTGGCGGCGTGTTCACCGGGCGCCCGGCTGATATCCAGCGGAGAACGAACGTCCCGGCGAAGTCCATTGAAAATATCGTCGCGACGTTGCTCTCGGACGGCCAAATCCAGAGGATCAGGTCCGGCACGATGCATTACGCGCCACAATACTGGGTCGATATGACGCGTCCACCGCCGCCTGTTCCGGTGCGTGTGATCAAGGCGCCGAAGCCGGTAGCGGCCAAGAGCGCGCCGAAAAAGAAAGGCAATCCGTGTCGCCTTGATCCCAACCAATTGGCCCGCGCGGAATATCTGTACTGCCACACCGCGTCGCCGTTGGCTGAGATCGCCGGTCTGATCAAAGCAAACGTGACGAGTTCCTATCTGTCATGGCTCGCGCGGCGGCGGGGATGGTCGCGTTACGTGGGAGCGATGGTGCGCCCAACGCAGGAATCAGTCGAGCAACGGCTGCTTACCGCGTCGCTGGTTCGTGAAACGGAGCCGCGCCGGCCGGTTGATCGGGTGCGGAAGGTCGCGCCGGGGACGTTCAAGGTGGAGCGGTTTTCGATGCTTGGGGGGTCGGTGCGGTGAGCGAAGCCGCCGAAGCACCCGCTCGCCGTAAGCCAATCGCCCGCGAAGCGTTCCGGCAAGAGAAGGCCGTTGTCTGGGTGCGGAACGCGGTGATCGAGCCGCACATCTTCAACGCCTACGACCGGGCGCAGGCGCGCGGCGACAAGTCGCATCTGTTCCAATGGAAACGCGGCCTGAAGGCGGACACGCTCGACACCGAGTTGATCGTCACCGGCCGCTCGTTGCGTTTTGAGTTCAAGGCGATCGGACAGCGCGTTAAAGATGACGACGGCCAGGGCCACATGATCGCGCGGTTGCGGGAGTTGCAGCACGCGGCCGATTGGGGTTGCACGATACTGGAACTCTGCGAGTTCTATCGAAAGCACGGTGTGATGCTGGCGACGAACGCGGAATATCAGGCGATCCACTACGACGGTCTCGTGGACAGCCGCATCGCTCGCGCTGAAGCCGCCGCATCCCCGAAGAAAAAATCGGCGTCGCGCAAAGCCGGGCCGCGATATCTGGCGCCGAAACGAATGGCGCGGGGCATGAACGCGAGGGGTTCGGGCATGTGGTTGAGGGGGTAGGAGGGTGGAAGCCGAAATGAAAATCCGCCTCACCCAGATCGACGGCAAGCTACCCAACCTCGCGCTGATGAAACTGTCGCACTGGCACAAGGCGCGCGGCAATGATGTTTATTTCACACGGCAGGCGCACCGCGACCTATACGAGCCTGATTATGACGTGGTCTACGGGTCCGCGATTTTCGAGTTTTCCGCACCCAAGATCGTTCGCTTCCTGGCGGACTGGCCAAATGCGATTCTGGGCGGCTCCTATGACAAGCACAACAAGCTGAAGGTCGAGGACATCACCGGGCCATACGATGGCCTGGATTACAGCATCTACCCGACCTTTGAACCGTCGCTCGGCTACACGCAACGCGGCTGTCGTTTCGCGTGTGACTTTTGCAGCGTGCCGATCCGCGAGGGGAAGGCATACAGCGTCAACGTCATCGCCGGAATTTGGCGCGGGCCAGGGCACCCAAAGAAACTGCACCTTCTCGACAACGATTTCTTCGGTCAGCCGAAATCCGAATGGACGGCGCGGATCGAGGAAATGCGAGATGGCGACTTCCGGGTATGCTTCAACCAGGGCGTCAACATCCGCGTCATCACGCCAGAGATCGCGAAGGCGATCGCTAGCGTCCAATACCGCGACGACTCGTTCAGTGAACGTCGCCTCTATACCGCGTGGGATTCACTTGGCGATCAGCGCCTGTTCTTCCGTGGCATCCATCATCTGGAGGAAGCGGGCATCCCGCCGAAGCACATCAGAGCCTACATGCTCACCGGCTTTGATGCCGCCGAGACATACGACGCGATCCGCGTTCGGTTCGACGCCATGGTCGAGCGTGGGATCGAGCCGTACCCGATGGTGTTCGATTGCCGCGCGACGGAACCAGACCGCTACCGGAAGTTGAAGCAATTCCAACGGTGGGTCGTGACCGGGCTTTATCGCGCGGTTCCGTTTGAGAACTACGACAGCAACATGAAGTCTGGGCGCGGACCAGATGCGCGTCAGGCTACGCTCGTATGACCCCGCGCCACATCGCATCGGCGCGCGTCGCGGCGCGGGGTGGGGGTTATTTTGGGCGCTTGCGGGGTGCGTTCGCAGCTTTGTCGCGGGCGATCTTCTCCTCGATCGCGGTCGCGACCCAAACGCCTAACGACCATTTTTTGGCCTTCGCCAACTGTTCAGCTTCGGCTCGCAACTCGTCGTCAAGTCGGATCGTCAATGGCTTTTTTATCTCTGGCATGTCATTCAACCGCTTGCGTTGTCATTCTTCGTCTGCTATACGATGCGGCACGAAATGTCAAGGAACAACGTAAATGCCTAACTGGTCCCAACCCTCCCGCGCCATCGACGCGCCCGAACCCGGCTTCTTTCGCATGAAACTAGTACGCGGCGGCCCATGGGTTCCAGCCCGCATATTCACCCGCCTGGGGCACCTCGCGGCTGAAATCAACGGGCAGCCGTGTGACGTTGACCGCGTGTGGAACGGCGGACACTTCATCAGCGAAGACGATTACCGCGCGCTTGTCGGGATTGAAAAACCCCCTGATCCGAACGTCAAAGTCGTGATGAGCGGACCACCGGTTTTTTAAGGAACACACAGATGAACGACATGATAGGGCACAACCTGCCCACGATCGACCTGGGCGCCGCGCTCGATCCGGCGTCACTCAAACCGTGGCTGGACGCGCAACTCCAGCCGCACGCGGATCGCACCGCCGAACTGATGGCGGCATACGAGCGCTTTCTTATCGTCACGAAGGATGGCGTGACCGAAGAACTGGCGCCACGCGCCGCTGACTTCGAACGGCAGTTCAAGGAAGCGCTGACCGCGCTCGACCGGACGCGCAAAACCATCAAAGACCCGGTGCTCCACGCGCAACGGCTGATCGATGGTGAAGCGAAAACGCTGGCGGACAAGCTGACAACCGCCGCGCAAACGATCAACGCGCGCCTGACACGGTTCCTGGTCGCGAAGGAAGCGGCGGCACGTGAGGCGGCGGCGCGGGAGGCGGCGCGGTTGGACGCTGAAGCGCAAGCGGCGCTGGAAGCGCTGAAGAACGCGCCGGACGACAGCGTCGTCGAGGAGGCGGCCATGGCGGCGTTCAAGGATGCCGGCGAAGCCGTGGCGCTCGCGGAAGCGAAACCCGCCGACCTGACGCGCTTTCACACGCCGAACGCGGGCGTCGCGTCGCTGCGGCGTGTGTGGAAAGTGCGTGTCACTGACATCAGCAAAGTCCCGAGCGCTTATCTCATGGTCAACCAGGGGATGCTTGACGCGGCGCTGAAGGCCGCGCCGAAAGCGGCGGACGGCACCCCGACGTTGAATATTCCGGGCGTGGAAGTGTTCGCCGAGAACAAGGCAACGGTTCGATAGCAATACGGCCGTATGGCTGCATGAGGGACGCGACCGCCTCTGACGGGTCGCTCTGTAACTGGTAAAAGGTAAAGTATCATGGCTTTCGGAATGAAAACAAACTCGGGCGAATTTCTCCCAATCGTGAAGTATGATGCCCGCGCGGGCAAATTCTTCAAGGTCGAGAAACGCCCTGACGGCGGGTCAGACGCGGTAGAGTTGCCGCTCGGCACAAAGTTCGCCATCGACACGTTCACGTTGGAGGCGGGTTACGTGATGTTTGGGCCGCAAGGCC
>JADMIO011583410.1_pt1 | contig 34737 bp, 26 predicted proteins | sample 8958161 | NCBI WGS metagenome assembly JADMIO01 (sample SAMN16585339, study PRJNA669376) | soil metagenome | isolation source: Crop rotation soil | place: USA: Cullars Rotation, Alabama | collected 2011
CAGGTGGCGCCGCCAGTCCTACTGGCACGCCCCGGTCCATCCACGACGTCGTAATCCGCCTCGCGGGAAATTCCCAAGACGGCATCCAATCCATCGGCGGCTTCCTTGCCCGCCTCGCTGGACGATCGGATCAGGACATCATGACTTACATGACGATCCCGTCCACGATCTCGGGCGGGCCATCGATCTTCCAAGTGCGCATGGGCACCGGCGACATCCTTTCCGCCGGCGACCGCGCGGACATGCTCGTGGTGTTTTACCAGCATAGCTACGACGCTCACATCAGTTCCCTCCGCCCGGGCGGCGTGCTCGTCTACGACGCCGACCACGTCAAACCCGCCGCGGACGACAACCGCTTCACCAACGTCGCCGTTCCGATCACCACCGGCACCGTCGAAGCCGTCGGCGGCACCTCGAAGGACAAGGGCAAGAACATCTACGTTCTCGGCCTGATCGCGCGCATCTTCGACCTCGACGTCGCCAAGCTCTCCGCGCTCATCAAGGAGCGCTTCGGCGGCAAAGACGAAAGCATCGTGCGCAACTCCATGCTGGCCTTCGACGCCGGCTACGCCTGGCCGCAGAATAATCTCCGCGACCTCTTCTATCGCTTCGAAGCCGTCGATCGCGCCACCGTTTCCTCCGGCCGCCCGCAGGTTACCATGGATGGCAACATGGCCCTCGCCTACGGCCTCATCGCCGCCGGCGTCCGTCACGGTGCTGGTTATCCGATCACGCCGTGGTCCTCGATCATGGAGACGCTCCGCGCCGAGTTTCCGAAATACGGCGGCCTCTTCGTCCAGTGCGAAGACGAGATCGCCGCCGTCTCCACCGCGCTCGGCTTCTCCTACACCGGCCAGCTCGCCGTCACTGGCAGCGCCGGCCCCGGCCTCTCGTTGAAAATGGAAGCGCTCGGTTGGGCGACGATGTCCGAGATGCCGCTGATCGTGATCAACGTCCAGCGCGGCGGCCCCTCCACCGGCATGCCGACCAACGTCGAGCAATCGGACTTGTTGCAGGCCATCTATGGGTCGCACGGTGATTCCCCCCGCGTCGTCCTCGCGCCGAAGAACGTGGAGGACTGCTTCTACATCGCCTTCGAAGCCGCGCGCATCGCCCGCGAATATTCCACGCCGGTCCTGATCCTCACGGACATGGCGCTCGCCAGCCGCATCGAAGCGTTCGACGAACCCGATCTGCCGAAGCTCATGGTCGATCCGAAGCCCGACCGTTCCGACCGCGGCGCCGACTTCAAGCCTTACCCGCTCGACAAGATTACGCGTCACGCTCCCCCCGGCGCCAAGATCGCTTCTGGCAAATATCCCACCGTCACCGGCCTCGAGCACGACGAAATGGGCCATCCCACCGGCAGCCCGAAGTTGCACACGCAGATGACCGCCAAGCGCCGCGAGAAGATCAAGGCGCTCGCCGCCTCGCTCGCCGCCCCCGAACTCACCGGCGACACCGCTGGCGATGTGCTGCTCGTCACGTGGGGCTCCACCTGGGGTCCGGGCCGCGAGGCCATCGGCCGCATCCGTGCAACCGGACTCAAGGCCGGCCACATGCATCTTCGCCACGTCCATCCGGTCCCCAACAGGCTCGATAAAACCTTCGCCGGCTATCGCAAGGTCGTCGTGGCCGAAATCAACGACGAAGGCATCTATGGATTCGGCCAGTTCGCGATGATGCTCCGCGCTCATTACGCGATGCCGCACATCGTCAGCGTCACCAAGACCGACGGGCTCACCTTCAAGGTGAGCGAGCTTGTCGCCGGTGTCGCCAAACACATCCAGAGCGCCGCGCTCGACGCCACCCTCGGTGTCTCGCGCCAAAGCGCCCTCGCCAAGGGCTGAGCCATCCTCTCTCAACTCGCATCTCTCAACTCTCCACTTTTCGCCCCATGTCCGACACCGCTGTTGCTACTCCGCCCCCGCCCGCCGGCGCCCCGCTCACCAAGAAAATCCTCACCGCCGACCACCCCACGTGGTGCCCCGGCTGCGGTGATTTTGCCGTGCTGCATTCGTTCTACCGCGTGCTCGAAAAGCTCCAATACCCGCACGAGAAGATCGTCACGTTCGCCGGCATCGGCTGCTCTTCGCGCTTCCCGTATTTCGTCAACACCCACGGCGGCCACTTCATCCACGGCCGCGCCCTGCCGTTCGCCACCGGCATCAGCCTCGGCGGCGATGATCTCCATGTCTTCGTCTTCGGCGGCGACGGGGACGGTTTCTCCATCGGCGGCAACCATCTCGTCCACACCGCGCGCAAGAACGTCAACCTCACCTACGTCATCATGGACAACTCCGTCTATGGACTGACGAAGAAGCAGACGTCTCCCACCTCGCCCATCGGGTTCAAGACCAAGACCGATCCCACCGGCGCGATCGACCAGCCGATCAACCCGATGCGCACGCTGCTCAACACCGGCGCCACGTTCGTCGCCCGCAGCCACGCCACGCAGGTGAATCACATGGTCGACATGATGCTCCGCGCCGCGAAGCACCCCGGCTTTTCCGTCGTCGAAATCCTCTCCGAATGCGTCGAGTTCTACGAGGGCGCCTTCGACTCCTCCGTGCCCCGCAAAGGCGGCACCTGGACGCTGATCGACGAAAAGAAAAACGACGGCACGCCCGAGGACGCCAACCGCCACGACACGACCGATGAGGTCGCCGCCTTCAAACTCGCGCAGCAGGCCTGGCCGGGTTCGTTCGGCGTTTTCTACGAGAACAAGAATCGCAAAACGAAAAACGTCCTCGAGGCCGAACTCGTGGTGAAGGCGAAGGAACGCACCAAGAGCGCACCCGACCTCGCGCTGCTTCAGGCCACGTTCGCCAAGATGCGCTGACGCGTTCCCCGCGTTTTACCGTCGCTCCGCCCCGCACTCGTCGTGCGGGGCTTTTTTTCGCCCCACTCTCACGCCGCGCCGGCTCGCGGCAGCCATTCGGCTGACCCTCACGTGCGGGTCGATTCGGACTTTAACGGCACGAAGGGACCTCCCGCCAAAACCCGGATCGCAGGAAACAAGGGCATGAATCGGCGCTTACCGGATTCCCGGTAGTTTCCCTGCTTTCAAAAGCCTGCGCCCGCGATTCTGATCCCCGGCGAGTCCCGCCTGTCCGCTTCGTGGAATTTTCTCCGTTAACGTTCGCCGCCTTGCACGTCCTCGCTGCTGCGCGGATCGTCGCTCCTATTTTCCGGCGTTTCGCGTTAGCGGGCGGCGTCTTCGCCCTGCTGAGCATCGCACACGCCCAGTCCGTGCGCTACCGCGAGGAGCTGGCGATCGAATGGGGTCCCGTCGCTTTCGTCACCGACGGAAACACCCTCACCAAGGAGAGTTGGTTTGTCCGCCAGGCGCCGACCTTTGCCGTCGGTGAAACCTTCACACTCGGGCAGCGGCGCTGGCTCGCCGAAAAATTTGAAGCGTGTCGCGGCACCGTCGCTGGCGTCAAAGTCTGGCGCCTCGACGACGATGCCACGCAGGCTTTCATCGTCGCCGCCGAGCAGGATCCGTCCGCCGGCCTCACGCTTTTTTCCGTCAGTCACCCCGAGCCACCGATGGCCGGCGATCCGAAGGAAGAAACCTGGCTGTTCACCGTGCGTTTCATCCCCGCCAGCACCGATACCACGGCGAACCCTGCGCCGCCCACTCTCGAAATCATGCTGCGCGTCGAGGGCGTTCCCGCCGGCGCCGCGTGGGAAATCACGCCAGATCGCGCGTTACCGCTGCCTGAAATCGTGCGCGCGGCCGCGCTGACCGCAGACGAGCAGGCGCGCATTCGCGCGAGTGCCGCCTGGTCACGCATTTTCCTCGTGTCACCTGCGTCCTTCGAGCCCAGCCAGCGCCCGATTCCCACCCCCGTGCCCGATCTCAATCGCGTGGCGGTGCCGGTGGCGTTCGGTCTGCGCGCGCTCGCCGAAGCCACCACGCTCCTCGGTCCCGGCCGCGCCTTCGCGCCAGTCACGCTCACGCAGCTCATCGCCCGCCTGACGCCTGACCAGCCCTCGGCATTTCCCGGCGCCCACGAGTGGTTTCCGGAGCCTCCGGCGACGCAGCGTGAATTCGCCGGCCTCGACGTCCAGACCGGCGTGCACGCCAACGAGCTCGTTGTCATCAGCCACCCAGTGCCTGGCCGCCCTTTCGACGCCGTGCGCGTCCTGCCGGACTCGAACGAGTGGGTAATCGCTGCCGGGCCGTTCCGGCTAATGCCGATGCCCGTCGCGCAAGTGACCTCGGCCCACGGCAGAACGAAGGATTACACGCGCGAACAATTGCTCACGGAGCTCGCCGGCAAACCCCGCGAACTCGCCGTCTATCTCGCCAACATGGACGAGCTCGAAGGCCGTCTCCAAGCCGCGCTCAACCGCGTGGTCCTCTCCGGCCCCGGTCGCACGATGCACCAGTCCCGATATTTCTGGGCGCCGGCGATGAGAGATTTCCACGCCGAAGCTTTGCGCACGCTTGAGAAAGAGCGCTTCACCGCCGCTGTAGCAGCATCGCTCGACGCAGAAAAAATCACCTATCGCGCCACGTTTCGACCCGCGTCCGCCACCGGCAAGGTCGGCTTCACCTACAATCCCGAGCACCGTGCCGGTCTCGAGGGCAGTCTCACGAGCTCCGGCCTGCTCCATCCCGAGGACGCCCTCAGCGCCTCGGCCACCTCGGCGGAACGCGCGATCACTGGCGCGCTAAATTACCGCATTCCCTACGACCGAAGCCCTGATCGGAAAACCACTTATCAGCTGGAGATCTTCGCCTCCTCTGGTCGCGACGAAAACTTCCGCCTCGGCGGCTTGAGCGCCGCACCGTTCGAACACCGTTTCCAAAACGGTGGCGTCGAGCACCAGTTCAAGCGTGAGTGGGAACGTTGGACGCTAACCCTGCGGCACGCCGTGGTCTGGGCTGCGCACACGATCGATCAGACAGGAACGTTTGGCCACCTCCGTGAAAATGGTCTGCTGTTACGCCAGCGGCAAAGTTGGACGACGACCGCCCAATCCGCGCCCGACGGAGTGCGCTGGGAATTGGCGATTGAACCCGGCGTGAGTTACGGTCCGCCGGTCGGATGGCGGCAGGATTTCTGGCAGGCCGAACTTGTCGCACGCACCAAGGCGTGGTGGGGCGGCTCCAAGATCATGCCAGCGCCGATGTATGTCGCCGCGCAGACTTCCGCCGCCGATGGCAGCGCCGCCACACCCGCGGCTCTGCTCTACCGCCTGGGCGATACGGACCGGCTCTTCGGACTCGAAACGGGTGAGTTTAGTGGCCGCTCGTATCTCCACGGCGAGCTCGCGTATGGCGTGCGGCTCTCGCACCTGCTGCGCGCGCTTTTCAAAACAAACGGGAAGATCGATCCCACGGCCGCCCCGCCGATGCTGCAGGGCATTTTCGCCCGCGCTTTCGGCCAGGCCGGTCGTGTCGGATCCGGTGGCTCCACGCTTTTCTCCTACGGTCTCGCGCTCGAAACTGGCAGTTCCGACGCTGCCGGCGGCGCGGGCTTCCAGATCGGCTACGCTTGGTCGCCACAAAGTCGCCTCTCCAACGGGCGCATGTTCAGCGCCTTGAACTGGAATTTCTAACATCAACCCACCACCGCCATGCCCAACGTTCTCGAGTCCGTCGTCGCCAACCGCCGCTTCCGCTTCGGCGACAATCTTCGCGTCCAGGAAATCAACGCCACCGGCGCCATCGCCCGCGAAACCGACTGGGCCTCAAGTCCCGACGCTGCGAAAAACGAAATCGCGTTCCGATTCGGCGTCGATCCCACGACGACGCTCGCGGTCAAATATGCCTTCAACGACCGCAACCAGCTCACGCTGCAAATCCCGCTCCAACCCGGGGTGACCACCGCCTCTGCCGCTTGGATTCTCCCGGGCAAAATCTCGATCGATGATGTCACCGACGTCGGCTACGAGCTGCTCACCGTCGACGGCGATCTCACCGGAAAAAAACTTGTCGTCCGCGCGAAGCTAGATTTTCCGCAGGGTCACGCGACGCTGCGCGCGAAGTTTCCCGACGGCTCCGAGTCCGTGATCACCGGCGCAAAGCCGGCCGCCAATCTCAGCTCGGCCGGCAATCCCGCGGGCGGCGATCTCACCCGCGATCTGCTCGCATTCAATGCCTTCACGCGCAACACCGTCGACGGCGCCGTGGAGAACTTGCACGCCGACGTGAAGTTTTTCGGTCGCTGGGATCTCCATGAAAACGCGCTGGTTTTCGTTACTCACTACGACAGCACCGGCACCGGCAAACCCCAGGCCTACGTCGCACTCGCCGGCGAGATCAAGGGCACCAATTTCGGTCTCGTCCTCGATTCGAACGGCGCCGCGCTTCAGATCTACGGCCGTTACAACTGGAACAAGAACACACTCGGCTGGGATCTCGATGTCGGCTACTCGAAGTCCGCTGGCATTCAGGCGCACGTCGCCGCCGACGCCAAATTCGCCGCTGCGAACGGCGCGCTCACGTTGCAGGGCGGCGCGACGCTCAAGAAGGGCGATCAAGGTCTCAATCTGAAGCTCGACCTAAAGGTCGACTACACGACACAGGGCGGCCACCTCGTCTTTAAACTTCAGGTCGATGGCAGCAGCTACGAGGTCCAGCTCAGCGGCGATTTCCAAATCAAGAACGGTTACGTCAAGTTCACACTCTCGTTTGCCAGCAAGAACGGCCAAAAGATCGTCCAAGGCACGCTGGACCTCGGCTACTTCAACACCGACTCCAACTTGAAACTCTCGCTCGAGGCCGTGCTCGGCCCGAACGGACTCACGCTCAAACTCGACATGGAGTTCCGCTACTACTGGGGACCGAACGGGCCCGTCGCAGAGCTGCCGTAGCCCCGGCGATTTCATAGCGACCGCTACAACTTTTTCACCAGACCCGAGCCCGGCACGATCCGCCGCAGGATCTGTTGTGCGAGCACGAGGTTTTCCACGCCGCCCCGCGCGCGCGTCGGTGTCGTGCCCTGTTCGGGGACGTAGACGCAGATGCGCCCGTGAAAATTGAAAATCACTGCGGCGCTCTCGCGGGTCTGCCCGCCTGGACCCGCCACGGGAAACCGCACGACATTCACCGGCCGGTGCTTCGCCAGGCGCTCCGCCACCAAGGTCGCGTCGCGGATCGACATGTTCTCCGACGAGAGTTGCGCCACCGGCGGTTTTTCCGCGGGCGGCTGCGCGTATTCCTGCCGGTAGAGCGGAAACTGCACGGCGATCTTGGGATATTTCGCCACCACCGGCACCGCGACGAGCGCGGGATTCTCCCGCTGCGTCGCCGCCACCGCGAGCGGCGCCCAGCCAAAGTTGATGTCCCAGCACCACAATTTTCCCTTCGCCTGGCAGATCGCCACCGCATGGCCGGCGACGACCTCCTCGTCCTCCTTCGCCCCCCACTGCAGCATCCGCGCCCAGGCGTCGCCGCCGAACGTGTCCTGCCAGTGATCGAGAAAAACGACGCTCTCCACAAAGCATCCGTTCGCCACGCCCATCATCTCGTGCTCGAACGGTGGCTTCTCCGCCTTGTCCGCCGCTGCGGCGATCGAAATCACACCGCAGAAAACGGAAAAAAATTTAACCACGGGTTTCACAGATCGAACGGATAGCTGATCCCAACGTCCGTGTCATCCGAGTAATCCGTGGTCCCTTCGTTCGCCGATTTCACGGAGCCACGTCCTTCGGATGCGGCACCTCCGGATTACAATTCTGTAATACTCCAGCAAGGCGCAGGAGAGCGGCGTGTGGCATCTTCCACCCACGCAATCGCAACTTCCATGAATACCACCACTACTCCCATCATCACCGGACGCCGTGCCATTTGGTCCGTCAGCGTCCTCGCCCTCGCCGGTCTCTTCGCCGGCCTGCAGGGCGCGCCCGCCTCCAGCCCCGCCGTCGCCGTTAAACGCGACACCCAGTCCGTCAATCGCGGCCAGCTCGAGCGCGCCAGCTTCTCCGACGTCGTCAAGCGCGTCTCGCCCAGCGTCGTCAAGATCACCACCGAAACCAAGGCCAAGCGCGTCGCCGTCCGCGGGCAGCAGCTTCCTCCCGGATTCGAGGACAATCCCATGCTTCGCCAGTTTTTCGGGGGCCGTCTGCCCGAAATGCGTCAGGAACCGCAGTCTGGACTCGGTTCCGGCGTCATCATCAGCGCCGACGGCTACATCGCGACGAACAACCACGTCGTAGAGGGCGCTGATCAACTTACTGTCGCGCTCTCCGATGGCCGCGAGCTCACCGCCAAAGTCGTCGGCCGCGATCCGCTGACGGACATCGCCGTCATCAAAGTCGATGCCAAGGACCTGCCCGCCGCGACCTTCGCCGATACCTCGAAGATCGAGGTCGGCGACCGTGTGCTCGCCCTCGGCAATCCGTTCGGCATCGGCGAGACGGTAACGAGCGGCATCATCAGCGCCAAGGGCCGCCGCGTCGGCATTCTCAATGACGTCCAAGGCTACGAGGACTTCATCCAGACCGACGCCGCGATCAATCCCGGCAACTCCGGCGGCGCCCTCGTCGATGTCGACGGCCGCCTGATCGGCATCAACACCGCGATCCTATCCCGCAGCGGCGGCTTCCAGGGTGTCGGTCTCGCCGTTCCCGCCAATATGGTCAGCTTCGTCGCCGACAGCCTCGTGAAAAACGGCAAGGTTGTCCGCGGTTTCCTCGGCGTGAACGTGCAGAAGATTTCTCCCGACCTCGCCGAATCCTTCAAGCTCAAGAGCCGGGATGGCGCGCTCGTCTCCGAGGTGAAGCCCGACGCTCCCGCCGCCAAGGCCGGCCTGAAGGAAGGCGATGTCATCACGGCCATCAACGGTCAGGCGATCAACGACTATAGCGAGCTCTCTCTCTTCGTGGCCTCGATTCCGCCCGGCACGAAGCTCTCCCTCGACGTTCTCCGTGACGGCAAGAAACAGCAAATCGTCGCCACCGCCGGCGAACGCCCCAGCGACCGCCAGAACGGCCGGGGCGCGCGCAGCCGGGATCTGTTCGGTAACAACAACGGCGGCGACGATCACGACAATGTCGCGACCGCTGACGACGAGGGCGTGCTCAATGGCGTGACAGTCGACGAACTCGACCGTCAATCGCGCCAGCAGTTGAATCTCCCGACGCGCGTCAAGGGCGCGCTTATCACCAAGGTCGAGCCCGATTCCGCCTCCGCGAAGGCCGGTCTCCACGTCGGTGACGTGATCCTCGCGATCAACGACCAGCCCGTGAACAATGCCCAGGAGGCCGTCGATCTCAGCGCCAAGGCGGAGAGCAAGAAGACCCGGCTCACCGTCTGGTCGCGTGGCAGCAAACTTTTTGTCGTCGTCGACGAATCCCTCTCAACGAAGGACAATTCCTGACGATGACTATTTGAGGTAGGTAATGCTGTAGTTGTGACTCGGCCTCGGCCTGTCGGCCCACTCCCTCAGGAGCCCCGGCAGCCCGGGGCCGATTGTTTTCCGCCGTGGCGGAAAACAAAAGCGCCAAGCTCCAGAGACGCATCAAATCCACGAACACCTCTCCGGCGCTTTCCCTTTTCCGTCGATTAAAGTTTCTCTGGAGCTTGGATCTTGGTGGTTGGAGCTTTTCCGTCCGTCCTTTCCAAACCTCCTTCGCCCCCTACATTCCCTCCATGCGCGTCCTCGTTGTCGAAGATGATGCCAAGATCGCCTCGTTCGTCGTTCGCGGCCTCAAACAGGCCGGCTATGCGGTCGATCATGCCCCGGAGGGCGACACCGGCCTCGCGCTTGCGCAGTCCACCGACTACGACGCCGCAATCGTCGACGTCATGCTCCCCGGCCTCGACGGCATCAGCCTCGTCAAGCGGCTCCGCGCCGCGCGCCGCCCTGTGCCGGTGGTTTTTCTCAGCGCGAAATCATCCGTCGACGACCGCATCAAGGGCCTGCAAGCCGGCGGCGACGATTATCTCACAAAGCCCTTCGCTTTCTCGGAATTGCTCGCGCGCGTGCAAGCACTCATCCGTCGCGCCACGCAATCGCCCGAAGCAACGAAGCTCACCTCCGGGGACGTCACGCTCGATCTCGTGACTCGCGAGGTCACCCGCGCCGGCGAGCTGGTCGAGTTACAGCCCCGCGAGTTCTCGCTCCTCGCGTTTCTGCTCCGCCACGCCGGCCGCCCCGTGAGCAAGACGATGATTCTTGAGCACGTCTGGGACTACAGCTTCGACCCGCAGACCAACGTCGTCGACGTCGTCGTTTCCCGCTTGCGCGCCAAGATCGACCCCGATCACTCACGCCTCGAGACGGTGCGCGGCGTCGGCTACATCTTTCGCCCTCATGCTTGAGCGCCTGCGCCAGTCCCTCGCGCTGCGCCTCGCGGTGCAATACGCGTTCGTCTTCGCCCTCGGGTCGGCGCTGCTCTTCGGCGTGCTCTACTGGATGCTCGCGCGGTCCCTCAACGCCCGCGAACTCGCGTCGCTTGAGCGTCAGGTGCGCTCGGTCGCCCGCGGTTTCGATCGCGGCGTGCCCCTCGAACTCGTCGCGCGGGTCAACAACGACCTCTCGCCCGAGATGCGCGCGTCGTTCGTCCGCTTCATCTCGGCCGATAAACGCATCGTCTTTCAAAAGCTGCCCGACGAATGGATCGAAACCCAAATCAAGAGCATCCCGATCGGTCCCTACACGATCAATCAGCCGGTGCGCATCGAGCGTATTCCGCAGACCGAGTTGCGTGACTACTCCATCGCGACCTATCAGTGGGACAATGGCTGGCAGCTCCAAGTCGGCCGCATCATGGACAGTCGCCCCGTGCTGCTTGCGCCGCTGCGGCTCGCGTTCACCAGCGTGGGCGCCGGAGCCCTACTTCTCTCGCTGATCGCCGGCACCTTTCTCGCGTGGCGAGCCACCCGGCCGCTCCGCCTCGTTTCCGCCACCGCCCGCCGTATCATCGAAGAAGGCGACCTGGCCGCTCGCGTGCCCGGCCCCAATGGCCGCGGCGAGCTCGCGGTCCTCGTCCACCAGCTCAACACCCTCCTCGACAAGAACGCCGCGCACGTGCGTGTTCTCCGCGAAACGCTCGACAATCTTGCGCACGATCTCCGCACCCCGCTCACCCGCCTCCGCGGCACCGCCGAACTCGCCATGCAGGACAGCGGTGATCCCTTAGAAGCCCGCGCCGCCCTCGCCGACTGCGTCAACGAATCCGACCGCGTCCTCCATCTGCTCGAAGCGCTCCTCGATATTTCCGCCGCCGAAGCCGGCGCGTTGAAGCTCAACCGCGACCGCATCGATCTCCGCTCGCTCACCGATCGCGCGGCCGACCTCTACCGCGAGGTGGCCGAGGAAAAGAAAATCTCCCTATTGCTCGACCAGCCCGAGCCTGTCGAGGCTGATGCCGACGCCATCCGCCTCGGTCAGGCCGTCAACAACCTCGTCGACAACGCCCTCAAATACACGCCTTCGGGCGGACGCGTGCTGGTCGCCGTTCGCGGCGAACCCTCGGCCGCGATCATCACCGTAAGCGACAACGGCAACGGGATCGCGCCCGCCGAGCGCGAGGCCGTTTTCCGCCGTCTCTATCGCAGCGACTCCAGCCGTTCGCAGCGCGGTCTCGGCCTCGGCCTGAGCCTCGTAAAGGCGATCGTCGAGTCCCACGGCGGCACCGTGACCGTCGACGATGCGCCGGGTGGCGGCGCGCGGTTTACCGTGCAGCTCCCTCGCCAGGGATGATCCGCCCGGCGCTGGTCGCGCATTCGCGCTCCCGCGTTTGACCTTCGGCCGGGTCACGCCCAGCCTGCCCGACTTCATGGCCGACTTCCTCACTGACAAACCCGCCAAGCTCGAACGCGCCTTTCTCGTCGGCGTGCAGACCGATAAAATGACGGATGGTGAGGGCGCCGAACTCCTCCTCGAGCTCAAGGAGCTCGTCGAAAACCTCCGCATCTCCGTCGTCCGCTCCACGCTCGTCAATCTTCGCCGCCCCACGCCCGCCCTTCTTCTCGGCAGCGGCAAGGCCCAGGAACTCGTCGATCTCGCCAAAGCCGACGGCGCCGACGTGATCGTGTTCGACGAAGCACTCTCGCCCGCCCAACAGCGCAACTGGGAGGAGTTGTCCGGCCTCGCCGTCATCGACCGCCAGGAAGTCATCCTCGAAATCTTTTCCGACCGCGCCCACACCCGCGAGGCCACGCTGCAGGTCGCGCTCGCCCGCATGGAGTATTCGCTGCCGCGTCTCACGCGCGCGTGGACCCACTTGTCGCGCCAGCGCGGCAAAGGCGCCATGGGCGGCGAGGGCGAAACCCAGCTCGAGAATGACCGCCGCACCGTGCGCGACCGCATCACGCACCTGAAGGAGGAGTTGAAGAAGGTCGTGAAACAGCGCGACACCCAGCGCCGCAAGCGCCAGCGCGTCCCCATCCCCACGTGCGCCATCGTCGGCTACACCAACGCCGGCAAATCCACGCTCCTCAACACGCTCACCGGCGCCCAGGTCCTTGCGGCCGACAAACTCTTCGCCACGCTCGATCCGACCACGCGCCAGCTCGTGTTGCGCGGCAATCAGAAGCTGCTCGTCACCGACACCGTCGGCTTCATCCGCCGCCTGCCGCACGGCCTCGTCGAAGCGTTCAAAGCCACACTGGAGGAAGTCATCGTCGCCGATTTTCTGGTCCACGTGCTCGACGTCACCAATCCCAACGTCGAACAGCACCACGCCACCACGCTTAGCGTGCTCACGGAGCTGGGTGCGGCCGAAACCACGATCGTCACCGTCTTCAACAAGGTCGACGCTGCCAGCGAGGCGATGCTGCAGCGCGCCCGCCAGCTTGTGCCCGATGCCCTTTTCGTCAGCGCACGCACGCGCGCCGGCCTCGACACGCTCGAGGCGCGCTGCCTCGAGCTCATCGCCGAAGCGCACGACGCTACCGAACTCCTCGTCCCCCACACCCGCTACGACGTGATCGCCCGCCTCCACGCCGTCGGCCACGTGCAAAGCGAGGAGCAGCGCGATGACGGCGTCCTGCTGCATGGGCGCTTCCCGCCGACGCAGGCCGCGTTTTTCGCGCCATTCGTCGTGACGAAATAACCGTTCGGGGCAATGGAGGGTCCACCTCCGTGTGGACCGGATCGAAAGCGGACGACACAGAGGTCGTCCCTCCCGCCGATCCCCACGACACCTCACGCCGCGCCCTGGCGCGCCATGAGCCCCCGCACCTCGAGCGAACCGTCGAGCCGCTTCGACAAGTCGATCGGGTCACCGACATTCGCTGCTCCCGGCTCGATCTGATAGGCCCAGACCTCGAAATGCGTGAGCCGCGCCGCGCCAAACGTCGTCGCAAACGCGCCGTCCACCGCATCCAGCCCGCACGAGACTTTCACCCGGCCAATCCGCGGCACGTTGAAGCGCGCATCATAGGTATACCAGCGGCCGCTCAGAAACACCTCGGCGTAAGCGTGAAAGTCCATGGGCGAGCCAGGATCGAGATACCCGATGTCGGGCAAATGCCCCGTCACGTAACGCGCGGGAATATTGAGCGCGCGACACAACGCCACCTGCGTATGCGCGAAGTCGCGGCAAACGCCGTAGCCGCGCTGCAACACATCCCAAGCGGACAGCTCCGGATTCCCGGAGCCGAAGCGGTATTCCAGATTGGTGTGCAACCAGTCGCAGATCGCCTGGACCTGCGGCTGCCCCCGTTCGACCGCGCCAAAGTGCTGCCAGGCAAAATTGAACAGCTTGTCCGTGTCGCAATAGCGACTGGGCAGCGTATACCGCAGCACCTCCGGTGGCAGGTCCGCCGGCGATGCCGCAGTGCCCGGGCCAAAGTCGTGATTGTCCGGCTCGGGCGGCACCGCGACAATCGCGTCATGCCGGATTTCGTGCGACCCCGGCTGGAGAATCAACCGGTAGACAATGTTGCCATGGACGTCCTCGAACTCCTCCGCCGGGAGATTCACCCCGAAGGTAAGTTGCTCCGCCTGCAGCGCTTGCCGGGGATCGCGCCGGGGCTTCAGATTGAGCAGCAACGGAACTGGTTGCGTCGCCTCGTAGACAAAGCGGCAGCCGACGCGCACGGTCAGGTTTTCGTGAGGAAGAAGGAGATGTTGTGACATGGCGGCGTTGCCCGACGGAACCTCACATCGGGCAATGAAACTGTTTCCCTTCGCGGGGCTTTGTTCCGCGCGCCGCCGAAATCCCAATCGCTTCCATCGCAAACTCACCGCCATTGACGCCCCGCCCGCTGCGCGCACGTTCCGACCGGCCGAATGAAACTCCGCATCCATCACGAAACCATTTACTGCTACCGGAGGCGGGTCCGGTTCGGCCCGCACCGCTTGGTAATCCGCCCGCGCGAAGGCCACGATCTGCGCGTCGAGTCGATGGAGCTGAAATCGTCGCCACCAGCGGAAGTCACTTGGACCCGGGACGTTTTCGGCAACTCCATCGCCACGCTCGATTTCGAGGCGGCCGCCAAAGAGCTGCGGATCGCGAGCGAGGTGCTTGTAACGCGCACTCCGCCCTATCCGCACCGCAAGCTCGACACCACACCCACACCGTGGCCGCCGGTTTACGATCCGCTGGAAATCGCGGTCGTCGCCGCCTACCAGCAGCTCTCCTATCCGCCCGACGCGGGCGCGGTCGGCAAATGGCTGCGCGAACAATGTCCGCAGCGGCCGGAGGATGTCGAAGGCGTCGTGCGTTGCCTCAACCACGCGATTCACGAACGCATCCGCTACGTGCGGCGCGAAGAGAAAGGCGTGCTCACGCCGGCTCAAACGGTCGCGGGCGGCGTGGGGTCGTGTCGCGACTTCGCCACGCTGCTGCTGGATGCGGCGCGCAGCCTCGGCATCGCCGCGCGTTTCGCCAGCGGTTACCTCGAATGCTCCGCCGCCGAAGCCGGCTACGCCTCGACCCATGCGTGGGTGGAAATTTATCTTCCGGGCCACGGCTGGCGCGGCTACGACCCGACGCTTGGCCGCGAAACGGGTTCTGCGCACGTCGCGACCGGACTGAGCAATCACCCGCGCGGGGTGATGCCCGTCACGGGTTCATTCTATGGCCCGGCGTCGGCTTTCCGAAAAATGAGCGTGGCCGTGAAACTGCAGGCCGAACTCCCCGCTCCCCCGCCGGTTCCAGCCGTCGACGTGCCGGTGTCACCAGCCCGCCCACGCCGCCGCCGGGCGCGCCCGGCGGCATAAGCGCGGCGCGGCTTACTCCGCGTCGTAAATCTGAACGCGCACCCAATACTGTTTGCAGCGCTCGATGAACGCGAGGTGGATGGGGTCCACTTGGTAGGCGTTATGGGCGGCGACGTCCTTGCAGATCACGGTGAGCCCGATCGTGAAGCTTTTGTCGACGATCGGCCGGTCGGGGACGCCCGCCGGCACGCCGACGTAGACTTTCTCGGTGGACTTGATGGTCCCAAGCGACTCGACGCCGCGGCGGAATTCGGCGAACTCCGCCGGGGTGAGTCCGGGCTTCGCCCAGAATAAAACGGTGTGAACGAGCATGGCAGCCCCACTAGGCAGGGGCCCGGCGCAGTCCTCAACCAAATTTAAACGGGAAAACTGACCCGCCGCGGAAGCACGGAAGGGCGAAAGCACGGAGGAAACCAAAAGCCGCGCAGGGTGCTGCCGATTCTTTTCCGGCCTTCCACTTTTCCGCCCTTCGTGTTTCCGCGACAAAACTCCGGATCGCCCGCCGCCTCACGACGCATCCAGCCGCGCCAGTTGTTCGCCCACGTCGAAGTTCATGGGAACATCCGGGTCCGGCGAAGGGACGGCGGAAAGCAGCAGCTTGGTGTAAGCGTGCTGCGGCGCCGTGAAGATCCGCGCGACGGGCGCACACTCGACGATGCGACCCTTCCGCATCACCGCCACGCGGTCGCAAAAATTGCGGACCACATCGAGGTTGTGCGCGACGAACAGATAGGTGAGCCGGAATTCACGTTGCAGCTCCTTCAACAGGTCGAGCACCTGCGCCTGCACCGACACGTCGAGCGCGCTGGTCGCCTCGTCGCACACGATCAGCGAGGGCCGCATGATCAACGCCCGCGCGATGCCGATGCGCTGTCGTTGCCCGCCGCTAAAGGCGTGCGGATAACGCGAACGATGCTCCGGCTTTAGCCCGACGCGCGCCAGCACATCGGTCACGCGGTCGTCGAGCTCCGCACCGCGGGCGAGCCGGTGAATCACGAGGGGCTCGCCCACGATGTCGCGCACGGTCATGCGAGGATTGAGCGACGAAATTGGATCCTGAAAAACCATCTGCGCGTGCAGGCGCACCGGTTTGAGCTCGCGCGGGGAAAGCCGCGCGAGGTCCAGCGTGCGCCCATCGGGCAACCGGAACCAAACCTCACCGGCGGTCGGCTCGATCGCACGCAGGATGCAGCGCGCCGTTGTTTTACCCGAGCCACTTTCGCCGACGATCCCGAGCGACTCGCCGGGCGCGAGATCGAAGCTCACGTCGTCCACCGCCTTCACTAAATCCACCAACCGGCGCCGGAGTCCGCCATGATAGACGGGAAAATGTTTGGTCAGTCCGCGCACCGACAGCAGTGGCGGGGGCGCGTCGGCGGACGCAGATGAATTCGGCAGGTTCGCATCCATGATCGGCGCCTCAGCCCTGGCTCTCGCCAGGCGCGCTGCGGCGGGCGGCGCGCCGCGCCGGCAAAGCATCGAGCAACGCGCGCGTGTGCGGATGCTGCGGATTTTTCAACACCGTGCGCACCGGCCCGCGCTCGACGATCTCGCCGTGCTGCATCACCGCGACGTCGTCGGCCATCTGCGCCACGACACCGAAGTCGTGCGTGATGAGTAACACCGCGCAGCCGATCTCACGCTGCAGGGTGCGGATCAGCCCGAGGATCTGCGCCTGAATCGTCGTATCGAGCGCCGTGGTCGGCTCGTCCGCGATCAACAACTCCGGCCGGCAAACGAGCGCCATCGCCGTCACCACGCGCTGGCGGAGGCCGCCCGAGAGTTCGTGCGGAAACTGGCCATAGCGCTGCGCCGCGTCGGAAATGCCGACCTTGTGCAGCATCTCGAGCGTCAACCGCCGCGCGGCCGCCGCACTCACGTCCTGATGCATCAGGATCGCCTCGTCGATCTGACTGCCGACGGTGTGCACCGGAGAGAGCGCGGACATCGGCTCCTGAAAAATCATGCTGGCGAGGCCGCCGCGCACCTGGAACAGCAGGCCGGATTTTTCATCGAGGTGGCCGATGTCGATGTCACCCGCGCGCCGCGAGCGCAGCAGGATGCGTCCGCCAATCACGCGACCCGGTGGCTGGACGAGTTTCAGCAGCGAATACGCCGTCACGCTCTTGCCCGCCCCCGACTCACCGACGAGTGCCAGCGTGCGCCCGCGTTGGATCGAAAACGATACGTTCTGCACCACGCCGATCTCGCCCTCCGGCGTGAAAAACGACACCCGCAGGTTCTTCACCTCGAGCAGCGGAAGTTCAGCCGCAGCGCTCATCGGCTGGAATACGGATCGGCCGCGTCCCGCAGGCCATCACCGAGAAAATTGAAACTCAGCACCGTCAGCACCACGAGCACGACGGGCATGAGCAACCATGGGTAGTTCGCGACTGTCTGAATGCTCAGACAGTCTTGCAGCATAACGCCCCAGCTCACCACCGGCGCACGCAGCCCGAGCCCGAGAAACGACAGCGAGGTCTCGCCGAGGATCATCGCCGGCACGCTCATCGTGAGCACGACGATGACATGGCTCGTGAAGCCCGGCAGCAGATGGCGAAACAGAATGCGCGCGTGGCTCGCCCCGAGCAGCCGTGCCGCAACCGCGTAATCTTCCTCGCGCAGGGCGAGAATCTTGCCGCGCACCACGCGAGCCAAGCCCGTCCAGCCGAGGAGGCTGAGCACGACCGTGATGGCAAAATACGTCGACAATGGCGGCCACTCCGCCGGCAGCACGGCACAGAACGCGAGCCACAGCGGAATTTGCGGAAACGCGTTCACAATCTCGATCAATCGCTGGATCGCTGCGTCGGTCGCGCCGCCGAAATAGCCCGACACGCCGCCGATCGTCACGCCGAGCAGGAACGTCACCGCGATCGACACCAGGCCGACCGACAGGCTGATGCGGGCGCCGTGCACGAGCCGGCTGAAGATGTCGCGGCCGTATTTGTCGGCGCCGAGAAAATAAAACGTCGGCCGCGTGCCGTCCGGCCGCAGCGTGGCATTTTCCCTCACCCCGAAGAAATGCCGGTTCACCGGGATCAATCCCCACAAGTGGTAGGATTCCCCGCGCACGAAAAATCCGAGCGCGACCACCCGAGCTGGATCTTCCAGATAGGTGCGCTTGAAGGTGAGCGGATCGACCGCCGCGTTCATCGCGGGCACGTGCAAACCATGCTGCCACGAGAAACGCGGCAGCTGTGGCGGACAATACGCGTGCGAAAGGTCGCGCCATTGCCGCGAATAAGGCGCGAAAAATTCCGCGCCGAACGCCAGTGCATAGAGCAGCCCGAGCACGAACAATGAGGCGACCGCGAGCCGGTGGTTCGCAAAACGCCGGCGGATGAGCGCCCACTGCGAAAGCGACCCCGCTTCGGTCACGGGCGCGGGCGCGCGCACGGCTGGGGTGTCGGCAGGGGCGGCCATCGCGCCGATGAAATTGCGCTCCCACCCGGTCGCAAGGGGCAATTCGGCGCGGCGGACGGTCCGCAAAAATTCCGACGTCGCCTCGATCGCCCAAAACCAAACGCGCGCGGCCGGAAAAATCTCCCCATCGCTCAGCGCACCGGACGCCGGCTGCGAGTGGTCCACCTCACCCCGGCGACACGCCGACCGGCGAAAAAGGCGCACCCGCCGATTTGCGCACCGCAACCCGCAGGCGCGGGACGTGTCGGAGTTTTTTCGCTCTTGCCTGTTATGGCCTCCGCGGCGCTTTTCTCGGTCTCCCCTGCGATTCTCCCCATGAAAATCACCTCCGCCCTCCCCTTCGGTTTCCGCAGCCTCGCGGTCCTCGCGGGTGCCTGGCTCGCCGGCAGCGCGTTCGGCGCCGCGGCACCGGTCAAGATTGGTTTCCTTGTGAAGCAGCCCGAGGAGCCGTGGTTCCAGCTCGAGTGGAAATTCGCCGATCAGGCCGCGAAGGAGCTGGGGTTTTCCCTGGTAAAAATTGGCGCGACCGACGGCGAGAAGGTTCTCTCCGCGATCGACAATCTCGCCGCCGGCGGAGCGCAGGGCTTCATCATCTGCACGCCCGATACCCACCTCGGTCCCGGCATCGCCGCCAAGGCACGGGCGAGCAATCTCAAGCTCATCAGCGTCGACGACCAATTCGTCGGCGCCAACGGCCAGCCCATGGCGAACGTCCATCACCTTGGCATCTCCGCCTACAAAATCGGCGAGGACGTCGGCCGCACGCTCGCCGCCGAGATGAAAAAACGCGGCTGGGCCGCCGCCGAGACCGCCGTGTGCGCGGTGACGTTCGAGGAACTCGCGACCGCCAAGGAGCGCACCGACGGCGCCATCGCCGCGCTCACCGCTGCCGGTTTCGCAAAAGACAAGATCTTCAAGGCCCCGCAGCGCACGAGCGACATTCCGGGGGCGTTCGACGCGGTCAACGTCCTCCTCACCCAGAAGCCCGGCATCAAGCACTGGCTCGTCTGCGGCATGAACGACAGCGCCGTGCTCGGCGCCGTGCGCGCGCTCGAGGGCCGCGGTTACGCCGCGGACAGCTGCGCAGGCGTCGGCATCAACGGCACGGATTGCATCGTCGAATTCGAGAAAGCGAAGCCCACCTCTTTCTTCGGCTCGATGCTCCTGTCCGCCAAGGCGCACGGTTATCAAACGGCCGAGATGCTGTTCCACTGGATCAAGGACGGCAAGGAGCCGCCCCTCGACTCGCGCACAGTCGGCGTGCTCATCACGCGCGACAATTTCCGCCAGGTGCTCAAGGAGCAGGGAATTAGGGACTAGGGACCAAGGACCAGAGACTAGGGACCTCAAACCATCCCGCCTCCTCACGCCGGCGCTATTCTCAGTCCCTTGTCCCTCGTCCCTCGTCCCTTGTCCCTCTCAAACGCCCTTGCCTTCGACCGCGTGTCGATGGAGTTCCCCGGTGTGAAGGCGCTCGATGACGTTTCGTTCGGCGTCGCGGCCGGCTCGATCCACGCGCTGATGGGGGAGAACGGCGCGGGCAAATCCACGCTGCTGAAAATTCTCAGCGGTGCCTACCGCCCGACCTCGGGCGGGCTCGCCATCGACGGCACGCCACGCGCCTTCGGGGACACGGCCGACGCGCTCACCGCGGGCGTCGCTGTCATCTATCAGGAACTGCATCTCGTGCCCGAGATGAGTGTCGCGGAAAATCTTTTCCTCGGTCACCTGCCCCAGCGCCTCGGCCTCGTCGACCGCCGCGCCCTCGCGGCCGCCGCGCGGAAACAGCTCGAGTTGATCGGTGAGGCCATCGATCCGGCCACCAAACTCGGGCGGCTCTCACTCGCGCAGCGGCAGATGGTGGAAATCGCGAAGGCGCTCACGCGAGGCGCGCGAATCATCGCCTTCGACGAACCCACAAGCAGCCTTTCCGACCGCGAGGTGCGCCGGCTCTTCGCCATCATCCGTGATCTCCGGGCCCGCGGTTGCGCGGTCCTCTACGTCTCGCACCGCATGGAGGAAATCTTCGCGCTGTGCGATCGCATCACGATCCTGCGCGACGGCCGCCACGTCGAAACCGCCGCGCTCGCCACGCTCACGCGCGACGCGGTCGTCCAACGCATGGTCGGCCGCGAGCTCGCCAACATCTATAACTACACGCCCCGTCCCGTCGGCGGCGAGGGCCTCGCGGTCGAAGGCGTGAGCGGGCCAGGCGTCACGGCGCCGTGCTCGTTTGCCGCGCGCGCGGGCGAAATCCTCGGCTTCTTCGGTCTCGTCGGCGCCGGGCGCAGCGAACTGATGAAGCTCGTGTTCGGTGCGGCGCCACTGGCCACGGGTCGCGTCCGTGTTGGCGGCCGCGAAGTCACGTTTACGTCGCCGCGTGATGCCATCGCCGCCGGCGTCGTGCTCTGCCCCGAAGACCGCAAGAAGGAAGGCATCGTGCCCGTGCGCTCCGTGCTCGAGAACACCAACCTCAGCGCCCGCCGCCGCCGCGCGCACGCCGGCATCTTCATCGACGAAACGTGGGAGCGCACCAACGCCCAGCAGCGCATCGACCAGCTGCGCGTGCGCACTCCGTCCTGGCGCCAGCTCATCCGCAATCTCTCCGGCGGCAATCAACAGAAGGTTATCCTCGGCCGCTGGCTCTCCGAGCCCGTGAAAGTGATCCTGCTCGACGAGCCCACGCGCGGGATCGACATCGGCGCCAAGAGCGAAATTTACGCGATCATGCAAAACCTCGCGCGCGACGGCGTCTGCGTCATCATGGTGTCGAGCGAGCTGCCGGAGGTGCTCGGCGTGGCCGACCGCATCGCGGTCATGCGCCAGGGCCGGATCGCCGCCGTGCTCGACCGCGCCGACGCCACCGAAGAGAAACTCCTGAAACTCGCCCTGCCGCTCGAGGCAGCGCAGGCCTCATAACCATGTCTGTTTCCGCCTCCGTGCCCAAGCCGCCGTCCGCCTTCGCTGTCTTTTTCGACAAGGCGGGCATGCTGCTCGTGCTCGCGCTGCTGTTCATCGGCTGCTCCCTCGGCGTGGATAATTTTTTCTCGCTGGCAAACATGAAGGGCCTCGCCCTCGCGGTCTCGATGACCGGCATGGTCGCGTGCACGATGTTGTTCTGCCTCGCGGCCGGCGACTTCGACCTCTCGATCGGCTCCGTTGTCGCCTGCGCCGGCGTCATCGCCGCCGTCGTGATGAACCGCACCGGGAGCATTGCGCTCGGCGTGCTCGCGGGTCTCGGCGCGGGTGCGATTGTTGGCGCCGTCAACGGCTACGTCGTCGCCAAACTGCGCATCAACGCTCTCATCACTACGCTTGCCACGATGCAGATCGTGCGCGGCCTCGGCTACCTCGCCTCGGATGGCAAGGCGGTCGGCATCAGCCAGGAAGGCTTCTTCTCGCTCGGCAACTCCGCGCTGCTCGGCGTGCCCACGCCAGTCCTCATCACGGTCGCGTGCTTCGTGGTGTTCGGATTCATCCTCAACCGCACCGTGTTCGGGCGCGATACGCTGGCGGTCGGCGGCAACGCCGAGGCCGCGCACCTTGCCGGCATTTCCGTCGAACGCGTGAAGCTCGCAATCTTCACCGCCCAGGGCGTGATGGCGGCGTTCGCGGGCATCGTGCTCGCGTCGCGCGTCACCAGCGGCCAGCCCAAAACCTCCGAGGGTTTCGAGCTTGAAGTGATTTCCGCCTGCGTGCTCGGCGGCGTGTCACTCACCGGCGGCGTGGGCAGCATGGCGTTCGTCGTCGCCGGCGTGTTGATCATGGGCATCGTCCAGAACGCGATGAATCTGATGAACGTTCCGACGTTCTATCAATACGTCGCCCGCGGCGTGATCCTCCTCGCCGCCGTGCTGTTCGATCGCTGGAAGCGCCGCAAGCAGGCGAACTGAAGCCCGTGCAGGAACCACCGCCGCGCCGCGGCGGTCTGAGAGCGGATCATGTTCGCCTTTGCGTCGGCCACCGCGGGCACCGGCCTCGAATCGACGGTGCTTCCGCCGGTCGATGCCAGCGTGCTCCTCACATCAATTCGCGAACGTCATCAACTCCCCGGGCTCGCGGCCGTGGTTTTACAGGGTGCGCATATCGTCGCCCAGGGCGTCGTCGGCGTTCGCAAGGCCGGGGAGGAAACCGCCATGCCGATCACGCTGCACGACGCGTTTCATCTCGGCTCCGCCACCAAGGCGATGACGGCCACGCTCGTGGCGCAACTGGTCGAGGAAGGGCAGCTTCGTTGGTCGATGTCGCTCGCGGAAATTTTCGCGCCCGTGCTCCCGCACATCGATTCCGCGTGGCAGAGCGTGACCTTGCAACACGTGCTCGCGCATCGCGCCGGCCTGCCCGCCGATCCCGGTGGACTACGCCGCGCGTGGGCCTTCGTCAGCGGCACGCCGCTGCCGGAGCAACGGCACAATCTCGTGGCGGCGGCTCTCTCACACCCGCCCGCGACACCGCCCGGCGCAAAATTTCTCTACTCGAATGTCGGCTACATCCTGCTGGGCGCGATCATCGAGAAAATCACCGGCCAATCTTGGGAGAACGTTATGCGCACGCGCTTGTTCGCCCCGCTCGGAATCGGGCACGGCGGCTTCGGTCCGCCGGGCGCGCCGGATCGCGTCGAACAACCCTGGGGCCACACCGACGCCGGCAAGGCGCTTTCGCCCGATGCGCACGGCGCGGACAATCCCGCGTTCTACGGTCCCGCGGGGACGGTGCATCTCCCGATCGCCGAGTGGGCGAAATTTGTCGCGCTGCACTTGCAAGGCGATCCGGCGAATCCCCACCGCCATGTCGCGCTGCTTACGCCCGAGACGTTCGCGCATCTCCACACGCCCGCGCCGGAGGAAGACTATTTAGCCGGCTGGATGTTCGCGCGGCGCGTCTGGGCTCGCGGCGCACGGTCAACCGACGGCGGGCACGCCTTCTGGCACAACGGCACCAACAAGGCGTGGTTCAGCCTGACATGGCTCGCACCCGAAATCGATTTCGCCGTGCTCATCGCCTGCAATCAAGGCGGCGAGGCCGCGACCGTCGCGTGCGACGAAGCGGCCGGGGTGTTGATCCAGGAGTTTTCGCGCGCATCGGGATGACGCCGATCGATGGTGGTGCGCGACGGCGGCCCATTTCACATCCTGGCCGGACGCAGCGTGCGACCTTCGTTCCACTGGCCTTCTACCATTAGCGTGGTCGCTTGCGCGGGTAGCCCGCGTTCGTAACGCTCGACCATCGTCGTCAACGTGTCGATCGCGAGTGCGCCAATGAGGTGTCCGTTCTGATAGATGCCGCTGAACGAGTCGCCCACCTGCGGACACGCGAGCATTGCGAAGCCGATATCCTGCGGCACGCGCCAGCCGGCGCGCGCGAGCATGCCGGGGATCACATCGCTTGCGGGCGTAATGATCACGTCGGGTTTCTCGCGTTTCAGCCACTTGAAGATGAACGCTTCGTCGGTCCAATCCTCGACAAAAAGCGGTGGCGGCAGCTTGAGATCCGGCAACATCTGGTCCGCGATGAGGTAGCCCGCCTGCCAGCGTCCTTGAAATCGCGTCTGGTGCGTCTGACGCAGCACCAAGCCGGGGCGCCGGTAACCGCGCCGGTAACACTCGCGCACGGCGGTCAGGCTCGAAAAATAATGATCGTGGCAGACCGTCGTGATCGTGAGCGCGGGCAGCGGCACGCTGATGCTCACGCTCGCGAAATAATCCCAGTGCAGCGTCGGTGTCGGGTCGTCCTCGCCGAGCGGGCTGATGAGCAGCCCCTGAATGCCGCGCGCGTGGAGCATCTCGGAAAAGCGCTCGTTGGACATGCCGTCGCGGTGCAGCCAGAATTCCTGCGCGCGATAGCCGCGCATCGTCGCCCGCTCGAGGGCCCCCTCGCGCATCTGCCGGATGGTGGGCGCGGGGTGGTTGCGCCAGCCATCCGCGCTGCGCAGCGCACACACCAGGGCCAGCGCCGGTTTGTCCCGGAGCGGCTTCCCCTGCCGCCGAATGCGCATGAGCGTCGAGACATAGGGATTCGGATGGTAGCCCAGTTTTTTGGCGACGGCTTGGATGCGTTCACGCGTAACGGCCGGGATGCGCGGATTGTTCGCGAGACTCATCGAGACCGTGGCCTGGGTCACCCCAGCCTGCGCGGCGATGGTCTTCATGGTCACGCCGGTGCTCATCGCTTAATGATGTAAGCAAGACGGGGCTTCTGTCGGCAAGGGCAACGGAAATCCTCCACGCATCCCGGTGTGCCCCCACGCCGGCCTGGGAGAACGCCCTGACCCGCGTCTTTCCGAGGCATCCCCAAACCCCGATCAACCGTTCATGAACGCACTCCCTCCCACTTGGAAATCGTCCGTCGCAGCCCTCGCGCTGCTGGGCTTTGCCGCCGGCCTCCATGCCCAGGCCACCGCGCCGGCCGCCGCGAAAAAGCCCGACGATGTCGTCAGTCTCTCCGAGTTCAACGTCTCTGCCACCAATGAGGACCGCGGCTACGTCGCCTCCGAGACGATGACCGGCAGCCGCGTGGCCACGAAAATCATCGACCTGCCCTATTCGGTGAACGTGCTCACGAGCGAGTTTTTCGAGGACTTCGGGATGTTCGAGCTCGCCGACAACATCACGCAGATCGGCAGCTTCACCGGCCTCGACATCGGCGGCGGTTTTCAGCTCCGCGGCTTTTCCTCGAGTTCGCAGCTGCGCGACGGTTTCTACCGCCTCGGCCGCTACGGCTCGAGCAACGTCGACCGCATGGAGATCATCAAGGGCTCCAACGCCGCGATCTACGGCCGCACCTCGCCCGGCGGCATGGTGAACATGATTTCCAAGATGCCCCGGGACCGGGAGTATTATAGCCTCAAGCTCAACTATGGCGATTTCGACCAGCGCGGCGTCCTCGAGGCCACGGGCCCGCTGTTTCAAGGCTCGCTCGGCAAGACCAGCTACATTCTCACCGCGAGCCAGTATCAGAAGAGCTTCGGTCAGGAAGGCGCGGACTTCGCGCGCAACCACAACCAGGAATACTACCTCGCCGTAAAGCATGCGTTCGCCGACAAATCCGTCCTCACCCTGCAGGCGGAATATTTCCTCCAGATCCGCCACGCGCCGCCCGCCCCCGCGCCGTTGATCACCGACCAGAACGGCACCGCCACCGTCGATGACGACCGCGCGATCGGCTACGCCCTGAATCTCGGCAACTACAACGCCGCCGGCCCGCAGAGCGAACTGAACCGCGGCAACGTCTCCTACACCGGCACCTACGAAAAACGCTTGAGCGACGTCTGGAGCGCGCGCGTTTCCGGCAGCTACTTCCGCGCGCGCCGCTGGGACTACAATCAAAACAACGGCTGGGGCGGCATCACCATCAACAGCACGACCGCCGCGAACAACCTCACGTCCACCCGCGGTGCGACCCCGAACAAAGGCCTCATCATGGAAGATGGTGGCGGCCTCCAAGCCGACGCCCTCGCCCACTACTGGACCGGCAATCAATCGATCGAGCATCGCACGCTCATGACGATCGACTTTAACGACTACTACCGCTGGGACCCCACGTGGAACTACGGCCCCACCACGAACCCGGCCATCGCCGCGTGGAACGCCGCCGGCTCCGGCCGCGTCGTCGGCCTCGACGCCGCGTATACGCCGCTCTCACCCGTGAAGTATTTCCCGAATTTCTTCCAGTGGGGCCAGGAACAGCTCACCCGTCTCACACGCCGTCGCACCACCGTGCTCGGCGGCCTGCTCCGCCACCAGTCGGCGTTCATGCAAGGCCGTCTGCTCACTTATGTCGGCGCCCGCTTCGATGCCGTGCGCTTTCAGGAGCGCGACTATACGACGGCGGTAGCGACATTCCGCGTGTTTCCCGGGTTCACCACCTATAACCAAGGCGACATGATCCGCAAAGAAGTCACCCAGCTGAAGCCGAACATCGGCGCCAACTACAAGCTCACCTCCAACCTCCGCGCCTACGCGAACTACAGCCAGAGCTACTTCGTCAACCAGACCGACAATCCCATCACCTTCGCCGATCCGACCTACAAGCCAGAGGTCGCCGACGGTTATGACTACGGATTCAAGGGCGAATTTCTGAACGGCCGCCTCAACTTCACCGTCGGCGGTTTCTACGCGACGCGGGAAAACGTGAGCGTTTCCCAAATCGTTGAAACCGCGCCCGGCACCTTTACCACCACCAACGTCCGTGAGGGCAACCAGCTCGTCCGCGGCTACGAGTTCGACGCCAACTGGCGCGTGAATGACGAGACCACGCTCAACGCCAGCTACGGTAACGTCTACTCGATCTACACCGACTTTGGCTCCGCCAGCCCCATGGCCGTTGGCCGCCGCGTCAACGGCGTCACGCCCGAAAACGGCAGCGTTTCGGTTCGCTGGGGCGCCCGTTCCGGCGCGCTCAAGGGTTTCTCGACCAATCTCGGCTGGACTTACATTTCCTCGACCCCCGTCAACGCGCCGACCGCAGGCGACACCTACGTCACCACCGCCACCGGCCAGCGGGTCGTCACGCGCACGACCAACGAGTGGAAACTGCGCGTGCCCGCCTTCGGCCTCTGGAATTTCGGCGCGCGCTATACCTTCCGCAGCGGCGGCCGCTACGATCAGACGTTCGCGCTCAACGTGAACAACATCGCCGACAAGCAATACTTGAAGGTCAACCGCAACCTCGGCGAAGCCCGCTCGATCATCTTCAGCTATACGCTTGGGTTCAGCGGTTCGCGATAAGCGAACGGTTCGTTCGCAAGGTTTCGCGCGATTTTTCAACCCGTCGGCCTTCGGCCGGCGGGTTTTTCTTTTCTGCTGCCACAACCAGCTCCGCGCCCTGACCGCCCCCCGCTCGCGCGTGACGGTTACAGTTCCTTTGGATCGAGGACCACGTGTTTGATCAACTTGCGATTCCATGTGTAGGTGATGTGCACGCGGCCGTCAGCGGTCTGGATGACCGCCGGGTAGGCGTAACCGCTGCCGATCGGCTCCTTCTCGAGCGTGAGCACGCGGCGCCACGTGACGCCATCGTCTGAGAGCGCAAGATCGAGCGGGAAGCGGTCACCCTTCGGCTCCGCGGCGCGATGGCCCGAGTGATTGTAGACGAGCAACTGCCGTCCATCCGCGAGCGTGACCGCGTCGGTGCCGGAATTCGGATTCGGCAGATCGGTCGCGGTGAGTGCGCTCCAGGTTTTCCCATTATCCTTTGACCACGTCTGAAACACGACGCCCTGCTTCGTGCGCCCGACCGCCTGCAATACGCCGCCTTTATGCTGCAGGATGCTCGGCTGGATCGCATCGAAGCCGGGTCCACGGCCGACAGGTCCGATCTTCTCCCACGTTGCACCCGCGTCGCGCGAAATTTCGAAATGCGCGAGCCAGCCCTCTTTGTTGCCCTCGGTGCTCGAGCCCGAGAGCCACGCACCATCCGCGAGCACGATGGGCTTGTTTTTTACCGGGCCCAAAATGCCGTCGGGCAACCGGCGCGCCGGGCCCCAAGTCCGGCCGCCGTCCGAGGAGGTCTTCACCTCGCCCCACCACGCGCTCGGCGAAGGGCCGACCTTGTAGAAGAGAAACAGCGGTCCACCTTTCGGGGCTTGGAATAAAACGGGATTCCACGCCGGCAGGCGCGCGCCTTCCGCCTGGATGCCGTTGGCGACCTCGACCGCCTTCTGCCAGCGACCGCCGTCGCTCAATGCGACCCAGATGCCGACGTCAGGATTGCGCTCCTTCGTGCCTCCGAACCAGGCGGCGACGAGCCGGCCCGGCGCAGTTTCGACGATCGTCGATGCGTGGCACTCGGGATAGGGCGCGCCTTCGTTGATGAACTCGCCGGCGAGGTGGCTGCGTTGTCCGCCGCAGCCCGCAAGCGTGCACAGTCCGGCGAGGAGAAATACGAATCGTTTCATGGGGTTTCGAAGGACAAGGACTTACTTCTGCGGCACCGTGATGGCTGGGCCAAGCTCACGATTTCGTCGGAGGCTTCGCCGTGGCCGGCGCCATGCACCGGTCCATCCGCGCAGCGAAGTCGCGCAAAAATTCCTCGCGCCAGCGGCTCACGGTCTTCGCGCCGTGCTGTCCGCCCTGCGCCATGTCCGGCGAAAGATCGTCGGCCCACCAATTCGGATGTAGCGCGGAGGGATGCTGCGCGGCGTCGGGCGGCGTGAGAAACGACGTGATCGCGCCCGTCTTGCCGTCGAGCGCCGGGAGATCGCTGTGAATCGTGTAGCTCCAAGTGCGCGCCGCCTTGGGTGAGAAGCGAAAGCGCAGCACGCCGGTCTGCGGATCGACGTAGCCGGGAATCATCTGGTTCTCCATGGCCAGATGCGCGCGATGCGAAATGGTCATGCCGTGCCCGCGGGGCAGCTCGATGTCGACAATCGCATAGAGTTCGACGCGGTCCGCTGCGGTGGTCAGCCGGTCGAACGTCGCACGCGGCCGCTCCCATGCGCGAATAAAACTCCCGCCCCAATGCGGTTGCGCTGGATCCTCCGGCGCGGCGCTGAGCACGTAGGCGACGCTCGGCGTGTCGCCCATCTTCACCGTGCCGCCGCTGAATCGCGCGAGGTAATCGCCGAGCGCACCATGCCCCGCCACGTGCTGTTTGATGAACTCGGCGTTGCCCCACTCGCCCTGCTGATTGCCGCCGGCGAACCAGCCGGTGTAAGTCGAGTTCGCCTCGATAATCCAAAGCGCCGGATGGTGTCGCTCAAGGTAGTTATAAGCATTTGCGCCCCACTTCTTGTTCGGGCCGCCGATCCAGTAGATGCGCAGCTTCGGCAAAATGTCCGGAGCGTCATGCAGGGCCTGGGCGACATCGTCGATGCCTCCCCATACGAGCACCCACAGCGGCCGCGGATCTGGGCGCCGCGCACACTCGATGATCCATTGCGAACCTTCACTCGGAACATCGTAACCCACATCCCCGGCCGCTTCCGGCGCGCCCTGCTTCGTGATCGCTCGCAGGGCCGCGGGCGTCGGATAGCGAGCCGAGTGCGTGTGCAGCGTGGCGAAGTCTTTTTCGTAGGCATCGATCGTCCCGAGAATGTCCCGCTTGCGGCCGGGACCGTAAGGCGAAGCAATCAACCCCTCGAGGTCCAGCGTGTCGGCATATAGCAACACGTGCGCCATCGACTGGTTGTCGTCCTGGTCGGTGCCACCGATGTCGGAGGACACAATGACGCGTCGTCGGGGTGCGTCCGCCTCCCCCGCACTTGCCGGGAAGGAGCCCGCGATGAACAGCGCTGCCCAGATACAAACGAGCCTGAGCATCGAGCGGACAAAAAGGATTCGGTGGGGAGGGTTCATCATGATCGGGGATTATTTTTCAGAAGCTCCGGGCTCCATTTAGGCATTGGACCATCGGACTTGCCAACCGCAGCGTGGCTCAAACCAGCTCCTGTCCAAGCCCCGAGCCGGATGCGAGACCTTGCGATTTGCACGCGGAAAAACGCACGATTGTGCGATTTGCACACAATCTTGGCGCGTCGTGCAGAAGCGCTCTGCATTTTAATTCACTGATGAACAGCGTCTAAACCGCAATCACGGCGACTTGGAACATTCCTCGCTAAAGACCGTGCTTCGGCGTCAGCGCTCCCCCGATCCGGCTAGGTGGTCACTTTAGTGCCTTCGTCGTTCTAGAAACATGAAACCGATTCCCGTCATCGCCTGCGCAAATTCCCGACTGCATGCCGATGTGATGCTGATCCGCCTCCGGCGTGCTGGCATCGCGTGTAATACCATCTCCGCGCTTTTCCCCCGCAGCTCCATGCCCAACGCCGTCGCGTGCTGGCTGCGCCTCGACCAAGCGGAAGCGATGCATGTCGGACGCGAAACGATCATGCCCGCCGGCAAGCTCCGCGGCAACTTGAACGGCGAATCCGACGCCCGCGCCCTCGTCGCCACGCTGGTCGCCGCCGGCATCGACCGGGCGAGTGCCAAGCTCCTGGAGGAAAAACTCGAGCAGGGCCACACGCTGATCGCCGTGACCGCCGCCAACGAGACCAATGCCTCGATCGCGTGGCATGTTTTCAAGCACGCGGCGTCTGATCTGATCGTCGTGGGTCACGGTGCTTCGCTCGCGCGACCGATGGAGCCAGCCGTCAGTGAGATGGATGCCATGCCTGCGTTGTCGGCCGTCGCGGCCTGACCGCCGCATCAGCGCCTTCCCCGCCGCCGTTCCCATGAAACCGTCGTTCTCGCCCCGTCCAGCCGGTCAGCGCGAGTGCCGTCGCGAACTGACCCGCCTGCTGCAGCACTCGCTTTCCCGCGTGCTCGCGCTTGAGGCCCAAGCCCGCCACCTGCGCGTGCGCGTCGCCGACGCGCCCCTGTATGCCAATCTCCGCCAGTGCATCGACACGCTGCTGCACGATCTGCGCATCGCCGCCCGTGAGCTGACGGCACGCGCCGCGGCGCTCGGCGCCAAACTCGACTCCCGTCCGAGCCGGCTGGCCCGCGCGCGCCGAAAAATGGACGAGCTGCTGCGCCTGCCCGCGCAACTCGTCGATGCGCTCCTCGCCGAATGCCAGGCCTGCGGCACCCGCCTCTGCGCTTTAATGCGCACCGCGCACCAGGCGCACGACGCCGTGTGCGAGCGCGCCGCCTACTTCCTCCTGCGCACGCTGGAGAAACAACTCTGGTTGCTGCGTCCGCACGTCGCCGACACGGCCCATCCCTTCCTGCTTCGGCTGGCTTGAAACCCGCGGCCGAAACCAACCCGTTTTTCCACCTCGAGAGTTCATTCCGCCGCCCCATCTAGCTTGCAGCGATCCCGCCAACGAACGTCCCGGAGCGTTCTCCACTCTCCGCTTTCCGCGCGTCCGCACGCGCGGTGCCGCTGCATGGCCCGAAAAGGTCGCGGCTCACCGGCCGGTCCGACCGGGTCCTTCTTTGTTCCTCATGAGCCCGCTGAATTCCCGCCTCTTCGCCGGCGACGTCGGCCAGGCCTTCAGCAGTCCGCAGCTTTTTCGAGAGCTCACGGCGTTTTACCCCGCAACCAGCAACCTGCGTCCGGCGGTGCGTCGGCTGCCGGCAAGGCGCCACGCGCCGACAGGTCCCGGGGATTTCCCGACCCCGATTTCCTCCATTGGGATACGCGCCCGCTCGACTCCTTCCGCTTCCGTCCCAAGATGATCTCTCATCTCCGATGAATTCCGAACTCGCCCGTCCCGCGCGGCTGCTGGTGGTCGACGATCAGGAGGCCAACCTCAAGATCGTCGGCGATATTCTCGGCCGCCTTGGCTTCGACATCATCCTCGCCAGCGACGGCGAGCAGGCGCTGCGCCGCCTCGAACACCGGCCCGTCGATCTCATCCTCCTCGACGTGCTCATGCCGGGACGCGACGGCTTCGAGATCTGCCAGCTCATCCGGGCAAATCCGCTCTGGACGGACATCCCGATTATTTTCCTTTCCGCCGCGGATGACAAAAGTCTCATCGTGCGCGCACTCGAAGTCGGCGGCGTCGACTACGTCACGAAGCCCTTCAACCAGGCCGAGCTGAAATCCCGCGTGCGCACGCACCTCGCGCTCAAGACCGCGCGCGACCGTCTCAAGCAACTCGCCGAGGACAAGGACGAGCTCCTCGGCATTCTGGCACACGATCTGAAAAACCACTTGGGCGGAATGAAGATGAGCGTGCAACTCCTGCACGATCGCGCCCAGAAGCAAAGCGATCCGCGCCTCGCGCGCATGGCGGCCAACATTCATACCTCGACCGATCAGATGCTCGCGTTCGTCGTCGAGTTTCTCGCCAACTCCGCCGCCGACCGCGGCCTGCCCCTCAATATCGAGCCGATTTGGCTGCACGAAGTCACCCTCGCCGCCACGCAACATTACGCCGAGACCGCACGCCGCAAAGGCATTGCCCTCGAGCACGCGGGCACGCTCAACGAGCCCATCGCCGCGGATCGCAAGGCGCTCGACCAGATCCTCGACAACCTGATCTCCAACGCCCTGAAGTTTTCCGACTCGGGCACCACCGTCCGCGTCAGCGTCGAGCCAGATCCAGCCATCGGCGGTGGTGCGATTTGCCGCGTGCAGGATGAGGGCCCCGGCTTCACCGCCGAGGATCGCACCGAGCTTTTCCACCGTTATCGCCGGCTGAGTGCCCGCCCGACGGCCGGTGAACCGTCGACCGGCCTCGGCCTCAGCATCGTGCGCAAGCTCGTGCACGATCTGGGCGGCCAGATCGACTGCGAGAGCGAACCCGGCGCCGGCACGACATTCGTGCTCCGCCTGCCCATTTTCAAAGCCGCCGCCATCGCCGCCCCCACCGCTGGCGCGCCTGTTCCCGCCCCGACTTCTGCTCCTGTAACCGCGTAACTATTTTTCATGGACTTTCTCGTCATCGACGACGACCGCATCTTTCGCGAAGCCACGTGCCTCCTCATCGAGGACGAAGGCCATTACGCGGAGGGGGCCGCCACGCCCGAAGCCGGCCTCGACGCCGTGCGCGAGGGCAAGTTCGACGCGGTGTTTCTCGACCTGCATCTCGGCAAGCACAACGGCCTGCAATTCCTGCCCACGATCCTCAAACTGCGCCCGCAACAGGCGATCGTGATGTTCTCCGCGCAGGGCACGATCAAGAATGCCGTGCAGGCGATCCAGCAGGGCGCGGTCGACTTCCTCGAGAAGCCTTTTACGCGCGAACAGTTCCACGCCGTGCTCGCGCGTCTCCGCCGTTTCAGCGAACTCGGCCGCAAGATCGAAAACCTCGAGGAGCAGGTGAAGGAGAGCCAGGCGCAGCAACCCGAGGCGCTGATCGACTTTGAAACGCCGGCCATGAAAACCGTCATGGATCTGCTCCAGCGCGCCGCGAAGAGCCCGGCCTCCGTGCTCATCCTCGGCGAAAGCGGCACCGGCAAGAGCGTCGCCGCCCGCGCCGTGCACGAGCACAGCCACCTCGCCGAAAAACCCTTCGTTACCGTAAGCTGTCCCTCGCTCACGAAAGAGCTGCTCGAAAGCACGCTCTTCGGCCACGTGCGCGGCTCGTTCACCGGCGCGATGCGCGATCACTGGGGCAAGGTGAAGGCGGCCGACGGCGGCACGCTTTTCCTTGATGAAATCGGCGACCTTCCGCTCGAGATTCAGCCGAAGTTGCTGCGTTTGCTCCAGGAGCGTGAATACGAGCGCGTGGGTGAAACCGTCACCCGCCACGCCGAGGTGCGCATCGTCGCCGCGACCAATCGCGACCTGAAACAGCGCGTCGCCGAAGGCGCGTTTCGCGAAGACCTCTTCTACCGGCTCAACGTCATCACCGTGCACATGCCGCCGCTGCGCGACCGCCCGCGCGATGTCCTGCGCTTCGCCGAGCACTATCTCAAGCACTGCGCCGACCGCTGCGGCCGGAAGGTTCAAGGCTACACGCCTGCCGCCGAGGAGTTGCTCCGTCGTTATCCGTGGCCAGGCAATCTGCGCGAGCTGCACAATACCATTGAGCGCTCCGTCATCCTCACGCCCAACGACCGCCTCGACGCCGCGGACTTTCCCGCCGATATCCGCCAGCGCGTGCAGTCGCCCGGCGGCGAAGCCGAGCTGCGCGTCGGCGCGATGGTCTCGCTCGAGCAGCTCGAAGAGCAACACATCCGCCGGGTGATCGATAACTGCACCAATCTCAACGAAGCCGCCAGCGTGCTCGGGATCGATCAAGCCACGCTCTACCGCAAACGGAAAAAAATGGGCCTGACCGGCCGCGACACCGAAGACACCCCGGGCGGCGCTGCCGCCAAGCCCACTTCGGCCCGCTTGTAACTCCGCCGTGCCGACCGAAGTCACCCGTCCGACACCCCCGGCCACTCCGCCGCTTCCCCTCTCGGCGGCCGGCCAGCTCGGGCTGCTCGCTGCGCTGCCGGTCGCGTGCTACACTCTCGATGCCAAGGGCCGCATCACGTTCTTCAACGCCGAGGCGGAAAAGCTGTGGGGACGGCGCCCGGTCATCGGTGAAGAGATGTGGTGCGGCTCCGAAGCCATGGCCACCCTCGACGGCAAGCCGTTGCCACTGGAGAAATGTCCGGCCGCCGTGGCCCTGCGCGAGCGCCGTCCGGTGCGCGGCGTGGAAGCATTTATCATCCGCCCCGATGGCTCGAGGCGCTGGGTCGCGCCCCACCCCGACCCGGTCTTCGATGCCGAGGGTAATTTCCTTTCCAGCACAGTGGGATCCGAAGCTTGGAATTCACGTGACTTGAAGTCGCGG